>Ga0255758_10000086_pt1 | contig 91153 bp, 90 predicted proteins | sample 011ome_24_FD_179958 | JGI IMG/M metagenome (GOLD analysis project Ga0255758, IMG submission 179958) | Coastal salt marsh microbial communities from the Groves Creek Marsh, Skidaway Island, Georgia - 011513CT metaG (version 2) | ecosystem: Environmental > Aquatic > Marine > Intertidal zone >... | reverse complement strand
AAGCGCTTGTTATCGAGAAGTTTGAATGGTCGCTTACCTCGGCGTTGGTGTAGCCGATCTTGTAATAGCCAGATTTCCCGTGCTGGAATGCTAAACCGCTTAGGGATAGACACAATAGATTGCTGACCAAAAAATGCGAGTTCTGCAGCGCCATGAGCAGCGTCGGCCGGGGCATGGGCTTTGCTCTCGGTTAATCGGTTTCTATGTGTGATGAAGCTTTGCCAGAGAAAAGCAGCAAACAAGAAAGCGGGTGTCACGGGTTTACCCTGTTTAACTCGCGCATCTGTAGATGCTAGTGCTGCTGAAATCAGGCGCGCGGGCTCGGCTTCTGTTGCTAGGGTTGGGAAAAGGCGAGACATCAAGTGATAGGCTTTGAGGGCCTCATAGGTTGCAAGAGCCTGACCATTCATGAATAGCTTTAAGGTTTCTTCAAAGAGACGAGCCGGTGGTATTTGCCCGAGTAAGTCAGCGCTGTTTTTGATGTCAGCCGCGAGGGCCGGTGAGATCAAAAAATCAAGCTTTACCATAAAGCGGACAGCTCTCAGCATTCTAACTGGATCTTCTTTAAATCGTTGTGCCGGGTCACCAATGAGTTGCAACCTACCGGCTTCAAGATCGGGTAGACCAAGACCTGTGGGGTCGAGGACCGTCTCAGAGCTAGCGTCATAATAAAGCGCGTTGACGGTGAAATCTCTCCGAAAACTGTCCTCTTTAAACGAGCCGAACACGTTGTCGCGTAGGATATGCCCTGCATCAGAAGATTCTTTGGGGTTGTGTTGACCCCTAAATGTCGCCACTTCTATGACTTCCCTGCCAAACCGCACATGAACAATCTGGAATCTTCGGCCAATGATCCGAGAGTTGCGAAACAATTTGTGGATCTCTTGGGGTGTAGCGTTGGTGGCAACGTCAAAGTCTTTCGGCTTTTTTCCGAGCAGTAAATCGCGCACACAGCCACCCACAAGATAAGCCTCGAAGCCATCTTCGCTGAGCCTTTTGACGACTTTAAGCGCTGCGATGCTAATGTCTTGGAGATTCAATGTAATGTTCGGTTCTCGAGTCTTGCTCACGTAAAAACCCTGATGGTAGGCCTTGGTGTACCCATTGCAATTGACCCCAATGGGCATGATAAAAGAAAAGGGAAAGCAGAGCTTTCCCTTCAGCGAGCGTGTTTACTTTTTTATTATTGCTTTTTCGCTGCTCCAATATTTATTGGTATTGTTATGGCAACAGCAGGTTTACTATCGCAGGATGTTGGCTTAATTGGAACCCTCGATCGAAGACCGCTTGGCCTTAGCCAAACGTCCGCAAACCGCACGTTTCAATCTAGCATCAGGTCCTTTGATGGCCAGATCCTGCCCCAACTTGGGGAGATTCTGCTTGGTTGCCAGTTGAGCGTAGCTTGACGCAAGATTTCAGCGGGGTCAGGACTTTGAACCGGCGACTGATTCAGGAATTTCAAGGCTTCATTAAGATTGGTTTGAGGGCTTTGGCCGCTTAATGTGGGCGCACGCGATTGTTTGCTGAGCTTTTCACCGTCTTGACCTAAGACAAGGGGGATATGTAGGGTCTCTGGGTAACGAGTAGCGAAGGCGGCATAGAGCTCTGTTTGCGCAGGGGTCGAATCAAAAAGGTCAGCACCTCGAACGATTCGAGTAATATTCTGATCAATATCGTCGGCGACGACCGCAAGTTGGTAGGCATGAAGGCCATCTTTTCGCTTCACCACGAAGTCGCCGTAGTCCTGCCCGTATCGCCAAGCCTTGAAACCTTGGAGGAGGTCAAGGTGTTTGATGACGGGTTGAGAGGTGCGAAACCGTATTGCGTGGGGCGCGGTTTGGGGGATTTCAGCAGCCCGACATCGTCCTGGGTAAATATTGTCATAAGTACTTCTGGCGCAGCTACATCTGTAGATCTTTGCTGCGGCTTCAAGGGACTGTAATCGATCTTCGTAGAAGGACAACCTGGCGCTCTGATACAAAATAGGTTGATCGCTTACTAGCCCATGGGTTTTGAGCTGATCGACAATTAGTTTCTTTGCCCCGACCACTTCGCGAGGTGGATCGAGATCTTCCATTCTAACGAACCACTGCCCGTTGGCTGACTTTGCATCGAGATAGCTAGCCACGGCGGTGACGAGAGAGCCAAAATGCAGTGGCCCGGTCGGCGAGGGCGCGAAGCGGCCAATATAGGGTGCCAGATTGCTTGGGCCTGCTGTTACCAGCATGGGCAGTTAGCCGTGAAGCTGCCGCTCTTTAAGCTCATCTAGAGTTTTGCAATCGATACATTGATTTGCGGTTGGTCGAGCCTCCAATCGTCGAATGCCAATTTCGATACCACAGGTCTCGCAATAGCCGTAATCATCCTGATCGATTAGATCAATGGTTTTTTCGATTTTTCTAATTAATTTTCGCTCACGATCCCGGGTCCTGAGTTCAAGACTAAATTCTTCTTCTTGGCTCGCACGATCTGAGGGGTCAGGATAGTTTGCCGCCTCGTCTTTCATATGACTTACCGTGCGGTCGACTTCTTCCATCAGCTGATTCCGCCAGCCGAGCAATATACTTTTAAAATGCGCGCGCTGGGGATCGTTCATGTAAGGTTCGTTGCGCTTAGGCACGTATGGGATGAACGACGCGGTACTGTCCGAACCAGCGTTACCCAGGGAGGCTGGGTTCGAAGCTACGCGACTACTTGTTTGGGTTTTAGCGCGTGTTTTGACCGCCGCGCTCTTCCTAGCAACTTTTTTAGGCGCCGCTTTTGGCTTCGTCGCAGCTTTTTTCGCTGGGGTCTTTGCAATGGGTTTTTTAGCGGTTGTCTTTTTGGCGACGGCTTTTTTCGCTGGGGTCTTTGCAATGGGTTTTTTAGCGGTTGTCTTTTTGGCGACGGCTTTTTTGGCCGGGGCCTTCGCATCGACCTTTTTTGAAGGCACACGCTTTGCCGCTACTTTGGGATTGGCTGCCGTTTTAGCACCCTTAGAAGATTTGGATACTGATTTTTTTGCTGCGACAGATTTAGTTGTTGCTTTGACCGCCTTGGTTTTGCTCGCTGTCTTTTCTTGCAGCTGCTTTTTAGTCTTTGCCGAAGCAGTCGATTGTTTGGCGACAACGGTCTTTTTTATGGCAGCTTTCGGAGACGAGGTTGTGGCCTTAGTGCTAGTTGCTTTTTTAGGTTTGGCCTTATTGGTTGTCAATGCTTTACCCTCTTTCGCGACCCGCTTTGATACGCTGACTTTAGCTGTCTTCGCTTGAGACTTTTTTGCCTTATCGAGCGGCTTTTTAGCAGCGTTAGCTGCCTGTTTGTTTCTGACAGATGACTTTTTAACCGCTGGAGTGGTTTTGCGCTTGGCAACCATAGAAAGCTCCTCGATGTGTAAAAAACCCAACGACTGAAAATTAGCGCCGAACATTAACAGAAAGCGTAGCTGGCGCCAAGACGAATCTGTGCCGAAGGTAAGCCAAAGGCTTGGGAGTTAACTGATGATAAGATGGGGGGGAGCTCCGATGAGGCAGGCAATTGAAGAAGCCACAAAGTTTTTCGAGGCGAAGTCAGGCAATACAACCTTTCAAAGCCATGGCCGTTTTGGCAAAAGCGAACCAGCTAGCGGCTGAAGGTCGATCGATTATTCATTTAGAAGTGGGTCAGCCGGACTTCAAAGTGGCGGAACCTATTCGTCGTGCTGCGATCAAAGCAATTTCAGCACACCAAACGGGATATTCGGATGCCAATGGTTTGCCTGCGCTGCGACTCAAAATATCCGATTACTATGCCCGATATTACGGGCTAAATATTGATGAGCATCGAGTGATCCTGACAGCCGGCGCTTCAGGTGCGTTAGCATTGGTGGTCGCCCTTTTAACCGATCCTGGCGATGGCTGGTTGTTATCGGATCCGAGTTATCCCTCGAACCGATATTTTATTGAGGCTTTTTCGGGTGTGCCCCAGGTCTGCAACGTCGGCCCGGAAACACGTTTTCAGCCATCTGCCGATGCCATAAGGCAGGCTTGGCAGCCATCAACCAGAAGCCTCCTTCTAGGCTCGCCAGCTAATCCAACTGGGACATCTTTGCAGGCGCCGGCTCTGACAGAATTGGCCGAGGTGGTTGCAGACCGGCAAGGATTTTTAGTATCTGATGAAATTTATCAAGGATTAGAATACGGGCCCGAGGCCCGAGTTTCAGCCTTGTCGGCTCATGATGACGCTTTTGTGGTCAATAGTTTCTCAAAGTATTTTGGTATGACAGGTTGGCGGTTGGGCTGGTTGATTGCACCTGATAACGCCATCGATAGTCTTATTCGGTTGGCGCAAAACTTGTTTATTTGTCCTTCTCTACCCGCACAACACGGTGCCATGGCCGCATTTGAACCCGAGGTAATGACGATCTTAGAACGTCAGCGCGAGATATTAGCCTCGCGCCGAGATTTTATGCTAGCTGAATTGCCAGCCACGGGACTTGAAGTTCCTGTGGCACCGGATGGCGCTTTTTACCTGTACGCGCGGTTGCCAGAGGGTGCCCCCACAAGCGACGATTATTGCAAAGGCTTACTAGATGTGACGGGCGTTGCGACCACACCAGGCACAGACTTTGGGTCTTATCAGGCCGAGCGGTATTTAAGGCTGAGTTATGCTCAGCCCCAAGCAATTCTGGAAGACGCACTGGGTCGTATGGTGAAGTATCGGCTATGAGAATCTTATCGGAACCTTGGCTAGAAGGCAGATTGATTCGAAGGTATAAGCGCTTTCTCGCAGATGTCGCTTTACCTGACGGAACAGAAGTGACGGTTCACTGTCCCAATACAGGGGCAATGACAAACTGCTTCAAAGAGGGCGACCAAGTCTTTTTGTCGGAGACCAGAGATACAAAACGCAAGACCCGCTTTACCTGGGAACTCAGTCGCCACGGCGCTTACTGGATCGGTATCAATTCGGCCAAGGCCAATGCCCTGATTGGCGAAGCCCTGGACAAAAGGCGGTTGGCGGGTTTTGAATCTGTTCAGGAAATCAAGTCAGAGCAGCGTTTTTTAGATAGCCGTATGGACTTCAAACTGGCCTTTAAGGGGCAACCCGATATGGTCATGGAGGTTAAAAGTGTGACTTATCGGGTCAGGGGCAATTTGGGGTTGTTCCCTGATGCACCATCCTTGCGTGCCATTAAGCACTTAGACGCCTTAATTGAGGCGCGGCGGCAAGGTTTGCAGGCGGCTTTGATTTTCTGTGCCCAACATTCTGGCATAGATCGTATTGCGCCGGCTGTCGAAATCGCGCCAGACTATGGTGCGAAGCTTCAAGCTGCTGCCGCGGTTGGCGTAAAAATCCATGGTTTCAAAGTTGGCTATCAATTGCCGTATGCGCAAATCAAACGAGCCTTACCAGTTGAGGTCGCGATTAAAGAGGACTGGCAATGAATAGCCGAGTTGCTGGGGTCTGCTTAGTCGCGCTGTGGATGCTTGTCTTTAGTCTTGCTGTGATGACCGGCTCTGGAATTGTTGATTGGGCTGACCTCTTGGTTAGCGGCACGGTCAGCCATCAAATCGTGTCTGAGGTCCGCTTGCCAAGGGCGCTTCTTGCCAGCTTACTCGGGGGTGGGTTGGCTTTAGCGGGTGCTAGTATCCAAGGGGTTTTTAGGAACCCGTTGGCTGACCCAGCCCTTATTGGGATCTCCGGAGGCGCGGCTTTGTTTGCAGCAAGCTACTTGGTCATAGTGCCATATTCAGATTTCATGTTGATTGGCCTTTCAGCGAGTGCGATGTTAGGGGGCGTTCTGGCAACTGGCTTGGTTTTGTTAATTGGTGGGCGACAGACAGATGTTGCGACCTTACTCTTAGCGGGCATTGCGATAAACGCGATCTGCCTAGCAGGAGTTGGCTTGTTGTCCTTCCTTGCGCCAGAGCAGCGCTTTCGATCAGTGTCCTTCTGGGCGCTAGGTAGTTTCAATCATGTCGGCTGGATCGACGTATTTCTGGGGTTCGTTGTGCTACCTGGGATATTGCGTTTGATGATGCTAGCGTCCGTTTTAGACGTGCTGACCTTAGGCGATGTTGAGGCCCGGCATCTGGGTATTCAGGCGAAAGCTCGACGCATTGAAGTTATCTTATGGGCCGCGCTTATCACAGGGGTGTCTGTAAGTTTGGTTGGGATCATTGCGTTTGTAGGGCTTATTGTGCCGCATTGGGTACGCATGACCATTGGTGCACGGCATGTGCTTGTCTTGCCGTTCTCGATGATAGCCGGAGCGCTTTTATTAATCGCTGCTGATTGGTTGAGTCGCTGGTTGATCGCGCCCATAGAACTGCCGGTAGGTATTGTCACAACCCTGCTTGGGGCGCCACTATTCGTGGTTTTAGTGGCGCGGTGGTCACGAGGCGTTTGGCTATAATGGTTATCGTAGAGGGCCTCAGTCTAACATTGGGCGAGCAGAAGGTGCTGACGTCGGTGGATTTTTGCCTCAACGCGGGCGAGCATTTGGGCATCCTAGGACCAAATGGTGCGGGCAAGACCTCCCTTTTGCGTTTGATAGCCGGTGATCTAAAGCACCAATCTGGTGATGTTAAGGTGTTTGGTAGAAGCCCTCACGCGATGCCATTGTCAGAGCGTGCTAGGCAAATCGCGATGCTTAGTCAAAGACCAGATTTTAATTTTCCATTCAAGATAGAAGAAATCATCGCGCTCGGTCGATACCCTTTTAGGGGAGACAAAGTCAGTGTCGATGATTTGGTTTGGCAGATCATCGAAGCGCTAGAGCTCGAGCCGTTAGTAGGACGTTCAATTTTAACGCTTTCTGGCGGCGAGCGGCAACGAGTCCATATCGCCAGGGCAATTGCTCAAGTGTGGGACTTGCGCGAGCCCGGGTTGCTGCTTTTAGACGAACCGTTTTCGGCGCTAGACGTCGCGCACCAAGTCACCGCGCGACGGGTATTAGAAAGTATGCGCCAGCGTTTGCCATTAACCCTGATCTCCGTGGTCCATGACCTTCATGGCGCAACCCGAGTATTCGATCAAATTTGTTTGCTTGGCGCAGATGGCGACCAGGCAGGGTTTGGCTCGCCGTTTGAACTGCTGTCAGAGGATAAACTTAAAGCAGTCTATGGGGTTGAGGTTCAAGCGTTGTATTTTTCTGATGGCCAATTGGCGGGCCACACGGCAAGGGCCTCCCAGCCATAAAGTGCTAGATTTAACTACGAATCTTTGCGATCTCATCGGCGCTTAGCCGAGCCCCAAAACGGCTTACCACTTGACTGGCTAGCCGATGCGCAAGTGCTGTCGCCTCGGCAAGGGTTTGTCCTTGGCTAAGGCCGTAGAGCACGCCGCCGGCGAAGGTATCGCCGGCGCCAGTGGTATCAACAGGTTGCACCCTTGCACCTGGAATCAGCTCGGTACCGTCCGCTTCAGCGGTAACCAGGGCGCCGTCACCGCTTAAAGTCATAGCAATCTGGGGGCAACTCATTTGCAAGGCATTTGCGGCTAACGTTCGATCGGTTTCGCCGGTCCAGAGTTTGGCCTCGTCTTCATTGCAAAACAAAATATCGACACCAGTATCGATTAGGTTCTGGAAGGCATCCCTGAAGTTCTCTACCATGCCGACGTCAGAAAGCGTGAGAGCAACTTTTACTCCGGCGTCAACGGCGATGGCTTGAGCTCTGTGAACGGCTTCTATGGCACTCGGTGAGCTGATTAAATAACCTTCGATGTAAAGATACTTGCTTGAAGCTAGCGCTTGCTCATTAAGTTCGGCGACCGAGAAGGTCTGTGTAATTCCCAAATGGGTGACTAGTGTGCGCTCTCCATCTGGGGTAATCATGGAAATACATTCGCCGGTCACGCCCTCAGGCCTTTGGTCTGCAAGGTTTGTCGAGACACCGAGATCAGCTAAGTCTTGAACAAAAAAGTCGCCGATTTTGTCCTTTGAGACCTTACAACTGTAAAAGGTAGATGCGCCTAGTAGCGCCGTGGTCACCGCAGTATTGGCAGCAGAACCCCCGCCGGCTAATTTGGATAGGGAGAGATTGGCAGTTTGCTCCAGCAAGGTAATCAATTGCGCGCGTTCGGCTTGATCGACAAGGGTCATGGTGCCTTTTACAAATCCTGAGTCTTTGAGCACCGAATCTGAGACCAAGTATTCTGAATCTACCAGCGCGTTACCAATGCCATAAATTTCGTATTGCATAATTAACCTTTAGTTTAAGTTGCTTCGGTGAGCTGAGCCATGGCGAGATCGGCACAGTTTAGGGTGAAATCTATGTCTGCCTGTGTGTGTGCCGCTGACACAAAGCCTGATTCGAAAGGTGAAGGTGCTAGATAAATCCCGGCGTCGAGCATCGCATGAAAAAATAGATTAAACCGGCTCATGTCGCACGCCATTACTGCATCAAGGTTAGATACCACCGATTCGGTTGAGAAGAAAAACCCAAACATACCACCGGTAGCGCAGCTCGAAAAAGGGATATGGTGGGATGCGGCGCTGGCTGCTAGACCAGAGGTTAAGCGCTGAGTATTGGCTTTCAGGGTTTCAAAGCAATTTGTCTCAGTCAGGTGCTTAAGGGTAGCAAACCCTGATGCCATGGCGATAGGATTGCCTGACAGGGTGCCCGCTTGGTAAACAGGTCCGATGGGCGCAAGATATCTCATAACGTCAGAACGCCCTCCAAAAGCACCAACAGGCAGACCGCCGCCGATGACTTTACCAAGGGTGGTGAGATCAGGTCGGATGTTAAAAAGCGCTTGGGCACCCCCTAAATGCACCCTAAATCCTGTCATGACCTCATCAAAAATAAGCAACGCCCCTGAGGCATCGCAAAGATTCCGCAAGGTTTCGAGAAACTCAAGCGTGGGGTGAACCATGCCCATGTTGCCAGCGATGGGCTCAACAATGATCGCGGCGATGGTATCGCCTTCAGATTGAAACAAGTCACGAATGGCTTGTGGATCGTTGTAAGGCAGAGTTACCGTAAGTTTCGCAAGTTCTGCAGGCACCCCTGCGGAGTCCGGCTCCCCGAGGGTTAACGCGCCGCTGCCAGCTTTGACCAACAGACTGTCCGCGTGACCATGGTAACAACCTTCAAATTTAATGATTCTATCCCGGCCGGTAAATCCTCGAGCCAGACGAATGGCACTCATAGTGGCTTCGGTACCTGAGCTCACGAACCGCATCATCTCCATGCTGGGAACCTGCGATTGGATCAACTCGGCGAGGGCAGTTTCTGCTTCTGTAGGGGCGCCGAAACTTAAGCTGTTCTCGGCTGCCGCCTTTACCGCCTCGATGACCCCTGGGTGAGCATGACCCAAAATCATTGGGCCCCATGAACCAATATAGTCAACATAGCGGCGACCATCGGCATCAAATATATGGGCACCCTTACCTTTGACAATGTAGGGTGGCACGCCACCAACACGGCCAAAAGCTCTAACCGGCGAGTTAACACCGCCTGGGAAAAACTTCTGGGCCTGCTCAAAAAGTTGTTCAGATCGCTGCATAGAGTGACTCGCTTACTGCTTGCTGTATGAGATCGATTTACGTCAGGATTTGTAGAAGCGTTCAATGTCGCTAGGTAAAATGATACCCACGGGGTGCTCAACCAGCGGTGCTGGCACACGAACGACATAAAGCGCTTCCACATTGTCCCGGGCGATGATATCAAAAGCCTCGTCTAAAGTAGCCTGCCAGGTCACTTTCCCGATATTTTTTCGTTCTCCTGGAATATCGCTGAGATCGATTCGTTCAAGCTCAGGGTCTCGTTCGGGATCAAGCAAGGCACGGCTAAGATCAGCAGCACTGAGGAGTCGCTCATAATCATGTTCCTTGATGAGGATCCAGGTTGGTAGCTGATCGAGTAGCGACTTTGCCTCATTAATTGTAATTAACGCAGAAGTGGTTACAAACTGGCGTGACATAACACTTTCCACTGAAGCTCGGCTTAAGGCCAAGCTCATGGGGTTTCGACTTAAGTCTTGGCCTAGCATGGTTGCTTGAGTGTGGAAGATTGACTTAAGGCCAAAACCGTTGGCAGCAGTGATGTGGGCGATGACAATGCAGGCCATGGCTGGTATGACAATATCGGGGTTACGAGTTAATTCAACTAAAGCCATGAGTGCTGCTAGCGGCGCTTGAAGGGCTGCGCCCATCATGGCCCCCATTCCGAGAATGACATAAAATCCGGGGTCTGAGACAGTGTCGCTAAAGGTTGCAGCAAGCTGCCAAAAGCTACCCCCAGCGACAGCGCCAATCACAAGGGTTGGCCCAATTAAGCCAATTGGCATGCCCAATCCTAAATTAACCCCTGTCGAGATGAGCTTAGCGGTAGCAATAATCATGAGTATGGTAATTGGTAAATGCCCTTGTAGAGCTTCACCGACGGTGTCGTAGCCAATACCTAAGACCTGGGGGACCGCAAGGCCAAGAGAGGCCGTGACAAGACCTGCGAGCATAAACCTGAAGATAATAGGCTTTGGGCCGAGGGCATGGCTGATGAGCATAACTCGAATCAATCCGGCGGCAAGTACTGCGATGATGATGCCTTCGAGAAAAACCCAAGGTAAATCCCAATACGATTCCATGCCGATACCAGGAACCTGAAAAACAGGTTGATCGCCAAATACTTGTTGCACGATTAAAGTGCCTGTTACGGCAGCGAGTATCACAGGCATAAAACCCGCAATGGTGTATTCCATCACAATCACTTCCATCGAGAAAATTACACCGGCGATGGGGGTATTAAAAGAAGACCCAATGGCCGCGGCGGTGCCACAGCCAATCAGAATCCGCATAGAGTTATTAGGTAGTTTTAGCGTTTGCCCTAATAAGCTACTGGTGGCAGCGCCTAAGTGAATGGCAGGGCCCTCTCGACCACCGGTTTGACCCGTAACGAGCGCAAGAGCGCCGGCAAAGAACTGAATTACAAGACTTCTAAATGCAATGTAACCTTGATGTCGCTGCAAGCGCTCTAGCACATGGGTGACACCTAGCTGACGATCGCTTGGCTTCAACAATCTGAAAATTAAAGCAAGCGTGATAGCGCCTGCCGTCGGCAGTAAAAATCGATCTGCGAGCGCGAGTTGCTCAAAGCTTTCAGGCCCGTTTGGTAGAATTAGGATTAGGGTTCGCTCTACCACCCATCGAAAAGCCAAAATCACAAGACCCGTACACAACCCGGCCAATATGCCAAGTAGTGCGAACTGGGGGGCTGCCTCGAGACTGGAGAGGGCCGAGCGAAAGGATCGTATTTTAAAGTGGTTGCGAAAGTTTTTGATTCGGCGTGCGAGCGTGCTAGACATAATGTGGGGCTTAAGAGTTCTCGAGTGAAGATCTGAAGTTTAGCGGATCAGACGCGAGACAACGACTGGCTAAATGTATATGCCCATCGGCCTTCAGGAGAACGGCTTGGGCGTTTGGCGCGCCGAGACGTATTTGGTAAGATCAGTCGCCCCGACAGTCTCGTGCCATAGGTAACTGGGCCCCATGCCAAATAGTCTGATTGTAAAAACGTTTCGTAAAGATTACTTGCTAGTGGGTGCGTTGACATTCGTTGTCATAAATATTTTGGCGATTGCCGGCGCCTATTTGCTGGGCCAGTCAGGCCCCCGCGCAGCACTGTTAGCCGCCCAGGAAAAGCAATTGGAAACGGCTTCGATCATCAAGGCACAAAGGGACGAACTCGACGCAAAGGCGTTTGAACTGGCAGCGTTAAAGTTAGGAGAAAGCGTATCGGAGTTGGCGGTTGCCGACTTGCAAACGGTGGTTGTGCAACAACAGGACCGTATTGTTCGTCTTGAGAGCGAGGCGATTTACTATCGAAACCTAATGACAGCAACCGCAGGAGATCGCGAGGTTTTCGTTCACCGAGTTCAATTGCAGCCCGACCAGCAGCAGCGCACCTTGGGGTATCAGATTATGTTGACTCATGCTGATCCAGATGGAAAGCAAACCTTGGGTCGAATAGCACTTAAGGTTGCGGGTCGGTTTGATGCACGAGAAGAGACACTTGATGCCCTAGAAGCGGGATTGATTGAGCCAGGTGCGCTAGACTACGACTTTCGCTATTTTCAGAACTTTAGCGGCGAATTAAAATTGCCAGAAGGCTTTAGGCCGGTGACTCTGGAGTTAGAAATCACCTCGTTAGCAGGGCAGACCCTTGAGCATCAGGTGATCGATGTGCCTATGTGGGAGGTATAAATGAAATGGTTTGAAAAGGTCAACCTTGAAGGCGGCCGTCAAGTATCGTTAGTCGCCGCAAACTGTCACGTGCAGGGCGAATTGGTGTTCGGGGATGAAATGATTGTTAATGGTCGGGTTGCCGGCGTGATCAATGCAGAGACCCAAGGTGCAGAGTTAACGATTGGCGCTAAGGGTGAAGTAATCGGAAATATCTTTGCACCAAAGATCGTGATCAGTGGTGAGGTTAAGGGGGATATATACGCCTTTGACGCCATTGAGTTAACAGAATCTGCGCGAATTTCGGGCAATCTTTACTATCACCGGTTAAAGATGGCGCCAGGTTGCCGTTATACCGGTAGCATGCGTCAAATGCAGGGCTCTGATATCCGAGCGATGGTGCTTTCCGAGGAAGCTGCCAATCGGCGTACGGCCATGGGGCGTTTGCAAGCAGTTCAGGATTCGGGGCCCTCAACCACCGAGGCGATCGTTGATCTTGGAGGCAATGCTGATGTCAAGTGAGCTGACCATTGGGTTTACACCTGCGGCTGCCTTCAAGGCTAAAACCCTCATTGATGAGGAAGGTAATTTTGAGTTGAATTTACGTGTGTTTGTCACCGGTGGCGGGTGCAGTGGCTTTGAATACGGCTTTACTTTTGATGAAGATATCGAAGACGACGACACCCAAGTAGTTGAGCAAGGGGTCCGACTGGTTATCGACCCATTAAGCTATCAATATTTAGCCGGTGCAGAGGTCGATTTTAAAGAAGACCTTCAAGGCTCCCGATTCGTTGTCACCAACCCGAACGCCAGCACCACGTGCGGCTGTGGCAATTCATTCTCAATAGCTTAGAACTTGACTTAGAAGTTTTGAACGAGCATCAAGGTTCTTTCATTGGCATTTTCAAGGGCAGCTAGCAAGGGCTGGGTAGTTTCCCTGAACGCCTCAAGCTCCTGAGCGGGTACTGGCTTTGAGTCAGGTAATCTGACAGTTCTTGGATTTCTGTGCACGCCATCAACCAAGAACTCGTAATGAAGATGTGGTCCGGTTGCCCATCCGGTTGCACCGACATAGCCTATCGTCTGACTTTGGGAAACTCTAACGCCCGGTTTAATGGCCTTTGCAAATCTCGATAGATGCAGGTATTTGGTGGTATATCGATCGCCGTGCTGAATGACGACAAAATTGCCCGATGCATCGTTTCGCTCGGCCTTAATGATCTTGCCCTCGCCAGCAGCTCTTACTGGCGTGCCTCGGTTAGCTGCATAGTCAATGCCGCGGTGTGGCATTGTCCGGTTGTGAATAGGATGTTTTCGCCGTAGGTTAAAGGAAGAGCTGACATGCGAGAAATGCACAGGGTCTCGAAGAAAGGCTTTTCGTAGACTCTCGCCGATCTCATTGTAGTATCCAGGGCGCTGATTTGTATCGACATAGCGAAGCGCAATGTGCCGCTTACCAAAATTTGTGAAGGCCGCGGCTAAAATACGATCTTCCCCAATTGGCTCGCCTGCGATACTCGACCGAGCAACAATCACGGTAAAAACATCCCCTTCTCGGAGGTCAAGCGCAAAGCTGATATCCCATTGGAATAAGTCTGCTAGTTGCATGATGAGATTGTCGGTCAGTCCCGCAGCAAGGCCTGCGTGATAAAGAGAAGAATTTTCGCGGGTGATATTACCTTCAAAGGCATTGATCACCATATCTGGTTCAACATGCTCGATTTCGGTAACGTATCCAGATGCTAAAAGTTTAGAAATTAGCTTGGTCTTGGGGTTAGCTTGATAAACCAACTCCAGCACACGCCCTTCAAGATTTTTTTGTATCTCAATGGACTGACCAGGTTTTACCGTGGCTAACATGTCCGCATTTTCAGTCTGGAGCACGCGCTGCAAATCTCCGGCGGGGAGTTGGTGCCGAGCGAATAATGTCGACAGGTTATCGCCTGGCTTCACAACGAATACCAGTTTAGGGGGCAGGGAAGGCATTATCGCTTGTTCTGCGCTTGGCAAGTCTTGCTCACCTGACGAGACATGCGTCTCTATCGGTAGGGCAAGTTCGATTTGTCGGCCGTTTTCGAGTTGGGAATCGGTATTAGTCGATGGGTCGGTCAACAGCAGGACCACAAAGATTATGGATAGAGCCGCAATCAAAGTCAGGTGGCGTCTAGGGAAGTTACGCATAGGTCAAGCTGTGTCTTTTAGCAGAGTAGATGTTAAAAATGCCAGCCAATGAAATCAATGGTCAGCAGAGAGAAATTCGGGGCTTGCTGTCCTTTTGGAGTCGAGTAGCAAACGGTTTGTTTGTATCGGACAACTCTTTTTATCCAATACCGGGCTATAATGTTTGAGTGGCAGTCGGCTAGGAAAATGGGATGAAATACACGGGTGAACAGATAATAGATGATTTAAAGCAGTTGGACCTGGTTGCGCAGTTGAGCAATGAGTCGGAACTACGGGCGCATCTTTCTGAAAAACCCCGAACGGTCTATTGTGGGTTTGATCCGACAGCAGACAGTTTGCACATAGGTAACTTAGTGCCGCTATTGGCGTTGCGGAGATTCCAAGACTACGGCCATCAGCCAATTCTCTTAGTTGGTGGTGCGACAGGTCTTATTGGCGACCCCGGTGGACGCGCGACCGAGCGAGCTTTAAAGCCGATAGAACAGGTCGTCACTTTTAGCCAGAAAATACGAGCTCAAGCGAGCCGGTTTTTAGATTTTGAGGGTGGTAGCAATCCGGCGAAGGTCGTCGACAATTATGACTGGACGAAAGAGCTAGATGTCATCACCTTTCTTAGGGATGTTGGTAAGCACTTTAGTGTCAATGCAATGATCCAGAAAGAAACAGTCAAGCGTCGTCTCCAAGACGATGGTGCTGGCATTAGCTACACTGAATTTAGCTATATGGTATTGCAGTCTTTCGACTTTTCAGTCTTGTATGAATCTCATGGATGCACGATCCAAATGGGTGGTAGCGATCAATGGGGAAATATCACCAGTGGCATCGATCTCATTCGAAGGAGGCATGGCGCCCAAGCGCATGCAATTACCTATCCGCTTATTACAAAAGCGGATGGCACCAAGTTCGGAAAAAGCGCCGATGGTGCTATCTGGCTCGATCCAGATAAAACCTCTCCCTATCGGTTTTATCAATTTTGGATCAACTCAGCTGATGAAGATGTAATACGTTTCTTAAAAATATTTACCTTTTTGTCTTTTGATGAAATTAACGAGCTTGCACAAGATCAAGCAAGCAAGCCGGAAGCGCGTGTTGCTCACAAGCGATTAGCTCGAGAAGTAACCAAGCTTGTGCATGGTGCAGAGGCGGTAGTAGCCGCCGAGAGAATTACCGAGGCGATTTTTTCCAACCAAATTGCAAAACTCACCGAGTTGGATTTTAAGCAGCTGGCTCAGGATGGTTTGCCCGTGAGCGATTACCCGTCAGGGCCTTTGGCACTCTCGGATGCATTGTTTGATAGTGGACTTTCAGTGACCCCTCGAGGGGAAGTGACGCGGGGTCAGGCGAAAAAGTTGATCTCGGGAAATGCAATTTCAGTCAATGGCGCAAAGCAGACCGATACGAACTACCAGTTGTCTCGGGAGCATGCATTATTTGGGCGCTATCACTTGATTCAGAAAGGCAAAAAACAGCATCACTTGGTGGTATTCAATCAGTAGTTTTTTTACAAATGGCGAAATGGGTTTGAACCAACTTGGTAGTCCAGTGAGGGCTGCCATGAAAAACATCAAACCCAAAAACATCAAATCCAAGGAACCTGCTTTTTCTGAAAACACGGTGTCCTTCGGGTGAGTCTGTACGCCGGCAAGAGTTGGTGGAGCCAGGCGGGATCGAACCGCCGACCTCCTGCGTGCAAGGCAGGCGCTCTCCCAGCTGAGCTATGGCCCCAATAGAGTGTCTGCAAGTAAGTGTCAAAGCAGAACACGGTGCTATTGTGTCAGTGTTTGCGTGTTCACGCTAGCATGAACATCGGCGCTTTTGTAATCTGGTGGGTCTGGGTGGATTTGAACCACCGACCTCACCCTTATCAGGGGTGCGCTCTAACCAACTGAGCTACAGACCCGATTATCAAAGCGAAACGCTGAGGCCGCGTATTATACGCAGGACCGCGGCTTTTACAATCTGCACAGGCAAGGAATTGCAATGCTTTCAGAACAGGTCAATCGATTAAAAACACCACTGCTATCATTGATTCAAGGCCATGCAGAGCGGTCCTCCCCGGAACTGCTGAGTTGTCTCAAGTCGCTGGCTTTAAATTACACGGTCTCTGAGGGCTCAGGCGATATTGAGTTGGCAGAGTCGGTTGATCTCATCGATGATGTCGCGGTTGCGGCTCAGCTTGGCCCCAAAGTGAACTATGAGCACCATTGGGTACTCGATTCCACGAGCAAAGCCCTCGTGAACCGACCAATTAGACCGGAAGTAAGCATTTGCTCCGCAGAGATGCAAGTAGCAGGTCGGGGTCGTCGGGGGCGGCAGTGGGTATCGCCTTTTGCACAAAATCTTTACGTTTCTTGGTTGGGTTATATCCGTCTTCCGGTGAATGAACTGTCGGGTCTGAGCATTGCTGTTGGGATCCATTGGGCACGAATGTTACGATCTAAGGGCTATCAAGAAGTTGGGCTTAAATGGCCCAACGATCTGCTTACCCCCGAAGGTAAACTTGGAGGCATTTTAATTGAGGTTGAGGCTTTACCAAATGGAGCTTCAAGGGTATGCGTTGGCGTTGGCCTTAATGTCTATTCAGCGCCAATTCTCGGGCCTTCCGGGCAGGCGACGAGTTGTCTCGGGAGAGGACCGGCAAAGTTGCGCACCGAGCTGGTTATTGCCGGTATTGCAGCGATCACTGAGGCTGTGCAAACGTTCTCTCCAGAGGTTATGTTGGGCTATCAAAGTGACTGGCATGCTTTAGATTGCTATAACAATAGGTCGGTTCAGGTAGTACAGGGAGAAGAAGTGATTGAGGGTCGAAGCCAGGGGATTGATCTCGATGGCGGGCTAATCTTAAAGACTTCAGCCGGAGATCAAGTCTTCCACGCTGGAGAGGTCAGCCTCAGGGCCAAATAGGAGTAAACGATGACTTCAATAATTCGGTGGGTAGTGCTGGGTTTGGCGCTTGCGAACGTTATCGTCCTAACGATGATAGTGCTTGGTTGGCGCGAACTGCAAGTTACGAAAATGGCTAAGGAATTAGACGGTTCGCTCGGCCAAACTCAGGTCGAGATCAATGTAAGCCCTACGCCCAGTGTTTCAGGTACTGTCAGTAGTTCAAAGACGGCTCAGATCGATAGAAGTGATCAATCCCTAAAAACAGAAGCCAAAGCCTCACCAAGGCTAGAAAAGAAGATCGTCCAAGCGCCGACGAAGGTACCAAATCGCTGCTTACAGTATGGGCCGTTTTCTCCTAATGAGAGGCTTATGCTATCAAGGTCGGCGCTTGACCTGTCTGCGTTGAGTTGGCAGTTCTCGATTCATAGCGTCGTTAAAAACGCGAGTAAATCGGCCGGCTTCAGGGTGTACTTACCGTCTTCTGGTGGCTTATCGGCGGCCTATGAGCGCTTGAAAGTCGTCAAATCTCAAGGCATCGATAGTTTTGTGCTCACCGACGGCCCATATGAAGGCGGTATATCGCTCGGAATATATTCCTCTTTTACGGCAGCCAGAAATTTTGTGAGTACGATCCAAGATCAGCTCTCTGATGTTATGGTTGGTGCGATGGTGCCTGGTCAAGTAGCCTATGACCTGATTAGGAATGATGGCAAAGAGATTAATCCGGTGACTCTGGCGAGCGCGGTGCAAAAGGTCCTACCTAAATCGACCGCCGGGTGTTTGTAATCAATAGTGCCCGGAATCCATTCGAATAGAATTTTAAATTGTTTTCACCAGAGCCTCGACGATTGGCAGGGATTGGCTTACAATCTGCGCCCTGTGCCGCTATAGCTCAGTTGGTAGAGCAACTGATTTGTAATCAGTAGGTCCCGAGTTCGACTCTTGGTGGCGGCACCACTTCTCATTTTACGGCTACTTGGGGCCAAATATCGATCGGTCAAGGCCTTCCAGGCGTGAAGTCTGTTACTACAAGAAAGCCAAAAAAATAATTAGAGATCAACAAGTTTGCGATTGCTACCTTGGGGAAAGGCGCGGCCTAAATGTAGACTTAAACCGGTATGGGAATACAGATACGAACATTATATAAGGCGTTGACATTGCATAGGTGCGCTGGCAGAATTTAGCGCCGCAAAATCGGAGGGGTTCCCGAGCGGTCAAAGGGATCAGACTGTAAATCTGACGCGAAAGCTTCGGTGGTTCGAATCCACCCCCCTCCACCATGTGGTTGAAAGAAAAGGCAAAGGACAGGGGGCAAGAGATAAGGGGCGGCGACTGAAGTAATGATGTGACGCGCCGATGTCGTGACGCGTCGATGTGGTTTGATGTCGATATGGTTTGATGTCGATATGAATTGATGTCGACTTGATGTAAAGAAGCTGAAGTTTGGTAATTAATCAAGAGCATCAAAGCCAAAGCTTAGCGGAGTGGGCATTGAGAACCAGAATAACCGAAGAGTAGATAGATCAGGGTACGGATTGTTTCAGCGGGTATAGTTTAGTGGTAGAACCCCAGCCTTCCAAGCTGATGACGCGAGTTCGATTCTCGCTACCCGCTCCAAATAGAAAAGGTGGTGCTAGAAGATTGTGACGACAGGCTCATATAGCTCAGTAGGTAGAGCACTTCCTTGGTAAGGAAGAGGTCACCGGTTCAAATCCGGTTATGAGCTCCACAGGCTGAAACACAAGCCTCATTGCATTGGTTAGACCGGCATTTTAATAAAGTCGAAAACTTGGAAATTCGGCGGAGAAGAAGGTAAAGGACTTAGATATAGATAAAAGATATAGATAAAAGATATAGATAAAAACCTGTGTTCGACGCGGCAATGAGAGATGCTCGTGCGACGCAGAAAGAAAAAAGAATAAATAAAAGCAGAAAAAAAGAATAAAACGAACAAAACGAACAAAACGAATAAAAAAAGAGAAAAGAAGAGAAAAAACCATAGAAAAATCCAACCCGCTGTCCCAGCGCTTTTAGGATAGCGTAACCGTACCCTTACACTGAGCATTAAGTAGTACTGCGTGCTGAGTAAAGGCTCACAAGAGTAGTTAGTAGAACGAAGGAGAGGACGACAATGTCCAAAGAGAAGTTTGAGCGTACTAAACCCCACTTAAATGTAGGGACGATAGGCCACGTTGACCATGGTAAGACGACGTTGACGGCGGCGATTACACGGGTGTGTGCTGAGGCCTATGGCGGAGAGTTCAAAGCGTTTGACGCGATTGATAACGCGCCGGAAGAGCGCGCTCGAGGTATCACGATTTCGACCTCTCACGTTGAGTATGATTCTCCGGATCGTCACTACGCTCACGTTGACTGCCCGGGTCACGCGGATTACGTGAAGAATATGATTACCGGTGCCGCTCAGATGGACGGCGCGATTCTGGTGGTATCGGCAGCGGATGGCCCGATGCCACAAACCCGAGAGCATATTTTGTTGTCGAAGCAGGTTGGTGTTCCTTACATTGTAGTGTTTTTGAATAAAGCCGACATGGTAGATGATGAGGAATTGCTTGAGTTGGTTGATATGGAAGTCCGCGAGCTTCTAGACCAGTATGAATTCCCAGGTGATGACACGCCGATTATTGTGGGCAGTGCACTCAAGGCGTTAGAAGGCGATACGTCTGATATTGGCGCGCCAGCGATTATGAAGCTGGTTGAGACGTTGGATAGTTATATTCCGGAACCTGTACGAGCGGTAGATCAGCCATTTTTGATGCCGATTGAGGACGTATTTTCGATTTCAGGTCGCGGCACGGTTGTTACGGGTCGAGTAGCTCGAGGCATTGTTCGAGTTCAGGACGAGGTCGAGATTGTTGGGATTCGCGAGACGGCGAAGACGACCTGCACGGGTGTAGAGATGTTCCGAAAGTTGCTTGATGAAGGTCGAGCAGGTGAGAACGTTGGCGTCTTGTTGCGAGGTACTAAGCGCGAAGAGGTTGAGCGCGGTCAGGTGTTGAGTCATCCTGGTTCGATTACGCCGCACACCAATTTTGAGGGTGAGGTTTACGTATTATCGAAAGATGAAGGTGGTCGACATACGCCATTTTTTAAAGGTTATAAGCCGCAATTCTTTTTTGAGACGACAGACGTTACAGGCAGTGTAGTGTTGCCGGAAGGTACCGAGATGGTTATGCCTGGAGATAACGTGCTGATGGATGTTGAGTTGATAGCGCCGATTGCGATGGAAGAGGGGCAGCGTTTTGCGATCCGAGAGGGTGGCAGGACTGTGGGCGCTGGCGTCGTAACTAAAATTAAAGCGTAGAATCAGCTAGGTATCGAGCAATTCTATCCTGAGCGTTTTGTGTCAGCAGCTAGGCCAGTAGCTCAATTGGCAGAGCGGCGGTCTCCAAAACCGCAGGTTGGGGGTTCGATTCCCTCCTGGCCTGCCAAGTTGTTTGTCACAGCCAGGTAATTTTTGAATAGGTTTTCTAGAGGTGTAACGTGAGTACAGCATCCGATAATGCCGGTGGACTAGATTCACTGAAGTGGCTCTTAGCGGTTGCTGTCATCGCAGCTGGGCTCTATGCGAATGCAGAGTTTGCAACCTTGACCTTGATTTATCGAGTGTTAGCGGGATTAGTAGTGGTAGGGCTTTTTGTAGCCATCGCACTCACCACGCAACAGGGCCGAGCGGTTTATGATCTGGCCAAAGAAGCACGAGTAGAAATACGAAAAGTAGTTTGGCCAACGCGACAAGAAACAACTCAGACAACACTCATTGTGGTTGTCATGGTGATTCTCGTTGGCTTGATTCTCTGGGCGATGGATTCAACTTTGAGTTGGTCTGTAAGCGGGATCATTGGCTAGTTAAGCCTTTGATCAAAAGGAATAGGTGACGCATTGAGTAAAAGATGGTACGTAGTCCACGCTTTTTCTGGCTTTGAAAAGCAAGTAATGCGCGCATTAGCCGAGCGAATCGAATTATCAGGTCTTCAAGATAAGTTCGGTGAAGTGCTCGTGCCTGCCGAAGAAGTTGTTGAAATGAAGGCAGGTAAGAAACGCCGAAGTGAGCGGAAGTTTTTCCCCGGTTATGTACTGGTAGAAATGGAGCTTGACGATAGTACTTGGCATCTGGTCAAAGAGACACCCAGAGTTATGGGTTTTATAGGGGGCAAAGCAGATCAACCAGCGCCCATCTCTAACTCAGAAGCCCAAGCGATATTGCAGCGCGTTCAAGTCGGTAGCGAAAAGATAACGCCTAAGATTGTGTTCGAGCCAGGGGAGCTCGTGCGAGTCGTGGACGGGCCGTTTAATGATTTCAACGGTGTTGTTGAGGAAGTCAACTACGATAAAAACCGTTTGCATGTCGCGGTCACGATTTTTGGTCGGTCTACGCCGGTCGAATTGGACTTCGGGCAAGTCGAGAAGGCTTAATCGAAGACTTTAAACTTAAGGCAGCATAGCCAAAGCTGTACTTATTTACGGGGACCTGAAATGGCTGGATTCAGCTGTCAGGGTTTGCACCCATAGGAGAACAACATGGCAAAAAAAATTGATGCTTATATCAAGCTTCAAGTACCTGCGGGCCAGGCAAATCCAAGTCCACCAGTCGGTCCAGCCCTCGGGCAGCGAGGGGTGAATATCATGGAGTTTTGCAAAGCATTTAACGCAGAAACTCAGGGTGTTGAGGCAGGTATGCCTATACCCGTGGTGATCACTGTCTACAGCGATAAGAGTTTTACTTTCATCAAGAAGACTCCCCCCGCCTCAATTTTGCTCAAAAAAGCAGCTGGTATTACCAGTGGTAGCCCAGAGCCTCATGTAAAAAAGGTAGGCAAGGTTAATCGAGCCCAGCTCGAAGAGATCGCCACGACTAAGATGCCAGACCTAACAGCAAAGGATATGGACGCAGCCGTACGAACAATTGCAGGTAGCGCAAGAAGCGCCGGCATCGAAGTGGAGGGTGTGTAAATGGCTAAGATAAGCAAGCGAGTTCGGGCATTTAGAGAGAAGGTTGATCCTTCAAAGCACTACGCCATTGGCGAGGCGGTAACGATTTTAAATGAGTTGTCGTCGGTTAAGTTCAAAGAGTCCATTGATGTAAGCATCAATCTTGGAGTCGACCCTCGTAAGTCCGATCAAGTAGTTCGAGGAGCGACTGTATTGCCAAATGGTACGGGCAAAACGGTCCGGGTTGCGGTTTTTGCCCAGGGCGACAAAGCGTCTGCAGCAACGGAAGCCGGTGCTGATATCGTTGGAATGGATGATCTGGCGGCAGAAGTGAAAGCAGGCAACCTTAATTTTGATGTTGTCATTGCCACGCCAGATACTATGAGAATCGTCGGGCAGTTGGGCCAAGTGCTAGGCCCGAGGGGGCTGATGCCGAATCCACGTTTGGGCACCGTGACCCAGGATGTAGCTGAAGCTGTAAAGAACGCCAAGGCCGGACAAGTTCGCTACCGAACAGACAAGAACGGCATTATTCATGGTGGGGTTGGTCAAGTGGGTTTTGACCCAGAAGCCATCAAGCAAAACATCGAAGCACTACTTATTGATCTAAAAAAGGTCAAACCTGCATCAGCAAAGGGTGTGTACGTAAAGAAAGTGACATTGTCAACGACGATGGGCGCTGGTATTGCGATCGATCAGGCGTCCTTAGAGGCGTAGTTCCATAATTTTAATCTTTGGAGTGGCTGGCCAACGGCCATCGCTCGTCAAAGACCGTAGGTCCGTGATTACGGGTAATTTGCCAAGGCAGTCCTACGCAGACGGTAGAGGGCGGTTCAGAGTCATGAATCCTGTCGCCGTAGACCCCACCAGGTGCAAGCTGATGGGAAATGCAACGAGTCAAGGAGTACAAAAGTGCCGATTGGACTTAAAGAAAAACAGGCGATTGTAGCTGAGGTCCATGAGACTGCTCAGGCGGCCTTGTCAGCAGTGATGGCAGATTATCGGGGGGTTAGCGTTGATGCGATGACCGCGCTTCGAACCTCTGCTCGAGCGGCTGGTGTTCAGGTTCGCGTAATTCGTAACACATTGGCAAAACGCGCCTTTGAAGGAACGGATTTTGAGTGCATGAACGAAGCTTTGTTAGGTCCTTGTGTGCTCGCGTTTGCGCTGGAAGATCCAGGTTCCGCAGCGCGGGTGTTCAAAGATTTTGCGAAAGACAATAGCGATTTTGAAATCAAGGCATTAAGTGTCGGTGGTGAGTTGTTGCCACCTGAAAAAATTGATGCCTTAGCGAAGCTACCGACCCGTGATGAAGCGTTGTCTCTGCTAATGGCAGTGATGCAAGCGCCAGTCACTAAGTTGGCGAGGACTATGAACGATATTCCTGGCCGAGTTACTCGAGCGGTAGCCGCAGTGAAAGATCAAAAGCAAGCAGCCTGAATTAAACATTAAAACGGAGATAGGACAGATGTCATTATCAAAAGAGGAAGTTTTAGACGCAATTGCTGAAATGAGTGTGATGGACATAGTTGCACTGGTTGAAGCCATGGAAGAAAAGTTTGGCGTGTCTGCAGCTGCAGCAGTCGCCGCAGCCCCAGCTGCAGCCGCTGCCGATGCTGGCGCCGCGGCTGAGAAAGATGAGTTTGAAGTTGTGCTCGTATCAGCTGGTGAGAAAAAGGTTAATGCCATTAAAGTCGTTCGTAGCATCACGGGCCTTGGTTTGAAAGAAGCCAAGGACATGGTCGATGCAGCGCCTTCGACGATTAAAGAAGGTGCGAGTAAAGCGGAAGCAGAAGACCTGAAGAATCAGCTCGAAGAAGCCGGTGCGACGGTTGAGTTGAAGTAAGGCTGATTTCTTTGAAGTCAGAGACAAAACGTCAAGATGCCGGGCACGCCCGGCGTCTTGTTTTGTCATTTTTGTTTGATCGGTTGATAGCCAAAGTAAACCTGGAGGCGTAAATGGCCTATTCGTATACAGAGAAGAAGCGTATTAGGAAAGACTTTAGTAAATTACCTACGGTAATGGATATTCCGTACCTGTTGGGGATCCAAGTCGATTCTTACAAGCAGTTTCTTCAGGAAGAGGATAGCCAAGAGGACAGGCTGGACTCTGGCCTACATGCGGCATTTCGGTCAGTTTTCCCCATTGTGTCATATTCCGGCAACGCAGCGCTTGAATACGTGGGATATCGACTGGGTCGACCAGTCTTTGATGTTAAAGAGTGTCAATCCAGAAGCGTGACTTACGCAGTTCCGCTTCGGGTAAAAGTTAGGCTCATTATTTACGATAAAGATTCGTCAAATAAAGCCATTAAAGATATTAAAGAGCAAGAGGTCTACATGGGCGAGATACCGCTCATGACGGACAACGGCACCTTTGTGATCAATGGCATTGAGCGGGTTGTCGTATCCCAATTGCACCGCTCACCAGGGGTGTTTTTTGACCATGATAAAGGTAAGACCCATTCATCGGGTAAGTTGTTGTACTCAGCCCGGGTAATCCCAATGCGGGGTTCATGGCTTGATTTCGAGTTTGATCCGAAGGATCTGGTGTATGTCCGAATCGATCGTCGGAGAAAACTACCAGCGACGATCCTTCTCAGAGCGCTGGGTCTTGAGGCAGAAGAAATTCTTGCGCTCTTTTTTGATACAGATACTTTCGGGGTAAATGAGGAAGGCTATTCACTCAGCCTGATTGCTAACCGTTTGAGGGGAGAAACTGCACAGTTCGATATTACCGATGCCAAGGGTAATGTGCTCGTCCCTGAGAGCACTCGTATTACCGCGCGTCACATCCGCGAAATGGAAAAGCTTAAGTTAAAAGAACTCGCGGTCCCTTCCGAATACGTTTGCGGCCACCGATTAGCGAAGAATCTGATCGATGAGGAAACCGGTGAAATTGTTTTACCGTGTAATGCCATTGTGACTGATGAAGTGCTGGAGCAAATTAGGGCGCTGGGTGTTAAAAGCTTTGAAACGATCTATACCAACGATCTAGATCATGGGCCGTTTATGGCCGACACGTTGGATGCTGATCCTTGCACCAACCGTTTAGAAGCGCTTGTTGAAATTTATCGAATGATGCGTCCTGGCGAGCCCCCTACCAAAGAGGCAGCGGAAAACTTGTTCAATAATCTGTTCTTCTCAGCAGACCGCTATGACCTGACTGCGGTGGGCAGGATGAAGTTCAATCGACGTCTCGGTCGCGAGGAAGAATCGGGTGCTGGGACCTTAGACAACGATGATGTGCTTGAAGTGCTCAAGTGCCTCATTAACATTCGAAATGGTTTTGATGTTGTCGATGACATTGACCATCTAGGTAACCGCCGTGTGCGCTCGGTGGGTGAAATGGCGGAAAATGCCTTCAGATTGGGCCTGATTCGAGTTGAGCGCGCTGTAAAAGAGCGGTTAAGTCTGGCGGAATCAGAAGGTCTAATGCCACAAGATTTAATTAATGCCAAACCGGTTGCTGCGGCGGTCAAAGAATTTTTTGGATCAGCCCAGTTGTCCCAGTTTATGGACCAGAATAATCCCCTATCTGAGGTCACCCACAAGCGGCGGGTTTCGGCGTTGGGGCCAGGCGGTTTGACCCGAGAGCGGGCGGGCTTTGAAGTACGAGATGTACATGCGACCCACTACGGCCGAGTGTGTCCGATTGAAACACCGGAAGGTCCAAATATCGGCCTGATTAACTCATTGGCGACTTATGCCAGAACGAATAATTATGGGTTCTTAGAGAGTCCTTATCGTCGCGTTGTAAATGGCAAAGTCACCGATGATATCGAGTATCTTTCGGCAATTGTTGAGGCCGACTATGTTATTGCCCAAGCGAGCGCTCAGTTGGACAATCAAGGTCGATTAATTGATGATTTAGTGGATGTGCGGCATCAGGGTGAATTTACCAAGATGGCGCGAGAGAACGTCAACTTCATGGATGTGTCACCGAAGCAGGTCGTCTCTGTAGCTGCGGCGTTGATTCCCTTTTTAGAACACGATGATGCGAACCGGGCGCTGATGGGCTCGAACATGCAGCGCCAAGCCGTGCCAACTTTGATTGCTGAAAAGCCTCTGGTTGGTACAGGTCTTGAGCGGTCGGTTGCGAGAGATTCTGGGGTCTGTGTTGTCGCTTTGAGAGGTGGCGTAGTCGAGACGGTAGATGCTGCTAGAATCGTCATCCGAGTGAATAATGCAGAAACGGAAAGTGGTGAAGCTGGGGTAGACATCTACGACTTGGTTAAGTACACCCGCTCGAACCAGAACACCTGCATCAATCAGCGACCTTTGGTTAAAGAAGGGGATGTTGTCGCGAGGAATGATATTTTGGCGGATGGGCCGTCTGTTGATACTGGCGAGTTAGCGTTGGGTCAAAATATGCGCATCGCATTTATGACCTGGAATGGCTACAACTTCGAAGATTCAATCTTGATATCGGAAAAAGTTGTTAAAGAAGACCGATTCACAACAATCCATATCCAAGAGCTCACGTGTATCGCACGCGATACTAAACTTGGGTCGGAAGAGATCACCTGCGACATCCCCAATGTTGGAGAAGGCGCTCTAGGAAAGCTAGATGAATCAGGCATCGTCTACATTGGTGCTGAGGTTGCTGCGGGCGACATTCTGGTCGGTAAGGTTACACCCAAAGGTGAAACGCAGCTGACGCCGGAAGAGAAATTACTCCGGGCGATCTTCGGTGAAAAAGCCTCTGATGTGAAAGACACCAGTTTGCGTGTGCCCAGTAGTTATAACGGAACGGTAATCGATGTCAGGGTGTTTACTCGAGACGGCATTGAAAAAGATCAACGGGCGAAAGATATCGATGAGCAAGAGCTCAAGCGCATCCGCAAGAATGTCGAAGAAGAGTTTGCCATTATTCAAAATGCGACCTACGAGCGGTTAGCTTCGGCGTTGACGGGTAAAGCCGTGGTTGCGGGGCCCAAGTTAAAGAAAGGCGATAAGGTCACGGCAGCGTATCTTAAGGAACTAGAACCGACTGACTGGTTCAAACTTAGGATGGAAAAAGACGAGCTCAATGAGCAGCTGGTAGGCGCAGAAGATCGCTTAAAGGCTAGAAGAGCAGAGTTAGACGAGAAGTTTGAGGAAAGCAAAGGCAAGCTGCAGAGCGGCGATGATCTTGCCCCCGGCGTACTGAAGATTGTTAAAGTCTATCTAGCGATTAAACGGCGCATTCAGCCAGGCGATAAGATGGCGGGACGTCATGGGAACAAAGGTGTGATTTCGGTAATCAAGCCCGAAGAAGATATGCCTTTCGACGCCAATGGCAACCCAATCGATATCGTGCTGAACCCGCTTGGCGTGCCTAAGCGGATGAATGTAGGGCAAATCCTCGAAACCCACCTCGGTTGGGCCGCGGAAGGCCTGGGTATCAAAATTGGCGAAATGCTCGATACTCAAAGGGAAGTCGCAGAAATGCGAAAATTCTTGGATAAGATCTACAACAAGAGCGGCCGCAAGGAAGATTTAGCGTCGTTAACCGATGCTGAAATCCTGCAATTGGCGAACAATCTTCGCGGTGGTGTACCGATGGCCACTGGGGTTTTCGATGGCGCCAATGAAGATGAAATCAAGCAGATGTTGACGTTGGCAGGGCTCCCTCAGGATGGGCAGACGGAGTTGTTTGATGGATGCACCGGCGAGATGTTTGACCGGCCCGTGACCGTTGGCATCATGTACATGCTCAAGCTTAACCATTTGGTAGACGACAAAATGCACGCCAGATCTACGGGTTCTTATAGTCTTGTGACTCAGCAGCCGCTGGGTGGTAAAGCCCAGTTTGGTGGGCAACGATTTGGTGAGATGGAAGTCTGGGCTTTAGAGGCTTATGGCGCTGCCTACACCTTGCAAGAGATGCTGACTGTGAAGTCGGATGATGTGCATGGTCGAACCAGAATGTATAAGAACATTGTCGATGGCGATCATCGGATGGAGCCGGGTATGCCGGAATCGTTTAATGTGTTGGTCAAAGAGATACGGTCCTTGGGGATCGATATTGAGCTCGAGCACGATTAGTGCGTCGGGAAGTAGAACTACACCTTAATCATCGATCGGGACAAAGCGCCCTACTTGGAGGAACACTGTGAAAGACTTACTGAATATGCTACGGGCTCAGGGTCAATCAGAGGAATTTGATTCGTTAAGGATTGGTCTGGCGTCGCCAGAAATGATTCGGTCCTGGTCTTTTGGCGAGGTTAAAAAGCCTGAGACTATCAACTATAGAACATTTAAACCAGAACGTGATGGGCTGTTCTGTGCCAAAATTTTTGGACCCAACAAGGACTATGAGTGCCTCTGTGGTAAGTACAAGCGCCTCAAGCATCGAGGCGTCATCTGTGAGAAATGTGGTGTTGAGGTTGCCTTAGCCAAAGTGCGGCGTGAACGCATGGGGCACATTGAGTTAGCGGCTCCCGTGGCGCACATATGGTTTTTGAAATCGCTACCCTCTCGAATTGGTCTACTCATGGACATGACCCTTCGTGATATCGAGCGTATTCTCTATTTTGAAAGTTTTGTGGTAATAGACCCAGGCTTGACCGCCCTTGAGAAAGGGCAATTGTTGTCAGACGACCAGTACTATGAAGCGCTTGAAGAATACGGAGACGAGTTTGAAGCAAAGATGGGTGCCGAGGCGATCCAAGATTTAATGCGGCAAATGGATCTTCGCGATGAGGTTGCTCGACTTCGGGAAGAGTTACCCCAAACGAATTCAGAAACTAAAATTAAAAAGCTTACCAAGCGCTTAAAACTGATCGAGGCCTTCATATCCTCTGGCAATGAGCCTGGGTGGATGGTCTTTAACGTGCTGCCGGTGCTGCCGCCAGATTTGCGACCCTTAGTGCCACTCGAGGGCGGTCGTTTTGCGACCTCCGACTTAAATGACCTTTATCGTAGGGTGATTAATAGAAACAACCGTCTCAAGCGGTTATTAGACCTTGCAGCGCCAGACATCATTGTGCGCAACGAAAAACGTATGCTCCAAGAAGCAGTCGATGCCCTCCTGGACAACGGTCGAAGAGGTCGCGCAATCACTGGGACGAACAAACGCCCCCTTAAGTCTCTGGCCGATATGATTAAAGGTAAGCAAGGGCGGTTCCGCCAGAATCTGCTGGGCAAGCGGGTCGACTATTCGGGCCGATCGGTCATCGTCGTAGGACCTAGTTTGCGTCTCCATCAGTGTGGCTTGCCTAAGAAAATGGCGCTTGAGCTGTTTAAACCGTTTATCTTCGGCAAACTTGAAGCCAGAGGGTTGGCCACCACGATTAAAGCCGCCAAAAAGATGGTAGAAAAAGAAACCGCTGAGGTGTGGGATATTCTAGCAGAAGTGATTCGCGAGCATCCGGTACTTCTCAACCGGGCCCCAACCCTGCATCGATTAGGCATTCAAGCTTTTGAGCCCGTGTTGATTGAAGGTAAGGCGATCCAGTTGCACCCACTGGTTTGTACTGCATATAACGCCGACTTTGATGGCGACCAAATGGCGGTGCATGTGCCATTGACACTGGAGGCGCAATTGGAAGCTCGGGCATTGATGATGTCCACCAACAATGTGCTTCTGCCCGCTGATGGTGAGCCAATTATCGTGCCATCCCAGGATGTTGTCCTAGGGATTTACTGGATGACCCGAGACCGAGTGAATGATTTGGGCGAGGGTATGAGCTTTGCTGATATCGAGGAGGTTGCTAGAGCCTACGCAAATCGGCAGGTAGGTCTTCAAGCCAAGATAAAAGTGCGAGTTACTGAAAATTTGATTGATGACGAAGGCCAGTGGCACAAAAAGGCCTCTATTCATGAAACCACCGTCGGTCGCGCTTTGGTGTATGAGATTGTGCCAGATGGCATTCCCTATGCAGAGATCAATAAGACCATGGTCAACAAAGACATGTCACGATTGATCAACCTTTGCTATCGATCTGTGGGTCTTAAAGAGACAGTCATCTTTGCGGACCAATTGATGTATATGGGCTACGAATACTCCACTCGCTCTGGCGCGTCGATTGGTGTTGAGGATTTTGTAATTCCTGATGAGAAAGCCACGATCATTGCTCGCTCTGAAGATGAGATTAGAGAAATCGAAGGCCAATTTTCATCGGGCTTGGTGACCCAAGGCGAAAAATACAACAAGGTCATTGATATCTGGACCCGAGCCAGTGATCAGGTGAGTAATGCGATGATGGATACTCTGAGTACAGAGTCCGTGATCAATAAAGATGGCGAAGAAGAAACGCAGAGTTCATTTAACAGTGTTTGGATGTATTCGGACTCTGGGGCGCGAGGCTCGCCCGCGCAGATCCGGCAGCTGTCTGGCATGCGTGGCATGATGGCTAAGCCCGATGGCTCCATTATTGAAACGCCGATTACTGCGAACTTCAGAGAAGGTTTGTCGGTAATGCAATACTTTATCTCGACTCACGGTGCGCGTAAGGGTTTGGCGGATACCGCACTTAAGACTGCTAACTCGGGTTATTTGACCCGTCGACTCGTCGACGTAGCGCAAGACCTTGTAGTCACAGAGGTCGATTGTGGTACCCAAGACGGCATGATTATGAATGCGGTGATTGAGGGCGGCGATGTTATCGCAGGTCTAGGGTCAAGAGTTCTGGGAAGGGTTGTCGCTGAAGACGTGTACAGTGCTGCGGGCGATGAGGTGCTTATTCCCCAAGGCACATTGATTGACGAAAAGTGGTCAGATCGTGTGGAAGCGATGGGTATAGACGAAATCAAGGTGAGAAGTGCGATTACCTGTGAAACACGCTACGGCATATGTAGCAACTGCTACGGGCGTGATTTGGGTCGAGGTCACCTCGTCAACATTGGTGAAGCTGTGGGCGTCATCGCAGCACAATCGATTGGTGAGCCGGGTACTCAGCTAACGATGAGGACATTCCATATTGGCGGTGCTGCCTCCCGCGCGACAGCAGTCGATAATGTTCAAGTTAAGCATACTGGGACGTTTAGACTGCATAACTTAAAAACGATCGAAAAGCCGAACGGGGAATTGGTTGCGGTGTCTCGATCGGGTGAAGTTGCAATTGCGGATCAAGAGTCAGGAAAGGAACGCGAGCGATATAAAGTTCCTTATGGCGCCTTGATTAAGGCCGTCCCCGGGTCAACCGTTGAATCCGGTGACGTTATTGCGACTTGGGACCCTCATACCCACCCCATTGTGACCGAGGTGGCGGGTAAAGTGGTGTTCGAGAATATGGAGGAAGGCATCACAGTCCGTCGACAGACAGATGAGCTGACGGGACTAACCAATATCTCAATTATTGATCCAAAAGATCGCCCGAGCTCGGGCAAGGACATGCGGCCGGCAGTATCCCTAGTGGATGCTAAGGGCAAGGCATTGATGCTCTCAGGAACCGACGTGCCTGCGCATTACTTCCTAGAGGCAAACGCGATCCTAGGACTTGAGGATGGCGATAACGTCGCCGCTGGCGATGTGATCGCTAGGATCCCGCAGGAGGGATCGAAGACGAGTGATATCACTGGTGGCTTGCCACGAGTTGCGGACCTGTTTGAAGCACGTAAGCCTAAAGAAGCCGCTGTGCTGGCTGAAATCAGCGGTACCGTATCCTTTGGTAAAGAAACCAAAGGCAAGCGTCGTCTCGTGATTACGCCAACTGACGGGGCATTGTTGGCCGACGGTTCGGATCATTACGAAGTCCTGATTCCAAAGTGGCGCCACATGACGGTCTTTGAAGGCGAGCAAGTCGAGAAGGGCGAAGTGGTATCCGATGGTCCTGAAAACCCTCATGATATTTTGAGGTTGAAGGGTGTCGAAGCATTGGCCAATTACATCACTAAGGAAATACAGGACGTCTATCGTCTTCAGGGTGTCAAGATCAACGATAAACACATCGAAGTCATTGTTTGTCAGATGCTTCGCAAGGTCGAAGTGGTAAATCCTGGTGATTCGGCATTCGTCAAAGGTGAGCAAGTAGAATTGACGCAATTCTTAGAAGAGAACGATCGGCTAGGAGAAAGCGGAGAAGAGCTCGTCAAAGGAGAGCGTATGCTTCTGGGTATCACCAAGGCCTCGCTAGCGACAGAATCGTTTATCTCAGCAGCGTCTTTCCAGGAAACGACTCGAGTCCTAACGGAAGCTGCTGTAACCGGTAAGCGCGATTATCTCCGCGGTCTGAAAGAAAACGTGATCGTGGGTCGATTGATTCCAGCTGGAACCGGCTTGACCTATCACAACGAGCGTAAGCAAAAACGCGAGCGTGGTGGACAAGAGTTGCCAACAGTGAGTGCGAGCGAAGTTGAACAGGCCCTGTCTGACGCGTTAAGTCAGGGAGATTTATAATCAGTCTTCGCCAAAGCGGCGGTTGACTCACAACAAGTGGCTCTTTAGAATGCGCCCCTCGAAAGAGGGCTGTAGTTTAAAGAGCCCCACAGGAGTGTTTAATAAAGATGGCAAGAATTAACCAATTAGTTAGGAAGCCACGGAAGCGAAAAGTCGTTAAAAGCGACGTGCCAGCGCTCCAGGCTTGCCCGCAGCGGCGCGGGGTGTGTACCCGTGTTTACACAACGACTCCGAAAAAGCCGAACTCAGCTTTGCGAAAAGTCTGTCGTGTGCGGTTAACCAACGGTATGGAGGTCTCTAGCTACATAGGTGGTGAAGGACACAACCTGCAAGAACACTCCGTTGTTCTAATAAGAGGCGGCCGAGTTAAAGATTTGCCGGGTGTGCGTTATCACACCGTTCGGGGTGCGCTAGATACCTCAGGCGTCAGTAATCGAAATCAAGGACGTTCAAAATACGGTACGAAAAAGCCTAAAGCTTAAAGTCTGTACCCACCTCGTTAAACCAGAGAGTAAGGTCGAGCCGCTGTGTGCTTGATAAAACCTGAAGAGAGTCGTTATGCCTAGAAGAAGAGTCCCCGAAAAACGCGTTATCATTCCAGATCCTAAGTTTTCAAATCAAACCCTCGCTAAATTCATGAATCACGTGATGACGAGCGGTAAGAAGTCGGTTGCTGAAAAAATTGTTTACGGTGCTTTAGACCGGATCCAAAGCCGAAGTGGCAAAGACCCCTTAGAAGTCTTTGAGTCTGCGTTGGAAGCCGTCGCGCCGACGGTCGAGGTCAAATCTCGTCGGGTTGGTGGCGCAACCTATCAGGTGCCCGTCGAAGTACGGCCTTCAAGGCGCACGGCATTAGCCATGCGATGGCTTGTGGATTCGGCGCGCAAGCGCAGCGAAAAATCGATGGCGATGCGCCTGGCAGGAGAGCTGCAGGACGCTTCTGAAGGCCGCGGTTCAGCCGTTAGAAAACGCGAAGACACGCATCGGATGGCCGAGGCTAATCGCGCCTTTGCGCACTACCGTTACTAAAAGTAGCGGTTGCCTTAAAAAGAGGGTGTCCCAGTGGCTCGTTCTACCCCGATTCGTCACTATCGAAACATAGGGATTGTCGCGCACGTTGATGCCGGCAAGACGACCACAACGGAACGTGTCCTCTTCTACACGGGCATTTCTCACAAGATTGGAGAGGTCCATGATGGCGCTGCCACCATGGATTGGATGGAGCAAGAGCAAGAACGCGGGATTACAATTACTTCCGCTGCTACTACGACCTTTTGGTCTGGCACCGCCCAACAGTTCGATCAACATCGTATCAATATCATCGATACTCCAGGCCACGTTGACTTCACCATCGAAGTGGAAAGAAGTCTACGGGTCCTAGATGGGGCCGTTGTGGTCTTTTGCGGGACATCCGGCGTTGAACCTCAGTCTGAAACGGTCTGGCGACAAGCCAATAAATACGAAGTGCCGCGCCTGGTTTTTGTTAACAAGATGGATAGAGCCGGTGCCGATTTTATAAGGGTGGTAGAACAGATAGAAACTCGTCTGGGTTCAACCTGTGTGCCAGTTCAATTGGCCATAGGTGCCGAAGAGCTTTTTGAAGGGGTCATTGACCTCGTAAAAATGAAAGCTATTTATTGGAACGAAGCTGATCAAGGCCTGACTTTTCGAGAGGACGAAATCCCCGCCCAGTGCCTTTCGGAGGCGGAAGTGTTTCGTGAGCAGATGATAGAAGCTGCCGCGGAGGCAGATGATGAGCTCATGGAAGCCTACCTAGAGTCTGGCGAGCTTTCTGAAACACAAATTAAAAGAGGTCTTAGAAAGCGCACGCTTGCTAATGAAGTCGTTCTTGCGCTGTGCGGGTCGGCTTTTAAAAATAAAGGTGTTCAGACGATGCTGGATGCAGTCATCGACTATTTACCGGCGCCCGATGAAGTCAAGGCGATTAGAGGTTTCATAGACGATAAAGAAGAAACAGAGGTCCAACGACATGCAGACGACGAAGAGCCCTTTGCTGCATTAGCGTTCAAGATTGCAACAGACCCCTTTGTAGGGGCGCTGACATTTTTCAGGGTTTACTCTGGGGTCCTGAGTTCAGGGGACTCAGTCTTCAATTCCGTCAAGGGCAAGCGCGAGCGGGTTGGACGCATGGTGCAAATGCATTCCAATGACCGTCAAGAAATCAAAGAGGTGCGAGCAGGTGATATTGCCGCAGCGATTGGCCTTAAGCTTGCGACTACAGGCGATACATTGTGTGACGAAAAAAATAGCGTAATCCTTGAGCGCATGGATTTTCCTGAGCCGGTTATTCACGTGGCGGTCGAGCCAAGATCACAAGCTGATCAAGAAAAAATGGGGGTAGCCTTAAGCAAACTGGCGGCGGAAGATCCCTCTTTCCGTGTCCGAACAGATGAAGACTCTGGTCAGACAATCATCGGTGGTATGGGCGAATTGCACTTAGATATTATCGTCGATCGCATGCGCCGGGAGTTTAGCGTCGAGGCTAACATCGGAAAGCCACAAGTTGCGTATCGTGAAACAATCAAAAAAACCGTAGAAGCCGAAGGCAAGTTCGTGCGTCAATCCGGTGGCCGAGGTCAGTATGGCCATGTTTGGTTAAAACTTGAGCCCATCACAGAAGCAGATTTCGAGTTCGTAGACGCGGTGGTGGGCGGCGTCGTCCCAAGAGAGTATATCGCTGCTGTGGCTAAAGGTGCTGAAGAACAAATGGCCAATGGCGTGCTTGCCGGCTATCCGCTCCAAGGCGTGAGAGCGACGCTCTATGATGGGTCTTACCACGATGTAGATTCAAGCGAAGTTGCCTTTAAGGTCGCGGCCTCCATGGCCCTAAAGTCCGGTGCCCTAGAGGCAAATCCGGTGTTATTGGAACCGGTTATGAAAGTCGAGGTGGTAACGCCTGAGGAACATTATGGCGACATCATTGGCGATTTGAATCGTCGCCGTGGGGTCGTGCTCGGTATGGAAGATGTGCCTGCGGGCAAGTCTGTCCGAGCCGAAGTCCCTTTATCCGAAATGTTCGGCTACGCTACCGATATGCGGTCTGCGACTCAGGGACGGGCGACATTTTCTATGGAGTTCGAAAGCTACAAAGAAGTACCAAATAATGTCGCCGACGCGATCATTAGTAAATCACGATAATAATCGACCAAATCCTAATCAAAACCTAATAATGAGGTGAATCATGTCCAAAGAGAAGTTTGAGCGTACTAAACCCCACTTAAATGTAGGGACGATAGGCCACGTTGACCATGGTAAGACGACGTTGACGGCGGCGATTACACGGGTGTGTGCTGAGGCCTATGGCGGAGAGTTCAAAGCGTTTGACGCGATTGATAACGCGCCGGAAGAGCGCGCTCGAGGTATCACGATTTCGACCTCTCACGTTGAGTATGATTCTCCGGATCGTCACTACGCTCACGTTGACTGCCCGGGTCACGCGGATTACGTGAAGAATATGATTACCGGTGCCGCTCAGATGGACGGCGCGATTCTGGTGGTATCGGCAGCGGATGGCCCGATGCCACAAACCCGAGAGCATATTTTGTTGTCGAAGCAGGTTGGTGTTCCTTACATTGTAGTGTTTTTGAATAAAGCCGACATGGTAGATGATGAGGAATTGCTTGAGTTGGTTGATATGGAAGTCCGCGAGCTTCTAGACCAGTATGAATTCCCAGGTGATGACACGCCGATTATTGTGGGCAGTGCACTCAAGGCGTTAGAAGGCGATACGTCTGATATTGGCGCGCCAGCGATTATGAAGCTGGTTGAGACGTTGGATAGTTATATTCCGGAACCTGTACGAGCGGTAGATCAGCCATTTTTGATGCCGATTGAGGACGTATTTTCGATTTCAGGTCGCGGCACGGTTGTTACGGGTCGAGTAGCTCGAGGCATTGTTCGAGTTCAGGACGAGGTCGAGATTGTTGGGATTCGCGAGACGGCGAAGACGACCTGCACGGGTGTAGAGATGTTCCGAAAGTTGCTTGATGAAGGTCGAGCAGGTGAGAACGTTGGCGTCTTGTTGCGAGGTACTAAGCGCGAAGAGGTTGAGCGCGGTCAGGTGTTGAGTCATCCTGGTTCGATTACGCCGCACACCAATTTTGAGGGTGAGGTTTACGTATTATCGAAAGATGAAGGTGGTCGACATACGCCATTTTTTAAAGGTTATAAGCCGCAATTCTTTTTTGAGACGACAGACGTTACAGGCAGTGTAGTGTTGCCGGAAGGTACCGAGATGGTTATGCCTGGAGATAACGTGCTGATGGATGTTGAGTTGATAGCGCCGATTGCGATGGAAGAGGGGCAGCGTTTTGCGATCCGAGAGGGTGGCAGGACTGTGGGCGCTGGCGTCGTAACTAAAATTAAGGCCTAAAGGACTAGCATTTTGATGCTAGGGCGGGTAGTATTCGCGTCCCAGCTTAGGCCAATGTTCGGTTTAGGCCCTTTGCAAGAGTCGGGGCTCGTGCAAGGGAATGATATTCTTATCCGCTGAATAAGCGATAGAGAACTACAGGGCTCCAATCGGGAGCCACGGGACGCTCAAAAAGAGCAACGACACGAAAGTGTGCCTTCCTTTAAAAGAGGAGGGCTTTTTTGCATTTAAATTTGGTCAGCGTGTGTTGCAATGTGCAGTAACGCGCTCAAGGGGTACCTGCTCTGTCGTTAGATAGACCAGGCTTTAAATTAAAAGATAGGCGCGTCATGCAAAATCAAAGAATCAGAATTCGGCTCAAGGCTTTCGATCATCGCTTGATTGATGTTTCTACCCAAGAGATCGTCAACACAGCGAAGCGCACAGGTGCACAAATTCGCGGGCCGATTCCGTTACCCACTCGGAAAGAAAAGTTCACTGTTTTGATCTCTCCTCACGTCGATAAGGACGCTCGAGATCAGTATGAAATTCGAACGCACAAACGCATGTTGGACATTCTTGAGCCGACCGAGAAGACGGTAGACGCGCTCACCAAACTAGATTTGGCCGCTGGTGTGGAAGTACAGATCAACTTAGCTTGATCGCGTAATCAATTCGGAGGTTGGCAATGGCAATAGGCATTGTAGGAACAAAGCAAGGTATGACGCGGGTCTTCATGGAAGACGGGCGTTCAGTGCCTGTTACCGTGGTTGAGGCGATGCCAAACCGCATAACACAGGTCAAAAACCTAGATGTAGACGGATATTCGGCTGTGCAGGTCACCTTCGGTAGCGTTAAGGCATCAAGAGTTAATCGTCCAGCTGCTGGACACTTTAAAAAGGCCGCAGTCGAAGCAGGCAGAGCATTGGTCGAGTTTGCCCTTTCTGAGGATGCCCCTGAAATTGATTCAGAGCTTACCGTTGCTGCCTTTGGGGTGGGTCAGAAAGTCGATGTCACGGGTCAAAGCAAAGGCAAGGGTTTTCAGGGCGTGATCAAGCGACATAACTTCAGCATGCAGGATGCAACGCATGGTAATTCGCTGTCGCATCGTGCGCCAGGATCAATCGGGCAGTGTCAGACCCCAGGTCGGGTTTGGAAGGGTAAGAAGATGGCGGGTCACATGGGTGCCGAGCAAGTTACGACCCAGTCTCTAGAAATTGTCCAGATCGATGTGGAAAACAATTTGCTGCTCATCAAAGGTGCAGTTCCTGGTGCAAAAGGTGGTCGCGTCGTAATAAAACCTTCGGTGAAAGCGAGAAGTCAAACGGAGGCTGAATCTTGAACTTAAAATTATCAGAGCCTGGCGTTGGCTTGACGGAAAAGGCGATTGAGCTGTCAGAGACGTTGTTCGGCCGGCAATATAACGAAGCTTTAGTTCACCAAGTGGTAGTGTCCTACATGGCGGGTGCTAGGCAGGGTACCAGTGCTCAAAAGACTCGATCGGAAGTTCGCGGCGGCGGTAAGAAGCCGTTTCGCCAGAAAGGTACTGGCCGTGCGCGGGCGGGTACGATTCGCAGTCCTATATGGCGTGGGGGCGGTGTGACGTTTGCGGCCAAGACCAGAGATTATTCCGTCAAGGTCAACAAGAAAATGTACCGTGGTGCGATGCAATCTATTTTGTCAGAGCTGGTTCGTCAGGACCGGCTGGTTGTCACAGAAGATTTTTCAGTGAGCGCACCAAAAACCAAAGAAGTCCTCCAGCGATTAAACGAGTTAGATCTCAAACAGGTCCTAGTAGTCGTGGAAGAAGTTGATGAAAATCTCTTTCTAGGCGCCCGTAATCTGCGGCAGGTAGATGTTATAGATGTGCAGGGTGTTAATCCTGTAAATCTGCTCGGCTATGAAAAGGTGCTTTTCACCGTTGGTGCGCTGAAAAAAGCAGAGGAGATGTTGGGATGAGTTCGGATGCAATCTACAACGTGATTTTGGGTGCTCACATCTCGGAAAAAGCGACCATTGTTGCCGACTCGGCCAATCAATTTGTGTTTAAGGTTCGCAGGGACGCAACCCGCCCTGAGATTAAAGCCGCCGTTGAAAAAATTTATGGCGTTGATGTTTCAGGGGTCACCGTTGCCAACGTCAAGGGCAAAGTTAAGCGCACGGTCCGCGGTCTGAGTCGCAAACCAAGCTGGAAAAAGGCGTATGTGCGGGTTGCAGACGGTCAAGAGATCGACTTCACCGCAGAAGCCAAATAACCATCTAACGATACTTACGCGAGAGAAATCATGCCAGTTGTTAAAGCAAAACCCACATCGCCAGGTAGACGATTTGTCGTCAAGGTCGTACATCCTGATCTCCACAAGGGTGCGCCGCACAAAGCCTTGGTTGAAATTAAGTCCAAAACGGGTGGAAGAAATAACAAAGGGCGAATAACGACCCGTCACATTGGTGGCGGACACAAACAAAAGTATCGAGTAATCGATTTCAAACGCAACAGCAAAGACGGCATAAAAGCGAGCGTAGAGCGGCTTGAGTACGATCCCAACCGCACAGCGAATATCGCATTATTGAAATACGCTGATGGCGAGCGTCGCTACATCATCGCCCCAAAAGGCATCGCCGCGGGTGATGAGATCCAGTCTGGAGAAGGAGCGCCTATTCGAGTAGGTAACTGTATGCCTATGCGGAATATTCCGATGGGTAGTGTGATCCACTGTGTAGAGCTGAAGCCGGGCAAAGGTGCTCAGATCGCACGAAGTGCAGGAACATCCGTGCAGTTGGTTGCAAAAGATGGTCGTTACGTGACCTTGAGATTGCGCTCAGGAGAGATGCGTCGAGCATTGGCCGACTGCCGAGCAACGCTTGGCGAAGTAAGTAATGGTGAGCACAATTTGCGCTCACTTGGTAAAGCCGGTGCCAAGCGCTGGCGCGGCGTTCGCCCGACCGTTCGAGGAGTTGTGATGAACCCGGTGGATCACCCGCATGGGGGTGGTGAAGGTAAGACTTCCGGAGGCCGTCATCCTGTAAGCCCGTGGGGCATGCCAACTAAGGGCTATAAGACAAGAAAGAATAAGCGTACCGACAAGATGATTATCCGTCGTCGTCGCGCCACGCGATAGGAGAGAGTTCGTGCCAAGAAGTTTAAGAAAAGGTCCCTTTATCGATCTGCATCTAATGGAAAAGGTGCAAAAGGCAGTCGAAAGTAACGACAAGCGGCCGATCAAAACCTGGTCAAGACGGTCAATGATAGCGCCAGATTTCGTTGGGCTAACAATCCAAGTGCACAACGGGCGTCAGCACATCCCAGTCTTTGTCACTGAGGATATGGTTGGCCACAAATTGGGTGAGTTCGCGCTCACAAGAACTTATCGGGGACATGCAGCAGATAAGAAGGCCAAGCGACGTTAGACCCAAAGCGCCGGTCATTCCGAGCGAATGTGCGAATGTACGAATGTATAAAAACGGTAGTGCAGTGAGATAGAAAAGCCCTGAGAGCGAAAAAGTGAGCTCAGGAACGTTAGAGCAGTAATAAATAAAAGTTAGAAGAGCAGGTATTGAGGAAGAGGTCATGGAAGTTTCTGCAAAGTTAAAGGGCGCCAAGATGTCGGCTCAAAAAGCACGGCTGGTGGCTGATCAGATCAGGGGGCAATCCGTTGGCCATGCCTTGGACACATTGAGCTTTAGCACTAAGAAGGGTGCCCACCTCGTTAAGAAGCTGCTCGAATCAGCAATTGCGAACGCTGAACATAATGAAGGTGCTGATGTTGATGAGCTGTCTGTTTCAAAGATCTATGTCGATGAAGGCATGACGATGAAGCGGATTAAACCGAGAGCCAAGGGCCGGGCAGATCGAATTTTTAAGAGAAGTTGTCATATCACTCTAGCCGTGGCTGACAAATAACGTTTTTAGCGCTAAAGATTAGGAGACCGGAATGGGTCAAAAAGTACATCCTACAGGCATGCGATTGGGCATCGTCAAGAACCATACCTCGGTGTGGTACGCCCAAGGGCCAGCTTATGCCAAAAATCTGCAAGTTGACCTCGAGGTTCGCGACTTTATTCGTAAAAAGCTTGCACAGGCCTCCGTTAGTAGGATTGACATTCACAGGCCAGCGCAAACAGCAAGGATCACAATCCACACGGCGAGGCCCGGGATTGTAATTGGTAAGAAAGGAGAAGATGTCGAGGTGCTCCGCCAGCAAATTGGCAAGATGATGAAAGTCCCTGTGCATATCAATATCGAAGAGATTCGCAAGCCTGAAATCGATGCGCATCTGGTGGCACAGAACGTTGCTCAACAGTTAGAACGACGCGTGCAATTTAGACGGGCCATGAAGCGAGTAATGCAAAACGCGATGCGACTCGGTGCAGAGGGCATCAAGGTACAAGTCTCAGGACGTCTAGGCGGAGCAGAGATCGCTCGATCAGAAAGCTATCGTGAAGGGCGAGTGCCGCTTCATACGCTGCGAGCCGACATAGATTACGCGACGGCAGAAGCGCTAACGACCTATGGGATATTGGGCGTAAAGGTCTGGATCTTCAAAGGAGAAATACTGGGCGATCGTGAAGAAACTGCGGCAGCCTCTAACACAGCTCAAAATTTTGGTTAATGAAACATGTTACAGCCTAAAAGAACAAAATTTCGCAAGCAGCATAAAGGTAGAAACCGCGGTTTAGCTCAGCGCGGGAGCACGGTGAGCTTTGGAGAGTATGCGCTTAAAGCAACTGGCCGAGGGCGTATGACGGCGCGTCAAATCGAGGCCGCGAGACGGGCAATGACGCGTCGAGTTAAGCGTGGTGGGCAAATATGGATTCGGGTTTTCCCAGATAAGCCAATAACCCAAAAGCCGCTTGAAGTGCGACAGGGTAAGGGTAAGGGCAACGTAGAGTATTGGGTAGCTCAGATTAAGCCAGGCAAGGTCCTTTATGAAATGGAAGGGGTCCCAGAAGAAGTCGCTCGAGACGCATTTAAGTTGGCGGCGGCGAAGCTGCCGTTCCCAACGGCCTTTGTCAAACGCGTGATCATGTAGCGAGGGGAATGGAATGGTTAATTTAGAAGATTTGCGATCGAAGACCTCGGCAGAATTGCAAGACACATTGGTTGAACTTTCTAAAGAGCAGTTCAGCCTTCGGATGCAAAAGTCAATCGGGCAGCTGACTCAGACCCATTTACTGAAGCAAGTTAGCCGGGATATTGCCCGCGTCAAGACATTGATGAGCCAACAAGGTCGATCATAACGCGGATGGGGTGTTCAGCACCCGCAGGGCAAATGCAGGTTTAGATGTAGCAAGAAAGTAAGCGGATAGATAGCGAGAATAGGACTGATAGTCATGAGTGGTGAGCAAAACCTAGCAAGAAATTTAACGGGCACTGTTGTCAGTAACAAGATGGATAAAAGCATCACTGTGCTTGTAGAGCGAAGAATTAAGCACCCGATCTATGGGAAATACATCAAGCGCTCAAAAAAGATCATGGCGCATGATGAAGAAAATCAGTGCCATCAAGGCGATACAGTTACGATTCAAGAATCGAAGCCGATATCAAAGAACAAAACTTGGACTCTCACGTCGGTCGATAAGCGAGCGGTAGAGATTTAAAGCGATAAGACGAGGCCAGAGGCTTCGTGGTATGGGAGTGTAAAGCATGATTCAAGTGCAAACGTATCTGGATATCGCTGATAACAGTGGTGCCCGACGTGTGATGTGTATCAAAGTGCTAGGCGGTTCTAAACGCCGTTACGCGCACATTGGAGATGTCATTAAAGTCACTGTTAAAGAGGCGATACCTAGAGGTCGAGTTAAAAAAGGCCAGGTGTTAGATGCAGTTGTGGTGCGTACAAAAAAAGGGGTTCGACGTCCGGACGGTTCATTGATTCGGTTTGATGGCAACGCTGCGGTTTTGCTTAACGCGAGCAAACAGCCGATTGGTACGCGCATATTTGGACCGGTAACCAGAGAGCTCAGAAATGAAAAGTTTATGAGAATCGTGTCTTTGGCACCCGAAGTTTTATAAGAGATCGGACACATGAAGAAGTTGAAGAAAAACGACTTGGTAGTCGTTCTAACGGGAAAAGACAAAGGTAAAACCGGTGAAATCACCCGCTTGTTGGATGACCAGCGCGTCTACGTATCCGGCATCAACATGATTAAGCGGCATACAAAAGGTAATCCTCAAGCTGGCCAACCTGGCGGCATTATAGAAAAAGAAGCGCCGATTCAGATTTCGAATGTTGCAATTTTTAATCGGAGCACGAGCAAAGCCGACCGAGTAGGTTTTAAACAGACAGACGACGGTAAGCAAGTGCGAATCTATAAGTCCACTGGCGAACAGATAGACGACTAAGACTATGACAGATCTAAAGAAAATATACGAAGAGCAAATTAAGCCCAAGCTGAAAGAAGAATTGGGGCTAACCAATGTAATGGAAGTGCCCCAAATCACGCAGATTACCTTGAACATGGGTGTCGGAGAGGCGCTTAACGATCGCAAACAGTTAGAAGCGGCCGTCTCTGATATGCAGGCAATTGCTGGACAAAAGCCGATTATTACCAATGCAAGACGATCGATTGCTGGCTTTAAAATCCGTGAGGGTTATCCCATTGGCTGCAAGGTCACACTGCGTCGGTCTAGGATGTACGAATTTCTTGATCGTTTAATCAATATCGCACTGCCAAGACAGCGCGATTTTAGAGGATTGAGCCCAAAAGCCTTTGATGGTCGTGGTAATTTTTCAATGGGGTTTTCTGAGCAAATCGTCTTTGCAGAAATTGATTATGACAAGATCGATCGGATCCGCGGCCTAGATGTAAATATTACAACCTCGGCTGCTAATGATGATCAAGGCCGTGCGTTGCTGCGAGCCTTTAACTTCCCTCTGCGGGAAGGTTAATCAAAACGCTTAAATAGACTTAAACGACCGAATAAGCCGAGGACATAATGGCAAAAATATCAATGATCAATCGCGAAAAGAAACGCGAGAAGACCGTGCAAAAATTTGCTGCCAAGAGAGCGGCTCTTAAAGCTCAGATCAAGGATTTGAATTTATCCGATGAAGAGCGCTGGGAAGCACAAGTAAAACTACAAAAGCTACCTAGGAATGCGAGCCCTAGCAGGCAGGTGCGACGTTGCGTTTTGACGGGTCGTCCCCACGCAGTTTATCGCCGATTTGGTTTGGCGAGAACGAAGCTTCGGGAAGCGGCAATGCGGGGAGATATTCCCGGGCTTGTGAAGTCAAGCTGGTAATCAGGAGAGACAGACTATGACAATGCAAGATCCTTTAGCCGATATGTTAACCCGAGTTCGGAATGCGCAAGCCGCAAAGCATGAGTCTGTTGCGATGCCCGCGTCTGGCACCAAGACAGAGATTGCCCGAGTCCTGAAAGAAGAAGGGTACATCGAAGATTACAGCCATGGGGTAGACGAAGCCGGCAAGCCGAGCATGACGATCGTACTGAAATATTTTAATGGCAAACCAGTGATAGAAACGCTGAAGCGAATGAGTCGGCCTGGGTTAAGAATTTATAAGAACAAGCAAGAAATCCCAAGCGTTCAAGGTGGTTTAGGGGTGGTTATATTGTCCACTAATAAAGGTGTCATGACCGATCGCGCAGCGCGGGCTGCGGGTGTTGGCGGTGAGCTTTTATGCTCCGTATTTTGATCTGATCGATTTAAAAGGTTTTTCTCATGAGTAGAATTGCAAACAGTCCTGTTACCGTACCCTCAGGCGTTGATGTCACGATCAATGGGTCAGAGGTCAACGTGAAAGGTAGCAAGGGTGCACTCAATTTGTCCTTGCATCAAGCAGTTGCGATATCCCAGGAAGATGGTCAATTGTTGCTTAAAGCAGCCCAGCAAAGCCAGCAGTCGGTCGCACTTGCAGGCACCTTCCGTTCTTTAGTCAATAACATGGTGGTCGGTGTTACCGAAGGTTTTCAGAAGCAGTTAGAACTCCAAGGGGTTGGTTATCGTGCGCAAGCACAGGGGAAAAAGCTTAATTTAACGCTAGGGTTTTCGCACCCAGTGGTTTATGACGTGCCGGAAGGGATAGAAATCGAAACGCCGACGCAAACCCAGATTTTGGTGAAAGGCATCGATAAGCAGAAAGTTGGTCAAGTGTCGGCCGAAATTCGGGCCTTCAGGCCACCTGAGCCCTATAAGGGCAAGGGCGTCAGATATGCTGATGAGTACGTCAAGCGTAAAGAAGCCAAGAAGAAGTAAAGCACCTTAGGGTTTCTAATTAGATTAACTGTTGAGTCTTTTCAGGAGACAAACGAGATGAAAAGTAAGCGGGATGCTCGTCTAAAAAGAGCGAGAAGAGGTCGAGCGAAAATGAAGGAGCTTTTGATGCCGAGATTGTGTGTGTTTCGGTCTCCTAAGCATACCTATGCTCAGATCATTTCTGAGGATGGCGGGCAAGTCAAAGTGGCTGCGTCGACATTGGAGGCAGCGCTCAGAGACGGCCCAACTGGCAACATCGAAGGTGCTGCCAAGGTAGGAGCACTGATTGCAGAGCGCGCCAAAGCTGCAGGGTATGAACAGGTCGCATTTGATCGTTCGGGATACAAATACCACGGGCGAGTAAAAGCGTTGGCAGATGCTGCGCGAGAAGCAGGCCTACAATTTTAAGCCTCGAAGATAAAGAAAGAATTAAGGAATAGGCATGGCTTATAACGATCGAGACGCCAACGAAGAAGGGATCCAGGAAAAACTGGTTCAGGTAAACCGAGTGGCGAAAGTCGTCAAGGGCGGACGGATATTTGGATTCACTGCACTGACTGTCGTCGGAGACGGAAATGGCAAGGTCGGCTATGGCCGAGGGAAGGCTCGGGAAGTGCCTCAGGCAATTCAAAAAGCCATGGAGGCGGCGCGTAGAAATATGATCGACGTCGACTTAGATGGTTCAACGCTTCAGTACGAAGTGAATGCGCGACATGGGGCGTCTAAAATTTTCATGAAGCCTGCCTCTGAAGGTACTGGGATCATCGCAGGAAAAACAATGCGGGCTGTGCTTGAAGTAGCCGGAGTGAGAAACGTTTTGGCAAAGTGCTATGGCTCAACTAACCCAGTGAATGTGATTAGAGCGACTTTTAAAGGTCTGCAGAACATGCGGTCACCTGAGTCGATTGCTGACAAGCGTGGGCTTCCTGTTGAACAAATCCTAGGGTAAACGACGATGGCAGATAAAACCTTAAAGGTGACTTTGAACAAAAGTTTAAATGGTCGGCTTAAATCTCATAAAGCCTGCGTAGCTGGCTTGGGTTTGCGCAAAATTAGACAGTCCTCGCTAGTTGAAGACACGCCGTCAGTTCGGGGCATGATTAACAAAGTGTCTTACATGGTGTCCGTCGAAGAAGTGAAGGCGTAAGGAGATACAGCACATGCGATTAAATTCTATATCAGGTGCGCCGGGCAGTCGTCAGGCAAAAAAACGCGTAGGGCGTGGTATTGGTAGTGGGCTCGGAAAGACCGCTGGGCGAGGCCATAAAGGACAGAAGTCCCGGTCAGGTGGGAAAGTCCGTCCTGGGTTTGAAGGTGGTCAACAACCACTACAGATGCGATTGCCAAAATTTGGTTTTACAACAGAAAAGAGTCGTATTACGGGTGAGATTACCCTCTCTGAATTGGGGGCTGCCAATGCCGATGTGGTCACGATAGATGTGCTAAGAACAGCAGACCTGATCAACGAAAAGACCAAGCGTGTCAAAGTCATATTATCGGGCAGTATCGATCGCGCCGTAACGGTCTCAGGCCTCGGTGTGACTAAAGGTGCGAGAGCTGCAATTGAAGCCGCGGGCGGCAAAATCGAAGAATAATCCGTTAGAACGGCAAAGGATCAGGTAATGACGAGTGCATTGGCACAAGGTAGAGCGATGGCGACAGGTGGCGGTTTGTCTGAACTGCGTAGCCGGTTGTTATTTGTGTTGCTCGCAATTGTGGTCTACCGAATTGGTAGTCACATTCCTGTGCCGGGTATCGATCCAGAGCGACTGGCATTACTGTTCAATCAAAACCAAGGCGGCATTTTAGACCTGGTGAATATGTTCGGCGGTGGAGCGCTTGAACGGATGAGTATATTTGCACTTGGGATCATGCCGTATATATCTGCAAGTATTATCACCCAGCTTTTAGTAGCGACAACACCCTCGCTGCAGCAGCTGCGCAAAGAAGGGGAAGCTGGCCGTAAAAAGATTTCCCAGTATACCCGTTATGGCACGCTGGCTTTAGCGCTGGTTCAGGGGATGGCGATGAGTAGCGGTCTCGTCTCGCAGGGATTGTCTTACACCGGCACCTTTATGTTTCATTTTGTCGCGGTTGCAACGTTGGTAACGGGGGCTATGTTTATTATGTGGCTTGGCGAGCAAGTCACTGAGCGGGGTATCGGCAACGGCATTTCGATCATAATCTTTACCGGTATTGTCTCAGGTTTTCCTGGCGCGATCGGGCAGTCATTCGAGCAAGCGCGTCAGGGAGAAATACAGATCCTTGCGCTGTTAGGCATTGCTGTATTGGCCATCGTGATCGTCGCTGGCGTGGTGTATGTAGAACGTGGGCAACGGCGAATAACGATCAACTATGCTCGCCGTCAGCAGGGGCGGCGAATGTACCAAGGCCAGAGCTCGCATTTGCCGTTGAAAGTGAACATGGCGGGTGTTATCCCGGCGATTTTTGCCAGCAGTCTGTTGTTGTTTCCAGCGTCGATAGGCCAGTGGTTTGGTCAGTCCGAAGGAATGGAATGGATTCAGGACGTGAGCCTTTGGATTGCCCCTGGACAGCCCCTGAATATTATCTTGTTTTCCATCGGCATTATCTTCTTTTGCTTTTGGTACACGTCGATCATGTTTAACCCCAAAGAAGTCGCAGACAATTTGAAGCGCTCAGGGGCGTTTATCCCAGGTTATCGACCTGGTGATCAAACGGCTCGGTATATAGACACCATTATCACCCGACTAACATTGTTCGGGTCGCTGTACATGACCTTGGTCTGTTTGTTACCGCAATTTCTAGTTATTCAGTTCAATATCACGTTTCAACTAGGCGGAACAGCACTGTTAATTGTTGTGGTAGTGATCATGGATTTTATGGCACAAGTGCAAACTCACCTTATGTCACACCAGTATGAATCATTGATGAAAAAGTCAAATCTACAAAATTTTGGGCGGCGCTAGGAGTCAAGACCAATGAAAGTAAGAGCTTCAGTGAAAAAAATGTGCCGAAATTGTCGAATTATTCGGCGAAACGGTTCAGTTCGAGTGATTTGCTCGGAACCTAAACATAAACAACGTCAGGGTTAAACTGACAGAAAGGTAGACAGGAGCAACCTATGGCTCGTTTAGCTGGAATTAACATTCCTGACGATAAGCATGCAGAGATCTCATTAACGTACATTTACGGTATTGGTCGTACAACAGCAAAAGCGCTGTGTGATAAGACAGGCATCGCCCGGACCAGCAAAGTCGGTGAGTTGACCGAGGGGGAGCTCGACGATCTTCGCGGTGAGATTGCAAAGCTGAGTGTTGAAGGGGACCTTCGTCGAGAAGTACAGCTAAATATTAAGCGGTTACTAGACCTTGGTTGTAACCGTGGAATTCGTCATCGCCGGAGTCTGCCCGTCAGAGGCCAGCGAACGAAGACCAACGCCAGAACACGTAAGGGTCCTAAGCGTCCCGTCAGGAAGTAAACGTCACAACGACACGGTTATTCACGAATTAAAGAAAGTAGGTAGACAGAATGTCTGATACAGAAACGCAACAGGCTCCGGTGGTACGAAAAAAAGGCAAGCGTCAAATTGCCGATGGGTTGGCACACGTGCATGCCTCTTTTAACAACACCATCATTACCATTACTGACCGACAAGGCGGGGCGCTCGCTTGGGCAACTGCCGGTGGCTCTGGTTTTAGAGGGGCTCGAAAAAGCACACCGTTTGCGGCTCAGGTGGCGGCAGAGCGAGCGGGTAACGCAGCTCTAGAGTACGGCCTACAAAATTTAGAGGTCTTTGTGAAAGGACCTGGGCCAGGTCGAGAGGCCGCGGTCAGAGCGTTAAATGCGGTAGGTTATCGCATAACGAACATCACAGATGTGACACCGATCCCGCATAACGGATGTCGGCCCCCTAAAAAGCGTCGGGTGTAAAAGAGGAGATTGCCAATGGCCAGATATCTCGGCCCAAAGTTAAAGTTATCCAGAAGAGAAGGCACAGACCTGTTCTTAAAAAGTGGCGTTCGGCCAATTGAGTCAAAGTGTCGGATAGAAACTGCACCGGGGATGCATGGGCATCGGCGGGCACGCGCCACCGACTATGGTGTACAGCTGCGCGAAAAGCAGAAAGTGCGTCGTATTTATGGTGTGTTAGAAAAACAGTTTCGTAACTACTACAAAAAAGCCGACCGTCAAAAAGGTGCGACCGGTGAGAATTTGCTGCGCATATTAGAGCGACGGCTAGACAATGTTGTCTATCGCATGGGTTTTGGTTGCACGCGAGCAGAATCACGTCAGTTGGTATCTCACAAATCAATCTTAGTGAACGGGCAGGTGGTGAACATCCCCTCATACCAAGTTGAGGCAGGCGATACCATCACGATTAGAGAGCGCTCTAGAAACCAGCTGCGCATTCAAGGAGCACTGAACCTTGCTGCTCAAAGGTCTTCTGTTGACTGGGTTGAAGTCAATGTTGACCGTCTAGAGGGGGTACTTAAAGCGTACCCTGAGCGAGACGAGTTGCCATCAGAAATCAACGAAAACTTGATTGTTGAGCTTTACTCTAAGTAAGCGATTGAATTCATTTAAGATTAAGGAAGGATAAGGTATGCCTCATTCGTCACTAGAGTTTCTAACGCCCAAGCATATCCAGGTGGACCAAGTGAGTAACACCCGAGCACAAGTAGTGCTTGAACCGCTAGAACGTGGTTTTGGTCACACCCTAGGTAACGCCCTGCGGCGCATTTTACTGTCAAGTATGCCAGGTTGTGCGGTTACCGAAGTAGAAATCGAGGGAGTTCTTCATGAATACAGCGCCATCGAAGGCGTAGAAGAAGATGTAATTGAAATTTTGCTTAATCTTAAAGGCGTTGCGGTTAAGCTAAACACGGCTGACGAAGCGGAACTCTCGTTATCAAAAGAAGGCCCTGGTGTTGTGACAGCGGGGGATTTTGTCCTGGATCACGACGTCGAGATTGCGAACCCAGAGCACGTCATTGCCACCCTCAATAGTGCAGGTAAGTTAAACCTACGCGCGAAGGTCGGTCGAGGCCGGGGTTATCAGCCGGCTGATGCAGTGGTTAGCGAGGAGGACTCAGGCCGGGTGATTGGCAGTCTTTTACTGGATGCCTCATATAGCCCAGTCCGTAGAGTCGCTTACAAGGTCGATAATGCACGAGTTGAGCAGAGAACAGATCTGGATAAATTGATTATTGATCTAGAGACGAATGGCACCATCGATCCAGAAGAGGCAATCCGCCGGGCAGCGACGATTCTCCAGCAACAGGTTGCTGTGTTTGTTGATTTACAGAGCAGTGATTTTCCTGAAGAGAAGCAAATAGAGGAAGAAATCGATCCTATTTTGTTGCGTCCAGTGGATGATCTGGAGTTGACCGTTCGATCTGCTAACTGTCTGAAAGCAGAAAATATTTATTACATCGGCGATTTAATCAGACGAACAGAAGTCGAGCTGCTTAAGACCCCAAACTTGGGAAAGAAGTCGCTGACAGAAATCAAAGACGTGCTCGCCTCAAGAGGCTTGTCTCTTGGCATGCGTCTTGAAAACTGGCCGCCGGTAAGTTTACGTGGCGATGATCGTTTGCTCGGTTAAGCCATTAGCGTCTCAAGGCAAGTATGTAAGATTAGGAACTACCTACCATGCGTCATAGAAAAAGTGGAAAACAGCTAAATCGAAACTCGTCTCACCGCAAAGCCATGTTTAAAAACATGACCTGCTCTTTGGTCGAGCATGAAGTGATTAAGACTACCGTACCCAAAGCCAAAGAACTCCGCAGATTCGCAGAGCCCTTAATAACTCTGGCAAAGCAGGATTCGGTTGCCAATCGGCGACTGGCTTTTGCGAGGACCGGTAGCAAGGCGACCGTCGGTAAACTGTTCTCAGATCTCGGACCAAGATTCCAGGATCGACCAGGCGGCTACACGCGCATTTTGAAAGCAGGCTTTCGCGCGGGTGACGCAGCGCCTATGGCTTATGTCGAACTTGTCGATCGAGAGATAGCCGATGATGAGATCATCGATGAGGTGGAAGAAAGCGAAGAGTAATAGCACGACATCTTATACAAAAGGGCCGGTTCATCCGGCCCTTTTGCGTTATAACAGTGAAGCTAGGTCGGGCGACCCGACAACAATCAAAAGGACTGCACGTCATGCAAAGTTTTATACCGATACCCAGAACCTTGATGGGCCCGGGCCCGTCGGATGTTCACCCTCGTATATTAACGGCGATGGCAAAGCCTACGGTCGGGCATTTAGATCCTGAGTTTATTCGGCTGATGGACGAAATAAAGCGCCTGCTTCAAACGGTATTTCAGACTGACAATGCGTTGACGTTGCCTTTATCAGCGCCGGGCAGTGCCGGTATGGAGGCCAGTTTTGTCAATTTAGTCGAACCAGGGGATAAAGTCATCGTGCTGCAAAACGGGGTGTTTGGTGGGCGCATGGCAGAGAATGTTGAGCGGCTGGGCGGTACTTTGGTGCGTGTAGAATCGCCTTGGGGGCGCGCCATTGATCCAGCGCAGTTAGAAGCTGCTTTAAAGGCTCACCCAGATACTAAGGTTGTAGCTTTTGTCCATGCAGAGACATCAACCGGGGTTAAGTCTGATGCAAAGACTTTGTGCGCGATGGCTCAAGCGGCCGGCTGTCTAACCATTGTCGATTGCGTGACTTCCCTTGTGGGTTGCGAGGTCGATGTTGATGGTTGGGGTGCTGATGCTGTTTATAGTGGCACCCAAAAGTGCTTGTCGTGTGCGCCTGGCTTATCCCCGTTTACCTTGTCTCCCCGTGCTGCTGAAGTCATCCAGTCAAGAGGGACACCTGTAAAATCTTGGTTTTTAGATATGAACCTCATCATGGGGTATTGGGGAGAAGGTCAAACTCGAGCCTATCACCATACGGCGCCGGTCAATGCCTTGTATGGTCTTCATGAGGCGCTTCTAATCGCCGTTGATGAGGGGCTGAGTGCCTCTTGGCTACGTCACCAGCGAAATCATGAAGCCTTAAAAGCAGGACTAGAGGCTATGGGATTGGCTTTTTTCGTACCGGAATCAGAACGGTTGCCGCAATTGAATTTAGTAACAGTGCCGGAAGGTGTTGACGAGGCGGTGGTTCGGCGTCAGTTGCTGGCCGACTTTAATTTAGAAATTGGTGCGGGACTTGGCGTGCTTGCGGGCAAGGTCTGGCGAATTGGGTTGATGGGGTATGCCAGTCGTCCTGAGAACGTATTGCTGTGTCTATCTGCGCTAGAGTCGGTTTTAAGCGCCAGTCAAGCGCCTATTCACCGAGGGGTTGCTATTGATGCCATGCAAGCGGCTTACAGCGCAGCCTAGATGCGTCGGCGCTAACCGCCAAGAAGCGCTTTGAGATATCTGCCTGTTGCTGAATTCTTTACCGAAGCAATGGTCTCCGGCGTGCCCTGACAGAGAATTTCGCCCCCGCCTTCGCCGCCCTCGGGACCGAGATCAATGACCCAATCGGCAGTCTTAACGACATCCAGATTGTGCTCAATAACAATGACTGTGTTGCCTCTATCGCGTAGTTGATGGATCACTTTCAATAGCTGATCGATGTCATGAAAATGCAGGCCAGTTGTGGGCTCATCTAAAATATAGAGCGTTTTGCCGGTGTCTGTTTTAGCCAGTTCTCGAGCGAGTTTGACCCGCTGCGCCTCGCCACCTGACAGAGTGGTTGCACTTTGTCCGAGGCGGATGTATCCAAGACCGACCTCCTGTAGCGTCTCAAGCCTACGTTTGATAACTGGAACGGCATTTAAAAAGTCAGCCGCTTCGTCGACAGTCATGTTCAAGATGTCGGTAATTGATCGGCCTTTATATAGAATTTCTAAAGTCTCTCGGTTGTAGCGTTTGCCTTCGCATTCATCGCATTGAACATAGATGTCAGCGAGAAAATGCATCTCAACTTTGATCAAACCGTCACCTTGACAAGCCTCACAGCGTCCACCTTTGACGTTGAAGCTAAACCGGCCTGATTTGTAGCCACGGGACCGAGCCTCTGCAGTCGAGGCAAAAAGGTCCCGAATCGCCGTAAAGATGTTGGTGTAGGTAGCAGGGTTGGAACGAGGCGTTCGGCCAATTGGGCTCTGACTAATATCGACGACTTTATCCAAAAGCGATAGCCCCTCGATCGAGTGATAGGGGGATGCAGTCAGGGTTGTCGCACCATTTAAGGCAGTTGCTGCAATCGGATATAAGGTTTGATTGATCAGCGTAGACTTGCCAGAGCCTGAGACACCAGTGATGCAGGTTAGAAGGCCAATCGGAATCTTGAGGTCAACAGCTTTGAGGTTGTTTCCAGAAGCGCCTGATAATTCTAGCCAACTGTCTTGCTGAGGTTGACGTCGATTTTTGGGCATTTCAATTTGGCGCTGGCCGGACAAAAACTGTCCTGTAATTGAGGCTGGGCAATCTAAGATTGCGGAAATCGGTCCAGACGCTAGCACCTCACCGCCCAATTCGCCGGCCCCTGGGCCAATGTCTACGATAAAATCGGCCGCCTGAATCGCCTCATCGTCATGCTCCACAACGATGACCGTATTACCAATGTCCCGGAGTTTTCTCAGGGTGCCGAGCAAACGTTGATTATCTCTTTGATGTAATCCGATCGAAGGTTCATCCAGGATGTACATCACGCCCACGAGTCCGGCGCCAATCTGACTCGCCAACCGGATTCGTTGGCCCTCGCCGCCTGATAGCGTGCTGGCAGGCCTTGAAAGCGATAGATAATTCAGGCCTACATCAATTAGAAAACTTAGGCGGGCGCGTATTTCACTGATAATCCGTTCAGCGACTTGGGCCTGCTGATGCCCAAGGGACAGTGTTGCGAGCGTCTCAAAGGCGGTTTGGATGCTGACATTCGATAATTGTGAATAATTCTTACCACCAATGGTCACCGACAATGCGCCAGGGTTGAGCCGTTGGCCCTTGCAGCTTTGACACGTTTGCTCTCGAAGCCAAGTGCTGAGTTGATCCTTTACGGTCTGAGAACTGGTTTCTTCGTAGCGTCGCTTAAGATTAGGAATGATGCCTTCGAATCGGTGCTGCCTCAGCACCCGCTGACCGGTTTGATCAGCATAGTAAAAGGGTATTTCAGTGTCGCCGCTACCGTCGAAGATCACCGATTGATGATGTGCTTCAAGCATATTAAATGGGACATCCAACGAAAATTGGTAGTGTTGAGCAACTTGTTCGAGCAATTGATAATAATAGACATGTTGACGATCCCAGCCTGAAATTGCGCCCTCAGAGATCGATAGACTGTCATCCCTAATGAGGATAGCTGGGTCAAATATCTTCTGAGTGCCTAGGCCATCGCAACTTTGACAGGCCCCGTTAGGGTTATTAAAGGAAAAGAGCCTCGGCTCGAGTGCGGGCATCGAATAGCCGCACGTTGGGCATGCAAAATTGGCCGAGAACAAAATTTCTTCAGCCGCTTCATCTAGATTCGCAATAATCGCGGTGCCGCCCGAGGTTTTGGTGGCGGTTTCAAAGGAATCTGCAAGTCGGATCGCAAGGTCTGGACGCACCTTAAAGCGATCTACGACAACTTCAATGGTATGTCGCTTGTTTTTATCAAGGGGAGATAGGTCATCTAGCGCGACTAAATCACCGTTCACCCGAATTCTGACAAAGCCTTGACTGGCAAGTTGTTTAAGTAACTGGGCGTGTTCACCCCGTTTCCCTTGAACTACTGGCGCGAGGAGCATCAGCCTTTGATCTGGTTGCATATCAAGGACGTGATCCACCATTTGTGCGATCGTTTGGGCCTTGAGGGGGAGTCCGTGGTCAGGGCAGTGGGGTTCTCCCACCCGGGCGAACAAGAGACGCAGATAATCGGCAATCTCTGTGATGGTGCCGACGGTCGATCGAGGGTTATGAGAGGTGGTTTTTTGCTCGATGGAAATAGCTGGAGACAAGCCTTCAATCAGATCGACATCGGGTTTTTCCATGATAGCCAAGAATTGTCTGGCATAGGTCGATAAACTCTCGACATAGCGTCTTTGCCCCTCGGCATAGAGGGTGTCAAAAGCGAGAGAGGATTTTCCAGACCCAGATAAGCCGGTGATCACTGTAAGACAATCTCTGGGTATATCCAGATCAATGTTTTTCAAGTTATGGGTTCGAGCGCCCCGAATCGAAATCGTTTTAGTCGGCATAGTCTGGTTCCGAGGTAATCGTTATGGATTTTACGTTGTTCGTTGCGACTAAAACGTACCCGTTTCAGGAGGAGTTTCGTGCGGCAAAAACAAAAGCCTGATATCATCCGACGCCGAAAAAGCCGGTCCCAATTATGAAGCCGGAGCTTCGGGAACACCCGCTTCAAGGTCTACCGCCATTGGTAAAACCGCAGGTAGCGATACTAAGGGTTTGCAATAGGTTTCGCAAAGATCAAAGCACGCATTAGGCCTACTACATGAATAAAACCGAGAGAATGACCGGGTTACTGGTGAGCCTTTTGTATTTTGTACGAATGCTAGGCTTATTCAGTATTTTGCCAATATTCACGCTGGCCGCAAACGACGATTATGCTGCGGGGTCGCTGATGATTGGGGTCACCCTAGGCATCTATGGCCTGCTTCAGGCGGGTATGCAAATTCCATTTGGTATCTTGTCAGACCGGCTAGGACGCAAATCGGTATTGGTATTTGGATTGGTCCTGTTTGTTTTAGGGAGCTGGCTTGCCGCAGTCGCTGACTCGATCTGGGGTATTTTGTTGGGTCGAGCGCTCCAAGGGGCGGGTGCAATTGCTGGCGTTTTGCTGGCGGTCGTCGCCGACGAAATTCGGCCTGAATGGCGAGCATCAGTGATGGCGATGATCGGCGCTAGTATCGGTGTCGCCTTCGGGTTGTCGCTGATTTTAGGGCCGCTAATTTATGATATTGGTGGGTTGTCGGCGGTTTTTTACTTGGGCATGCTGACGGGCGCTTTAGCCCTTGGGTTGGTCTTGGTAATGCCTTTTGCGGCTGCTGCGCAGCTTAGAGTAACGACTGAGCCGACGCACCCCGTGCGAGGATTGAGTCAAAACGCACAGTTTCAGTGGTTGAATTTGAGCATTTTTATCAACCACTTCTTGTTAATGTCGAGTTTTTTGGTGATTCCGAGGCTGTTGGTGAGCGCAGAAATCGCCGTCGCCGATCATAGCTGGATCTATCTAGGCGTATTGTTTGGATCTTTTATGATTATGTTGCCCGCGATTATCCGCTGGGGCAAAAGTCAGGTGATTATCGCTAAGGTGGTTCCGGCTATTCTGATCATGATCTTGGGTCTATTGTTACTAGCGCTAGGTGTTTCTGCTGCATGGGTGTTGCTGGGGTTATTAGTCTTTTTTGTGGGCTTCAACTATTTAGAAGCAACGCTTCCGGCACTGGTTTCACAGGTGGCTCCTGAGGCAGTTCGGGGTAAGGCGATGGGTATCTACTCAACCAGCCAGTTCTTAGGACTGTTTGCTGGAGGCAGCCTGGGTGGGTTGTGGATGGCGCATTTGAGTTTATCTGCTGTGTTGGTAGCCAATGGGGCATTGGCGCTCGGTTGGGTTGTGTTGTTGCTCGTATTAAACTTTCGAGAGCAGAAAATAGCAGGCGCTAAATCACGTGGCTAAGAGCCGCAGCGCTGCCCTTAGCGGCCCCAAGGGGTTATGATTTACGGTCAAGAGTTAAAGGTTTCCGGTGTATGCACAAGTTGCGGCTGGGATGCATCGGGAACCGGGCAACGGATAGAAGCAATAACCGTCAATTGATTAATAGGAGCGGACATGGCGAGAGGTATCAACAAAGTAATTATTGTCGGCAATTTAGGCCGCGATCCAGAGACGCGTTATTTGCCATCAGGGGGCGCCGTCACCAACGTCTCGGTGGCAACGTCGAAAAGTTGGCGAGATAGAGACTCTGGAGAACAAAAAGAGCGTACCGAATGGCATAGGATTGTGTTTTTTAATCGCTTGGCCGAGATTGCCAGTGAGTATCTAAAACGAGGCTCAAAAATTTACTTAGAGGGTGAGCTTAGAACTCGAGAGTGGGAACGCGAAGGTCAGAAGCATTACACGACTGAGATTGTCGCAAGTGAAATGCAAATGCTCGATTCTCGTGGCGGCATGGATGGCGGCGCTGGCAATTTCGGTGCGCCAAACTCAGCCCCTGCGCGGGCTCAAGATGATGTTGGGCCACCACCATCAGACGACTTCGATGATGATATTCCGTTCTAACAAATGAATCTTCACGCGTTGATTTGTCGGTACTGCGCTTTGGCGTTAGCGGATGTGGTATCGCGGAAGACAGCCGTTCCTTCGGTATACGGAGGCTGCTTTGAGCCAATGTGAGCTAGCGCTGTTTCCTCTGTCTAGCGTGCTGTTCCCTGGCGGTGTAACGACGCTTTGTATTCGTGAGGCAAGGCACTTAGATGTGATTGCCAAGATTTTAAAGACGGGGGATTCCCTCGGCGTTGTACTGGCTGAAGACGGGCAAGCTGCATCGTCAATAGTGGATAAAAATGCGCCGCACGTGGCCCGGGTAGGGAGCCGGTGTACTGTTCAGAATTTTGACCAGAACGACCAAGGCCAATTAACCATTGAGATTCAGGCGCAGCAGAAATTTAAAATTTTGGACACGTTCGAAGACAAACAGCGAGCGATGTTTGCTCAGGTGTTGCTGATGACGCCAGAGCCAGTGATTGAGACGGGCCCAGAGGACGAATCGCTCATTGATATACTCGAACACCTGTTAGCGCACCCAGCTGTCAAGATCGCTCGTCATCAGATTGATTATCAACACTTGGCCAATCTGGGTGGCCGCTTAGCAGAACTTTTACCGTTAAAAAATACCGTGCGGCAGCGGATGCTAGAGATTCATGATCCGGTGGTTCGGTTAAATCATTTGGAAAAAATCCTAGACCAATTACAAACCGAGGCAGAAACGTCTTAGGGGTGAGTACTTCACAGTCGATAACCCATGATTAAGGCGTTGATACCTAAAAAGTCTAAAACCCCGCTAGAAGAATTTGATGAAGCAAATTGAACAAACAGTGTTAGAAATCGGCAAAAATGCTAAGGCTGCTGCGATTGCGGCACGTCGAGCTAGCACGGCGGATAAAAACCGTGCACTTGAAAAGATTGTCCTCGAAATTATCGAGGCAACCGATGAGATTCTATCGGCCAACGCATTAGATATTGCTCATGCCACCGAGCAAGGTTTAGATGCAGCGAGCTTAGATCGATTGGCATTAGGTGCAAGTGGTGTTGCTGGGATGGTAGAAGGACTGCAACACATAATCGGGCTGCAAGATCCCGTGGGCGCTGTAAAAGACCTCACGGTGCGACCGAACGGCTTGAATATTGGCAAGATGCGTACCCCCCTTGGCGTGATTGGTATGATTTATGAATCTAGGCCCAACGTGACAATCGATGCTGCCGGCCTTTGCTTAAAGTCTGGGAACGCAGTTATTTTACGGGGTGGTTCAGAATGTATCGTTACCAATCAAGCGCTGTCGGCCTGTATCCAGCGGGGACTTATCGCCGCTGACCTTAACCCACATTGGGTTCAGCTAATTCAAACCACCGATCGGGCAGCCGTCGGTGAACTTTTAGCGCTCGACACTTATGTGGATCTGATTATCCCTCGAGGGGGTAAGAGCCTGATTGAGCGGGTTGCTCGGGACGCGCGTATCCCTGTTTTGAAACACCTAGACGGTATCTGCCATCTTTATATCCACGAGGATGCAAATCTCGAGATGGCTCACGCACTTATAATGAACGCTAAAACCCATCGATATGCCGTCTGCAACGCAATGGAAACTTTGTTGCTACACAAAGACCTGCCAGCATCTTTTGTTGATGAAGCGCTTTCAGCGCTGATTCATGCCGGTGTCGAAGTCAGGGCTTGTGAGCGTACTCGATCTAAATTGACGGATGTTGGTAGTGTCCAGCTAGCCAGTGCTGAGGATTGGGTCACTGAGTATTTAGGGCCGATTTTATCCGTCAAAACCTGCGCGGATCTTGATGACGCCATAGCCCATATCAATCATTATGGCTCAAATCATACGGACGCGATCGTCACCGAAAGTCTGCAGGCGACTCAAACCTTCATGCGTGAAGTGGACTCGAGCTCGGTTATGGTCAATGCATCGACTCGATTTGCTGATGGATTCGAATATGGACTTGGAGCAGAGATTGGTATTTCTACTGATAAATTACATGCTCGGGGCCCAGTTGGATTGGAGGGATTAACCAGCGAAAAGTATGTCGTATACGGTACCGGGCAAATTCGGGCATGACCCGTAGCCAAATCGATATTGCAATATTTGGTGGTACCTTCGATCCAGTCCATACCGGTCATTTGGCGATGGCAGCAGCCGTTTCTGAACGGTTAGACGTCGATATCTGTTTTGTACCGCTCAATAGTGCGCCCCATAAGGGGTGCTTGGGGGCAACCGCGTCCGAAAGGTTAGCGATGCTAGAAATCGCTTTAGCTGATGAGCCTCGGTGCTATGTCGACGATCTAGAAGTTATGAGGGGCGATGTTTCTTACACCATCGATACTGTGACCACGCTTCGGGCTAAACTGGGGTCGGAGGCGCGGATGTACTTTGTGTTAGGGGAGGACGCATACTCTGGCTTAACGCAGTGGCGCCTCTGGCAAAACATTCTCTCGCAGGTACATTTGGTGGTCTGCCCGCGACGCCCCAAGGTTGAGGTGCCACCTGCCTTGTTAGCATTAGAAGCAGATTTTAAGGTTGAATCGGTTGAGCGCTTAAAAGCCGCTCCGAGCGGTAGTATTTTTTTCCTAGATCAGCAGCAGATCGAAGTATCCTCAACAGAAATTCGGCGTAAACTGCTTGATGATGACGACGTTTCAAGGTTGCTGAAACCCGAAGTACTCGCTTTTATAAAAGCGCGAAAGTTATATGCGAATGCGCAGTAAGGTAGATCAAAAATGATGAATACGGACGAGTTAACTCGATTAGTGCTTGACGCATTAGATGATATTAAAGGCCAAGACTTAACCGTCTTAGATGTTCGAGGGCAGACTGATATCGCCGATGTTATGGTCGTCGCAACTGGGCAATCCTCTCGACAAGTTAAGGCATTGGCAGCGAATGTCGTTGAGCAGGCAAAAAGTGCTGGTCAGCAGCCTCTTGGCATCGAGGGTGAGGATGAAGGTGACTGGGTGCTGGTCGATCTTGCTGATGTGTTGGTCCATGTCATGCTGCAAGAGGTCCGAGATTTATATGATCTTGAGAGCCTTTGGAGCCTCACGGCTCGAGACTCTAATGCGACGTCGTGAAGATTGAGCTCTTGGGTGCAGGGGTGGGTGCCCCAGAATGGGTCTCATCGGGTTTTGGGGTCTACCAAAAGCGCCTGCCGCCGGAGTGTCGTCTTCTGTTAACAGAGTGTGCTACCGCAAAGCGCATCAAAGGCGGTCGTGCCGAGGATTATCGTCGCGCAGAAGCGGAGCAGTTTACTCGCCAGATAAAAGATGGCGCCTATTTAATAGCTCTGGATAAATCGGGTACGCAAGTTGAGACCGAAGCGCTATCTAAGCGTATGGAACAGTGGATGCTTGAGTATCCGCAGGTGCAAATTTTGATCGGTGGGCCAGATGGCCTTGCACAAAGCCTGCTCGACCGAGCGGATTGGACGCTGAGTTTGTCTAGACTTACCTTCCCACATTTTATGGTGCGTATCTTGATCGCTGAGCAGCTCTATCGAGCATGGACGCTGTTAAAGAATCATCCTTATCATAAGTAGCTATGGCCGAACCTCTCGCTTTAAAAGATCATCATTTAGAGAGTCAGATCTATATCGAGCGCGTTGCCGCCGGTGCGTTAGTGGTTGGTCTTTTATTTTTGGCGTTGCTTGCGCGAATCGGATACCTACAAATTTACGAGTATCGGGATGCTGTCTCGCAATCTGAAGAGAATCGCATTCAAGTGGTGGCAAGACCGCCAGTTCGCGGCTTGATTTTAGATGCCAAAGGCCTATTGCTTGCAGATAATCGGCCTTCCAGAGATCTACGCTTGATTCCAGAGCAGATCAATGATGTGCCAGACACTCTGCAGAAATTGCAGGCAGTACTGGAGATGAGCCTCGAAGAAGTAGAGCGATTTCGCTCGCTTGCGGAGCGACAATATCGTCGATTCGAGGCGCTGCCCGTATTGTTTGATTTGTCTGATGCTCAAGTGGCGCAATTTGAAGCCAATCGCTATCAGTTCCCTGGTTTATTTGTCAGCGGTAAATTGGTTCGAAACTATCCCCAAGGTGAACTCGTTGCCCATGCCGTAGGTTCGGTCAGACGGATTAATGATCAAGATGCCAAGTTGATTAACGCCACGGACTATGCCGGCACAGACCACATCGGGAAATTAGGCGTTGAGCGCTTTTACGAAGGTACGCTTCTAGGTCAAGTCGGCTATGACCAGATCGAAGTCAATGCTCGAGGTCGACAAATGCAAACCCTTGAGTCGGTGAAACCCGTGAACGGCAGAGATCTTCAGCTGTACTTGGATGTCGGCCTCCAGGCGGCAGCCGACAGGGCCCTTGGTGATCGGCGCGGCGCAATTGTCGCTATAGAACCTAAGAGTGGCGGTATCTTGGCGTTGCTCAGTCGCCCGGCTTATGATCCTAACTTATTTGTTCAAGGCATATCTCACAAAGCCTACAATGCTCTGAGAACTTCGGTTGATGCGCCGCTTTTTAATCGAGCGATTCAAGGGCAGTACCAACCCGGATCGACACTGAAGCCATTCATTGGTCTGGTTGCTTTAGGTGAGGGGTTTGCAAATATCAAAGACAAGATTGAGGACCCAGGTTGGTACCAATTGCCTGGAAATGAGCGGCTCTATCGAGATTGGAATTGGACCAAGACAGATGCCGGTGGGCATGGTCAAGTTAATCTTCAGAAAGCAATTTATCGATCCTGCAACGTATATTTTTATGATCTCGCCGTACGATTAGGCATAGATCGGCTGTCAGAGGGGCTTTCTCGCTTCGGGTTTGGTGCAGTGACTGCCCTAGATCTGCCTGAAGCAAGCGTTGGGCTCCTACCCAGTCGGGACTGGAAGCAGCAGGTCAAGAGATTGCCTTGGTATCCTGGCGATACGGTGAATCTAGGAATCGGTCACGGCGATGTGTTAGTGACGCCACTGCAAATGGCTACCGCGGTGGCAACATTAGCCAACAGAGGCAAGTTTGTCCGGCCGAGGATGGTTCAATCGTCGGCATTAGAACAAGCGCCGAGTCCAACCCAAGCATTGGGTGAGCCGTTATCCCAAGCGCTTTTCGAACCTATCATAGAGGCCATGGAGATGGTTGTTCATCGGGGTAACCAAGGGTTTGGCGAAAATGGCACGGCCTGGGCCTATATTGGTAGAGATATCGAATATCGTATGGCGGGTAAGTCTGGCACTGCACAAGTAGTAGAAATCGAGCAAGGTGAAGTCTACGACGCATCCTTAATTTCGGAAAGACAACGTAAACATGCTTGGTTTGTCGCGTTTGCGCCGGTTGTTGCGCCCGAAATTGCAATTGCGGTTCTCATTGAAAATGGTGGCGGAGGTAGCGAACAGGCGGCACCCATCGCCCGGGAGCTACTGGATTATTACTTGCTTGAATCTAAGCCTCTGGCCACTGCTATGACTGCCGCCGGGCTAATGCCGTGAGCCGAGACTTTATCAGGCAGTTACCGGGTACGAGTGAGGGCTACAGTGGTCGCACGCCGGTATTTAACTGGTTTAACGTTGATCCTTTACTGTTTTGTATTCTGGCGGTGATCGTAAGTTTTGGCTTGCTGATACTTTACAGCGCGGCGGACGCTTCAACTTCAGTCATCCAAGCTCAATGTGTTCGATTGGCTGCTGGGTTCGGGCTGATGTTATTGGTAGCGCAGGTGCCGCCTTATGTCTTGCTGCGGCTCGCGCCTGTGCTATATCTGATTGGTTTGCTATTGCTGGCGCTAACGTATCCCTTTGGCACCGAGGTTAATGGATCGAGACGTTGGCTTAGAATTCCAGGTCTGATCAACTTTCAACCCTCAGAAGCCATGAAGGTATTTTTGCCAATGGTGATGGCTTGGTATTTGAGTGACCGACATTTACCACCAGGAACGAAACCGCTCACGGTTGGCATGGCTCTGATGTTAGTGCCTTTTGGCCTAATTTTGATGCAGCCAGATTTGGGCACCGCGCTGCTGTTTGCAGCATCAGGGTTATTGGTGCTTTTGTTAGCTGGTTTATCTTGGCGTTTTTTGATGGGGCTTGGCGCCATACTTGTTGCTGCGGCACCGGTAATGTGGTTTTTAATCAGAGAGTATCAACGACAGCGAATATTGACGCTCTTCGACCCAGAACGAGACCCTCTGGGCGCTGGATGGAATATCATTCAATCAAAAATCGCCATCGGTTCGGGTGGATTGGGTGGTAAGGGACTATTGAACGGGACTCAATCACATTTAGATTTCCTACCAGAGACTCAGACCGATTTTATCGTAGCAGTGCTCGCCGAAGAGCTGGGATTCATCGGGGTGGCGTCGCTGCTAATGCTTTACGGCCTGTTCATATTTCGGGGTCTTCTGATTTCGGTGCAGGCTCAGGATACGTTTGGCAGGCTCCTAGCTGGCAGCATTACCTTTACTTTTGCGGTTTATGTCTTCGTGAATATTGGTATGGTGTCGGGTATCCTTCCAGTAGTCGGGGTGCCTCTGCCGCTGGTGAGTTTTGGGGGGTCATCCTTGCTGACCCTGTTTGCGGGGTTCGGTATGTTGATGTCGATTCATAGTCATCGAAGGATAAACATTTGATCAAGCATATTGCCAAAGTCTTAATCCAAAATCGCTGGCGCTTTCTGGTAGGGCGGGGTGGAGTACTTTTATTGCTTTGTACTTTTTGCGCACAGCTGACCGCCGATTATGGGGGCCGAGAGGATGTTGAGGCCTTTATTGAAGAACTTAATCGGGAGGACGGTTTTGACCCCGACACCTTGAGAGCCGTTTTTGATCAAGCAGTTTATAAGCAATCGATTATCGATGCGATCTCAAGGCCAGCCGAGAGAGTACTCAATTGGGCGAGCTATCAGGATATTTTCCTGACGAAAGCGCGTGTGCGTCAGGGGATTGATTTTGAGCAGTCACATCGGGCAATTTTTGAACGCGCTGAGGCCAAATGGGGGGTCGATCGCTGGATCATCCTAGCGATATTGGGTGTTGAGACGTCCTATGGACGTAACAAAGGCAGTTTTCGAGTCATAGACGCATTGTCGACGTTGGCGTTTGATTATCCTCCTCGTAGTGCCTTTTTTCGGAAAGAATTGCGGCAATTATTTCTGCTGGCACGAGAACAGAATAAGCCGGTGACCTCTCTTAAAGGATCTTATGCTGGTGCGATGGGTTACGGGCAGTTTATTCCGAGTAGCTATCGACATTATGCGGTTGATTTTAATGGCGATGCCTTTATCGATATTTGGGAATCACCAAATGATGCCATTGCGAGTGTCGCCAATTATTTAGCGGTCCATAAGTGGGTCAAAGATGGCCCAGTGCTTAAACGAGTGCCGGCGCTGGCGGAGGTCCCTGAGACATTTTTAAATCAAGGGTTAAAGCCTGCGACATCGTTAGAGGTGCTTAAACAATATGGTGTGAGCCTTGATTCGCTCGACAATGCAACCGTTGTAAATCCATTGCGGTATGAAGGCAAACAAGGGGCAGAGTTTTGGCTTGGCTTCCAAAATTTTTATGCCATCACTCGGTATAACCGGAGTCGTCTTTATGCGATGGCTGTTTTCCAGTTAAGCGAGCAATTGCGCGCGGGTCAGCCCTGATGTTGAAGGTTGTGCGGTCTACATCTGTCAGCGCTTTGATGCTAGGGATGCTTTTATTGATGGGATGTCAGTCAGACCCCAGGCAAATGGCAGAGGGGCTCTTCGAAAGAATTACCGATACCCAGAATATCTCAGCATCGGCCGATAAGGACGTTCAAGGCCCGGAGGATGAAAATCCGGTTGAACCCCCAAATGACCCAACGGTGGAAATACAAGAATCGACCGTGGGGCCAGCGACGCTCCCAGAAGGAGAGGTCATTGGACAGGAAAGTGAGCACGTCAGTTCTGAAGCGATGACCTATCGTGTCAATGATGGTGTTCGTGAGCCTTGGAATAGCCCTTACGAGGTATTTGGCGACCGCTATGAGGTCAACCGAGATAGCCAAGGATACGTCGAGGTAGGCATTGCCTCTTGGTATGGGCCTAAGTTCCATGGACGCAAAACCTCGAATGGCGAAGTATTTGACATGCAGGGCCTCTCTGCTGCACATAAAACGTTACCCATACCCACAATGGTCCGTGTCACGAATTTAGATAATGGTCGAAAAATAGATGTCAGGATTAATGATCGCGGCCCCTTCCACGATGACCGTATCATTGATTTGTCGTTCGCCGCTGCAAAGGCACTTGGGTTTTCTAAGCAAGGTACTGCGCCCGTGGTAGTTGAAGCGCTCGATGCGGTTAATTATCCCGTTGAGGGCAAGGTGAAGTCAGAGACACCGCCAAAAGTTTACATTCAAGCCGGTGCATTTCAGTCGTTGAGCAGCGCAAATAATTTGAAGCGAAACATAGAAGCTAATTTTATGCTGCAGCGCTTAAAAGCCCCGGTTCGAGTGCTGCAAAGCGAGTTCGAAACCGACAGTATCTTGCATAAGGTTTGGATCGGACCGATCAAACAAACCAAAACCGAAGATACCGTGACTGCCATCCTCGTGCAGATGGGTCTAAATAAGCCTGTCAAAGTCGTTGCCAATTAGCGCCTAGCCCCAGTCCGCGTTAATATAAGAAGCTCAAATTGTCTACACTCCTATTGTTTTAGAAGGATTTTCTCCGATCATGCGTTGTTTGTTAACTATGCTTTTGGGTCTGTTTTTATCGTCCGCGATGGCGGCGCCCGTTATTATCCCTGCGCCGCCGCAATTGGCCACAGAAGGCCATATTCTGCTCGATGCAGTGACTGGTGCAGTTTTGGTAGAACAAAACGCAGAGATGCGGTTGCCGCCTGCAAGTCTCACTAAAATCATGACCAGTTATGTCATCGCCTCGGAGATCGCAGCAGGCCGAATCTCGCCCCAAGACACGGTGCCTATCAGTGTTAAAGCCTGGAAGACAGAAGGCTCTCGGATGTTTATTCGCGAGGGTACGGAAGTCTCGGTCGAAGATTTGATTCGAGGAATAGTTATCCAAAGTGGCAACGATGCTAGTGTTGCCATGGCTGAGTACATTGCTGGAGATGAGGCCGCTTTTGCAGATGTTATGAACCAGATAGCCCAGCAGTTGGGTATGACCCGCTCGCAATTTAAAAATGCTACGGGCCTTCCCGATGAAGGCCATTACACTACTGCCAAAGACATGTCGATACTCGCGCAGGCTCTCATTCGTGATTATCCCGGGCATTACGAAATTTATCGGGAAAAATATTTTAGCTATAACGACATTCGTCAGCCCAATCGAAATCGTTTGCTATGGGCTGACGATTCGGTAGATGGGGTAAAAACAGGCCATACTCAAGCAGCGGGCTATTGTCTTGTTGCGTCAGCCGAGCGGGATACGATGCGATTGATATCGGTGGTGATGGGCGCGACCTCTGAGCGAGCACGAGCAACAGAGTCGCAGAAACTTTTAAACTACGGCTTTCGCTACTATGAGTCTGTGCAACTCTATGAGCCCTTTGATAGCTTGCAGCGGGTAAAAGTTTGGGGCGGTATGCATGGTTCTTTAGATGTTGGCCTCGAGGCTACCGCAAAATTAACAATTCCAAGGGGTAAGCGCGGCGAACTTGAAGCAGAAATTACCTTGGAGCCGGTCATTAGTGCGCCGATTGATCAAGGGCAGCAACTGGGGCAACTGATCGTACGGTTAGATGACACAATTGTGTTGGATAGGCCGTTGATTGCGTTAAACGCCGTTCAAGAAGCGGGTTGGGTTTCAAGGGCAACTGATGCAGTGCACTTGTTTTTCGTTGAAACCTTTTCCGGAGATCCGCTGGCGCTATAGTCATGGAAAAACCGCCCATCATAGAGTTTCCTTGTGCGTATCCGATAAAGGTCATTGGCGCTGCGTCAATAGAGTTCAGGCAGACGGTGATCGGTGTATTAAAAGCCTTTGACTCAAGGTTGAAAGACGAGGACATTGTTTTTCAAACCAGTGCGAAAGGTAACTACGAGTCCATTAAGGTGACGCTCTGGGCCTTGAGCGAGAAGATGCTCGCAGAGTTGTTTGGAGCGTTGAAAACGATCCCAGGATTAAAGATGGTGTTATGAGTAGATCGGCCATTGGCTAACTTTAGGGTTAGATACCTCGGTGAGCAAAATTATCAAACCGTGCTGGCTGAGCAGCAAGCTTATACCCGGGCAAGGTCGCCTGAAGACCCAGATGAATTGTGGGTGGTTTCCCATCCGCCGGTGTTTACCTTAGGGCAGGCCGGTAAAATCGAGCATATAATAGCCGCAGGCGATATCCCGGTGGTACGATCTGATCGAGGCGGTCAAGTCACGTACCACGGGCCCGGGCAAGTAGTCGTTTACACATTGCTCAACGTAAAACGGTTAGGGCTGGGTGTGAAAGCCCTAGTGACTTCGCTTGAGTCAGCGGTGATTGCATGTATCTCGGACCTGGGTTTGAAGGCGGAGCGACGACCTGGTGCCCCGGGCGTGTACATCGGGCCGCGAAAGATCGCTGCGCTAGGGCTGCGGATATCCAGAGGGTACAGTTATCACGGGCTCAGCTTTAATGTGGGCATGGATTTGCAGCCCTTTTCCAGAATAAATCCTTGTGGTCATGTCGGGCTGGAAGTGACTGATTTGGCAGCGGAAGGGGTGAACACCACAACAGCGAATATTGAGCAGGCCCTGCTGACAGAGCTGCAAGCAAAGTTAAGTACTGGCACAACGTTTAAGCGCGCGACTTGATCAGATTGGAGAGATAATGTGGCTGAGAATAAGAACCGCTTGATTCAAGGGGAGAAACTACGCGGCTTTGATAAGGTACGGAGGATTCCAGTCAAGGTTATACCCAGTGAGCAACTCCTCCGAAAGCCCGACTGGATTCGCGTCAGGCTGACGCCGAGCCCCGAGGTCGACCGGATTAAACAGGTGCTCCGGCGCCGAAAACTGGCGTCGGTGTGCGAAGAGGCCAGTTGCCCTAATTTGTCTGAATGTTTTTCGCATGGCACCGCCACCTTTATGATAATGGGCGAGATTTGCACAAGACGATGTCCCTTCTGTGATGTGGCCCACGGCAAGCCTAATCCCCTCGATCCCAACGAACCTGATGAACTTGCTGCCGCGGTTGCGGAGATGGGTCTGTCCTATGTAGTTGTCACCTCTGTTGATCGAGACGACCTGAAAGATAGTGGTGCTGGGCACTTTGCCGCTTGTATTGCAGCGGTCCGGGCAGCGAATCCCACAACCCGATTGGAGGTGCTGGTACCAGATTTCCGTGGGCGAATGGACATAGCCCTCGAAATCTTGCGCGAAACGCCACCGGATGTATTCAATCACAATCTAGAAACGGTGCCGCGGCTGTACAAAAAGGCGCGTCCAGGAGCTGACTACGAGTGGTCGTTATCCCTGTTGAAGCGATACAAAATGATTCAGCCATCGGTGATTACGAAATCAGGTTTGATGCTCGGTCTTGGAGAAACGTTGTCAGAGGTCGAGGCAGTTATGGCTGATTTGCGTGACCACGAGGTGGATATGTTGACGCTAGGTCAGTACTTGCAGCCGAGTCGAGATCATTTGGCGGTTGAGCGGTATGTCCACCCAGATGAATTTTTAGAACTCGCCGAAACAGCAAAAAAGATGGGCTTTTCTCAAGTTGCTAGCGGCCCCTTGGTGCGGTCGTCGTATCAGGCAGACCAACAAGCCAAGGCGCATCTCAACCTGAACACGCTGGACAATCCGGTCGCTTCTTGAATGAAAAATTGTGCCAGCGGTTACTGAGGCCATCTAAGGTGGTTAAGCAACCGGTATGGTCCTTGGCAATGCCAAGGATCACCTTTAATGCCTCTAGAGCCATGAGACTACCAAAAACGCCCACGATAGGGGCGATCACCCCGGTAGTGGCGCAATCAGCCTCCGTTTGCAAGTCGTCGCCGTAGAGACACTGATAGCAGGGGCTATCCTCAATGGTGGGGTCAAAGACCATTAACTGGCCTTCTAGACGTATAGCAGCGCCAGAGACAAGCGGCGTCTTAGTTGCAACGCAAGCACGGTTGATGAGCCTGCGCGACTCAAAATTATCGGTGCAATCAACAATAAGATCGACATCCCTGGCCATTCGCAACAACTCATCAGCGCTCAATTTCTGATCAACGGCTTTGACGAGGGTATCACTGTTGATTCCAGCGATCGCTAGCGCCGCGGAATGTACCTTGGGCTCACCAATACGGCTTTCGGTGTGCGCAATTTGCCTTTGCAAATTACCTAAGTCGACGCGGTCATGGTCGACCAGTGTTAGACGCGTGATGCCTGAGGCGGCTAAATACAAGGCGACTGGGCTGCCTAGACCACCCAAGCCAATAATGGCGACGTGACTCGTAGTCAGTTTTTCCTGGCCAGCAAGGTCGACCTCTGGGAGCAAGATATGTCTGCTATAACGTAGTAAGTCGTTGTCGTCCATGGGTTAAGCTCCCAGCGTGGCTATCACAGCGCGAGGTTGTCCCGATAAGTCCTTCAGGGCCTGTGTATAAAGTCCTGCTTTTCGAAGGCCATTTTCTACAGCAGTTTGTTGATTAAAGCCATGTTCGACAATGAGGTAACCGTTAGGTTTGAGAGCGCTCTTAGCAGAAGTCATGATCTCGTTCAGGTCGGCAAACCCGCCATTGCCAGACACCAAGGCTGACCTCGGCTCATAGACGAGGTCGTCAAGATGTGGGTCGGTCTCGTCAATATAGGGTGGGTTGGCAACAATAATGTCAAAACAACCCTGACGAAAAGCCGTTAACCAATCAGCAATCAGCCAATCAATGTTCCCTACTTGATTGGCATTTTGTTGGGCGATCTCGATTGCGCCGGGCATGCAGTCGGTTGCAATGACGTGCCATTGCGGTCTGGCTTTGGCAAGACTGATGGCAATTGCGCCAGAGCCGGTGCCCAGATCAACTACCGATCGCGCCTCGTTATCGGATCGAGCGAGGATGGTTTCGACCAAGAGTTCGGTTTCAGGTCGTGGAATGAGGGTTTCAGGTGTTACGTAAAAATCGTTGTCCCAAAATCCTTTTTTGCCGATCAAATAAGCTGCGGGAACACCTCGTCGGCGTTTTTCAATCAAATTCCAGACCGCTTGTTGGTGCTCACAGGTGACTGACTGATCATGTCTAGCCCACATTTGGGATCGGGTGAGATCGAGCACGTGACCGATCAGCAAATCTGCCTCAAGATGAGGTTCGTCAAGATGCCCAAGGGCTTTGGCAGTCGCAACCCTTAACGACTCCAAGGTCTCAATCATCGCCTTCTTGATCCATCCCCAGTGCTCCCAAGAGGTCCGCCTGATGCTCACTGCGTAACGGATCAATCACCGAATCGAGTTCTCCTGCCATGATTTGGGTCAGGCGGTGCAAGGTAAGGTTAATGCGGTGGTCCGTGACTCGACCGTCGGGAAAGTTATAGGTACGGATTTTTTCAGATCGGTCACCACTGCCGACCAAGCTCTTCCTTTGTTGAGCTTGCTCTTGGCTTTGCTCGCTTTGGGCTTTGTCCAGAAGCTTTGCTTGCAGCAGACTCATCGCCCGAGCGCGGTTCTTATGCTGGGAACGCTCGTCCTGGCACTCGACAACAATGCCTGTTGGCAGATGAGTCAGCCGTATCGCCGAATCGGTTTTGTTAACGTGTTGTCCGCCCGCGCCGCTGGCTCGATAGGTGTCAACACGAAGGTCGTTTTTATTAATGTCGATCCCATCGATCGACTCGATCTCCGGCAACACGGCGACGGTGCAGGCTGAGGTGTGAATACGTCCTTGGGATTCGGTCTGCGGCACTCGCTGCACCCGGTGTGCTCCGGACTCAAATTTAAGCTGACCGTAGACTTGGTTGCCTTCAAATCGGGCTATGACCTCTTTGAATCCACCATGCTCCCCCTCACGTTGACTGACGATTTCGGTGTGCCAACGTTTGGATTCAGCGTACCGCAAGTACATTTTTAGCAGGTCGCCGGCAAAAATAGCCGCTTCGTCGCCGCCGGTACCAGCCCGTATTTCAATGAAGACATTGTTGGCGTCGTTCGGGTCTTTAGGCAGCAACAATAGTTGAAGCGTTTTCTCAAGGCCCTCGATGGTTTCCTCAAGGGCGGCTAACTCTTCTTTGGCCATGGTGCGCAATTCTTCGTCAGTGTCCGAGAGCATTTGCTCGGTAGCGGCGATTGCATCAGCGGCAGCTATATATTTTTTGAATTGGTCAACGACGGGTTCGATATCGGAGTATTCCTGTGAATAACTTCGGAACTGGGTTTGATTGGCGATAACCTCAGCATCGCTGAGCAACGCGCCGAGCTCTTCAAAGCGTTCCTGGATCTGTGTCAGTTTGAGTTCGATAGACGCTTTCATGAATCTTTATCCGACTGCGAAATACCAAGCAATTGTTGCGCAATGTCTAGAGCAGTGTGATTTTCTGCCGTGATAAATGTTCGCAGAGCCACGCTCGGCTGATGAGCATATTTCTGCGTGAGTTGAATCGCTAAGGCAGTGATGACCTCGCTGGCATCGGCGCCCTGGTCAATCTTTGACAGCGCCTTGTTCAGCTCTGTTTGCTTGATGGTTTCGAGTTGTTGCCGATACGCTAATACCAGATCCTGCCTTGAGCGAGTTTGTTCGTTGGCTCTAAATTGATCGATGCCGCTCTCGATGATCGATTCGGCTGCCTCTGAGGCAACCTGTCTTAGAGCCATGTTCTCAGAAACAATTTGAGCGAGATCATCGAGGCTGTATAAATAGGCATTCCTTAGCAACCCCACTTCAGACTCGATGTCACGAGGTACTGCAAGGTCAACCAAGAACATGGGCAGTTGCTTTCGTTTTTGTAAGGCACTTTCAATCATGCCTTTTCCAATAATGGGTAAACTTGCGCCGGTAGCAGAGATAACAATGTCAAAACTCGGTAGCGCGTCTTGTAATTGGTCTAAGCCAATGATGCGAGCCTCAACGGCCTCGGCAATGGATTGGGCATTGGCAATAGTCCGATTAGCGATGGTCAGTTCAGTAATGCCAGCGTCTCTCAATTGTTTCGCAGACAGTTCGATCATATCTCCAACACCAACGAGCAGACCGCGACATTGGGCAAGATCGGTAAATAACATCTTGGCGAGTCTGATTGCTGCTGCGGGCATTGAGATCAGATGGTGACCAATTTCTGTATTCGACCTAACTTCCTTCGCAATCTTGAAGGTTTGCTGGAACAATCTGTTTAGGTTCGAGCCCACGGAGCCGGCTTGGCGTGCGTCAGCGAAGGCGGTTTTGACTTGCCCGGTAATTTGCGGTTCGCCTAGCACCATTGAATCGAGACCGCTGGTGACGCGCATTAGGTGCCGCGCCGCTTCAATGTCAGTGTGACTGTACAGGCTGTCTTGTAAAGTGTTGGGCGCTACTTGGTGGTAGGAGGCAAGCCAATCGGACAGGTCTTGCTGATTAGCCCCATCGCTTGAAACGATAATCTCGGTTCGGTTACAGGTTGATAAGATTACCGCTTCCTCGATGTTTAACGTCTTCTGTAGGGATGCAATTGCAGGCAGGATCTCGCCGCTAGTGAACGCCACGCGCTCCCGGATAGCAACCGGCGCGGTTTGGTGATTGATACCTACGAGTAAGAGATTCATGCTTTTGTGAGTCCGCTGCAAATCGGATGACTTTGTGCTCTCGTAAAATTACAATGATAGCGAGCGTTTCGCTGGGTGTTGCTCACCATTGTACGTGGGTTAGGGCAGAAAATCAGTTACTGCATGGCTGGTAGCAAGCACGAATCTGAGAAGCGGTAATGTCGATAGAGATTGGTTGGCCAGATCGGCTTGGTAGCGAGTTTAGCTGAGTGCATTGGAGCGCCAGGTCGATGATCGAGTAAATGTTGTGAAAATCTTCGATCAAGGGTGAGTCATCAATTAAGAGTGCGTCACCAAAAAGACGGCTTGGCGATAGCCGACGGTACCAAAGCAGTGGTTGGTAAAGGCAATAAGCCTTGAGTCTCAAGGTGCGGCTTGGCGTAATGCACATTAGGTTTTAGGGAATTAATCGTTTGTTAAAGATGATGCGCACGTTATTTCAAGGCAACCGGGTGTTGGCCGTCTGGGCGTTAATCGCTTTCGGCTTGCTAGGGTGCGCAACCCAGCCGCAACCAGAGCCGTTACCCGATGCTCTGCCAGCAGACTCCAGTACCACGCAGTTGATCGACCAAGACCCCGATTTCGGCGTAAGAGCCTTTCCCGAGGGCACGTTGCTGGCACTGTTAACCGCAGAAATTGCTGGATATCGTGGGGATTACCAATTTGCACTAGATACCTACCTACAAGAGGCACGCAAAACCGGTGACCCAGGGGTCGCTGCTCGAGTTACCCGTTTAGCCGCGTATATGAAAGCGGAGGACGCCTTACTCGAAGCGGCAGAAATCTGGACAGCAGCTGACCCAAAGTCACTCGAAGCGCATCAGTTTTTGGCGGACCAATTGGTTAAACGCCGGGCCTATTTTGAAGCCTTTGAAGTCATGCAAGCGATCGAGCAACTCAATGGACAGCCCCAATTTGATTATTTTGCTTATCGGGTGGCGAGTATCACAAACGCCGAGCGCGCCCAGATATTAGGGGGTTTTGAGGCATTGCTTGCTGAAGACCCAAACAGGGTTGATGTGCTTTTTTCGAAGGGCGCTTTGTTGCAGGCGCTCGACCGAGATGCTGAAGCGCTTGTGGTGGCAAACCAATTGCTTGCCCTTAGGCCCGATGAACTCAATTTCATTATTTTAAAGGCTAACCTATTGACCGCACTGGGTGCGCCAGCAGAAGCTAGAGCACTGCTTCAAGTTAAGCTTGCTGCCAATCCAGATCAGCACAGTTTGCGGATGCTTTTAGCGCGTGGATTGTTTGAGGCTGAGGCGCTAGAAGAAGCGCGGGCAGAGTATGAGCGATTGCATAACGCCCTACCCGAAGATGGCGAGGTATTATTTGCCCTCGCGGTGCTCAGTATTGAAGATGAAGATTATGATCAGGCGAGACGACACCTGTTGCGCCTGGTTAGAACCGATCAACGAGTTAGCCAAGCGCAGTATTATTTAGGGTTGATCGCTGAAAAGACCAGTGATGTGCCCTTGGCGCTACGTGAATATGGCAAAGTAGCGGGTGGTTACGAGTTCATATCGGCTCAAGGGCGGATCGCAGACCTGTTGCAGGAGACCCAAGGCCTTGAGGCTGCGAGGAACTTTCTTTCTCAGCAGCGGCAGCGCTTGCCAAGATTAGCGGCACAATTCGAATTGCTTGAAGGCCAATTGTTGTCCCGGGTTGGTAGCGAATCCGAACTGTTTAGCCATTTGGATCGTGCCCTAATGGTGCATACCGAGGACATCGCGCTCTTATATTTTCGAGCGATGAGTGGGCAAGCTCATGGACATCTCGATATTCTTGAGCGTGATTTGAGTTCGATTATTCGTTTGGATCCAGATAATGCCGATGCGCTGAATGCTTTGGGATATACCCTTGCAGACCAGACAGATCGATACGACGAAGCACTCCAGCTGATATCAAAAGCGCTCGCGCTAAAACCCAATGAGCCCGCCTTTATCGACAGCATGGGGTGGGTGTTGTATCGCTTGAATCGTCTAGACGAGGCTTTACCTTACCTAGAAAAAGCGCTTGAACTATTTCCTAATGATGAGGTGGCGGCGCATTTAGGAGAGGTTCTGTGGGCGTCTGGTAAAACTCGTCGAGCGAAAAAAGTTTGGCGGAAGGCGCTTGAGGATTACCCTGAAAGCCCCTATCTCAAATCCGTGTTAGAGCGCTTTCTTGAGTCTTAGATTAATATGTCGAGCACTTTTGCTCGCCGTGATTCTTGGGGTTGCGGGATGTCAATTAACCTCAAGATCAACTGCGATAGATTCCCCAACTTTTGTTGCTGGTAGGCTGGCGATTACAGGGTTCTCGTTGAATCCGTCGTTTAGTCTTGAACAGATAACCTCAGATCAGCAGCGGCTAACCTTCTCTGGTGCTTTTGGATTGGGGCGGGTGGATATGATCTTTACTAGGGGGCAAGCCGTCGAAGGCATTGTTGACGGTGAGACGCTATCCGAAGAAGCGCTGGCAACAAAGCTTTACGAGGCGACCGGGCTAAGCTTGCCCCTAGCGGGTCTGCCGGATTGGATTATGGGTAGGCCCTTTAGTGGCGTGCCCCACCAGGTAATACCGAATGGGTTTGAGCAGTTGGATTGGCGGTTTCAAGTGATCGAAGACCCTGTTCGCGGACATCCGACTAAAATCCTTGCAGAGCTTGGAGAGCTTGGCGTTGTGCTCGGGATTCGATCATGGCGATAAACACCCAAGTGCACTTGCAGGCACCGGCTAAGATTAACCTTTTTCTCCATGTGCTAGGCCAGAGGGTCGATGGCTATCACGAGTTGCAGTCCGTGTTCAGAACGATCAATTTGTTTGATCAACTCACGATAACCGTGGGTCGTTCCCAAGGCGAAGTTGAGCTGCGCTGTAGTTCGGATCTTGGGCCGGCGGAAGAGAATTTGGCGTACCGAGCGGCCGAGGCCCTTCGTGAGCATGCCTGCGTCGATTTTGGCGCGAGGATTAGTCTGGACAAGTTTATTCCCATTGGAGCCGGACTAGGGGGTGGTAGTAGCGATGCTGCAGCTGTTTTGATAGGTCTTAACACACTTTGGGGGCTAGATTTACCTGATCGAGAATTAAGCCTTTTGGGCGCCAGATTAGGCGCTGATATCCCGTTTTTTATCGAGAGCGGAGATGCCTGGGTCTCTGGCATTGGCGATGAGTTGCAAGCGTTAAATCTTCCAGAGGCTTGGTATGTATTGGTTTACCCTGGTGTCGTGGTGCCAACCGGTCGCATTTTTTCCGATCCGGATTTGACACGCGATAGCGTCCCGAGGACAATAGCGCGCTTTCTGGCAGACCCTAAGCAAGAAAAGTGGCTTAACGATTTGGAAAGGGTAGCGATTGGGCATTATCCAGAGATAGGGCGTGCAAAAAACTGGTTAAGCCGGGAGGGCGCTGTTAAAATGTCTGGCTCAGGCAGCTCGGTATTCGCACAGGTCGAATCTGAGGCCGAGGGGCAAGAGATAGTAAGCCGGTTGCCCAGTGAATGGCGGGGGTTTGTGGTTCAAGCGGGTTGCGTACCGAGCCTTCAGCGCCAAATGACGAAGCAGGTAGCTAGGCCGGGTAGAGATCTAAACGGGGGCGAAGCAAACGATAGCGACATTTTAGGGTAAAGGGCCTTGAAAGTCGGGTAATCAAAGACGCCAAAAGAATAAGGTTAAAAAGCGCCAAAAACTGGCTCTTAAGACTGTCGGTAGTTGGGAAACGAGATAAAGCGCGCTTAAAAAGTTGATAGAAAGATAGCTTAAATTCCGCAAAATAAGAGCTATCGTCAGTGTTTTGGATTGGGGTGTCGCCAAGTTGGTAAGGCACAAGGTTTTGATCCTTGCATGCGGGGGTTCGAGTCCCTCCACCCCAGCCATTTTCTTAGCCTAAGGCGAACCAATACGTGGCTGAACTTAAAATATTTTCAGGTAACGCGCACCCCGTGCTGGGCAGCCGGGTAGCCGATCGGTTACGAATCGACTTAGGGGATGCTCAAGTCGGTCGATTCAGCGATGGTGAAGTCAGTGTGGAAATTATTGAAAATGTCCGTGGTAAAGACGTTTTCGTAATCCAACCAACTTGCACGCCTTGCAATGACAATCTGATGGAACTGATTGTTATGATTGATTGTTTGCACCGGGCTTCGGCTGGCAGGATTACAGCGGTTGTCCCTTATTTTGGCTACGCTAGGCAGGATCGACGAGTGCGATCAGCTCGGGTGCCCATTACAGCCAAGGTGGTTGCGGATATGCTAAGCAGTGCTGGCGTTAGCCGTGTGTTGACGATGGATTTACATGCGGACCAGATCCAAGGCTTCTTCAACGTGCCGGTCGACAATATTTACGCTACGCCGGTGTTGTTGGTTGATATTGAGCGCCGAGTCGAGGTTGGCGCGTATGAAGATGTGATGATTGTATCGCCAGATGTCGGCGGCGTGGTCCGCGCTCGAGCGATTGCCAAGCAACTTAACGACGCTGATTTGGCGATCATTGACAAGCGCCGGCCAAAAGCGAACGAATCAGAGGTAATGCATATCATCGGTGATGTCGCTGGCAGAACCTGTATCTTGGTGGATGATATTGTTGATACGGCAGGGACTTTATGTGCCGCCGCCGCTGCGCTCAAAGCAGAGGGCGCTATCAAAGTCGTCGCATACTGTACTCACGCCGTATTGTCAGGAAAAGCTATCGATAATATAGCTCAAAGTGCGCTCGATGAATTGGTGGTCACCGACACCATACCGCTCAGTGAGGGTGCTCAGGGGCTTAAGCAAATCAGACAACTGACGATTGCAGAAGAATTGGCTGAATCGATTCGTCGGATCAGCAACGAAGAATCTTTAAGCGCTTTGTTTGCAAAACGCATACAACCAGCGCTTTTTTAATCCCCTGGAATAACAGGGACTACTGTCTATTATGCGTGGTCGCAGCGCAAATAGGCCTATCAAGGAGAGCAACATGGCAGCTGAATTCGAGCTACACGCCGAAGTAAGAGCTGACTTAGGGAAAGGTGCGAGCCGCCGCCTACGTCTGCAAGCTGATCTGGTACCGGCCATCATTTATGGTGCCGGCAAGGATCCGCAATCATTATCAATTCCGCACAAGGACTTGGTCAAAGCCACAGAGAACGAGGCATTTTTCTCTCACATTTTGACTATCGACGTAGCCGGCGATAAACAAAACGCGATTGTTAAAGATTTGCAACGTCATCCGTCTAAGAGTCGAATATTGCATGCTGATTTTCAACGTATCATGCTGGATCAAGCGATTTCCGTAGAAGTCCCGTTTCACTTCTTGAACGAGGAAAGTTGCGTGGGCGTCAAGACTGGTGGTGGTCAGATCTCGCACAACATGACCCAGATAACCGTGAGCTGTCTCCCAGGAGACTTGCCTGAATACATCGAGGTAGATCTTTTGACGCTCGAGCTTGGCCAAGCATTGCACATGAGCCAGATTGACTTACCAGAGGGCGTAACCATCCCCGCGTTGGCTCAAGGGGCTGACTATGACCAAGTCGTGGTATCGGTTAATGTCAACAAGCGTGCTGAAGCTGAAAAAGCTGCCGAGAGTGCAGGGGATGCGGATGAAGCGCCTGCTTCAGAGGATTAATCCCTTCTAGCAAGGTCCGAAGCGATGTCGGTCCAACTGATTGTAGGCCTAGGAAATCCAGGCGAAAAATACGCCCACACCCGCCATAATGCGGGTGTGTGGTTTATTAATGCCTTGGCTCGTGCCTATAAGAGCGAATTAAGACTTGAGAAAAAGTTTTTAGGTGCAATCGCCAGTGCGCAAATTGGTCATACCTCGCTGAGATTTTTAGTGCCTAGCACCTACATGAATGAAAGTGGCCGGGCGGTTGCTGCGGTCGCCAATTTTTATCGGATCGATTCTGCCAATATCTTGGTTGCCCATGATGAGCTCGATTTGTCGCCTGGGATAGTGAGATTGAAAAATGGTGGTGGGCTGGCTGGGCATAATGGGCTAAAAGACATCAGTCGAGCCCTTGGCGGTGCTAAAGACTATCATCGATTAAGAATTGGCATTGGGCATCCAGGCGCCGCTAACGCGGTCACCAATTATGTACTGAAACCCCCGAGCGTTAATGATCGAGCATTAATTGATGACGGTCTGTCGAAAGCGCTGGCGGTGATGCCGAGTATCGTCATAGAGGATTGGGAGCCGGCGATGCTCTCATTGCATACTCGGCAGAATCAAAAGGAAAAAGTGTCATCGAGCGATTAGGAGAGAAGGATGGGATTTAAGTGCGGCATAGTCGGGCTGCCCAATGTTGGAAAATCGACGCTATTTAATGCTCTGACCAAGGCGGGTATTGCCGCTGAAAATTTTCCGTTTTGCACGATTGAGCCTAATTCCGGTGTGGTGCCGATGCCGGACCCTCGGTTGGATACAATCGCAGGCTTGGTTAAGCCAGAAAAGGTGATTCCAACTTCTATGGAGTTTGTGGATATCGCGGGGCTTGTGGCGGGAGCTTCCAAAGGCGAGGGCCTAGGTAACCAGTTTCTTGCCAATATTCGAGAAACTGATGCCATCGCGCATGTAGTGCGATGCTTCGAAGATGAAAATGTCACTCACGTATCGGATTCCATTGATCCAGCAAGAGACATTGAGATTATCAACACTGAACTGCAATTGGCGGACTTAGATACGGTTGAGAAAGCCATCGCTAGAGTTCAGCGGGTTGCTAAAAGCGGAAATAAAGAAGCGTTGCAGGAACTGCAACTGTTCGAACAACTGCTCAGTCACATTAACGAGGGTGATCCTGCCCGGACTTTTGAAATCCCGACGGAACAACTTGACCTGATCAGGCAGCTGCACTTGTTAACCATGAAAAAAGTGCTCTATATCGCTAATGTAGATGAGAACGGCTTTGACGATAACCCGCTTCTTGATGCAGTTACCGCCATTGCTGCAAATGAGGCTGCGGAAACGGTTGTGATTTGTAATAAGTTAGAGGCAGAGATCGCAGAGCTTGAGGATGACGAGCGGTTAGAGTTTTTGGCAGATCTTGGTATGAGTGAACCAGGGTTGGATCGTGTTATTCGAGCGGGTTACCGACTTCTCGGCCTGCAAACTTACTTTACAGCCGGGCCTAAGGAAGTGCGCGCTTGGACAGTAAGGCAGGCATCGACAGCGCCCAAAGCCGCTGCCGTTATTCATACCGACTTTGAAAAAGGCTTTATTCGCGCTGAGGTTATCGCCTATGAGGATTTCGTCGCTGGCGGCGGTGAGGCCGGTGCTAAAGAGGCGGGCAAATGGCGGTTAGAAGGTAAAGAATATTTGGTGCAAGATGGCGATGTTATGCACTTTCGGTTTAACGTTTAATGCTTACTCCGCAGCAATGGCTTTCTATCGGTCTGCTACGTCAGGCACTACATTTGGCGGCCCTTTTGTCTGGCCTGTTGCTGCCTTTTGGCGGCGCGCCAGATTACACCGCGACCTGGGATTTACTCTTTAACGGGGTGTTGCCCGCGATGGTGCCAATCTTTCTGATTTTGATTGGATTTGATGTGATGATGTGTAAGGTTCTAAGCGATGGCGCAACTGATACTGAGGCTGCACGTTTAGCGAACATTCTTAAGTGTCATTATTGGGTGGCGGCACCAGTCTTTGCCGCATTTGCAATTTTTATTGCCCCAAGCTTGATGCCGTAATCTCTGCCTTGCTTGACAAAAATATGGCAAGCAACGACAATTTGCGCCGCTTTAAATTGTGGCTACGTAGCTCAGCTGGTTAGAGCACAGCATTCATAATGCTGGGGTCGGTGGTTCAAGTCCACCCGTAGCTACCAACAACTTTTCGGCGCAAAGCGCCGAAAATGTTGAGCCTTCAAGCCGCTCAGAGCGTCAGCGAATTTGCAACGCAAAATCGCGATACAGGCTAAGATTGAGGTGCTACGCTTAATGAGTGGCCAGAAGTTAATGAAACATAAGGTAGCTTGGCCAATCACGAGCGTCAATTTTGGGGAATAAAAGCCAGTTAAATTTGCCCAAAAGTACGATGTTAATTTTAAATAGACTGTCTATAGTATTACGCATTAATGCTTCATGATGTCGCGGTAAAGTTTGCGCTAGAGAAAGTAAGTGAGAACGTGTGATGATTCGGATGCTCGCAGGCCTAGTTTTATTACTGCTGACCACAGAGGTTTTGGCGGTCGCATTTTGCTCTTTACGCGATCCCGTCCAGCAGATTCAAACTATGTATCCAGGATTCACGGGTTATACATCAGAGGTACGAGAACTTAAGCCTTCTGTTGCCAAGTCCTTTATTGACAGAAGTGGCTTGCCCGTCTCTATTCATGCAAAGGAGATCGGGAAACACACCCTTTTCTATGTTCAAGAAGGGCTATCGACGACCGGCTTGGTTCATGTCAGAAGCGAACCTGGTCGATGGGGGCTCATCGAAATAGTCTGGTCGCTGGATATAAATGGGGATATAAAGGATTTCATGTTTCAGCGGTGCCGCGGTGGTGATTGCAAAAATGCTGAAACACAAGCCGTCAAAAGCCGGTTCAAGGGTTTAAATGTTCGAAGTATTGGCGAACTCTTTGACGATGACGGTTCTGTGACCGCATCCCAGCTTCCCATCCAAGGGGACTTTTTTGAGATTTTGGTTAAATCCGCTGCGAAGACGCTGATCTTGACCCAGGCTTTTTGGTCAGTTCCCATGGCCACAGATCCATACAGTACGTAGAGGTCTCCCAATCCTCCTGGTTTGGCTGGCAGTAAAGCGATGCCATCCTGGAAAGCTGAAGCATCTCATAAAATGAAATTGCGATTCAGGAAATTGCTATCTGTGAAACTGAGCGTTCTCGCTCACATCAGCATATTTTCGTTGTCCTTAGTAGTGCCAGCAGCTGTGCTGACAATCCACTTCGCAGATCAAATCAGGGAGTTAGACCGGTTGTTCAGCTCTACAGCAGAGGTTGAGTTGTTAGAGCGAGACGTCGCAATCTTAGACCTTTCAATTCAACAGACACTGGTCCTGAGTGATCTCGTATTTGGGAGTGCGCAGACCTATTTGGTCTATGGAGCGCGAAACCAAATCGACCTTGCTCGAGGCAAGGCTAAACAAATTGCGAGGCTGGGTCTATTAGGCTCTGAAGCGACAAAACTGCTTGACCAAGGGCTACAGCGTCTAGATCGCGAGCATTCGATGGTTCTCACGCTAGATGAAATAGAGTTAAACCAGAGGTTAAGCGTATTTTTACCAGAATATGACCAGGTGAGCGCATCCATCGTTGATCAAATGATGATCTTGCTGCGCGAATCTGAAGCTGCCGTGACTGACAGGCAACTCCTTTCCCAGGCCGGGCGAGACCAGTTTGCGGTGGATCTCGGAATATCAATCCTGATTTATATCGTTTACGTCTTTGTGATTGTCTGGCTTCATCTCCGAGTGCTTTCGATACCGATCAAGCAATTGAGCGAAGCCACGATTGACAGAGCCTACCTTGGAACAAAACCCATCCCTGAGGCAGTAGGTCCTGTCGAATACAAGTCGTTGAATAGAGCATTCCGCGAATACGATGCTCAACTGAGATGGAGGTTAGACGGTGAGCGATTGATTTCTCTCGTGTACGACTCGCTTCGAGAAGTTGAAGATCTAGATGCATTTTCTAAGGTCCTCGAGTCTCTTCTTAGAACTCAGGTCCAGTGTGAGTCAATTGCAGTGGACGGTCTGGCATTGGAAGGTGAATCGATTGATGAACTTCAGGATCGCAGACAGTGGACATCGAGCAATGAATCGTTAGGTGGGGAATCGCAGGAGTCGAGATATGAAACTCTGGAATATCTCTTGGTTATTGATGCAACAAAAAACGTTTCAAGTGCCGATAGTCGGATGGTGGGTTCTCCAATTGGCCAGAAGCGCCATGATTGCAGAATCATTTTGAAACCCTTTAACCGCCCGATGCTCGTCGTAAGGCTGAACGGTTTGGTTTCAGCGCTCGAGAGGAACGCACTGGAGGCTTGGTTTCAACAAGTAGCCGATGCAGTGAACAACCAGCTAAAGCGGCTGACTTTAGAGAGGGAGCTCCAAGCGAGGGTTCAAGAACAAACGAAGGCTTTGGAGGCGCAGATTGAGGAAACAGAAAAAGCCATAGGAGCCAGATCGCGATTTTTTAGCAACATTAGTCATGAATTGAAAACGCCTTTCAACTCGATTTTGGGATTTATTGACATGCTAGAGCAGTCTGTCCAAGGCGAAGATGAAAGAGAGATGGTTCAGCAAATTGCTCACTCGAGCCGTAACCTTTACCGATTATTGAGCGATTATTTGGAGCTTTCGCTAGCCGAGTCTGGAAAAATACTAAGCGATCCCGGGCCTGTCGGGCTCGCTTCTTTTTTTAGGGGGTTAACAGATCAGTTCGCGTCCTGGGCGAGCGGAAGTGCCTTCAAGTTTGATGAAAAGAATCTTCCTGACCCAGACATCGAGGTAGAGACCGATGCGAGACTTTTGACGAGAGTACTGAAAGGGTTAATAGTCTACGCCAGCAGCATCAGTGTCAGTGAATCAATTTCTATGAGCACTGAAATTAAGGCGGCTGGCGAGCAACATGTTGAGCTCTGGATTTATTTCGAGCTACCTGACACTGACAGTGCTGGAACGATGTTTGAGTCCCTGTCTGATCCTTACGACAACAGCGGACGAGTAGGTGACGGAAACCTCATCAATAGTATGGAGTTAGCTGCGGCGGCCATCTATTTCCAGATATTGGGTGGGCGTTTTGATTGGAATTCCGCCTCGTCGATTTGCATGGCTCAGCTTCCGTTGTTTGTGACGACGCCAAGACGCGCAGAAGCGAACGCGCTCGCTATGATCACCGCCATGAAAGAGGCGCACCCCTTTAAAATGGTAGCTAAGAAACCTAATGAGCTGCCGCGTTCGCTAATTAATTTGATTGAGCGATGTGGCCTGTCCGTCAGCTCAGACACTTCCCAATTAGAAGAGGAAGACGGTGTCTTGATTCGACTCGTGGACCCTTCAGAACGAGCTTTAGTGGACGCCGCCTATCGTGAATCGAATAGTGGTGACGCGGCGTTGCGAGATCGCCACGGCGTTGTTTTCCTCTATAGGCCCGGTGAAGAGGAGATTGCTGAAAGGGGTGACCTTCGGCTATTGGGGATAACAACTTGGCCGACACAAATGACCATGCTGCAACTTCATGAAAGGCTTCGTCACCTGGTTATGCCAGAGCAGCCCTTGGGGAACTAGGGCGACCCAATAGACAGTTTTTGATTCGATATCTAAGAGAGCTTAACCCATTGAAGACCCTTGTTTTAGCAAAGCGTCTAGTACTTTAGTACGAGGTTAAATTTGAGTCGCCGTGATAACTTTTGAAGATTAAGGGTAAAGAAAAGGGGATCAGATTGAAACTGAAGACATTGCTTCTGATTGGTTTATCTTGTTTCGTACTCATAGCGCACAGCGAATTCGTTCACTCGGAGGGATTCGGTGAGGATACGAGGGTTGCGCTTGATGTGAGCTCCCGAGTGAACTGGAACCAAGCATCAAATCAAACGTCCATACTGCACTTTGCGGGCATCGACTTCTTTCGAACCTTCCAACTGAACGGAAAAGACTTTGGGTCGCTGTTATTGCAGCCTTATTTGGTGCGCGCTGTGCGATTGGATCCCCACCCCCGTCTATTCGATGATCCGAATGACACAGCGTTGCAAATCCGAAACTTTTTGTTTCGCTCAGCACCTCTTATGGGCGGCACCACACAATTGTCAGTCGGTCACTTGGAGTTGCCGTTTGGCCTAGAGCGGGAGTTTGAAACCAATCAGACTTTGCAACAGTTCGACAATCAGGTTGACGGTGGTCACAAGGTGGATTGGGGCGTTGGGTTGGACGGATTCGCAGGGGGATTCAAGTACGACCTCGCTCTTACCAGAGGAAGCGGAAATGAGTGGGAAAATGAGGGCTCCCCTCATTTGCTTACAGCGCGTCTTGGAACAGATCCCTCGGCGCCCTACAGCTTTGGACTCACCGTAGTTGACGGTGAGCTATGGACACCTAATGGCGTGACTAGCAGCCGATCCAGATATGCAGTCGATGGGCGATTTGGCATTGGGCAATTCAATCTTAAAGGTCAATTAGCTACCGGTAAAAATCAAAACATCGATGCAAAACGATCTTTTTTTGAGGTCGAATGGGTCTATGGCTATAGTGAGTGGGTACTCTACATGCAAAGAAAAAGTTTAGACCTTGCGAATATGCCCAGCCCACAAACCTCATTGACCTTAGGGGTTAGGTTTGAGCCCACAAACTGGTTACAAATTGATATCGATTCGCTGAAAGATCAGGAAAATATGGGAAGACCGAAAAGAGAGATGATTCGAGCACAGGTGCGGTTCCGGTTCCAATGAAACAAAATATAGTGGCCCCCTCTTGCTTTTGAGGCGGCATGCGGTCAGTCGAGGACGCTTCTTATCGGAAGCAGTCCAACCCGATTCAATTAGAGAGCCCGTATCTCCGTAGCTAAATTTTCAATCCACGCAGAAATACAGCAACAAACTTTTCCAAGCGTTTTTTGTACGCGGCAGTGTCCCTCGCTGAATGCTTCAACCCTGCAGCACTCAAGTTCAGTATTTCCGCCGTTTGCCTCCCGGTTAGCCCGGAGCCTTTAAGGTGTATTGATCCTTCACGAGCGGCTTGACTTAAAGCTTTGCTCAGCATGTTCTGAAAGCGATCATGCGATGCCCTAACAATGTCGCCGCACAACCTGCTGTACTCATCGAAAAGCTCTCCACCATGGATGGAGTGGCTGACCGCTTTTTGAAAAGGCCCATGTCTGGCCATGAGTGCGTTGGTCACTCTTTCTTCTATAGCAAGAGCAGGATTGCACTCGCATGGTTCCGGGAAAAGATGCTGCTCTACTCTGCGTAATGCGCGCTCATGGATGGCCATCGATACCCCGCGGAAGATGTCATCCTTGTTGGTGAAGTAGGAGTAAAGCGATGCTCGAGAGACGCCGAGTCGCTGCGCAATATCCTCCATAGATGTTTTTTGGAATCCGTATTGATTGAACTGCTCGCCTGCCGCGGCAAGGATGGCATCGCGTTTGGTGCTTTGTTTGTTCGGGTGGTTGCTCATTAACTCCAATGATGGGTGCTTTTGAAGATACGCTCAAGTTACCTTTAATTGACAAAAAATATAAATATTGTCAATTTATCAATATAAAGGAATATCGTTGCTGCTAGCTGAGAGCGTTGATTCTCGATGTCAGTGGCGACAAAGATCCTGCGCTAGCAAGCAGAGTTACTCGAAGCCCTATCTTTCAAAGAAGCGTGTGAAGAAGCGATTGAAGAATAGATGGTAAAGAGAAGAGCGAAGGGTGCGGGTTAAAAAACCGGGGGAATGAACAATGAAAGATTTGGCGTTAGCGCTTAGACAGCAGTTCGGCCGTGAAATCGAAATAACCCCGCTGATCGCAGAAGATCGTATGGGGCGTCGCATTCATGGGATCGACCTGACCAAGAAATTATCGGCCTCTCAGGCGGAGCTCATGGTCAGCTTGCTCGATTATTTTAAGATCATCACGTTCCCCGGTCAGCACCAAGAGTCTTTTCAGGTGGGCGATTTGGAGCGCTTGGCCAATCACTTTGGCGCCCCGATTCCGCATCCAAAAAACTACGCCAACTACATTGAGTTTAAAAAGAAGCGAACACCGCTGCGATTGTTGCCCCGAGATGAGCAGACCGCTTCTCGGTGTGATCAAGCTTTTCCAGAGGCCATTCAGTGTCGGCCTGGTGCAGATAGTCCCGCGGTGTACGTGGTGACAAATCTGGTGGGAAGTGGGGCTCACCGCGAGGAGGAGACCGTCGGCGGTCTTCATTGGCACACGGATATTGAGTTTGAGCCGATACCGCTATCCACCAGTATGTTCTATGTGCAGTCCGTCCCAAGCACGAGAAATGGCGTCGAGGGTACTTGGGTGAACGATCAGCCCCGTGAGGAGGGGTTTTATCACCCGGAATCATCAGCCGAGTTGATGGCGCGAAGGAACAAGCTGCCGCTCAATGGTGAAACGGCCTATGCTGACACGGCCGCCGCTTTCGCGGACCTTGACGCTGCCAAACAAGCAGAACTCGAATCGGTGTTGGTCCGCAGGCGGTTACGGGTGGGTGATGAGGGCTGGCTGATTCCACTGGTTTATCAGAATCCACGAACCGGAGAGAAGTCTCTTCACAGTCCTATTTGGGCCTCTCGCGGTAAGAATATCGCCCCCGTTGAAGTGGATGGTTTGTCAGTAGACGAGTCTCGCGCTTACCTTGATGAACTTGAAGCCCACATTTTGCAGCCGAAATATCGATACGATCATCAACACACCCCTGGCGATGTCACCTTGTGGAGTAACTTCTCAACGGTGCACAACGCACCCCCTGCGAAAGCGATCATCAACGATCCCAATGATGCGCGGCTTATGTTCCGAATCAGTTGCAAGGGAGAGCCGTGCTATTCCCTGCCGAGGACAGACAGCGATGCGTGGATCGATCGCAACATATCGCCGCCTTATCGAAGTCCAGAGGCTTTGATAAAACCGTGAGCGGTTCGAGCGGGAGTTACCGACTTTTCTCTGTGGAGCACAGCATTTTCTCAGCAAAAGTTCGAGCGCTGATGCGCTTCAAGCTTGAGCAAGGGGATTTGGGCGCTGGGTTTGAGGATGTGCTGGCCACCCCTCATTTGATTAATCGATGGCTCACACCCAAATCGGGGAGTCCATCACTTCCACAGTTAGAGACACCAGACGGCGGATGGGTGCAAGACAGCAGTGCTATCGTTGACTATTTGGAGAGGACCCATCCCGCCACGTCGGTTGTTCCAGATGCTAAGTTGAGGCCCCGCCAACACCTAGCCTGCTACCTGATCGAGTTGCTCAGCGACGAGTGGTTGATTGTTCCCGCCTGCTGGGAGAGGTGGCACTTTAGCCAGGTGGACAATGAGCCAAATCATCGTCGCTTCAATGAGCAGCAGTGGGGCGCGTTTTTAAAACCGGAGAGCAATGGCAAGGAGCGAAGGCAAGCCGCCGCCACATTTTTTGATCGAGCGTTTGGCATCGACCTGCCGTCGGAGGAGAGAAAAGGGCCTTATCAGGGCCTGGTTGAATTAGGGTGTACGCAGCACACGTTGGACGCGTGGCGACAGTTCCAGGAGGAATTGCTCATGGCGCTTGAGCGCCATCTTGAGCAGCACGACTACGTGCTAGGGGGTCGCCCCTCGCTCGCGGACTTCAGCCTCCTTGGTCCAATTTATGTTCATTTCTGTCGAGATCCCGTTGCCGGGTTTGATCTGCGAACACGCTTTCCTCTGGTTTCCGAATGGGTCGAGCGGACCAACGCGGAGAATTCCCTCAATGCTAGGAAATATGGTCAAAAGTTATACAAAGTCGATGACTCCGGTGCATTAGTCGCTTGTAACGCAACGAGTGATGGCGGCGCGTGGCTCGCAGATGACACGGTGCCTGAGACGGTGATGCCCATCCTTCGCTTGTTCTTCGATGAGATGTGGCCTTACTTATCCGATTCCATTGATGTGTTAACGGATTTCATCGGCAGCGCAGCGCATACGCCAGGTGATGAGCTTCCTCGTAAGACCTTCACGGCGTCCCCCGGATTTGAGGCGCTACAACGAGATCAAGGTGAGTTAACGACACCGTTTTCAATCAAGGGCATGGCTTCACGTCGGATGGTTGTGCCTTATCAAATGTGGATGTTGCAGCGGATGACTTCAGCATTGACTCCCAACCAGATTCCAGTGCTTGAGCGCTGGCTCGGTCAATTTTCCCGAGGGAAAGATCTCCTGGTTCTAAAAGAGAGACTCAAAAGGTGTGCCGTAGAAAAGCGAGGTGGATTGCTCTTTTCTCGGGATCCTACTTAAAAAAAGTGGCGACGAGTTTCCCCGCTGCTCGGTCAAGCGCCCCCCCTTATCGCTGGCGCCGGTTCCTATGTCGAAGGAAGGCCATACGGTAACCAGGAGTCTGGCCAGTAAACTGGACAGTGCGATTATAGTGACTCGGTTTCTCGTCTTGGTTTAGGTCCCTCTTGAGCGAGTGCCTTACAGGGCTCGCTTGCAGTTTTTTGATGACCGCGTCGCTCTAAGTCTCTTATTTGGGCAGTGTTATAGCCCGAGCTCCCGTTTAGCGAGAATGTTCCGCTGTATCTCATTAGACCCTGCATAGATGGTTGCCGCTCGATCATTCAGATAGCGCGGCATGGCGGTGGCCGCCGTTTCGGAACCGATGGGGGTTTCGGGATTGGGAAAATCTCTGACCTTGGGTTGATAAGGTAGCCCGTAGTGGTCGACCGCCTGAAGGACCAGTGTGTCGATGTGTTGCCTCAGTTCGGTTCGCCTAATCTTGAGCACGGATGAAACGGTTCCCACCGATTCGCCTGCGGCAACTGAAGCAAAAACACGGTTCTCAAAGGCCACATATGATTCAAGCTCGATTTCAAGATTGCTCAGCGCGGCGACATAATCGTCATCGCTCAGCAGATCAAAACCCTGTTCAGCATGTTCAGTCAGAAATTGTCGAAGTTGGGTGACCTTCATCATCATGCCTGTCGCAGATTTGCCGGCTCGCTCATGAGTGAGCAGATACTTGGCCACTGACCAGCCGTCATTTTCAGCGCCTAATCTGCCCGTGACGGGCACGCGAGCGTCGTCAAAAAAGACCTGGTTGAATTCATGGTCACCTGACATGGAGATAATGGGCTGGATATTGATGCCAGGGCGATCGAGATCAAACAGTAAGAAGGTAATGCCTTGCTGCGGTGGCCCGGAGTCATCCGTTCGCACCAGACAAAACATTTTGTTGCAGCAATGAGCATGGGTGGTCCAGATTTTGGTGCCATTTAAGATGTAGTCGTCGCCATCGCGCACGGCAGCACATTTCAAGGAGGCAAGATCAGAGCCTGCCCCTGGCTCGGAATACCCTTGAGCCCACCAATCGATGCCTTGCCGGATGCGTGGTAAGTAATGGGACTTTTGGGCATCGGTGGCGTAATGCATGATTGCCGGGGCCACCATTTTGATTCCGTTAGGTGGAATAGAAGGCGCCGAGGCGAGGGTCAGTTCCTGTTGCCAAATGGCGTGTTGTTCCGCTGACCAATCGGTCCCGCCCCACTCGGTAGGCCAAGAGGGAACGGCCCAGCCCTTCTGATCGAGTATTTTCAGCCAAGCCTCAGCGACAGGGCGCTCAGCATAGATACCTGCTTCGAGTCTGCCGGCGCGTTGCAGCTCGGCAGTGAGGTGTTCTGCCAGAAACGTTTGAACTTCATCCCTGAAGTGGTCTAACTCGTTCATAGTGCCATTCCTTTCGCGGTGTGGTTTCCGGTGGATCGAGAAGTGATGGTTAGACCGCTCGTTAGTCTGAGCCCTCAACAAAGGCGTTGTACTCCTGGGCATAGTCGGGGTGCCATCTCGACAGCGCAGGCCGGCCTTCGATGAGGTCATCAGTGTTCCATTGGATCCGCCGTTCGTCCAGGCGCCGAGGCGTATCGTTGTCAGGGCACAAGATAAGGAATGCATCCTTTTGAATTTCTGCCAGCATAAATTCGATGACTTGTTGCGTGGTCCACGCACCGGGCGGCTTCTCCGGAACAAAGCGCTGAATCATGCTGGAATACGTAAGGCCTGGCACCAGTAGGTGTGCATTGACTTGGCACCCCTCGTTTTGCCGTAGCGCGTGAGCAAGGCTTTGGGTGTAGGCCAAGACGCCCGCCTTGGACAGGTTGTAGGCGTAGCCGCCAGGAGGGTTGGTGATTCCTTGCTTTGACCCTGTGTTAATGACGGCGCTAGGCGTGTCTTGCTCGACCATGCCAGGCAGAAAAGCATGACAGCCGTGAATGATGCCCCAGAGGTTGATATCGACCTGGGCTTTCCAGCCATCAAGATCCTCCCAGGGCAGGCCCCTGGTCACCATGGCGCCCGCGTTATTCATCAAGCAATCCACGCGGCCAAAGCGCGCTAACACTTGATCGCGCACATCGGTCATCGCCGCATAGTCACTCACATCGCAGGTGATCACCATGAGTCTTACGATGATGGGACCACTCATGTGGTACTCAGTCCCATGGAATTCATGGGGCGGCTGGCGGCGCTGGTACCCAAACCAAGGGTCAAGCTGACACGGTTTCACGGGGTGTTCTCACGGGGCGGCCTTCCGTACAACAGTAAACTGCGCGAATATGTTGTTCCGCAGAAACCGGTGGAAGAACAAGAGAACCTGAAACCAAAG
>Ga0255758_10000085_pt1 | contig 91226 bp, 79 predicted proteins | sample 011ome_24_FD_179958 | JGI IMG/M metagenome (GOLD analysis project Ga0255758, IMG submission 179958) | Coastal salt marsh microbial communities from the Groves Creek Marsh, Skidaway Island, Georgia - 011513CT metaG (version 2) | ecosystem: Environmental > Aquatic > Marine > Intertidal zone >... | reverse complement strand
TTTCAATACGATTGAGATAGCGATAGATAAATAGATAGATAGATAGATAGACAGCAATTAAAGCCTAAAATCTCATCGCCGAACTTCACCGATAAATTCAGACCGCGACCCCTCCGTGGACTCGATATCGGGGCGCTTGGTCAGATCAATCGCGCTTTTGATATAAATAATGTGCCACGAACCAAGTTTCGCCGCCCTGATAAGCAAACAGTTCTTGGCAGGCCATAACAAACATGCGCCACCGTTGCCATTGAATGACGCCAGCATCTGGATGTTCGGAATCATCAAGTGCATCGATAATTGCTCGGCGATTGTCATCTAAATTTGCAAGCCAGTCCCGACAGGTACGAGCATAATGCTGGCCATTGACCTGCCAAAAATCACGCTCGATGAGCGCACCCTCAAAGTGACGGGGTAAATCTAACGAAGGCATCAGCCCACCCGTAAAAAAGTGTTTCGCCATCCAGTCATCGTCGGACTGTTCTTCGAAAAAGTAGGGTTGTTCTCGGTGACAAAAAATATGAAAGAACAATAATCCATCGGGTTTTAACCAAGACCCGATACGCTCGAACAAGGCTTCGTAGTTTCTCATGTGTTCGAACATCTCGATAGAGACGACACGATCAAACCCTGATGCACTTTCAAATGCATTCATGTCCTCGGTTATGACCGTTAAATTCTTGTAACCCAGCAGCGCTGCCTTGGCGTCAATATAGGCTTTTTGAGATGCCGAATTGCTCACCGCGGTAATCTGACTATTCGGGAATTGCGCTGCCATATACAGCGTCAGAGAACCCCAACCACATCCTAGCTCTAATATTTGCTGGCCCTCGGCTAACTGGGCTCTTTCAACACTCAAAGCCAACATCGCGTCCTCTGCTTCAGCCAAAGTTGCATCCTCTGAGCTATACAGGGAGGCGCTATATTTTAATCTTGGACCTAACATATGCTCGAAAACCGCAGTAGGAACTTCATAGTGCTGATCATTGGCATCATCAGTCGCGACCGCAAGGGGGGAGCGGCGCATTTCTTCAACAAATCGCGCCTTACCAGCTTTCGTTGCGTTTACCCGATCTTGGACTAACCGTTTTTTCAGCAATCGCCGCATAGCGATTCGCAACAAACCATCTGGGATCCAGCCCTTTTCCGCAGCATCAATTAATTTACTCATTATCAAGCAGCTCGAAAGTGAAATCGGGCAGGTGAAATTGCATCTGCACACAGCCTATTGCTCGTTGACGAAAACCTGCTTCGCAGTAGCAAAAGTAGTAACGCCACATGCGCAAAAAGGTATCCGACATACCGAGGGCTGTAATAGGTTCTAGATTCCGTTCGAACATGGCCCGCCACCTCGCCATCGTCAAAGCATAGTGCGGGGTGATGTCCTCTAAGTCATAGACCCTAAGCCCTGGGCCGGCTCCTGCACTCACCCTTGTTAACTCCGCTACGCTCGCAAGGGCGCCACCAGGAAAGATGTAACGCTGAATAAAATCAACTGATCGCTTTGCCGCCTCGAATCGCTGCTCTGCGATGGTAATTGCCTGTAGTAACATCGCTCCGCCGGGCTTAAGTAAGCGAGCGCAGACCTCAAAGAATTGGGGGAGATACGAAAGCCCTACCGCTTCGATCATTTCGATGGATACCAATTTATCGAAGCGCCCTTCAAGGCGTCTGTAGTCTTGCTTCAATATGGTCACTCGGTCCTGGAGACCAAGGGCCTCAACCCTTTCCTGAGTTCGTTCAAACTGCGCCTCTGATATCGTTGTGGTGGTAACTTTGCAGCCATACTTGTGGGCCGCATGACACGCAAATCCACCCCACCCGCTGCCAATTTCAATAACGTGATCGTCTTTCGATAGACGCAGTTTCTGACAAATCAAATCCAATTTTCTAACTGAGGCTTCCCGCATAGATGCCTCAGGATTTGAAAAGTAGCCGGAGGAATACATCATCGTCTCATCTAAAAACTTCTCAAAGAAGGCGTTACCCAGATCGTAATGCTTTGCAATGTTACGCTTACTCTGGGCTTCGGTGTCGCGATTCATCCAATGCTGAAATTGCAACATCGGTTTTCGCAACCAAACCCAGCCCGAGCCTAACGCCTCAAGTACTTGGCGATTACGAAGAAAAAGCTCCAATACCAGCAGCAAGTCAGGGCTCTCCCAATCGCCATCCATATAAGCTTCTGCTGCACCAATTGCTCCGCCCAACGCAATCGCCCGATAAGTCGCCTCGGATATTACATTGACGCGTGCAGCTTGTTCATTTTCGTCTTGCCCTACCTCTAGCAGCAAATGCTCATGTTCGTAGAACTGCAATCGGCCAACCTGAATCTGCGCCAAAGTCTTCAATACTTGTCGCCGCCAAAACCCTTGGGAAGCTAATGAAGTGCGAAATATAGATTGGGTTTGTTGACTTTCGACTTTCATAGCGATGCTTTCGTGCTCTTCTGGGGATGAGAATAAAATGGCACGCGCTTCAACCATAACACCAACGCCTGCCAATATATCTTGCCAACGACTCGAGCTGCCATCAAGGGATAGCTGAGCGCAAACCGTCGAAGGTTATCGGCTGTCATCGGCTCAGAGCATAGCTGCAATCCAGCACTAAAAACCACAGCCTCATCTTTCAGTGACTGTATCACCACTTTGCACTCCTGATCAGGCTGAGGTAGTTCAAAGTGATACACCATTTCCATCGGCATAAAAGGTGAAACATGAAACGCCTTGTCTGCTGCTAGCGGCGATTGACAATCTAGCACGTAAACATGACGTTCATTCCAAGGTGTATTGTGCACCTCCACGACAACAAACTGCAGATCGTTTTCCTCGCTACAATAAAACAAAGTGATGGGATTCATAACAATGCCGAACGAGCGCCAGTTTGCCAGGAGGCAAATTCGTCCGGCAAAGCGTTTGCCAGTCTGTTGAAAAATCAGCTCTATCACGGTGTCTCGCAACGGGCGTTCACTCGGCAGGTAATCTGAGCGATAGAAACTAATGGCATTAAAAGCCCCCTCAGATACCCATTTAGAGCGCTGACAGACCTCTGAGATCAATGCTAAATCGCAATAGAACATCGCATGTTCAAAACCGAACCGATGTTCTACCGTCAGCTGACGACGATGCCATAATTGGCCTCTATAAATACCGTCTCGAATCACAAGCGATGTTCCAACGCTTCCACCACGCGAAGGCCACTCAACACACCGTCCTCATGGAAGCCATATCGCCAATAGGCCCCGCAGTAATGGGTTCTATTGATACCCGATATCTCTTGGTGACGGCCTTGAGCCTCGACCATGCCCACATCAAAGATCGGGTGCTGATAAACCAGCCGCTTGATAATTCTATTCTCTGCAATATCACCCAAATCATTTAGGGTCACGAGAACGGGTAGCTCTGATGCAAAGCCTTGCAAACGATTCATGTAGTAGGTCAGCGCGGTCTTGCTGCCTCCTGCCAGTCCATGATAATTCCAGCTAGCCCAAGCTGCTAAATGTCGCGGCATAACATGGACATCCTGATGCAGCGTCACAGTGTTTTCACAAAACCGCATTGCACCGAGTACTGATTTTTCTTGTGGGGAAGGATCTTTGAGCATCGCCAACGCCTCCGGGCTATGACAAGCAATAATCACCTCATCAAAGTTTTCTGTTTGCCCTGCGACAGTCACTTCCACGCGATCTGGCATGCGACTGACAGCTGTAACCTCAGCGTTTAGCCGAACCGTCTGTAATTGTCGTTCGAGCAGCTGTACATAGCGGTTGGACCCTCCTTTGATGACATACCATTGAGGTCTATCTTTTAAATCCAAAAGACCATGGTGATGAAAAAATTGGGCCAGCATCCCGATTGGAAAGGAGCGAATCTGCGCATCACCCGTAGACCAAATTGCGGCTGCCATGGGTATTAAGTAATCTTCGATAAAGCCCACACCAAAACCACAGCGCGCGACAAAATCACCAAGGGATTCCTGGCTTGACGAATCTATGGATTTCGCCAATCGATTAAATCGCACAATATCAAAAAGCATTCGCCAGAACTTTGGTCTCAAGACATTGCGTTTTTGCGCAAACAGTGTTCGCAAATTGTGTCCGTTGTATTCGAACCCTGGGCGCTTCAGGCTGAAGCTCATCTCTGTAGGTTGGCCTTCACAACCGAGTGACGCTAATAAGGCCTCAAAATTTGGATAAGTGCGATCGTTGTAAACGATAAATCCCGTATCCACCGCAACTATTTTATTGTCTACGAAAATCTCATGGGTTTGGGTGTGGCCGCCCAGATAATCATTGGCTTCGAACACAGTGACCTGACACCGATTTCTTAGGTAATAGGCCGCCGTAAGTCCGGCGATGCCCCCTCCTATCACTGCTACTCGCTTCATGCCTCAAACAACCTATCAATCCAGCATCATTGGTTTGGTCGTCCCGCTCACTTGCCCGCCCTTCCTCAGCCTAAAGGGACAATGAACAAACCGCAATCTAGAATCTGAAAAACTCGAACCTCAAAAACGGCCAATATCAGTCACCTTGACCCCAACAGGCTGATCTCTATACTGCGCCTATGGATTATCTGAGCCCAACGCAATTAGCCGAGGTCACCCAACGTCGGGACAGCGAAGCTTGGTGGATTGTGTTTAGCGACTGGGCGCTGATTGCCTTTTCCCTCGGGCTTGCTGGTCTGGCCCCTAACCCTCTAACCATCGTCCTCGCGCTTTTTGTTGTTGGCTGTCGACAGCTAAGCCTCGGTATCATCGTTCATGAGACAGGGCACCAAACCTTTTTCCACTCCAAAGCAGTCAATGATTTTGTCGGTCGTTGGCTCTCCGGCTATTGGGTTTTTTCAAGTAAATCTCTCTACATGGCAGGTCATTTGCTACATCATCGTCATGCCGGCACATCGGATGATCCTGACCTTAAAAACTATGTAGCATATCCGGTGTCTAAAGACAGTTTTCGAAGAAAAGTTTGGCGCGATTTATCAGGGCAAACTGGCTGGCGACGGCTTAAGTCTATTGCCCGTTCAATCAAACAATATCCGGCTCTCGATAAAGAAGGCCAACGCGTTGTCAGAGGTGGGCTTTTAACGAATGGCGCATTTCTGATTTTGGTTACAGTCTTAGGCGCGCCATGGTTATTTGGTCTTTGGGTCTTAGCTTTTATCACCACTCACATGCTTTGCACTCGAATACGGCAAATTGGCGAGCATGCTGGCGTACCTGATCTTAATAACACTGACCCTCGAGCCCATACTCGAACCGTCTTAACGCGTTGGTGGGAGCGCCTTTTTATTGCACCGCATCAAATTGCCTTTCATGTCGAACATCATCTGTTACCCTCGGTGCCCATCTACCAGTTGCCTCGATTACACCGAATTTTGCGTGCGTCTGGATATATTTCTGACAGCGAGCTAACCCAGGGATATTCTGCTTTAATCAAGCAGGTCACCCATAGTCGCTAGAAGATAAGACTGAACTCGGCTGAAGACTTGGCCTGCGCGGTTATACGATAGGTAAAAGGCGTTGCTCTAATCTGCAGAGGCGTAGTATCTACAAACTAGGTCTTTCTTTGGCGCGCCTGATCTAACCTAGGCGTCTAGACGTTTTCTTCGGAACTGACCTTCACTTGGACTTCTTCACGATGCACTGAGACTTCTTTGGGTGCATTGATACCCAGCCGAACCTGATTACCTTTCGATCCAAGCACGGTGATCTCGATGTTGCCACCGATCACCAGGGTCTCTCCAACCTTTCGACTCAAAATGAGCACACAGCGCTCCTTTGCTACACGCCTCAACTCTGATCCTACCTTAATTACCAAGACCAACCCAGCTTTAATCTAGCGTTAGGGCATTCAGGTATTCCGGCATTTTAGTGCTTTCACCGCTCACATTTTGCGCGATGCAAGACAGCGACCTTTAGATGTTTACCAACCGATCGAGGGCGCTTAAAAGAATCTGGTCTTTTTAACTTTTAAGGAACGGCTAGGCAGATTCGCTACTATCTAAATCAAATCCTGCATGCAGTGCTCTGGCTGCAAGCTCAAGATACTTTTCATCGATAACCACAGAAATTTTAATTTCAGAAGTGGAGATCACCTGAATATTAATAGACTCAGCGGCCAATATTTCGAACATTTTGGCTGCGACACCCGCATGGGATCGCATACCGACCCCAACAATCGATAATTTAGCGATTTTTTCATCGCCAATGACCTCACGAGCCCCAATATCTTCCGCAACTTTAGTGAGTAATTCTCGCGCAACTTCATAGTCATCTCGGGCCACTGTAAACGTAAAATCCGTATTTGCATCAGCACCGACATTCTGGACGATCATGTCCACTTCGATATTGGCGGCACTGATAGGCGCCAAAATACTCGATGCGATACCCGGCTGATCACTCACTCCCCTTAGGGTTAACTTAGCCTCATCACGAGTAAAAGCGATGCCTGAAATCAATGGTGCTTCCATCATAACCTGATCCTCCGATGTAATAAGCGTACCTGCAACATCATTAAAACTAGACAACACCCGAAGCGGTACTTGATTCTTATTCGCCAGCTCGACTGCGCGAGTATGCAGCACTTTCGAACCGGAGCTTGCCAGCTCCAACATCTCTTCAAACGTAATGCGAGACATACACCGCGCATCATTAACGACCCGAGGATCTGTCGTATACACCCCATCTACATCCGTGAATATCTGGCATTCATCCGCCTTGAGAGCCGCTGCCACTGCAACCGCCGTTGTATCCGAGCCCCCTCTGCCGAGGGTCGTTACACGGCCGTTCGAGGCAACCCCTTGGAAACCAGCGATGACCGGCACCTGCCCTTGCGCCAAATCTGCCTCCAGAGATTCAGTTTCAACCGAGAGCACCCGGGCTCTGCTATGGGCATTATCGGTCAAAATTCTCACCTGATGACCTTGATAGGATTTGGCAGACACCCCTTTCTTCAACAGCATCATGGCCAAAAGCGCAATCGTGACCTGCTCGCCCGTCGCCAATAGAACGTCAAGCTCACGTCTTCCTTCAATCGCGGCATAATCGATCTCTTCCGCCAACGAAACCAGACGATCGGTCTCATGTCCCATCGCTGACACCACCAAAATAACTTCATGCCCTTGATGCTGTGCGGCGATGACACGATCGGCGATTCGCGCAATTAGGTCGATGCTCGCGACTGACGTACCTCCAAATTTCATGACCAAACGCGCCACGGTGTGCTCTCTCCCTCTTTGGGTACTCATCTGGCTTTTGAGGCTGATGAACCCTTAATTCCTATTTTCCTTCGCGCATCAAAGTCTATTCTTTGGGCTTTTGGTTGGCGAGTATTACTCCATTGCTAGCCACTTGCCACCACAAACAGACACCACTTTGGACTTTTTAATAGTTCGCGCCCAAACTCACTTTTACTGTTATCAACCCTAGAAAATTTACCCCAATTGGGTCTCAAGATGGGCTGCAACAGATGCCAAGGCTCCTGGCAGTGCCTCAACGTCTACCCCGCCGGCACGGGCCATGTCGGGTCGACCACCACCTTTACCACCGACCTGTTGCGCAATGTAATTAACCAATGGTCCGGCTTGTATACGATCGGTAAGATCTTTGGTCACGCCTGCGACCAACGCAATTTTACCATCATGGACAGCGGCTAAGACAACAATGCCGCTACCAAGTTTATTCTTAAGCTTATCCAATGCGTCCGGCAACGTTTTCGGGTCTGCACCGTCTATCTGATTTACCAATACAGAGATACCGTTTACTGTAAAAGTGGTATCACTAGCTTCGATTGCTTCGCCGGAGATCAACTTTGTATTCAAAGCAGCAACTTCCTTTTCAAGCCGCTTATTGGCCTCAAGGAGCTGTTCCAGTCGAGCCAAACTTGCTGTATTCCGATCGGTCTTCAACAGCGCCGCAATAGATAGGGCAAAGTTTTCGGTCTCGGCCACGCGCGCTAGAGCTGGCTCACCAACAACCGCCTCAATTCGTCTGACGCCCGATGCGATCCCCTGCTCAGACACAATCTTCAAAAGCCCTAGATCTCCAGTCCTTCTGGCGTGCGTGCCGCCGCAAAGCTCAATAGAAAATCCAGCGCCCATTGTTAATACCCTTACCGATTCGGTATATTTTTCACCGAACAAGGCCATCGCGCCTTTTGATTTCGCGGCGTCTACCGACATGACCTCGGTTTCAACTGCTGTATTTTTCAAGATCTCGTTGTTACAGAGGGCCTCAATTGCAGTCAATTCCTCGGGTTTTACGCCTTCGAAGTGAGAAAAATCAAACCGTAGTCGATCTTCAGTAACCTGTGACCCTCGTTGATTCACATGTTCGCCCAGCACTTGCCGCAGTGCCGCATGTAAAAGATGCGTCGCGGAATGGTGACGCGCTGTAGCTTGGCGGAGTTTTGCATCAACCTTAGCTACGACGGCATCACCTACCTGAATTTGACCCGCTACCGTTTCGCATCGATGCACGAAGGCCGCGTCGGCTTTGGTTGTATCGAGCACTTTCGCTGTAAATCCCTCGTCACCCAACAACTCGCCCCGATCACCCACTTGACCGCCGCTTTCAGCATAAAAAGGCGATTGATCCAAAATCACGTTCACCACACCATCCCCTGACCAATGGTCCAGAAATTCACCATCCTGATGGATAGCGACAACGGTGGCTGGGCACTCCAATGCCTCGTATCCTAAAAATTGGGTTTCAAAATCTGTAACTAATCCTACAACGGCGTCATCTTTAAATTTACTCGACGCTCTCGCTCGGGACCTTTGCGCAGCCATTTCTGCCTCGAAACCTACATGATCCAATTCCAGTCCTTTCTCCCTGGCAATATCACCCGTCAGATCAGCTGGGAAGCCGTAGGTGTCGTACAGCTTAAATACAACCTCACCTGGAATTGTCGAATCCTTAAGTTGTGAGATCGCCTCTTCTAAGATTCGCATCCCCTGATCTAGCGTCAAAGCGAACTGCGTCTCTTCTTTTAAAACGACCCTTTCAATCTGCTCTGCCGTGGTCACCAACATCGGATAGGCGGCGCCCATTTCCGCCACCAATAATGGCACCAAACGATGAAAGAAAGGCGAAACAGCTCCCAACGCGTGCCCATGTCGGAGTGCACGACGCATAATGCGACGCATTACATAGCCTCGACCTTCATTTGAAGGAAGCACCCCATCGCTGATTAGAAAGACCGTTGACCGAAGATGATCAGCAATCACTTTTAGCGAGGGGTTATCGAGGTCATCAACCGACAAAATCTCAGCCGCGCGATGAATGATCGGTTGGAACAAATCGGTATCGTAATTGTTGTGGACCCCCTGGAGTACCGCAGCTAGTCTCTCGAGTCCCATCCCTGTATCGACGCAGGGACTTGGAAGTGGCGACAAGCCGCCATCCGCACTTCGGTCATACTGGGTAAATACTAAATTCCAAATCTCGACAAACCGATCCAAATCATCATCATCCGATCCTGGTGGTCCGCCTGGAATATGATCGCCATGATCGTAAAAAATCTCCGAACAAGGCCCGCAGGGCCCGGTGTCGCCCATGGTCCAAAAATTGTCGTCGTCTCCCAATCGGGAGATACGAGCCGGGTCAAAGCCGATTTCTTTGACCCAGATGTCATATGCTTCATCGTCGCTATCGTGGATCGTTACCCAAAGCCTATCTCGCGGTAGGCCAATGATTTCTGTCAAAAAAGTCCACGCGAACTCTATTGCTTCAGATTTAAAGTAATCACCAAAACTGAAGTTTCCCAACATCTCAAAAAAGGTATGGTGTCGAGCAGTATAGCCAACGTTATCTAAATCATTATGCTTACCACCGGCGCGGATGCAGCGCTGACAACTGACTGCTCGAGTGTAGCCACGATTTTCTAACATCGCGAAAGCATCTTTGAATTGCACCATGCCGGAGTTAGTAAACAAAAGTGTCGGATCGTTATCTGGAACAAGCGATGCTGAATCGACGATGGTGTGCCCCCGAGATTCAAAAAAATCTAGGTACGCCTTCCTGATTTGTTGACTGTCCATAACCTATCTCCACACGATTCGCTAGGGTCTGCCGATCCAACCTGTAGCCACACCGACCGAACCGCCCATTATAAGGCAGCAGAGATATGTTCATAGTGAAATCCGCGCTGCAGTAAAAATCGGCTCCGTTGGCCTTTAGCGCGCGCATCGAGTGTATTTGCAACCTTGCAGGCGCCGAATCGCTTGGTTAGCAATTTTTCGGCAAGCGCGACCCAATCCGGCGCTTCAACTGCGAGCGCCTCTTGGATAACCACTGCCGGCAACCCTTTTTGTTGCAATTCTTTTTGAATTTTATTGGGCCCTTGGCCTCGCTGAACCCGATATCTCACATAGGCTTCTGCCATTCGCATGTCAGACTGCAAGCCATCCGCTTGCAAATCCGATATAACCGTTTCTATCTCGACCAGATTGACTGCAGTACGACCACGTAATTTTTGCGATAGCTCTGAGGCAGAATGCTCACGCCGGGCAAGCAAACCCAAAGCCTTACGCCGAAGCGCGCTTCGGGTCTTTTCTTTTACGAAGGGATCTTCTTCCTGCGGGTCTGCTAGAGATTGATCAAGCGGTTGCAGGCTCGACGAGCTGGGAGCTTCGATGTCTGTTGGCAGGTCACCGGTCCCTTCACCTGCATGCGCCGAGTGCGGCCTATAGGGCCGCTCCACTGGGATGATCGCGGACGTGCCAGCCTCTATAGCCCGCACCTTTTGTCGCAACTCGTCAACCGATAGCTTTGATCCCATGAGTAATCAGGTTCTAAGTCACATCTAACGTTTCTTCCGCTTCGACTACCTCTGGTATCGGGTCGTCGAGTAACTTAGCTCGAATAAGCGCTTCTATTTCTTCACCTAACTCGGCGTTTTCAGAAAGAAAATCGCAAGCGTTCTTTTTTCCTTGGCCGATTTTATCACCCTTGTAGCTGTACCATGCACCAGCCTTATCGACCAAGCCAAGCTGGACCCCTAGATCAATGACCTCACCTAATCGATAAATACCCTTGCCATACATGATTTGGAATTCTGTCTGCTTGAAAGGCGGGGCCACTTTATTTTTGATCACCTTGACTCGAGTTTCATTGCCAACGACTTCGTCACCATCTTTAATGCTACCTATTCTTCGGATGTCGAGCCTGACAGAGGAATAAAACTTCAGTGCATTACCACCGGTCGTGGTTTCGGGGCTGCCAAACATCACACCGATTTTCATTCTTATCTGGTTGATAAAGATCACTAAGGTATTCGAATTCTTAATATTTCCTGCCATTTTACGCAGTGCTTGACTCATCAATCTCGCTTGCAAGCCAACATGATGATCGCCCATATCGCCTTCTATTTCTGCCTTTGGCGTCAGGGCAGCCACTGAATCAACAATGACGACATCAACGGCCCCTGAGCGAACAACCATGTCGCAAATCTCCAAAGCCTGCTCACCGGTATCCGGCTGAGAGACCAAAAGATTTTCTATATCGACGCCGAGATTTTGAGCATAAATAGGATCAAGGGCGTGTTCGGCATCGATAAAAGCGCAAGTACCACCAATTTTTTGCGCTTCAGCGATGACTTGTAAAGTTAGCGTGGTCTTACCTGAGGATTCCGGCCCATAGATTTCAACGATTCTACCTCTGGGTAAACCACCGATACCAAGCGCAACATCCAAACCCAAAGATCCAGTTGAAATCGAGGGGATACGTACTTGAGGCGTATCTCCAAGCCGCATCATAGCGCCCTTACCAAACTGGCGCTCAATCTGAACTAATGCTGCGTCGAGCGCTTTATCTTTATTTGCATCACGTGTTGACGTTGCTTCCATGGTCTCTCTCCTAGTCTATCTGACGCTCAATATTGGTGTTATCTTTCTTATGAGTCCTTGTGGATCCTTGTGGATCCTTGTGAATACTTTTCACTACTTTTGGATACTCTTGAGTACTTTTCCCGCCATCCTTTGTGGTGGCCACTTTAAGATTGCTTACCTTTTTATCCCCGCCGTCTTAACAGTGTCACTTTGTCTACATTTTTCTTAACCATACATTTCATGCTGATGCTATAGACGATCACGAAACGATCAGGCATTGATGAACACTCTAGCAAATCTGATTAACCCTTTTCAGATCTTTAACCGGATTATCCTGTAAGCCAATCGCTCATATCGTCAGCTCATTGAATCGTTAGGGTTAACTGCTCTATTGATTGCTCTATTGGTTGATTGACCTATTGATTGATCTATTGGTTGATTGATCTATTGGTTGAATGCTCTATTGGTTTTTTATGTCGATTGTTTTTATATCGATTATTCTTCTTAGGGTTCTATGGATTTTCTATGGTTCGTTTTCTTAGATGGCCCTTCATGATGGGCTGCTAGAACCGACCCTCTCCTATCGCAATCTGAACAACCCTTGCATTAAGCCAGAAGATTAGCACTATACTGTTTATTCGTACAGTACTTTATGAAATCTTTAACGAAGAAAACGTCCGATCCCATTCAAATAGGATGCGCCCGCTACCACCGTTTGCTACCCTTCTGGGTGAATACTCAGCGATGCAACCGTTTGGCCACCGATACCCATACGCCAATGATGCAACAATTTTTAAGCATTAAGGCGCAGCATGCCGACGATCTGCTGTTCTATCGGATGGGCGACTTTTACGAGCTTTTTTACGATGATGCCAAACGAGCGGCCAGCCTGCTCGATATTACTCTGACCAGTCGAGGCCAGTCCGGTGGACAACCAATCCCTATGTGCGGCGTGCCTTATCACGCCGCTGATGGCTATCTGAGCAAACTCGTTCAAGGCGGTGTCTCCGTCGCGATTTGCGAGCAGATCGGTGACCCCGCGACCAGTAAAGGCCCAGTGGAACGTCAGGTCGTCAGAGTTGTTACACCCGGTACGCTGACCGAGGAAGCCTTACTCGATGCGGAGCGAGAAAGTTTAATTTGCGCTGCATTCTGCGATACCACGACCTTTGGACTCGCACTGCTTGAAATAAGCAGCGGTCGTTTCGAGGTATTTGAAACCAAGGACGAGGCTATTTTTAAAAGTGAGATGGCTCGTCTAGGCCCAGCAGAATTGCTGTTGGCGGAAGACAGCCGACTCATAGATCTTTTTGAACAGTTTCCATGCTTGAGACGGCGTCCCATCTGGGAATTTGACCAAGATCAGGCCGAACGAGATCTCATCCAGCAGTTTGGTGTGCAAGATCTATCAAGTTTCGATTGCGTGGATCTGCCCATCGCAGTCAGCGCCGCTGGCTGCGTTCTGGCTTATGCCAAGTCCACCCAAAGACGCGGACTACCACACCTTCAACAACTTAGCCGGATTCGCAATGAAGATACCATCATTATTGACCCAACCTCACGCCGCAATCTTGAGCTCGTTAGCAATCTACAAGGAGGGCGAGACAATACCCTGATATCCGTATTGGATAGGACCCAAACGCCTATGGGTGGTCGCTTGCTGGCTCGCTGGCTGACCCAGCCTCTGAGGGATTCACCCCGCGTTTTAGCCCGCCTAAGCGCCGTCGATGCCCTCAAGGATGACCTGCGCTATGAGTCGATACGAGCCGTACTCGCTCAAGCTGGCGACGTAGAGCGCATTGTCGCGCGCATTGCCCTTGCTAGTGCTCGGCCCCGAGATCTTGCCAGACTGCGCGACACGCTAGGTCTACTGCCTGAACTCGCCATCTTGATCGAACCTCTGCAAACCGAGCTACTCACGCAAATACAGGCCTCAATTAAACCGCAACCAGAGCTTGCCGATCTCTTAAGCCGAGCAATTATAGACTCGCCTCCTGTAATTATTCGCGATGGTGGTGTAATTCGGCAGGGCTATGACCCCGGGCTTGATGAATTAAAAGCGATCAGCGAGAACGCCGCGGAGTTCTTGATCAGGCTTGAACTGGAAGAGCGCGAGCGCACGGGACTCAACTCCTTGAAAGTCGGTTATAACCGTGTTCACGGTTATTACATCGAGCTGAGCAAAGGTCAGGCACATGATGCACCCGTCAGCTATATCCGGCGGCAAACGCTCAAAAATGCCGAGCGTTTTATTACCCCGGAGCTTAAAGCATTCGAGGATAAAGCCCTGAGCAGCAAGAGCCGAGCCCTAGCCCGAGAGAAGCAGCTCTACGACGAACTGATCGACATCCTAAAAGAAGCAATTGCCCCGCTTCGAGATTTGGCCGGCGGGATTGCAGCGCTTGATGTTCTCGCCAACTTTGCAGAACGCGGGGTCAGTTTGGATCTCAACGCACCGCTGCTGACAGCAAATTCTGAGCTGGTCATCGAACAAGGCCGTCATCTCGTGGTCGAGTCTATGATGGAGAGCCAATTCATTCCTAATGACATCCGATTTGATCACGACGCTCGCCAGTTTATTATCACGGGGCCCAACATGGGGGGTAAATCTACCTTCATGCGGCAAACCGCGATTATCGCCCTTTTGGGTAGAACGGGTTGTCCAGTACCCGCCACCCACGCTGTCATAGGTGATATCGACCGAATTTTTACCCGCATAGGGTCCTCAGACGATCTTGCGAGCGGCCGTTCCACCTTTATGGTCGAAATGTCTGAGACCGCCTTGATTCTCAATAACGCAACCGCCAAAAGCTTGGTGCTTCTTGATGAGATCGGCCGCGGGACTTCCACATTTGATGGTTTGTCGCTTGCTTGGGCTACAGGTCACTACATTGCACAACACCTCCGAGCAATGACCATGTTTGCCACTCACTACTTTGAAATGACGGTGCTTCCTGATCACTTTGACGACGTCAAAAACCTGCACCTAACGGCCCGCGAGTTCGAGGATCGGATCATATTTTTATATGCCGTGCAATCTGGGCCTGCCAATCAAAGTTACGGCATACAGGTCGCTAAACTCGCGGGTCTCCCCAAAGCGGTCATCGCATCCGCGCAAGAAAAACTCTCAGCACTTGAACAGCAAGAATTGAGCCCCGAGCCGGCTCTAGGTGGACAAGGTCCGGCGCAATCCGATTTATTTCCCCGAGATGAAACATCGAGTCGTATTCAAGCGATATTAACCGATGCCGATTTAGACGACATGAGCCCTAGGGATGCTTGGCAATTGCTCAGCGCGCTAAAGGATTTAAGCAATTCATAACCCAAAAGGTCAGTTGTCTGGTTGTCAAAAGCTGATAGAATGCGCTCTGGCTCAGCTAGTCTGGTTCGGTTTTTTTGGCACCCCACCAGCACACCTTTTGAGTGTTCAGGCTTAAAGACAAGGATTGAATTTATGACATTTGTAGTAAGTGATGGTTGCATTAAATGTAAACATACTGATTGTGTAGAAGTATGCCCTGTTGATTGCTTCTACGAAGGCCCAAACTTTCTGGTAATTAACCCCGACGAGTGTATCGACTGCGCCCTTTGCGAACCAGAATGTCCGGTTGATGCCATCTTCTCTGAAGATGAATTGCCCGAGGCGGAGCAGGCTTTCCTTGAACTCAATGCTGAGCTGTGTGAGATCTGGCCAAACATTACAGAAAAGAAAGAGCCCCTCGAAGATGCCGAATCTTGGGCTGACGTCAAAGGCAAAATAGATCACCTAGAGCGATAGTCAAAGCCGACTTCGCGATCAGCGCTTGGGCAGATGGCGAAGAGGATCTTCAGGCTGACCTTGTTTACGAATCTCGAAGTGTAGCATCTCGATCTTTTGATCGTTGGCACCGACCTTGGCGATGGCCTGGCCTATCGCCACTTGGTCTCCTTCTTTCACCAGTAGTGATTCATTATTGCCATACGCGCTCAAAAATGCGTCATCATGTTTGATAATGACTAACTTGCCGTAACCCCGTAAATTGCCACCCGCATAAACCACTCTACCAGCCTCAGCAGCTTTTACCTCCGTACCTGCCGCGGCGGCGATGTCTATGCCTTTGTTTACCGCACCTGTCAAAGAAAATTGTTTCAACAACCGACCTTCAACTGGCCAACGCCAACTCAATGCCGATCGAGTAAACGCCGGCTTTGCCGGCGACTTAGGCTTGCTGCTATAAACTGTCTTTGGCTTACTGGCTCCGGTCGCCGCGGACTTCGACGCTGTCGTCTGACTTGATTTCAACCGACTGGCAACACCCGATAACTTAATTCTCTGCCCCATATAAATCGTGTAGGGTTTTCTGATCCGATTGATCCTAGCCAGATTCTGGTAGTCCAAACCATAGCGCCAGGCAATCGAGTAGAGCGTTTCGCCTTTTTGAACAACATGGGTGCTACCACGCTCACCAATATTACCCACTGGTGCAGGCGCACCGCCCATTTGACAACTTTGCAGCCATAATGTGCCAAGCATGAGGACACCTAATCGCAGGCTCCTTGCCAATAGCGTCCTAGTGATCAACAACCTGATTCCTGGTAGCAATATATTCGAACGAAAGAATCATCAGTGCGCCTAACACCACGGCAATCACTGCGAGCCCGATCTCCGCAGATTGCCCTGTTAAGCCCTCATAGGCACCGGGCCAAATTGGTTCCTGAACCAGCGGCGTCTTGCCCAACCCATCGGCATGCAATTGGTACTGCACAACCTGCTGCCAAGGCCAAAGCCGAGTCAATGTTCCCATCATCAACCCAATTAAAAAGGCCAAGACAAAAGACCGAAATCTCTCAAACAAAAGTCGTAAGACATTAGAAAATCCAATAATGCCAAGTCCCGCGCCCAAAGCAAAAGGCATCAAGGCCAACACATCGACCCGCGCTATCGCATCCATAACACCGCCATAAAGCCCCATGAGCAGTAACAAAAAGCTTCCAGAGACGCCCGGTAAGATCCAGGCACAAATCGCTATTGCACCACCGAGAAATAAGACTAACGGCGTCGGGTCGGCAACAGCAGGTAAGGTCCTCTGCAACCACAGACCGATAAAAAGCCCAATGATTAGCGTCAACAGCACAAAGCCATCTCGGGTTCGAATTTGCCTGAGCATGGAGCCGGCAGACGCTGCCACTAACCCAAAAAAGAAAGACCACATTACGATGGGATATGCGCTAAGCATCTCTTTGACTAAACCAGCCCCAAGAATCAGCGTTACCATCATCGAGCCAAATAAGAGGCATAAAAAAGACCCGTCTATATGCTGCCAACTCTTGCTCAACCCGTCTCGGAAAAGACGCCGCAAGAGCCCAAAATGTAATCGACTAACCGCTTCAAGCAAGCGCTGATAGAACCCTGAAATAAAAGCGATCGTTCCACCGGAGACCCCTGGCACCACTTCAGCAACGCCCATTAAAACGCCTGTTAGCACAACCTTAAAACGCTTGTTATCCAAACTCACAAGCGGCCACCTAATAACGGGACGAATCGGACTTGCTCTACTTGCGAGCGCACCATGCCTGAAGGCTGGTTTTCAAATACCGTTAACATTTGACGATCCAGGTCCCCTAGCGGAATCACGAGCCGTCCGCCGGGCGCCAATTGGTCGAGCAACGCCTCGGGTACAACCCGAGGCGAGGCCGTCACAACGATTGCATCAAAGGGACCGCGCTCTGGCCACCCTAACTGACCATCGTCATACTTAGATTTTATTTGATGCAATCCTAACTGTCGAAATCGCACTAAAGTCCGATCAAGCAGTGCTGATATCCGCTCGACCGTTGTGACTTGATCAACCAATTGCGCCAAGATTGCGGTCTGGTACCCAGAACCGGTGCCCACCTCTAAGACAGACTCTACAGGCCCAGCTTCTAATAACAATTCGGTCATTCTCGCAACAATATAAGGCTGCGAAATTGTCTGACCGTGCCCAATGGGCAGCGCCGTATCTTCGTAAGCTCTATGCGCTAACGCTTCATCAACAAACAAATGCCTGGGAGTTGAGCCTATGGCATGTAGCACCGATTCATTCACGATTCCCTGTTCTCGGAGCCGATCTGTAAGCCGATTTCTCGTTCTCTGGGACGTCATCCCGACGCCGCTGACATCTAATTTAACGGCCAACTGACCCATCCTCATAGTTAAGCACTTCTCGCAAAACGCTTGTGGCAAAACACCCTGGGGGCAATTTAAAGCCAATCACATAGTCATTGTCTTCGCGATGCCAAATGAACTCAAGGGGCTGCAGCCAGAGCTTTCTCTCTCCAGCCTTCAATCGATTATCGGCAAACACCTTCATCCAGGGCTTAAAGGTGTCTGGCAGTTCTAGCTCCCCGACCTGTGGATCTCTATGACGACCATACAGCGGCCCGGTCGCCGCAAGGTCAATCTCTCCGGGACCCTGGCTTATGACATCAGAGAGATAACGATTAAAGAGATAACTTCGCATTGCCGATAGCACAAGATCGCGATGCTTAAACTTAGCTTTTGGGTGTGCAACCAAGCGCGCCGCCTGCTCAAGGTTGTTCGCCGAATGACCAAAGCGTTGCTCACCAAAATAATTCGGTACAGGGTGATGCTTCAGCCGGGTCAAAATTGGTTCAAGATCGCCTGAAACATCTGAAATTCTTAGCTCAAATCGATTCCCCAACAGATCGCCTTTGCGCAGCTTTTTACGGGTTCGACAAACATCGAGCACCTCGAACCCTGCATCATCGATTTGCTGCCAATCCGGGTCTATTCGACCAGGTAGATACACTGTGAACGCCTGCTGGGCAACAGCATAACGATCTTTACGCCCTGCAAATCCAATATCGTTTAGATCTACACCTGCGAAGGCTGCTAACTGCCGGGCAACCCAATGAGTGTTAGTGTCACGCTTTTTAACCGTTAAGAAACTATGCTCTCCCTCGCCACTCGGAGTGAGAGACTCTTCAAAAACCTTAAAGTCATCACTTTCTACACGAATTTTACCCGAGGCCGCTGGGACACCATACAAGCGCGCAAAACTTAGCACCTCAAACGTCATACCGACTGCAACAATACGACGACCTGCGCAGCCAAGCCCTCACCGCGACCGATTGCGCCCATTTTCTCAACGGTCGTCGCCTTTACCGAAACCTGAGAGACTTGGCAGCCTAAAATCTCGGCGATCGTCGCCATTATAAGGCTTCGGTGGGGTTGCATTTTCGGCATCTCGAGCAGCACTGTTGCATCCATATTGATAAGCTCGTAGCCGTTTTCTCGCATCAAGCCAACAACTTCACGTAACAGTGATTTGGAATCCACGTCCTGATATCGGGGGTCTGAGTCCGGAAAATGATGGCCAATATCAGGCAAACCGAGTGCGCCCAACACGGCATCCATGAGCGCGTGTAACAACACGTCACCGTCAGAATGCGCTATCACACCACGATCAAAAGGTATCAAGACACCCCCTAGCGCAAACGACTCGGCTGAACCAGGTTCCGCAAACACGTGGGCATCAAGACCTTGACCAATTCGGATCATGCGCTTTGTCCTGCCAGAATATAAGCTGCTAACGTAAGATCTTCAGAGACGGTGATTTTCAGGTTGTCGGCACGTCCCAAGACCACCTTAGGTTGAAGCCCTAAAGCTTCAACAGCGCTCGCTTCATCGGTTGCATCAGGTTGTGCAGTTAAGGCTTTGAACAACACTCCAAACCTAAATAATTGGGGTGTCTGCGCCTGCCAAAGATCACGCCGGTCAACCGTTTCAAGGGATCTGTCACTGCCAACTCGCTTCAGCGTGTCTTTAACAGGGATTGCTAACAGGCCTCCCACTGGGTCACCAAAGACAGCGTCTACCAGCGCTTGCATATCTGCTACCCTAACGCACGGTCGAACCGCATCATGCACTAACACCCAATCATCCTGCTGTGCCTCAAGCGCAGCAAGTCCTGCTAGGACAGAGCGCGCGCGACTATCGCCGCCATCAACTCGCTCAATATCTTGATAGTCCTTTTGATTAAAATGACGGTCATCAGGGTGCAACGCAACCACCATTCGGCTTGGCTTCAAGGCTCTTAATTTTTTTAGGCTTACCCCAAGGACAGTTTGGTCCGCTAAAGCCAAATACTGTTTTGGTATCGCGGCTCCCATTCTGGATCCGACGCCAGCGGCAGGCACAACTACATGGAGCTTTACGTCAGAAGGTCGGCGGTTTTCCATTTAGTCATCAAGCAACAGAATGAAAGTTTCATCTTCTTTGATCAGCCCGAACTCTGTTCGAGCCCGCTCTTCAACAGCCTCAAGCCCCTGACGCAAATCAATGATTTCCGCTCTGAGTAATCGGTTTCTTGCTGATTTAACCTCGTTACTGGCCACTTTACCGTCGAGCTGTAATTGGAGCGCAGACACATGCGCATACGACCCCTCTCCGGTCCACAGCCGAAATTGCAAATAAAACCCGATCAGTAACAAAGCGGCAAATAAAACTTTCGCAAAATTCACGATCAGCCTCCTCCAAGGGTTTTGAACTCCAACGGCCCTTTGTAAACCGCCCGACAATGATCCTCAATTCGAAGCAATCGGTTATATTTTGCAACCCGGTCGGAGCGACATAACGATCCAGTCTTTATTTGCCCGGACGAGGTCGCCACCGCTAAATCGGCAATGGTGGTATCTTCCGTTTCTCCAGAGCGATGAGAGATAACCGACGCATACCCCGCATCCCGAGCCATTGCGATGGCGGTTAAAGTTTCAGACAACGTGCCAATCTGATTAACCTTGATGAGAATGGCGTTCGCTACGCCCTGCTCAATTCCAGAAGCCAAGATATTCGGGTTAGTCACGAACAAATCGTCTCCCACCAATTGGCAACGACTGCCAAGCGTCTGAGTTAAATACTGCCAGCCCTGCCAATCAGCCTCATCCAAGCCATCTTCTATGGATAAAATAGGGTAACTCGACACCAAGCCCGCTAGGTAATCGGTGAACTGCTCACTGTCAAAGACTCGGCCCTCACCTTTTAAATGATAATGCCCGCCTTCATAAAATTCGCTCGCGGCACAATCGAGCGCAAGAAACACATCTCTGCCTGGTTCAAACCCAGCTTGCCGAATCGCAGTCATAATGACATCCATGGCCGCTTGATTGCTGGCTAAATTCGGAGCAAAGCCGCCTTCATCGCCCACTGAAGTTGCAAGCCCCGCCTGCTGTAATACCGATTTCAATGCGTGAAAAATTTCAGCCCCGACTCTCAACGCCTCGGCAAATGATCCCGCACCAACCGGCTGAATCATAAATTCTTGAATATCGACATTGTTATCTGCGTGTTCACCGCCATTAAGAATGTTCATCATCGGAACCGGCATACTATATCGCCCACCGGTCGCATCGAGATCGGCAAGATGTTCATAGAGCGCAACGCCCTTGGAATCTGCGGCGGCGTGAGCTGCGGCTAACGAGACCCCAAGCATCGCATTAGCACCCAACTCCCCTTTGTTTTCGGTGCCATCCAACGTACACATGAGTTTATCGATGCCAGCCTGATCCTTGGCATCATGATCCAGTAGTGCTTCGCGAAGGGTAGTATTCACATGGGCAACCGCCTTTAAAACACCTTTACCGCCATAACGCTTTGGATCTAGATCTCTTAGCTCCAGCGCCTCTCGAGACCCCGTGGACGCCCCAGAAGGCACCGCCGCTCTGCCTACGCTGCCATCAACCAACGACACCTCGGCTTCAAGGGTTGGATTGCCCCGAGAATCTAGGATTTCTCTTGCACGTATGTCCGCTATTTCACTCATCGATTGCTCTACCTGTCATGCTACATTTTTGCAGTGGCACCTGCCTTCACCGGGAGACCCACCCTGCCGCTTTTTTTACCTTGGGCCTGCGATCAGGTCCACTATCCCAGCGACAGTACCTGCTAAGGCCTGATTCATACTACTGTCTGCATCAACAACGCGTGCCCTTTGCGGCCCTTACTTAACGACACGATCAATTTCTACCAACTGCGACAACAGCGAGGCCATGTGACCTAAAGGCCAAGAATTTGGCCCATCGCTCAATGCTTGGTCAGGATTTGGATGCGTCTCCATAAACAGACCCTGAATTCCTACTGCCGTGGCCGCTCTAGCCAGCACCGGTACCATTTCTCGTTGTCCTCCAGAGGTTGCTCCTTGCCCACCGGGCAACTGTACGCTGTGGGTTGCATCAAAAACCACTGGGCAGTCTGTCGCTGCCAGCACCGGCAGAGATCGTAGGTCTGATACTAAATTGTTATAACCGAAGCTGGTGCCACGCTCGCACACCATGATCTGGTCATTACCAGTGGCTTTTGCCTTGGCAACCACATGCTGCATATCCCAAGGGGCTAAAAACTGACCCTTTTTAATATTGACGGGCAACCCCTCAGCCGCCACCCGCTGAATATAATTCGTCTGACGACACAAAAATGCTGGGGTTTGCAACACCGATACTACGTCGCTAACTTCATTAAGCGGTGTATCCTCGTGAACATCCGTCAGGACCGGTAATTGTAAAGTATCTCGAACCTTCTGAAGGACCTTGAGCCCTTCAGACAAGCCTGGACCACGATGACTGCTCAGCGACGACCGATTGGCCTTATCAAACGAACTCTTATAAATTAAAAAAATATCAAGGGCAGCACACATCTCTTGAAGTGCGCCCGCGGTGTCAAGTGCCATCTGTTCAGACTCGACAACACATGTGCCCGCGATTAGAAAAAAGCGAGACGATTGATTAACTTCAAAACCGCATAGATTCATCGCTTCCTTTCCTTTGAGGCCGAGCGCTTCACCGTAAGGCGTACTAGGTCTTTTACCTTCTCGACAATTAACCTTTCATCCGATTAGTCTGTTGTGCCAACGCGGCCTCAACAAAATCCAAGAAAAGCGGATGCCCACCTCGTGGCGTTGAGGTAAATTCCGGATGAAACTGACAGGCCACAAACCAAGGATGATCCGCTATCTCAATAATTTCCACTAGCGATTGGTCTTTAGATACACCGGCGACGCGTAATCCTGCAGCCTCTAAAGACTCTACATATGCTGGATTTACCTCATACCGGTGTCTATGCCGCTCCTTGATTCGATCTTGACCATATACTCGACGAGCAATCGAGCCTTGGCTCAGAAAACATTCCTGCTCGCCCATCCGCATTGTTCCACCGAGATCAGATTCAGCTGTGCGTATTTCCGTGGTGCCCTTTTCTGTCACCCATTCGGTAATAAGACCGATAATCGGGTGCGGCGTGTGCTGGTCCACCTCTGAACTATTCGCGCCGGCTAGCCCGGCGACATCTCGAGCAAAATCAATGATGGCAGCATGTAAACCGTAGCATATGCCAAGGTAAGGAATCGCATTCTTACGTGCGTAGCCTGCCGCTAGGATCTTGCCTTCAAAGCCCCGATCTCCGAATCCACCTGGGACCAAAATAGCGTCTGCGTCCGCCAAAATCTCAACACCTTCGGTCTCAAGCCGCTCGGAGCTTATAAAATCGACATCCACTTCTGTTTCAGAATGGATCCCAGCGTGGGTTATGGCCTCGCTTAATGACTTGTAAGCATCAAGCAAGTCCATATATTTGCCGACCATTTTCAGGCGGATACGATGTTTCGGGTGCTTCTGGCGCGTTAACACTTGATCCCAGTCACTCAAGTCCGCGGGTGGCACCGACAAACCCAGTTTATTCACGACGATCTCATCGAGTCGTTCGGCAGCCAGCAAAGCAGGAATCTCGTAAATACTCTCTGCATCAAGCAACGGGATCACCGCGTTCGGTTCAACATTCGTAAATAGGGCAATCTTGTCCCGAGCAGGCTTGGGAATTTCATGATCAGAGCGCACGATTAAAATATCTGGCTGCATACCCACTGAGCGCAATTCTTTAACGGAATGCTGGGTCGGTTTAGTTTTTGTTTCGCCTGCAGTCGCGATATAGGGCACCAAGGTTAAATGCATCAATAACGCCCGGGACGAACCGAGCTCAAAACGTAATTGCCTTGCTGCTTCTAAAAAAGGCTGACTTTCAATATCGCCGACGGTGCCACCAATCTCGATGAGTGCTACATCGAACCCTTCAGCCACCTGGAGGATTCTCGATTTAATTTCGTCTGTTATATGCGGAATGACCTGGATGGTAGCGCCAAGGTATTCTCCCTTTCGCTCTCTGGCGATCACATCCGCGTAGACCCTACCCGTGGTGAAGTTATTCTTGCGCGTCATGCGGGTATGCACAAAGCGCTCATAGTGACCTAGGTCTAAATCGGTTTCAGTACCGTCCGCGGTGACGAACACCTCGCCATGCTGAAGCGGGCTCATTGTGCCTGGGTCAACGTTAATATAGGGGTCGAGTTTTTGGAGGGTGACCTTCAGACCTCGGGATACCAGGACCGCACCGAGTGATGCCGCCGTTAAACCCTTCCCCAAGGAAGACACGACGCCGCCGGTGACGAAAATTAAACGACTCATAGACATTCCATCTCTTTTAATCAGGCGGAGGGATCCGTCCGAGATGGCTTTGCAGATTACCACTGATCGCGCTGGGCCTCAATAACAATCGGATCTAAGACGGGCGCCTAATTAAGGCATAGTGCCAACCTTCTGAGGTCGTTTCGCATCGAATTTGTTCGTTAATTAACGCTTTGCAGGCCCAATCTGGCAGAGCCGGCACCGCCAACAGTTGGCCTCGGCATGTTAACACCGGCAGCCGTTGTCTCACCCAAGCGGGCACATCGTGTTCTCGTAGCAATTCAGATAAGCGTTTGCTTTCGGGGTTTACCCTTGACTGGCCCGGCCAGCTGAGCGACCAAGTTGCCTCCGGCGGTAGCTTAACCCCTCCTGGCCCCAGACGAGCCGTTAACCGCATGCCGCCCAAGTCTACATCGGGCTGAAGTTTTCCCTCGAGCGCAGCCATTTTTTGATCACCTTTAATAGCGGGTACAAGCTCAAAATAATCTCGGTCACAGTGCAGCTCATAATCGCCCAAGATCATTGACGCCGGTTCACGACGATTGACAGCCGTCGCCATACGATAGGCCGCCTGCGACTGACCCCGAGTTGGCACTAACTGGGCCCGTTGCATAATCAGCGTTCTCAAAACGTGCAAGCCGCGATCAGGCTCTAACTGTTGGAGGCCTGCTACAGAAAACCCCTTCTGAGAGCCCAATCTTTCAACATCCTCAAGCCCGTAGGACACCAGCAAGGACCTCGAAATTTGATCTTGCTCGAGTTGCCGTTGAAATTGGTTTGGCCAATGCGCAACTCGAGTCCTTATGGTGGGTATGAGCTCATGACGGACAAAATTTCGATCATGCCGGGTATCGGCATTGCTTGGATCTTCCACAAAAGGTAGGCAATGCTGACGCACATAGGCTTCAATTTCAGCACGGGAAACCCTTAGCAGTGGACGAAACAGGTGAGAAGCTCCCAGCTTTCGAGATGCAGGCATCCCGTTAATCCCTAGACCGCCATGACCCCGCAACAATTGTAAAACACCCGTTTCGATTTGATCCTCCCGATGATGCGCCAGCAAGAGTAGGTCATTTTTAGACATATTCGCTTCAAAGGCCTGATAACGGGCGATTCGTGCGCGGGTTTCAAGACTGCCTTGATCAGGCAGCGTCACCTTGCAAATCGTGATGGGTACGCCGAGCTGCTGACAAAATGCCTCGCAGTGCTGTTGCCATTGGCTCGCTTCAGCTTGTAGACCGTGATTGATGTGTATGGCTCTGATCGCACCCGGAAGCTCGCTTGCGATAAGCGCATGCAACAGTGCTGTTGAATCCTGACCGCCACTGAAGGCAACTAAAAACTGTCCAGACTCGTGCTGAACTAGCCGTGCCAGGGCTTCTTTTGGAAAGAGATCCGCAGGCATTAAGCGCCGCTGGCAGTTGCGGGATAACTTAAGGCAACTCGGTCCACCCCAAATTGATTGCGAAGCCCATCGAGCAATTCGTCGCTGGGAGTGACTCGCCATTCATCACCAAGCTGAAGCTCAGCACTCGCGCTTTCAGTACAATAATCAATGATTACGGGACAGCCAGATTGCTTCGGCTCTTTAAATCGGCTCAGTAACGCAGCTAAGGTCTTGGGGAAATGATCATCCATGCCACTACTAGACACTTGTAGCGTCAAACCCCTAACCGCTCTCTGACGGGCCTCTACCAAAGACAGCACCTCGGTCGCTCTGACCCTCAGCCCACCTGAGAAATCATCTTGACTGACCGATCCACGGACAACGAGCAACTGGTCTTTGGTAATTTTATCCCGAACAGTCTCTAACAAATCTGAAAACACACCCACTTCTATTCTCGCCGAACGATCGTCCAATTCAACGAAGACGATCGGCCCCCGCTGAGTTTTCATGCTCCTAAGACCCACCACCCAACCAGCAAACAGCTGGTCACTTTGACTGGCTCTAAGGTCTGAAATTCGACTGCTGGCGAAATGCTTGAGCTCCGAGCGATACACATCCAAAGGATGACCGGTTAAATAAAGACCCAGCGCTTCTTTTTCTCGGGCTAAGCGCACAGCCATCGACAAACCCTCTACCTGTCCGACGCCGGTCAGATCTTGGGCCACTGGTACCACCGGCTCAAGCTCGCCAAAAAGATCGGTCAACCCACCTTCAGCATTTCGGGCGGACTGCTCGGCGATTAGCATCGCCTCTTCTTGATGCGCCAATAACCAACCCCGCCGCTGATCAATTGACACTGGCGCACCACTCGCGTTGGCAACCAATGTATCTAACGCACCTGCAGCAATTAATGCTTCTAACGCCCGGCGATTAAGACGTTTTCCATCAACTCGTCGGCAAAAATCATATAAATCAACAAACGGGCCAGATTGCCGTGCCTGAACGAGAGCTTCAATGGGCCCCTCACCCAGACCCTTGATCGCGCCTAAGCCGTAAATCAGATGCGTTTTGGACTGGGCCACAAATCGAAACTCACCAGAATTAACATTAGGGGGATCTAGTACCAACCCCATTTCCCGGCACTCTTCAACATTTATGACGATTTTATCGGTGTTTTGCATATCTGCCGACATGACAGCGGCCATAAAATCTGCTGGGTAAAAATGCTTTAACCAAGCCGTCTGGTATGCGACCAGCGCGTAACACACCGAGTGCGGTTTATTGAAGCCGTAGCCCGCGAATTTTTCCATCAAATCAAAGATGTGGCCGGCTTGTTGGGATGACACATCATTTTTTATGGCACCCTCGACGAAGGTTTGCCGCTGCTTAGCCATTTCTTCTGGTTTTTTCTTACCCATTGCACGCCGCAGCAGGTCCGCATCTGCCAAGGAATAACCGGCCAAGATTTGTGCAATCTGCATCACCTGTTCCTGATAAAGCATGACACCGTAGGTATCCTGCAGCACGTGCTGCAGACTCGGATGCAAGTAATCAACCTCATCAAGGCCGTGTTTACGCCTGATAAAATCATCTGCCAACTGCAGCGGCCCCGGTCTAAACAGCGCCACGAGCGCCACGATATCTGCAAAACGGTTAGGTTTGACCCGTTTCATGAGATCCTTCATACCGCGGGATTCTAATTGAAACACTGCTGTGGTTTTGGCCGTTTGTAGATCCGCGTAAATCTCGGGTTGCTCAAGGTCAAGCTCTTCTAAATCGATCGGCGCCTCGCCCGCTGCCTCGTGCCGAGCATTGATACTCTTTACGGCATTATCGATTATGGTCAGTGTACGAAGCCCTAAAAAATCGAATTTAACCAACCCTGCTTGCTCGACATCGTTCATATCGAACTGGGTCATCAACCCCCCGCCGGAATCATCACTATAGGTCGGCGTAAAATCCGTCAGCTTAGTGGGCGCGATCACCACGCCCCCGGCATGGCGCCCTACATTTCTTGCCAAGCCTTCCAATTTCAGTGCCATTTCGATGATTTCTTCGGCTTCCTCGCTGCCTTTGACGAACTCTGACAGCTGAGGTTCTTCTGCGAGAGCCTTCGTGAGGGTCATTCCCGGTTCAAAAGGAATCAACTTCGATAATTTGTCCGCCAAACCGTAAGATTTGCCTTGCACTCGAGCGACGTCTCTGACGACGGCTTTGGCAGCCATCGTACCAAAGGTAATGATCTGCGATACCGCCTCATAACCATATCGCTCAGTTACGTGTTGAATCACACGATCTCGGCCGTCCATGCAGAAATCGATATCAAAATCCGGCAGCGACACTCGCTCGGGGTTCAAAAAACGCTCGAACAGTAGGTCATACTCCAAAGGGTCTACGTCAGTGATTTTGAGCGCGTAGGCGACCAACGACCCAGCCCCTGATCCCCGGCCTGGGCCAACTGGAATACCTTGGCGCTTCGACCATTGAATAAATTCCATCACAATCAGGAAATACCCAGGGAACCCCATCCCATTAATAATATTGAGTTCAAAATCCAGTCGATCAAAGTAAGCTTGCTGCCAGTTATCCCCCGAGCCCTTTTTCTCATCGGTGAACCGCTGAAACCGTTCGTCCAGTCCTTGACGGGATACCATGGCTAAGTAGTCTGCCATCGTTTGCCCCTCTGGTACGGGATACTCCGGCAGATAAGACTGTCCTAACCCAAGTACTACCGTGCAACGTTCAGCAATTTTCACCGTATTACTCACCGCCTGAGGAATATCCTCAAAAAGTGCCAGCATTTGCTTGGGAGATTTGAAATACTGGTTTTCAGTATAGTTCTTAACCCGCCGGGGGTCGTCCAAGGTGCGGCCTTGCTGGATGCACACTCGAACCTCATGCGCTTCAAACCCATCTGCTGTCAGAAATCGAACATCGTTGGTTGCAACCAAAGGAATGTCCAGATCAGCAGAGAGCCGAACAGCACCGGCGATGTGCGATTCATCCACCGTTCGACCTAGACGTTGAATTTCCAAGTAATAGCCTTCTGGAAAAACCTGCTGCCAAAACTTGGCGCGATTTAGCGCATCGGCATAATGATCACTCAAGATAGCCCGACCGACATCCCCTTCAGCAGCGCCTGATAACGCAATCAAGCCCTCGGTATCAGCCTGTAACCATTGTCGCGGTAAGACAACCCGACCGTCACTCTGGCGGGCCTCAGCGTATCCTCTTGATAACAATCTACTGAGGGTTCGATAGCCCGCTTGCCGGGTCGCCAGTAACACCAAAAGCGAAGGTTCTGCAGATGAATCTGAATCTCCAACCCAGACATCGGTTGCAACGATTGGCTTGACACCCTCGGCGACCGCTGCTTTGTAAAATTTTACCAATCCGAACAGATTCGCAGGATCTGTGAGCGCCACCGCGCCCATGCCACCAGCTTTTGCTGCCTGAACGAGCGGTTTGATCCGCACGGTGCCATCCACCAGCGCATATTCTGAGTGAACGCGAAGATGCACAAAGACCTGACTCATAGGGTGTATTCTTCGGGCTTAAAGTCTTTTTGCATCATATACGACAACTCTGATGACCAAAATCCCTAGGATTCAATCAGATCTCCCCGAGTTGTAACGACTTCAAAGTGAAGTCCAGCGTGCCGCATCAATCGAATTACCAAGTCATTGCCCATGGCAATCGATGGCGTTAACACCCCACCTGCTCCGTCACTTGCCTCTTTAGCGAGGCAAACCGCAGATTCGGCAATCATTTTAGCAGTACTGCCATAACCTGGATCGCGGTCTCCTGTGACTCGCACTTGAATCATCTGACTGCCTGCGTCGTCTACGGTACCGTGCAACAAGACCTCAAAGAAACCCGACTGCTGCTTTTCCAGGGACGGCCCTTCTCCCGGTTTTGGCAGCAACTTGCCAAGTATTCGTCGAGTCGGCGTCAGCGCTGCGAATAACGTGCCCACCCAGGTACCGACGCCAGCGAATAACGCCTTTAAGTAACCCTTTGGACCAGCGCCAACCAAAGCAGCTTCTCCATAAGAAAAGCCAGGGCCATAAGGCATCCCTGCCAGCGCATGACTCCGTCGGACCACCCGAGTATTGATCCCCGCCATTACAAATGGCCCTGCCCATTGATTAAGCACCTCATCATAGATCGGCGACATGCTCTCGTGCTGATCTTGTCCGGTGACAGTGTTAAGTGGATTTAACGCATAAGGATCATTCAATATGGTCAAAACGCTTGGATCCGCGGCGACTTCGTCCATCATATTCAACATACTGGCAATTGTGCCGCCACTGACGCCTCCTGATGCTTTTGCCATTCGGTAACGAACCGTTTGCATGGGCCGTCCAAATTTCAATTGGCTCTGTTGCTGCAGGTAATAGACGCCCAAGTCAGAGGGAATGCTATCAAAGCCGCAAGTATGCACAATTTTGGCGCCGGTTCTTTGGGCTGTCTCATGGTGGGCATCAATCATAGTACGCATCCATTGGACTTCACCAGTCAGATCGCAGTAATGCGTGCCTGCTGCTGCACACGCCGCCACGAGATCACTACCATAAAGGGCATAGGGGCCAACGGTGCTAAGGACAACCTGGGTTGCTGCAACCAACTGGTCTAAGGACTGCCGGTCGCCACTATCGGCGAGCAATCGGGGCACTTCCTCAGCGCCAAGGGTTTTTTGAACTTGCGATAACTTGGCCTCGTCTCTACCGGCAACCGCCCAGCGAAGATTTTCCGACGACGCACCATAGACCTCTAACAAATAGGCAACAACAATCTGTCCTGTAAAACCCGTCGCCCCCCAAACCACCACATCGAACTGTTTTGTCACGTTAGTTGCATCACTCATGCATGCTCCTTTAATTGGGTTGTTAGCTGCGGATAGGCGCGCACATCGAACAAAATCGACTTAATTGATTATAGCCTCCTTCCGGCAACTTCACCCAGTAATGTCCATCGTGCAGGCTGCATGGAGCAAGGAATATTTGACAAACCCAGCAAGATAACTCGTTGCGCCGACGCATGGAGTCGGTAAAGTAAGGATTAAACTAGCCCATCGATAGGACACCCTTATGGTCGCCCCACGCTCCATCGAAACCCACTGGCAGATCCGAAAACCTACCATTAAAGGCCGAGGAGGTATGGTTGCCAGCCAGCATTATCTTGCCACCCAAACAGGACAATCCATTTTGGCCTCTGGGGGTAATGCCATTGACGCTGCGGTTGCCACTGGACTCATGCTGAGCGTGGTCGAACCCTGGATGAGCGGATTGGGTGGCGGCGGATACATGTTAATTTATCTTGCAGAACGGGACGAGGTGGTTCAAATCGAGTTTGGTATGCAGGCCCCGCTTGCCGCCCAGGCCAGCGACTATCCTCTTGCGCCCGGGGAAACTACAACCAGTGATGCCTTCAATTGGCCCAAAGTCATAGATGACCGAAACATCCATGGCCCTCTGTCAATCGCCACACCCGGTTACCTAAGAGGCATCGAGTTAGCTTTGACGCAATTTGGCACTCAAACGCTTAGCGAGCTCATCGAGCCGGCTAAAAAACAAGCTCAGCTCGGCCTTCCCATCGATTGGTTTGCCTGTCAAAAAATTTCCCAATTCGCCCGAGGCCTACGAACTTATCCAGGCGCGACAGAAGTCTACCTTGCCGATGGCTTACCCCCGGCGGCAGATCTTGAGGGTCTACTTACCTATTTACCACTACCTAACCTTGCCAAGACCTTTGCTACGCTCCAGTCAGAGGGCGCTGACGGTTTTTATCAAGGCAGCTTGACGCCCCAGATCATTGAGGATCTCACAGCCGCTGGGAGCAAGATTACCGCCGACGATCTTGCACAATATCGAGCCGCTATTAGCAAGCCCCTTACCAGCCAATTCCAAGGGTATGACATATTCACGGCCGGCGCCTTAACCGCCGGGCCCAGCTTGATTGAAGCGCTGGCGCATTATCAGGCTAATCAATCGAAAACGCCCGGGGGACCCGATGCCAACGCGTATATCGCCATGGCAAACGCGCTAAGATCAACCTATCAAAACCGACTTGAAAACCTGGGCGAAGGCGCAAGCGACGGGAGCACAACCCATATATGTGTCGCGGATGGGGCAGGTAATTTAGTGTCTTTTACCCAAACCATCATGTCGGCCTTCGGTTCAAGAATACACTTACCCAAGACAGGCATTCTCATGAACAATGGGATGATGTGGTTCGATCCAAGACCAGGCGGACCTAACAGCATCATTGGCGGCCGACGGCCACTTTGCAACATGTGTCCAACCCTCGGTCGCTCGGAGGATGGCAGCTGGTTTGCGGCGGGGGCTTGTGGTGGACGAAAAATTTTCCCCAGTATTTTTCAACTCGCGGTTTTTTTAGCCGATTTTTCGCTAGACCTGTCGGACGCAATTCATCGGGGCAGAATCGACGTATCTGGTACGGATCTGGTCACCATCATGAACCACCTCCCCCCCGACATCATCAAAGCGCTCACCCAAACATTCGGATCTACCCGCGTGCGACCCAACGACGTATCACCCAATTTTTTCGCACTGCCACAAATTATCCAACGAGACGCATCAGGCTTGCTTGAAGGCGGTTGTTTTATACCCTCGCCCCACGCATCAGTCGGCGCGATCGACTAGACCTGAGCGCTCAACAAGCCATTGGGCAAACAAAAGACTCAATTGATTCAGCCCTTGCGGCTCAGAATTCGTCAGAAACACCATCCCTGATGCGGTCTCAGGATGAAATATCATCTCGCTGCGCATCCCTTTGACATAACCCCCATGATGAAAAAACCCTGCTACGCCAGCAAAGGAAAACGTGCGCCAACCTAGGCCGTAGCCAACCGAACCAATTCTCGGATCAGCTGGATAATGACTGTCTGCACGACTGGCGTTGACATAACGATTTTGAATACGCGCACGAACGGTCGCAGATAAACCATCGATTAACCCTAGCTGCGCCAGGAGCCATTGCTGCATATCAGCGATGCTGGCGTTAACGCCAGCAGCCGGTGCAACTTTGTAATACCGCTTGCTAAAAGGCGCAACTCGCCAGCCTTCATCCGTGGCAACGTGGGGTTTTGCCATGTTCGTTAGCGCAAGACTTTCAGGACCAATTGAGGCGTCTTTCATGTTCAATGGGATGAATACCTGAGTCTGAACAAAACCCTCAAAGGATTCTCCTGTTGACTTATTTATGACATCACCGATTAAACTGAAAACAACGTTTTGATAAGAGTAACAAGCGCCTGGATCACACACGAAAGCCACCTCATTGAGGCGCGCTTTAATTGCGCTGTAGCTAAGCCTCTCTTCAATCAAATTGGTGTAGGCATGCGGCCAAAGGCCCGTCGATTGGCTCGCCAAATGAAACACCTTCAGTTGTTGAGCCCGGTGGCGCTGGCCCCATTGAATATCCGGCAACACCGTTTCAAGTTGAGCGCCCCAACTGATCTTATTTTGCTCTACCGCCAAAGCTGCCGCGGTTGCTGCAATTGATTTCGACAAGCTGGCTAGCTGAAATTGGGTGTCAGCGGTTATCGGCCTTACATCATTCAACGACTGAAACCCATGCAAGAACAAGGGCCGAGACTCGCCCCCTACGACCACTATCGCAGCCGCGCCTGGCAGATCCCGAGCGACCTCAGCAATCTGAGCGTGGAAGACCCTCGCATCTGCGGAGGCAAACGCTTTGGCGCTGAATATGACCATCGCAAAGATCGCCGCGCAGCGCCTAAGTTCAAAGGCCATCTGCAAACCTGACCAGTCGGGAGCACCTTGCATCACCTATCATTATCTCCGATGATCCGAGCCTGCCTTACACAATTGTGCACGGCGATGTCATAGGGGCACACATATCACAAGGGGCTCTAGTGGAATTTATTATCTTTGGCGTAAGCGTTGGTCTGATCATGGGAACAGGGCTTTACTTGCTGGTCATTCGGCCTATCGCCCTCGAACGCGCACAAGCCAAAAAGGATGCCTCCGGCCCGAACACTGATGAGCAGTCCTAGGGCATAAGTTCTAGTTGCACTTCGATTGATGAATCCTCAAAAATCAGTCGCCCGGATCTTGCCTCGATGTCATCAACGCTTGGGGTCGCAAGCCCGGACTTGCTGATTCGAGCAATTACTTCCACCACATCGAAATCCGATAACCCGAAGTCAGGCATCATTGCCATCGTGCTATCTAAAACCACCTCGACTGGCCACTGGATCGCGGGTCTACGCACCACTGCCAACGGCATTGGCGGCCCATCGGCGGCCCGCGCAAATACGAATAATGTTGCACCATCTGGCACTGCGCTTGGTGAAGTTACATTGACGCGCACCAAAATCCGTCGCGCCAAGGGCGTCGATTCCGCCTCTTCCGGCACCAGTTGATCAGGGGTCTGTGACTTAAGGTTTTGTAATACATTACCGATTACGATTGCGCGTTGGCCGCTGGCATGGGCTAGAGCTTGTCTGAAACGCGCCTTCGCTTCGCCTAAATCACCCGTTTTATACGCTTCCATTCCTAAGATTTCGAGCAAGGTAACGCTTTTTGGCGCGCGAACAATCGCCTCGTCAAATTCCAGTTTTAATTCTGGAGACAAGACTCTGCCGGCTGCCAAATATCTTGCTTCTACAAGGGCAACAAACAATTCTGAGTCATCTGGATAGCGATACACTAAATCATTTAGCAATCGCACCGCGGCGGCATGCTCACCTAATTGCAGTCGCAGTTGGGCCAAATAAAACGCTATTTGCTCATGCTCCGGCGCAACCTCTAAGACGCCTGCCATTGCTGAGGCAAGCGTTTTTAGCCCCGCTTCCGATCTAGGCTGTTGCTCAAATTCTGCGATATCCTCGAGCAGATACCATTCCGCCAGCGCGCCCTGCGAAGCACCAAAATCTCCGAACCAGAATAAGCTAATGCCAACCAGTAAAATACTGGCAACAAGGCTAGCGGCCATGGCAGCTCGAGCATCTTGCAACCGATGCACATGTCCCGGCTTAGACGAACCACGCTCAGCCGGTTTGACCATTGCTGATTCAGCCAAAATCAGCCTTTGGGTTTCAATGACCTGCGCGTCATAAGCGGATTGCGTCAATTCTTCGGCTGCTAGCGCTGCCGCTAGCTCTTCTAAACGCTCGGTGTGCAACGCAAGCGCTAAAGTCGCTTGGGACCGCTGATCCCTAGTCGCACCAGAGCGGGCTGTCACTATCGGCAACACCACAAAGCCAACCGCGATGACCAAACATAAGAGGCCCCAAAGCCAAAATTCGCTCATCCTTTATCCAGCAACTGCTTGAGTTTGTCTTGTTCTTCGGGGTCCAGCGCCTTCGGTCCTTGATAAGATCGCTGATTGATTCGAAACCAGATCCATAGGCCAAGAACGGCAAACAAAAACGGGGTGCCCCAAAGCAACCAAGTTTGGGGCGTCCACCTCGGGTCATAGAGAATAAAATCACCGTATCGTTCAAACAAAAAGGTGCGAATCTCAGCATCGGTTTTGCCTTCGAGCAGCAACCGACGCACCGTCTCTCTTAGGTTCTGAGCGATCATGGCATCGGAGCCAGCAAGATTTGTGTTTAAACACTGGGGGCAACGTAACTCAGCAATGAGATCATAGTACCGCGCCTTTAGCGTGTCATTGGGCATCTCAACGGGGTTTACGGGTGTCGCCTGCGCAAGAATCGACATCAGCAGACCGATTACAACAAAAGTGCCTCGCATTATGATCCACCCATCGAATCTTGTGCCAAGTAGGTCGCAAGTGTGTCTTGATACACCCCTTCGGTCACCACGCCAACGTGCCGATACAAAATTGTCCCTTCGGCGTTGACCACAAAAGTTTCAGGCGCGCCGTACACACCCAGATCAACGGCTAATGTGCCCTCGGCGTCAACCACGTGAAAGGCATACGGATCACCAAGTTGCTCCAGCCAGCGCCTGGCTGCGTCTACGTCGTCATTGTAATTGACACCAATAATCTTTACGCCGTACTGCGTGTGAATTGCCGTTAGTGCATCGTGTTCTGCCACACAACTCGGGCACCAGGTCGCCCAAACATTGAGTAAAAACGGTTCTCCAGTGAGATCTGCCTCGGTCATTAAGCGGCCGGTTAGCAGGTTCGGTAGTTGAAATGCCGGTATCGGCTCACCTAAATTTTCTGAGGGTAATAAACGGGGATCAGACAATCGAAAGCCAAATCCAAGCAGCGCCACCAAAGCGGCAAAGACGACGATTGGTATCAGCACACTCGGCTTAGACATACGCCGTCTCTGACCCTTGGCGCTCGGAGATCTCTTTTTCACGAAGCACGCTGCGCACCCGATAGCGTCGATCCAACAGCGATAAAAATCCGCTCAATCCAATGAGCACGCCACCGATCCATATCAGTCGGACGAGTGGCTTGATGTGGATCCGGACAGCCCATGCGCCCTCTGATAACGGCTCTCCCAAAGCAACATAAATGTCGCCAGCGAACCTCACCAGAATATCAGCTTCTGTCATGATCGATTGACTCGCTAAGTATCGACGTTTTTCAGGTTGTAAGACTGCTAGTAATTGCCCTGCCCGATACACTTCCAACCGACCCTGATCGGACAGGTAATTTGGCCCCTGCACCGCCTCGGTGCCTAAAAACTTAACCTCAAGATCCCCGACGGTTGCGGTATCACCAGGCGCCATTCTGAGATCTGTTTCTTCGCTCATCATCACGGCAGAGACGATACCCAAAGCGACCACGGCTATCCCGAAGTGGCCAATGACCATGCTCCAGACAGCCAGGGGCTGTTTCAGCAATCGCCGCCAAGGGGCCTGCCTACCCTTGACCCGTCTGCGCAGCTCCATCCCTAAATTCAAAGTTAACCAAAAAGCCAAAGTCGCGATGCCGCAAATCCAGAGATCTAGAGCGCCCAACAAAAGCGCAACCCCAAACCCCAACACGGTTGAACCAGCAAGCAAACGACCTTGGCCGTAAACTAGCACCCGTAAATCTGTTGCTGCCCACTGGCTACGCTGACTGAATGCCATTAAAACGAGAAGCGGCAACATCAAGGGTACAAAGACCGCATTAAAATAAGGCGGCCCTACCGAAATTTTGGCGCCATCATTCAGTGCCTCATAGGCTAAGGGATAGAGAGTGCCAACCAGAATCACTGCTGCGCTGATGGTTAAGAGTAGATTATTGGCGAGAATAAAATTCTCCCGACCCGACTTGTCGAATCCCACCACACTTTTCAAATTCCAAGCGCGAAGGCTGTATAGCGTCAGTGAGCCACCAATGACAATTGTAATAAACCACAATATCGCTTGCCCTCGCTCAGCATCGACCGCAAACGCATGGACTGAGGTCAATATCCCCGATCGAACCAAGAAAGCCCCTAATAAACTGAATGAAAACCCAAAGACTGCTAGCAGGACTGTCCAAGATTTAAATACACCCCTTTTTTCCGTTGCAGCCAGGGAGTGGATTAATGCTGTGGCAATAAGCCAAGGCATGAAGGATGCATTCTCGACAGCATCCCAAAACCACCAGCCGCCCCAACCCAACTCGTAGTAGGCCCACCAACTGCCGAGCGTAATACCCAACGTCAAAAATGCCCAAGCAGCATTCGTCCACGGCCTTGACCACCTAGCCCAACTCACGTCCAACTGGTTAGACCAAAGGCTCGCGATTGCAAAAGCAAAAGGCACAGCCAAACCGACGTACCCCATGTACAGCAGTGGCGGATGCACGATTAGACCAAAATCTTGTAAAAGTGGGTTTAGATCAGCGCCTTCCGACGGGTAAAACGGTAGCGTGCGTTCGAAGGGATTCGAGGTCAACAGCAAGAATAAATAAAACCCGACGCTCAACCCAGCCATAACGATTAAGACTCGCGCGCGAAATTCATCACTCAAAGGTTTCGAAAAATTTGCAACCAAAAGGGTCCAAGTCGACATCACCAAAGTCCAAAGCAGAAATGACCCTTCATGAGCACCCCAAACTGCGGAAAATTGATACTGCCAAGGCAATAATGTATTGGAATTTCGAGCTACATAGGCGACAGAGAAATCATTCGTCAAAAAGGCATAGGTCAACGCACAAAAGCTTAAGACTGTGAACAAAAAAACACCGCTCGCCAGCGATCGACCGGTATTAATCAGAAGGAAATTGCCGCGAAATAGTCCTACGCTAGGCAAAACCATTTGAAGCCCTGCCAGCACGCACGCAATAACCAAACAAAAGTGGCCAAGCTCAACAATCATGGCAACGCACTGCTCGCTGAGTCACCAGCTTCTAGCGCCATGGCAACTTCCGGAGGCATATACTTCTCATCGTGTTTAGCAAGAATTTCTTCCGCCTCGAACAGCCCGTCACGGGTGAATTCTCCGGTTGCTACTACCCCCTGACCTTCTCGAAATAGGTCAGGTAGAATGCCAGTGTAGTTCACTTCAAAGGTTGAACCCGCTAAATCAGTGACGTTAAAGCCAACCTTCAGGGAGTCGGACGCTCGAATAATGCTCCCTGCCTCCACCATGCCGCCAACCCTGATCCGTTGGCCAAGTGGCACCTCGCCCGAGGTAACCTGCACAGGACTGTAAAATAAATTGATATTGCTATTTAAGGCTTGCAGCAAAAACGTCGTTGCAAGCCCGGCCAGTACCAGCAAGAACAAAATTTGCAACAGCCTTGCCCTCCGGTGTGCTTTCATCGGTCCGAATTTCATGACTCTAGGTCTCCGTGTCAGCGTGCAACTGCGACTGCTTTTGCCGCCAACGGCTTTGCTGCATTAGACTGTGGATCACTAACCCAAGCCCAACAGCAATCGTGATACCGTAAGCGCCAAAGACATAAGGCGCGTAGCCGCCCATTGCAGCGAACTCTGCCCACGATTCAAAGCTCATCTTGAAAACTCCGCTGAACCCAATCAGCTTTGGCTTCCCGCCGCACAATCTCGAGTCGCAAACGCATCAACCAAACCAGAAAAAACCAGCTATAAGTGCCAATCACCATAACCAGGAGCGGCGCCCACATCTCAATGGGCATCGCTGGCTTTTCGGTGATCGAAAAGCTGGAGGGCTGATGTAATGTAAACCACCAATCCACGCTGAATTTGATAATAGGTAAATTAATCAGTCCGACCACTGCGAGCACAGCTGCTGCTCTGCCAGCGGATTGACCCGGCCCGGAGGCTTGTCGAATTGCAAGCACACCGGCGAACAAGAACAGCAAAATCAGCGTTGACGTCAGTCTCGCGTCCCACACCCAATATGTGCCCCACATTGGCTTACCCCAGAGGGCACCCGTCACGAGGGCTAAAGCCGTGACCCACGCTCCGATAGGCGCCGCGGTCTGCATAGCAGCATCGGCGATCTTAAGCCGCCAAATTAAAGAAACGACCGCCGCCATCGCCATCATTGCGTAGCTTGACTGTGCCAATATGGCCGCCGGCACGTGCACATACATAATGCGATAGCTGTGCCCCTGCTGGTAATCTGCCGGCGCATATAAAAGCCCCCACACAAGGCCTATGGATAAGAGACACAGCGTGAGGGCTGCGAAGATGGGAATCAGTCGGCCTGATCTGGCGTAAAAAAACCTGGGGCTCCCCCACTCGTGAAACCAGCGCCACACCATGTCCGACCCTTTTTTTAACCACAAAAATTATATCAGGTGTACGTTAAGACGTCAGGATTAGACGTCAATCAACGACTTACCACGATCCTAGCAACGGTTGCCGTCGCTATCGGTAATGTCATCAATGAAAGGCTCAACAAACCGGCTAACAGGTAGCCATAAAAAGCTTGGCCTTCAGTCATGGCCCACTGGGTGCCCAGAATCAGAGGCGGAACCAGAAACGGCATCAAAATCACTAACATCAAAGCGCCGCCGCGATTCAACCCCAAGGTCATCATGCCGCCTAAAATACAAAACAAACTTAAAATTGGTGTGCCGAGAAGCAAAGAGGCGAGCAACCATAAAATGGCTGACGGTGTCATGGCCAGCATTAGACCCAAGAGGGGAGTGATCAACAATAACGGCAACAGCGCGCTTAGCCAATGACCCGCACTCTTGATCAAACAGATCAACCAAAGAGGCTGTATGCCTAGGACCATTTGCTCTAACGTACCGTCTTCGAAATCCCCGACCAAACTTCGCTCAGCGGCAAGCAGGCTTGTTAGTAAAGTCACAACCCAAATGAGACCAACCGCCAGCTGGCGGAGTATCTCGGGATCGGGTGTTATCGCAAGTGGAAACAAAGCCACTACCAATACACCGAACATAAGCGATTGCACTGTTTCTGCTGGCGATCGCAACAAAATACGCAGCTCTCTGAGGACTAAGCCCATCAGGTACGACCTAGCTGGAGGGTCTGGTCGACGGTCATTTGCTCAACCGCCTGATGACTGCTGAACACCAGCGCACCGCCTCGCTCAATATGGTTCCGACAGATTGTCGACAGGCGGTCGCGACCCGATTGATCGAGTGCACTGAAGGCTTCATCCAGCAACCAAAGCGGCGCTGTCGCAAGTATCAACCGTGCCAACGCTACCCGCTTTCGCTGCCCCTCCGACATTTGACCACAGGGCTGATGAGCTTGGGCGCTCAAATCAAGTTGGGCCAGAGCCTGAAACACTTCAGACTCGTCACGACTTTCACCCTGTAAGGTCATCCAAAAAGTTAGATTCTCAAAAGCCGTTAATCGCGCGTTAAGCCCAAAACGATGGCTCAAGAACACACAAGACGGTACCTGCCAATCGATCTGGCCATCATAATCGTCTGAAAGACCTGCCAGAACTCGAAACAAAGTACTCTTACCCGAGCCATTATCGCCGGTAATTTGCAGAACCTGTCCAGGCAAGACGTGAAAATCTAGATTCCGGAACAACCAGCGCTCTTGGCGATAGCAACTGAGTGATTCAGCCTGAAGCATGTTTTGTCTCATGATTAAAGCTGCCAGTATACGACGACTGGGCAACTTGTGGGATCGGTTAATGTGAACCGACTAGCGTATACTTTGGGCTTAGACTGACTGAGCCCATCAAATGCTGTTTGCTAACGCCACAATTTTCCATTTGTCATCAAACCTTCCTGATAATTTTGAGACACTCCTTGGGAACCAAATTTTCGAACCCTGCAGTGCCTTTAGTCAAAGTAGCTTTGGCTGGACATCACCATTGCCTGAAGGCTTTGAGGACCTTACTCGATCCTTTGGTCAACGTGTTTTATTTGCCGCAAAAATCGAAGATAAGGTGATTCCTGCGACAGCAGTGAAGGATTTGGTCTCAGAAAAATCGTCTCAATTTGCCAATCTCGACGGTAACCGACCATCAGCCAAGCAGCGCCAACAATTTAAAGAAGCGGCTTTTGATGAACTTTTGCCTCGCGCCCTTAGCAAGCATCGCCAAATCCTCGCCTATATCGACCCACTGGCAGGTTTACTGGTGATCAATAGTGCCGTTGCTGCTGATGTTGAACGATTCGTTAACTATTTACGCATGACTTTGGGTTCCCTTGAGATTACTCGCATCGATGGCGGCCTCTCGGTCATTCAGCTCTTTACTCAATGGTTAAAAAGAGGTCAGGCGCCTCAAGGTTTTGAGCTCGCAGACGCCTGCGATCTCATTGATCTTGAGACAGGCGCCAGTGTGGCCTGTAGAAAAATTTCCCTCAGAAACTCCGAAATTCTGGCCCACTTAGATGCCGGCAAAGTTTGTGCAAAGATTCGTCTAACTTGGGCACAAACCCTGTCGTTTACCATTGATAAAGATTTAGTGCTTAGGCAGATCCGATACGAAGCCATGAGTGATGAACCCGCCCCAGAGGATCAGGACTTGGACCCGGAAATCAAAGCGCTCGCCGAGTTAGACGCCCGGTTCGCACTCCTAAGTCAAGAGATTGCAGGACTCTATCCCAAGCTTACCCAAGCGCTCACTTAAAGGCTGTCTGACCAGCCTCTGCCATCAGGCTTTGGCGCCATCGGTGGAGCAGCAGTGCGCACAATGAAACGAGCACGAGCGCACTCGTATACACCAGCGCCATCCATCCCATCGACAATAAAAGATAGCCTGAGGAAAGTGCGGCAATAGCCTGCAAGCTAAACACAACGAAGTCATTACAAGCTTGAACTTTAAATCGCTCAGCCGCTTCATAAGTGGTTGTCAGTAACGTGGTTCCGCCAAGGTACAAAAAATTCCAACCGACCCCCAATAACACCAGCGCCCACCAATAGTGCATCAGTTCGCGACCGAGAAAAGCCACGAAAAGACAGATTGTTAAGAGCACAACGCCCAGCAAAATCACCCTAACCGCTCCAAGTCGATCAACCATAAAGCCGCTTATCAAAGACGGTAAATACATCGCCATAATATGACTTTGAATCACCCAAGCGGTGTCCTCAAGACTAAAAGCGTCGACTCGATGCATTGCTACTGGCGTTGCGGTCATCAGCAAGCTCATCACAATCCAGGCTGATGCCGAAGCGCCCAAGGCTAATCTAAAATTCGGTTGCTGAGCAATTTCAGTCAATGGTCTACCACTTTGCGTGCTTGGCACGCTGGGCACAGGCTCAGGTTGATAGCGAGTCAGTACCAAAACAGCCCCTGACATCAGTACCGATAAGCCAAGAAATGACCCAGCATAGAGCGTCCCCAGGCCCGCATTCTTGAAAATCGTCGCAACTTGAGGCCCAAGGAAAGCGGCAACTACCCCCGCTAGCATCAAAATAGAAAGTGCCCTTCCGGTTTGATCTCCGGCTACCGATTCTGCCACTGCAAACCGATATTGCTGCACGAACGCGTTATGAGACCCGATTAACGCGGTTGCCAGACAAAACAACCAAAACATACCCCAAAAAATGGACATCGCTGCCAGTAGTCCGCCGAACAGCGCATAACTCGATGCGAAGACAAACCCTGCCTTACGTCCCCAACGGCGCATGAATAACGAGGCTGGAATCGTACTGAGCGCGGTGCCGACAATCATAAATGCCACCGGCAACGTCGCTAATCCGGCACTCGGTGCAAGGTCCGCGCCTACAATGCCTCCTAAAAGGACAACCACAGGACCGCCTGTTTGCGCCATACACGCTGCCAGAGTCAGCACCCATAACGTACGATTCATGCTGTTATCCTAATCAGGTTATTACGCTCATCTGTGACCGTCGCAGAGGCGTCTGCCAACAATAGCATCGGGACGGACATTTGAGTAAATACCAGCAGCATGCTTCAATATTCTTTGATCTATTGGGGCCAGCAAAATGACACAAACAGCACGCCAGACCACCGCCGACAATCCCTTGGACATTGTAATAGTTGGTGCCGGCTTTGCAGGCCTTTATGCTTTGCAAAGAGCGCTTACCAGTGGCCGGCAGGCTGTTGTCATCGAACGAGGAGACGGGGTTGGTGGCACTTGGTACTGGAATCGTTATCCAGGTGCCCGCTGTGATGTCCAAAGCATGGAGTATTCCTATTCTTTTGATGCAGCGCTCCAGCAAGAGTGGTCGTGGACCGAACGTTATGCGGCGCAACCAGAAATCTTGGAATATGCCAATCACGTCGCTGATCGTTTTCACCTTCGACCGCACATTGAATTTAAGCGCACGGTCGCCAAAATGGTATATCTTGAGGATCGCAAGGTATGGCAAACCGTGACCAGCGACGGTGCCAATTACTTCAGTCGGTTCTGTATTATGGCGACCGGCTGTCTGTCATCGACGAACTTACCTGAATTCGAAGGCCTGAATACCTTTGAGGGCGAGTCCTACCACACCGGCCAGTGGCCTCATCATCCCGTGACTTTTGAGGGCAAGAAGGTCGGCATCATTGGTACTGGCTCATCGGCGATCCAGTCGATCCCTATCATAGCCGAGAGCTGCGAACATTTAACGATCTTCCAGCGGACGCCCAACTATTCTATTCCAGCCCACAATGGCCCAATCGACCCAGACTATGTAGCCACCATTAAAAATAACTATGACGACTTCAGGGCACAGAATAAACAGATGTTTGCTGGATTCGGCGCGCACCAAACACGTTGGGACGATTCAGTTTTTGCTGCCGATGAGGCAACCCGGGAGGCTCGATTCGAAACACGATGGCAAGAGGGCGGCTTGGGCTTTAGTAGCAGTTTCAATGATACGGGTAGTAACCTAGAAGCCAATCAAATTGCCGCAGAGTTTGTGCGTAACAAAATCCGATCACAGGTTGATAATAAAGAAACAGCTGAACTGCTCTGTCCAGATCAGGTCCTTGGTTGCAAACGGGTTTGCGTAGACACCAACTATTATGCCACCTACAACCGGCCAAATGTCTCTTTGGTGAGTGTTAAAGAGCACCCCATTGAGGCCATCACGCCAAAAGGACTGGTCACAGGAGGACAGGCATACGACTTTGATATGCTAATTTTTGCCACCGGTTTTGACGCCATGACCGGCACCCTTTCGAAGATTCGTATTGAGGGCATAGAGGGGTTAACGCTTAATGAAAAATGGGCAGAGGGCCCCAAGACTTACCTTGGGCTGGCAGTGACAGGCTTCCCTAACTTGTTTACTGTCTCAGGTCCCGGCAGCCCCTCAGTGTTGTCCAACATGATTGTTACCATTGAGCAACACATTAATTGGATTATGAATTGTTTGGATCACCTGGCTTCGATAGAAGCGGGTACTATAGAAGCTACGATGGAGGCCGAGACCCACTGGGTAACTCTAGGCAATGACATCGCTGCAGGGACTTTGTTTCCGACCTGCAATTCATGGTACCTAGGCGCCAACGTCCCTGGGAAACCCAGGATTTTCATGCCTTACGTAGGCGGCTTCCCAAGCTACGCCGAAATTTGCGATCAGATTCAACGAGAGGGCTATACCGGTTTCAGCATTCGATGATCGCCCACGAGTCAACGCGTAAAACTACCCGCCCTTACCAGGAATAACCTCATGCTAGGCGCCTTTGATGTCATCGTCGTACTGACCGGGGATCCTAATCCAGCGCAACCAGAACTATTAGTACTTGCAGATGAGGTCGCTGCTGCCTTTCATCAAGGCTTAGCACCCAGCGTCGTCACCACCGGGTGTTGTCATCATAGTCTCGATCTTTTCCCAGGCAGGACAGAAGCTCAAATCTTTAGGGACCTGTTGCTAGACCGGGAGGTCCCTGAGGGTAACATTTTCTGTGAGGAACATTCGGCTGATCTGATTGGTCGCATCGTCTACAGCCAACTACTTTTACTCGACCCCTGCAGCTGGTATCACTTGCTGATATTTTGCCCGGGTAGTCAAAATCAGCCGATCCAGCCTGCGATAGAGGCCTGCTTTGGGGACGATTACCATATTTCTTGGCAGACCTCAGCGGCTGTAATGTCTGACCGCCATGCAGCGGACCTTAAAAGCTTGCTGGCTTCGATCGGCACGCATCAAACCTCCCAAGCGCAATTACAAGCGCTCGCAAAAACCTGCAAAGCGAAAGGGTTACCCGAATCACTTCAGAACTTTACCCATTCGTAAAAGCCCGTGGGCAACTTTTGGCGACATCATTTAAGCGCGGGGTCGGTCACAAAATTAGGGTGCGAGGCTCCTCACAAGTTCGCATATCATCAATCACCTAGTTTTCGGTTAATATTGACGCTTGCTAGGGTAGAACCCCTCGCCCCAGCAGGAACAATTTAGGAGACGCTCATGAGCAGACTTTTCTCACCGCGATCACTTCGTTCGCTTGGTTTAATGTCGACCTTTTTATTGACGAACGTCGGCTTGTCGGTCAACGCGTCAAGCCCTGATCAAGGAGAGCAGGAACTGCGAGCTGTCATGGGTAGCCCGAATAGTGAGACTGAAGTCGTACAAACTGAGTCCAAAAATCTCATCATCAGCCGGCAGGCCGGAAATGGTGAGCACCGATCGGGTAAGACCCAGATAAAAATCATCCGATTGGCGGACGAATCTGATAACGATCACGGTGACCTGAAACGTCAACTCAGCGAGGCGATGTCTGATTCCCTTCCTAGCGACGTGACGGCTGCGATTGAGCGAGCGTTAGCTGACAATCTCGATCAGGCGCAAATGGATGTTGATGTGTTTATCACCGAGGATGAAAAACCCCATGTCTTTTTAAAGGGCATGGCCTTGCCAGAAGCAAGAGGTTCAGACTCCCGAGCCCTACGCTGGCGACATAAAACTGGCCCGGCTGAGCCTGCGCTTAGCCAAGCCGCAGCGGCCTGCGTGCTAAAGTCGATTACCAAGGTCACCACAGAGTCCGGTACCCATCTGCTGCGAGAAGCTTGCACGGCTGCCTTTGATAATCCAGAGCCTTGAGCCTAACGTAAATTTTGATGCAGCATCGAGTTCTGGCACGCCTCTACATCATCCGGTGCCGTCCTATCAATCGTTGATTTTCAGTGCCTTACCTCTTCAGCGATAAAAAAGGCATCAGGCGTCTGAACCCGATCGTCGCCTTTTCTGCGAACCAATTCACTCAACTGAACGCCAACGGACTCGATTTCAATTGGGACTTCATTAGCCTTTGGGGCTTGGGCTCGGACACCCTTTGCACGACTAACTCAACATGATTTCCGAGCAATCAGCAAGCCGCCGCACGGCTTGGGCAGAAAACTCACGACACTTTGCCAGCACCAGACTTCAGGCTGTCGAGAATTCTTTCGATGATGACGCCTGTCATTTCGATTTTACTGACCAATTCTGTTCGACCCTCTAGCGCGTCGGCTTGCCGCTCAGTCGAGCGTAAGTCATCGATACGCTGGCAGCAGTCTGCTAGTGTCGTCATACCTAACATAAAAGCCGTTGGCTTTAAGCTGTGGGCAACATCAATGACCTGGATTGCGGTCGATAATTCCACATCTAACTGTTCGATACTTAGCGCAAGGCTAGCCTTGAACGCTTCAAGCAACTCCAAAACCAAGTCATCCCCCATCTCAGAGGCGAGTGCTTCAATTTCAGGGGTTTTTACCTCGGGCTGCGATATTTCAAGCGCATCGCCATGCCCTCGAGACCGCCGGTCTTCAGGGGCTAGACTCGGCACCCTTGCCTCTGAGACGGGCCTCAGCTGGCTAGGCGCATAAGATCTGGCCAGTTCCAAGAGCTGCCCAACAGAGAAGGGTTTACTAAAAAGCCCTGTGAACTGCTGTGTAATCCGTTCGCTGCCTTCGAAATTCAGTGAGGCGCTCATGGCAAAAGCAGGAACCTCAGCCAGCATGCTGGGTAATTCTCGGATAGCATGCAGCACCGAATCGCCTTTTAGCCCAGGCATATTAATATCGAGCAAAATTAAATCCGGCTTGATTTTCGTTTCTGCCAAAAACGTTAGCAGGCTGTCACCCTCAGGAAAGCTGTAAACCGATGCCCCGTATCTCGACAAGACATTTTCAACAATGAGCCGATTCGCTGCCATATCATCCGCGACGACAACTTGCATGCCTTGAATCACTTGACTGATATCCGGAGCGCTTTCGGTCGTCGCTTCAGCTTGCCCTTTTGCAAGGGGCAGGTGCACCACAAAGGTGCTGCCGCCACCGGTGCGCTCTTCAACCGAGATCTCCCCAGACATCAGATCGGTCAGGTTTTTTACGATCGATAACCCGAGCCCTGTACCTCCAAAGGTCCTGTCGTGTGACTCGTCTACCATTGTAAAGGCTTCAAACAGCGATGATCGCTTATCGGAGGGGATACCGATTCCAGTATCGCTCACCGAAAAAGTTATCCCAGGACCTGTCGTGATTGTTATCTCAACGCCCCCGGATTCGGTATATTTTATGGCGTTGGACAACAAATTATTGAGAATCTGACGAATCCTAAAGTCATCGCCAATGTAGTGTTGATGCTCGATTATTGGCTCATAAGAAATCTTGAGCGATAACTGTCTGCTGTCGGCCATTGGTTGCATCAAGCTCACTAAATCCTCAACCAGGGCAACCGGCAAAAATAACTTTTCCTGGAGACTCATCTTGCCCGCTTCACTTTTACTATAATCCAAGACATCGTCGAGTATCTGCCGCATGAATGCGGCGCTGGTGACTGCGGTGCTCAATAATTTTTTAGCGCTATCGGCTAACTGCCTATCCTGAGTTAGGATCTCCAAGATCCCTTGAATACCGTGCAGGGGGTTTCTAATTTCATGACTTATCGTCGCAAATAGCCGTTCTTTCTGGCGAATCCCCATCACCGCTTTTTCAGATTCCTGAAGCAGCAGCGTGTTTTGTTTTTGGACCGCTTTAATGAGTTCCTGGTTCTCACGCGCGAGTTTCTGATTCAGAAATAACCTACTTAGCAAAATTTTTAAGGCGCCGTCACCCCAGGGCTTTTCGACAAACTGCGAAATGTGCCCTTCGTTAACCGCATCGATCACAAGCCGCAGATCGGCATTACCTGACATCAAAACCCTCTCGACGCCAATGTGACGCGCTTGAATCTCTCGCATTAATGCCAAACCATCCATACCCGGCATTCGATAATCGGACAAAACCACATCAATGGTTTCGGTTTCTAACACGGTGAGCGCTTCAGCCCCACTACCTGCAACCCTTAACTGATAGGGCTCTCGGCGCAATAATCTTTGCAGGGCACTCAAAATTCTCGCCTCATCATCGACAATCAGTAATACCGGAACGTTATCTTGATTAACTATCATTCGTGATGAAAATTCCTTCGCTTTTCTTCCGTCAAAAAAAGGCCTCGTCGTCCTGAGATCGCCGCGCATCTGCTCGCATAATCTTATCCCAAACCAACAAAAAATTGATGACTCGTGTAGGATCAAACCTTTAGGAGACTGCCTATGCAACAGCCTTTGAAACCAAGCACGCTCGCCGCTTACTCCGGAGTATCGCTCCCCATGGCTGCTATGGGTATGCCCATCGCCGTCTACCTACCTCGATTCTACAGCGAAGGCTTGGGACTTTCGCTTATTACTGTTGGGCTCGTCTTTACCCTAGCACGGATATGGGACGTGATCACAGATCCAGCAATGGGCTACCTGATCGATCGATTTGAAACCAGATGGGGGCGAAGAAAGCATTGGATTGCCCTCGCCGTCCCAATTCTGGTGATTTCTGTTTACCAGGTTTTTATTCCCAACCCTGAGCAGGTTAGCGGTGGATATCTCTTATTTTGGTTAATTCTGCTCTATCTTGGCTATACGATGATGGCAATCTCGCATCAGTCCTGGGGCGCAGAGTTAGCCAATAGCTACGACGAACGGACTCGACTGTTTGGCTGGCGAGAAATTTTTGTCATTGCAGGTATGACCATCGTCCTAGCGCTGCCAGCGATCCTTGAATGGTCTCAGATTGATGATCAGACCAGCAAAGTTGCCAGTATGGGCTGGTTCTGTATTGTTTTATTCCCACTTTTAGCGCTCCCAACGCTGTTTTTTGTACCCGACCAACAAGCCACAACTAGAAGCAGTCTGACCCTAAAGGCGCAGTTTGCATTGCTGGTCTCAAATCAGTTGATGTGGCGACTATTGAGCGCCGATTTTCTTGCTGGGTTCGCAACAGCTGTCAGCGGCGCCCTCTATATCTTTGTTGCCAGTGCTTACTTCCAGCTGCCTAGCCACGCGAGTGTCGCCCTTTTGTGTTATTTCATCGCAAGCTTTCTAGCGATGCCCGGTTGGATGCGGCTGGCGGTACGTTATGGCAAAGCCGTAGTCCTGAAAGTTGCTTTGGTCTATGGCGCATTGATCAATCTATTACTGATTATCTTCGCAGAGCCAGGCAATGCCTTCGTGCTGTGGGCCTTTACGATTTCCTACGGCATTGCCTTTGGCGCTGCACCGACACTTCTCCGCACCATGATGGCGGACCTAACCGATTTAGATGAGGTGTCCTCTGGTGAAAAACGTGCAGGTTTGTTCTTTGCCATGCTGACCACCACCAATAAGCTGGGTGCTGCAATCGCAGTAGGACTCTCATTTGCGGTATTGGAGGCAGTTGTTGGTTTCCAGCCAGGTCAGTCCAATTCTCAGTCTGCCCTAGACGGTCTACTTTGGACTTACGCGCTCGGAACTGCCGGTGGGCTTTTGCTCGCAGCTTTGCCTGTGATGCGCTACTCGCTAGATCGTAAAGCGCACGATTTAATCAGAGCAGAACTCGAGGCGCGGGCGCTAAAAAACCAACCCTAAGAAATCTTAATGCGTGCCTCTAACGTAAAGGACTGTACTCACCTTAGGAGGCCGTATGAAGCCTTCATGCCCTGCTGGCACACTCTATTACGACGGCGACTGTCCGCTGTGTTCCGTTGAAATAAGGCACCTCAATCGGCTCGCCGCAGATCGATTGAATCTTGTCAATATTCACAGCCTTTCATCACTGTCTGCTCGCGATCGGCGGAGCATGCTCTCCCAACTGCACTTACAGACTGATGATGGCAGATTACTGCTCGGTTTAGATGCGACCGTATACGCATGGCGCCAAACTCGCTTCGGTTGGCTCTTGGCATGGCTTCGTTGGCCGGTGATTAAGCCTATCGTTGATGCAGTCTATCGAACATGGGCAACCAAACGTTACCAAAAACGTTACTCTTGAAAACCGCTCTCATCATCGGCGCCAGTGGCGGCATCGGTAGTGGTATCGCTCGTAACCTGCTAGCCACCTCTGAATGGCAGGTTATCGCGACCTACCATCGCCAAATACCTAAACTTGAAGACCCCAAATTAATTTGGCATCCCCTCGATGTTACTCACGAGGCGTCCGTTGAGGCACTAATGACATCGCTTAATCAGATCGATCTGTTGATTCAAGCGGCGGGCACGCTCGCAAGCGAGCATTATCAACCTGAAAAGACCATACGCCGCTTTTCCCCAGATCAGCTTGCTCATTCCATAGCGATCAATACCACCCCTTTTCTATTAACGGCAAAATATGCTCGCAGAGCTTTATCGACTGCTAAGCAGCCAAAAGTTGTAGCCCTTTCAGCTCGGGTTGGGTCAATCACGGATAATCAACTGGGCGGCTGGTACAGTTACCGCATCAGCAAAGCCGCATTAAACATGGCTGTAAAAACCGTCGCACTCGAATGGCGCCATGCCCTGCCCGATGCTTTGGTTATTGCCTATCATCCCGGGACTGTCCAAACGCCTTTATCTGCACCTTTTCATCGCCCCACGCCGACGACCCTAACGCCAGATGATACCGCGCATGCCCTGCTTGCGCTTTTGAGCAAGCTCAACGCGACGGATACAGGAACTTTTTGGGATTGGCAGGGCCTTGAAGTACCCTGGTAGCCCACCACATAGACCTGCCTCAGGCGCCTTTTTTGCGCCCTAGTCGAGAACACAACTATTTGTCTATACTCTTTCGTGCCGGTCTATTTTTTGGCATTGCGGGTACGCCTTCTTAATCGCAAAGCGTCTTATCACATGCTTTGCTCAGGCTGGCTTGATGATGCGCCTGTCTCACCATTAAGAGACCAATAACCAATCAAAGGGGAATTTTATGAAAGGTATCGTGATGAATTTGCTCGCTGAGATGGTGGAATCGCAACTCGGCATCGAAGAATGGGACGCTGTCCTAGACGCGGCAGACGAATCCGGGGTCTACACTGCAACAGCAATTTACGAGGATGCTCGACTGCTCAACTTGGTCAGCATCTTAAGTGAGCGCAACGGTATCCCGGCTAATGATTTAGTTTTTGCATTCGGTCAGTTTATGTTTCCAGCATTTTATCAACGCTACCCAAGCCTTATCGAAAATCATGACAACATGCTGGATTTTCTAGAGTCCCTTGATAGCGTCATTCATGTTGAAGTTGTCAAGCTCTACCCGGGCGCCATAACCCCTGGTTTTGAGCCTGATCGAAAAAGCGCAACCCAACTCTTCCTCAAGTATGAGTCCGAGCGCAACCTTTGTCGTCTTGCCGAAGGACTCATTGATGGCGCTGCCAAACACTTTCAGCATGAATATACGTTGACCCACGCTCCCTGCGCCCATGACGGTGCCGATTATTGTGGCCTATTGGTTGACATTGTGGCGGCATGACGAGCGACGCCTATCAGAGGGCCTACCAACGAGAGAAAGCTGCGCGTATGGAATCCGAGCGTCTGCTCGAGGAACTGTCCCGGGAAATCTATGCCAAGAACGAGGAGCTTGAAAAGCTATATGACGATCTGAAGAAGAACCAAGGTGCGCTGCTCCAACATGAAAAGCTCGCTTCGGTAGGTCAATTAGCCTCTGGCATCGCTCACGAAATTAATAATCCAGTGGGTTTTTGTCTTACCAATTTAAATGCGCTAACCGACTTTAGTCCATTAATCCTTGACGCCTGTAAGGCTGCTAAAACCAACTGGTCTGACGCTCAGCAGCGCGAAGCCGCTTACCTTATTGAGGATCTACCAAATTTGCTGACTGAGACCATTGAAGGATTGCAAAGCATTCAAACGATTGTCAGCGACCTACGCAATTACTCTAGAAACACGGATAATGATTCTCTTTCGAACGCAGACTTAAATGATGGTCTCAAATCAACGCTTAATGTTCTGCGAAACAAAATCGGCAATCGATACACCATCGATCTTAACTTAAACCCCTTACCTTTGATCGAGTGTAATCTAGGCAAGCTGAACCAAGTTTTTTCAAACCTGATCATAAATGCCATGCAAGCAATGCCAGAGGGCGGCCGGCTCTATGTTGATAGCTTTAAAGACCATGACCGTATCGTCGTTCGCATCTCTGATGACGGGCCCGGCATCAGCGAAGAGGTTGCCAATGAAATTTTTCAACCATTTTTCACGACCAAAGATGTAGGAGAGGGTACTGGCCTTGGGTTATCGATCTGTCGAAGTATCATTCACGATTTACACAAAGGAGAACTAACCCTAGTCTCTGAGGGCAAAGGACGAGGCGCTACCTTTCAAATAACCTTGCCCATTTCTTTGTAATCCGTTTTTTTTGAGCGCTAGGCACGTATCTCTTCGGTACAAGCGCAGAACTTATCCAAAGGCTCAATTACCCGGCCAGATCAATTACTATGAGCACATTGATCGATTTTTTGAATCGATGCGTACCAAAAGTTTCATTGGCAGATCCCAATCCACCACCCTACAATCGCGACCCAGACAACAAGACTCAGGAGTAACCGTCATGTCCCAACGAGGTGAAGGCAGTTTAGAAGCGCCAACTCGACACCCTATTGCCTGGCGGGAGGACCACTTCTGGGATAAATCAGCTCTCAATGAGGAGTTAGAGCGCGTCTATGATGTTTGTCATGGCTGCAGACGCTGCGTGAGCCTGTGCGATTCATTTCCGACGCTATTTGATTTGGTAGATGAATCCGAGACGATGGAGGTCGATGGCGTTGACCCGGCAGACTATCAAAAGGTCGTTGATCAGTGCTATCTGTGTGATCTTTGCTATCTGACAAAATGTCCCTATGTGCCCCCCCACGAATGGAATATCGATTTTCCGCATCTCATGCTGAGAGCTAAAGCACAATCTTACAAAGCCACCGGTGGCAAATTTCGGGACAATTTATTGACTAGCACCGACGCAATGGGTAAAGCCTTGACCACCATTCCGCTCGTTGACGTTACCGCCAACGCCATGAATAAGAATCCACTATTCCGAAATGCCCTTGAGCATACCTTAGGTGTTCATAGGGATGCACCGTTGCCGACCTATCACCGAAAGACTCTGAGAAAGCAGTTTGTATCCCAAGCCAAAACCCCTAAACCCCTTGGCTCCACGACCGGTAAAGTGGCTTTCTACGCAACCTGTTATGGCAATTACACGACGCCGGATCTCGGTCTAGACTTTGTAAAAGTCTTTGAACACAACGATATTGCCATCGAACTGGTACCCAAAGAGGCTTGTTGCGGCATGCCCAAACTCGAACTAGGGGATCTCGACAGTGTTGACGCCCTTAAAGAAAAGAACATCCCCATACTCGCGCAACTGGTCGATGAAGGCTTTGACTTGATCGCGCCAATCCCCTCATGCGTCCTGATGTACAAACAGGAACTGCCGCTGATGTACCCGGATGACCCAGATGTTTTAAAGGTTCAGAAGGCGTTTTTCGATCCCTTTGAATATCTTTTTTTACGGCACAAACAAGGCGGGCTTAAGTTGGACTTTACAACCTCGCTAGGCGACATCAGCTATCAAGTAGCCTGCCATCTTCGGGTCCAAAACATCGGTAATAAAACTCGGGATATCCTAAACCTTGTGGCAGAGACCGAAGTCCACACGATAGAACGCTGCTCTGGTCATGATGGTACTTACGCCGTTAAAGAAGAAACTCGTGCAAAATCCGTAAAAATTGCCAAACCGGTGGTGCGTCAGGTTGACACCAAAAAGGCTCAGCACTTTGCGAGTGACTGCCCAATGGCGGCAGTTCATATCGCCAATCTTGCCGAATCCGTCGACGAAGCCGCTCACCCTATGACACTACTACGAAAAGCGTACGGCTTATAAGGGTGAGGATCTCAGCTAAAGCAGCACAACTTCCTCGGCGAGATAAAGTGCTGATTGGGAAAAATCAATGAACGTGGATTCGTCTGCTACAGCCGCGGCTGCGGCCTGCCTTCGCTGTTCTTGGCTACCCCCAGCGGTTCCTGCCCAAACCTCAGCGTGTCCAAGATAGGCTGGCACCAAGCAACCAAGCGCCTCATACAGTCGCTGGTTGAGTGGGTGGTCCAGTCTGTGAACTTGGATATAGCGCAATATGCCTGAATGGGGGGCATAGCGGCGTATAATTGGGCCGTGCTCTTGTAACCAATAACGCCTGACGGCGCCTTCATCCGACCCTTCCAGAGCTCTCAAGGGAAACTGTAGCTTTCGAATATCGCCACCCGGAAGGGCTAAGATATTTTCCGGGGTTGGATTGACCTGCGGATATTCCATCGCCAACCAAGCCGGAGAGCAGGTACGATCAATGACGTCATCCTGAGTTGCTGCCAGTGCCGCCAAACGTTCGATACCCTGTTGCGCGCCTAAGATGAGCGACGCCTCTTTTTCAGTCTGCCACCAGAATTCAAACACCAGATCAAAGGGGTCTTCCATATTGCCGCCCCGAGCATCATTCATTGCTTGGTTCAAAGCGTCACGTCGCGCTAAAACACCCCGAGCCTGGTGGCAGCCTAATCCTTGGGCAAGTTCAGACCAGACCGGCAAAAGATCGCGGTCGAAAACTGACCGGAACTCGTTGGCGGACAACGATTCTCTGCGGCGAATGTAATATTCCAATCGAATCATACTCGACCCTCTTTAAGTGTCTTCAACTTTCTAGCGAGCCTAATAGGGACACACCTTTCAATCTATCCTACGGGGTTTGACGGCGTCCCAAGGGCGTCCAAAAATGGTCAACTACCCTTGAGTTGCCATCTGGGGCACATCATCATTGAGCTCTACCCAAGGCTGCTTACTGTCACACCAGACATGAAATTGTGGTGCAAAATCCTCTGTCTGGTCTAAAGTGCCTGTCTTCAAAAACAGCATGTCGGGCTGACCTGGAACGATGGAATAGATCGGAGAACCACATCGGCCGCAAAAGTGGCGCTCAACCTCACTGCCACTGGCGGTTGCGCCATCAATATATACAGTAGGGGTTTGTCCCCTTAATTGAATATTCGCTTTGGGCACACCCCAGAGCGTTGAAAACGCCGAGCCTGCTTGTCGTTGACAGTTTTTACAATGACAGACTCCTGCCATAGCCGGTGCACCTGCAATTTCATAAGAAATATCACCGCAGAGGCACTGTCCTGTATATGACGTCATAAAGTTCTCCTTATATTCATTGATGAATTTCCTAGGTGATCGCATCATAGTAGCTCAGACCCAGCATTTTTGTCGTGCTTCTTGTGATCCGCGTGATCCTCAAGTCCTTGTGATCCTATCAATAATACTTTGACTGTCTGTTGCACAGTGCGTTACACCCGCCGGTCACATCATCCAATCGGTGCTATCTCTAGGCCGACCGGCGGCTTCAGCTTGCTTGTTCTGAGCGATTCGAGGGCAATGGTCTGCCTTTAACTAGGCTAACCAACACCGGGGCATCAGGATCTGACTCAACCGATAGCCCGTGGTGTTTTACAAAGGGAAAACAACCAACATCATCGAATCGACGGTAGCCGTTTACTATTACTTGGCACACCAGGGCACCTGTTTGCTGCTACTGGGTTAATCGAAGCCAACGGATTAACCCGCAGCTTACCAACACCGCGGCATGCACATCTGATTCAACTGATGGGTTTTAGGTTTTTCCATGAAAGCCTTGCTGCTAATCGTCATATGACTGACTTAGCTATGTGCTCAGAGGCATCAGGTCTCTCAACCGACAAAACACTCTTTACCCCGTAATCGCCGTCCTTACCTGATCGCTTGGGCGTTTTTGGAATCGGTTAAGAACCTATCTTGAAACGGCAATGAATTGATCCTTTATCCCCAATCATCCCCGATCACCTCTAGCCATCTACAAACAATCGTCTGCTTTTTCCTGCACGGGCTTTAACCGCTTAGAGTCTTCTTACAGCATGGGCAACTCCATCGATCTTAACCAAACCTCTGAGCCCCAACCTCAGTCAGCAGGCGGATAACAACGAATGCATGAAAATTTTGCTTACCGCCAGGAAACAAGGTCCCTATCGCCAGCGCCCAAAAGAACATCTTGGCGATGTGGAGACGGGGACAGACCGCACGCGCTCCTGACGGGTCAGTCCAGTGTTTTATTCCGCATTGAAAAGCATCTTGGTCGTCAAGTTCTTCTTCATCGTTCAAAATTTTGCGAGCAAGCGTCAGCTCGGCAAACACTTGTTTCTTGAAAACCTACGACCATAACAGCATCTCAGCCCGCCTTAAAATACTACTGCATCGTAGCCTTGTGTCCTTTCTTGCCTGTGAATTTTAACATTGGCGTCCGCCATCCCTCGGTGCATAATGCGGACGGAGGCTAACCTTATGACAGATATACGAAACCCCTTAACAGCCGAGGAAGCTTGGGTCATCCTCAATAAAGGCACTGAGAGACCATTTACCGGTGAGTACGATGATCATTTTGAGACCGGCGTCTATCTATGCCGACAGTGTGACCAGCCCCTCTATCGATCTGAAGATAAATTTCAAGCCCACTGTGGCTGGCCAGCATTTGACGATGAAATTCCTGGGGCCGTAAAACGCGTGCCCGATGCTGACGGTTTTCGAGTAGAAATTTTGTGCAGTCTCTGCGACGGCCATTTGGGTCATGTCTTTGAGGGCGAACACATCACTGAAAAAAACACGCGCCACTGCGTCAACTCGTTGTCCATGCGATTTCAGCCCCCCGAGTCTCAATAAGCGCTAATTCAAAGACTTTCTTTCAGGTGCCGGTCAGTCCCAGTATTACTGGAATCAGGTCATTCGCTTTGCGATCCAAGGGGAGACCGCCATTAACGCGATACCAGTGAGCACTGCAAACAAACCCAATTTTTCAAAAACACTGACATAAACAGCCAACGACTCGACGCCCGACTCACCGGCGCTCGTGGTATCGATCGCCATTAGACCTGCTATCCAACCCCCAACGTAGGCCGCCAGCGCACTGGATAAAAACCACACACCCATCATCATCGCCGCAACTCTTTGCACCGACAGTTTTGTCACCATGGACAATCCCACCGGAGACAGACAGAGTTCCCCCATGGTATGGAGCAAGTACATGAGCACCAAGTAAATGGCAGCGACCTGACCCGCTGAGTTGGCGTTGAGCGCACCCAAAACCAATGCAAAAAACCCAAGCCCAGCTAACACGATGGCTATGCCAAACTTCATGGGTGTCGAAGGCTCGATGCGACGCCGCGCAAACACCACCCAAGCACTGGCAAAAACGGGCGCCAACAAAATAATGAACAGCGCGTTCAGGCTTTGGAACATTCCGGCTGTGAAAAAGTCGCCCCGATCAATATTGCGGTCAGTAAATAAAGTCACCGAAGAACCCGCTTGCTCAAACAGCGCCCAAAAAACTACGGAAAAGGCCATGAGCAGTAGCATGGTCAACATGCGATTGCGCTCCTGTGTCGTGCAACTACTCATCGAAAACCAAATCACATAAGCCGTAATGGCCCCGGCAAACACCGTCAAGGCGAGACCCATCTCGCCAGTATTTTGAATCGCTAGCCAAATAATCAATACAAAGGCGACACTGATCGTGTAAATACTGGTTTCAAGGGTTAAACCAAAGCGGGAAGCTTTCAATTGCTCAGCATTTGGCGGTAAACCATGCCCCTCTAAGTACTTTGTGCCCCAGAGAAATGTCACCAATCCCACTAACATCCCAATACCTGCAAGGCCAAAACCGTAGCGCCAACCATAGGTTTCGCCTAAATAGGCGCATAAAAGGGTCGCAACGAACGCTCCCAGGTTGATCCCCATATAAAAGATCGTAAATCCGCCATCCCGACGCGGATCATTGTCTTGGTAAAGACTGCCAACAATGGTCGAAATATTCGCCTTTAAAAAACCGACACCGACAACGATAAATGCAAGGGCAAGATAAAAAAACTGCTCGTGGATACTCGATCGCACGACACCGTCAGCACTTTGGACCGCCTGAGGGCCTTCGATGGCCATGCCCAAATGGCCTACAACTAACAAAACAGCGCCAAAAACAATAGCTTTTCTGAGGCCCAAATATCGATCTGCAATCATGCCACCCAGGACAGGCACCGCATAAACTAAGGCGGCATAGGTGCCATAAATCATGGCTGCCTCGCCATCGGCAAATAGCCAATGCTTTGTGAGATATAAGATCAATAACGCGCGCATGCCGTAATAGCTAAAGCGTTCCCACATTTCTGTGGCAAACAAAACGTACAAACCTTTTGGATGGCCTAAAAACGTATCGGTAGCGGTAATTGATGTCATATTCCTGCGCTCTTTTTAGTCGTTTCAGTTACTCGGTCTTAAGGGCTACTTTCCCGCTGATCTACCCTTTGACCTGACTGGCAGACATCAAAGCGTTGTTGGTGGATATTGGAAAGACGCCAGAGGCATCGGCTGGCCTAAAGCTGCGAAGGCGCTGAGTAATAACGGTCGTTGCGCCCTCCGGGAAATTACCCATTCGATCTGCCCAGGCTCTCGCCGTTGCCAACACTTCTTCGTTAGCAACGACCCGATGCACCAATGAGAGCGACAATAACTCCCTTGCACTCACTCGATCTCCTAAAAGCGCAAGCCTAGCCGCCACCATTTCAGATGATTTTAAGTGCAACCATGCCGCATTCATGGGGATGTCCGAGCCCTGCTGCACTTCGCCGACCTGTAAAAATGCGGTCTCTCCCGCCACGGCTAAATCGCAAGCAAAAACAAGCGCTGCGCCTGCGTTTATCGCGTATTTCTCGAGCACACAAATCAGCGGCTTTTGGCAGGCGTAAAGGGCTAGATGGAGTGCTCGAATGGGCGCTTGGTGCCACCGACCATCATCACTACCGGGGTCCTCCTCACTCTGCAGTGCCTTCAGATCGATCCCTGAGCAAAAGCAATGATCCGCGCCTCGCAAGATAATCGCCGAAACTGAGTCCTTCGATTCAGCCTCTTTGATCGCAGCCTCAATAGCCACTGCCATCGAAGGTACAAGCGCATTCCGCCTTTCGGGTCGATTGAGGATAATTTCGACCCAAGTCGGGTGCTGCTCAATTGACACTACTGGCGCCATAATCATCTCCTTTTTGCTCTATTCTTCGAGCATGCATCAATCCCAAATACATTACTAGTAAGCCGGCATCGGATCCCCCAGCTACAACAAGATAATCCGTAACACTTCCTACCGACCAGTAGATCTGAGAAGATAACTGCTGGGCAATTCGTCTATCAGTTACCTCAAAATGTCGACAAATTTTGTCTCAGTTCACGAAAGGACACTTCTGCTATGGCTATCGAGCCTAAACTTCTTGCTCTGCGAGCACAGATGCAAAATGACAACATCGATGCACTCATCGTGCCACGAGCCGATGAGTACCTTGGTGAGTATGTACCCGCCCATAATGAGCGGTTAGCCTTTATTTCCGGCTTTACGGGCTCGGCTGGCATGCTTGTGATCACCCATGACAAAGCCGCGCTGTTCGTCGATGGCAGATACACATTGCAGGCAGCGCAACAGTGTCCTGCGCCCTTGTTTGAGCATCACCACTTAATCAATGAGCCTGTACTTCCCTGGCTTAGCGCTCAACTTAGCGCAGGTCAAGCAGTAGCGGTTGACGGACGGGTTGTTAACTATCGGTTTTTTTTGCAGGCAGAGGAGCAACTTCAGCAAGCAGGCATTAACCTCAGAGCACTATCTCATAACCTACTTGATGATATTTGGGAGGACCGCCCAGACCCACCTATGACAGAAGGGCTGCTCTATTCCGACAGTTACGCCGGTGAATCGAGCCCATCAAAAAGATCGCGAATTGCTGCCTTAATTGCGGAAGCAGGAGCCGACGCCGCGGTTATCAATCAGCTCGATGCCATTGCTTGGTTGCTCAATATCCGAGGCAAAGATGTACCTCATCTCCCAGTATTGCTCAGCCAATCAGTGCTTCTGCGAGATGGGTCACAGCACCTGTTCATTGCGGAGACCAAGATACCCAAGGCCTTCATCGATCACGTCGGAGAAGGCGTTGTGCTACACCCTGAAATGGGGCTTGCAGACTACCTAACCGAACTGGGTAGCCAAGGCGCAAAAGTTTTATTTGATAGCGATCAGACCAATGCTTACTCTGCCCTGACTTGCTTGTCCGCCGGTTGCGAGCTCATCGAAAAACCAAATCCCGTTGAGTTACCCAAAGCCCAAAAAAATCCTGTGGAAATTGCTGGCATTCGAGCCGCTCACATTCGGGACGGCGCGGCGCTCTGTCAATTTCTGTGTTGGATCGATCAAGAAGTCGCTCTAGGTCAATTTCATGATGAGGGTGTGTTATCGGATCGACTAGAGACGTTTAGACGGCAGATTCCAGAATTACAAGACCTTTCCTTCGGCACCATCTCTGCAGCCGGCGAGAACGCTGCGATGGCGCACTATTCTCATACTAACGGCGTACCCGCCAAGCTAGCACCAGATACGCTCTACTTGGTCGATTCTGGTGGCCAATATTTTGATGGCACCACCGATGTGACCCGCACCATCGCAATTGGTACGCCAAGGGACGATCACAAGACAATGTTTACTCGCGTGCTTAAAGGCCATATCGCCTTGGCCTGCGCGCATTTTCCCAAAGGCATTCAAGGCCATCAATTAGATGTGCTAGCAAGACAGTTTTTATGGGAGATTGGTAAAGATTTTGATCACGGCACAGGACATGGCGTGGGTTGTTATCTCAGTGTTCATGAGGGCCCTCAACGCATTGGCAAGGCAGCAGGGCCTACGGCTCCGCTGCTACCGGGCATGGTGCTTTCAAACGAACCGGGCTACTACGAGCCTAATGATTACGGCATTCGATGTGAAAACCTCATGGTGGTTGACCCGCAACCCGATGGCATGCTCGGCTTCGAAACATTAACCTTTGCGCCTTTCGACCGACGACTGATTGATGTTGCGCTACTGTTGCCTCATGAAAGCCAATGGATTAACGATTATCATCAGCAGGTTTTTGGGAAGATATCACCTCTGGTTGATGCCGATACTCGCTCCTGGTTGGCCGCGGCAACAGCGCCGATCTGATTGCCAAGTAACCAAACCGTCGAAACAATCTGTTCCGCTTGTGAGTCACCAGCCTTAAGGAAATAGCATTATGGGAATGCCACGACACGAAGCCCTGAAACAGCTCACAGCAAAAGGCATGCCCTATGCTCTAGAGGAAGGATTGATACATGACCGACCTTGTCGCTTTTTTAGCCATGCACCACTGACGTTGGGCGATTTGTTTCGAGACAATTGCAGCGATGAAACCTTTTTAGTTTTCGAGGATCAGCGCCTCACCTTTAACCAAGTCTACGAAAGCGCGGTAGCGCTCGCCAACGGTTTACATCAAACCTGCGGAGTGAGCCATGGCGATCGTGTGGCTATTTCAATGCGAAATTATCCCGAGTGGGTGATCGCTTTTATGGCAGTTACCTCAATGGGCGCGACCGCCGTCGCCATGAATGCTCTTTGGCAATCCGATGAAATTGCCTATGGACTCAAACACAGTGGTAGCAAAGTGCTGATCGCCGATGGCGAACGCCTGACTCGCATTGCTGCACTCGCCGACGAGCTCGACTTAGTCATCATCGGAACAAGGCAGACGCCTCAAACTCCAAAGGTTTCACACTTCGAATTCTCGGATCTACTCGCCACTCACATGGATGGAAATCTTGATTGGGCAAGTGTTGGCCCCGACGACAATGCCACTATTTTTTATACTTCTGGCTCTACGGGCCACCCAAAAGGCGCTGTCAGTTGCCATCGCAATATCATTAGCGCGCTATTTTCTTGGGAGCTGGACCTCGCGGCGCGCCAGCTGGAACACGACATAACTGCAGCACCACCTTTAGCTCAGCCAGCAACCCTGCTCGCAGTGCCGCTATTTCATGCAACTGGCTCACATGCAGTTTACTTACAGTCTTATCGGGCCCAGCGAAAGATGGTTTGTATGTACCGATGGGATCCCGATGTTGCTGTTCAGCTGATTGAGAATGAACGTATCAGCTCATTCGTCGCACCTGCAGCCATGACAGGCGATCTCATCGAGGCTGGTAAGCGCTGGGGTGCAGATCTGAGTAGTCTGTTGTCTGTTGGCGGTGGTGGAGCGCCCCGAGCGGCCGCACAAGTTGCTAGCATTCCAGAGACCTTCGCCCAAGCAATGCCAAGTACGGGTTGGGGTATGACCGAGACCAATGCCATTGGTACAGGCATCGGTGGTGATGAATACCTCAACAGACCAACCAGTTCCGGGCGCTGCTCAGCTGTGCTCGACATAGAGATTGTTGACGAGCAAGGCCGCGCACTCGCCGCCGGTGAGCGAGGCGAGTTACGCATCCGAGGGGCTTCTATAATCAAAGGCTATTGGGACCGACCGGATGCTAATGCCGAGGCTTTCGACGGCCACTGGTTAAAGACTGGCGACGTGGCCTATCTTGATTCAGAAGGTTATCTATTTATTGTCGATCGCATCAAAGATTTAGTGATTCGAGGCGGTGAAAACATCGGCTGCGCTGAGGTTGAAGGCGCCTTGCTAGCACAGCCTAACATTATCGAGGCGAGCGTTTATGCCGTTCCAGACCCACGCTTGGGTGAGGAAGTTGGTGCGACCCTTTATGTCGAGGGTAGCGTATCTGAAACAGCGCTAAAGACTGTGCTTGCAGAACAAATCGCTAAGTTTAAAGTTCCTCGATACTTTCAGATTCAACATTCACCGCTACCACGAATCGCCTCTGGCAAAATCAATAAACGCCAGTTGCGCGCCGATGCCCTTAAGGCCCTCGGCATCAGTTAAACCGAAGCCCTTGGCGACTATCGATTAACAACTCTCTTAACGATGCTCAAAACGGACAATTACCTATGAAGACCCATCAGATTTCATCCCTACTGGCAAACCAGGTATTAAGCGGTGAAGCGGTTACGGTTGAGGGCTGGATCCGCACTAAACGCGACTCAAAAGCTGGATTTTCGTTTCTTGCGATTCATGACGGATCCTGCTTTGAACCCATTCAGGCGGTCGTTAATGCTGACATTGAGAACTACTCAACAGAGGTTTTAGCGCTTTCGACAGGCTGCTCTGTGACAGTATCAGGCGTGCTTGTAGAATCCGAGGGCAAAGGCCAAGCAGTCGAAATTCAGGCAAAGACTGTCACTGTTCATGGCTGGGTGGATGACCCTGAAACCTATCCGATCGCTAAAAAACGGCACACCTTTGAGTATTTGAGAACTGTCGCGCACTTGCGGCCTAGAACTAACACCTTCGGTGCCATTACCCGTGTTCGTACGGTTTTAGCTAATGCAATCCATAATTTCTTTTTTGATCAAGGATTTCACTGGATAAACACACCCTTAATTACCGCTAGCGATTGCGAGGGCGCCGGGGAGCTATTTCGAGTTAGCACTCTTGATACGGTCAATCAGCCCCAAGCCAATTTCTCAGAGGATTTTTTTGGTCGAGAGGCCTTTTTAACGGTATCTGGCCAGCTCAATGTCGAGGCTTATTGCTTAGCCATGAGCAAGGTATATACCTTCGGCCCAACCTTTAGAGCCGAAAACTCCAATACATCTCGACATTTGGCCGAATTCTGGATGGTCGAGCCCGAAATCGCCTTCGCGGACCTCGCAGATAATGCACAGCTGGCAGAATCCCTGCTTAAACACTGCTTGGCGGTCGTTCTAGATCGGTGTCAGGATGATTTGGCATTTTTTCAAGCACGTGTCGACAACACGGTCGTTGAGCGACTCGAAAGCATGGTCAACCTTCCTTTTGAGCGGATGGAATACACCGATGCGATCAAAATTCTTGAACAGTCAGGCAAGAATTTTGATTTCCCAGTAGCCTGGGGTCGGGATTTACAAAGCGAACACGAACGCTTTTTGACCGAAACGCATGTTGGTCGGCCCGTCATATTGATGAACTATCCCAAAGACATCAAAGCCTTTTACATGCGACTCAATGACGACAACAAGACCGTCGCAGCAATGGATGTCCTTGCCCCAGGCATTGGTGAAATCATTGGCGGCAGCCAACGAGAAGAGCGACTTGACGTCTTGGATGCTAGGCTGCCAGACCCAAACATGCAGGCCAGTCTATGGTGGTATCGGGATTTACGCCGTTATGGCACTGTGCCTCATGCCGGCTTTGGACTAGGCTTTGAGAGACTCCTGAATTATGTGACGGGTATGGAAAACATCCGCGATGCTATTCCGTTTCCTCGCACCCCAGGGAACGCCGACTTCTGAACCTATCCTCCCATCATCATTTTCCAGGTTTCTGGATCCTTGATTTTGAGATAGGTATTACTTCGCTTGGTCTCTCCCATAGTGGCATGGGGTACTGCACTATAATTATGTCCGGGCAGTAAAAGCGTGTCATCGGGCAGACTAGCAAGTTGCTGCAAGCTGCGAAACATGTCCTCTGTGTCTGAGCCAGGCAGATCGACCCGGCCACAGCCATCAATAAATAACGTATCGCCAGAAATGAGGGTGTTTTTCACTCGAAAGCACTGGGATCCCGGTGTGTGCCCGGGGGTGTGTAAAAACTCTATATCGATATCACCAATGCGCAATTTATCACCAGAGGAGACTTTCTTAATATCTCCTTCTGAGATACCCGTCACGCGGCGCACACCATCGGCTTCTAATTCATGCGCATAAATGGGCAAACTTTGATGCTCTAAAAGTCGACTGACACCTTCCACCGTGTTCTGACCAAAACTGCCACCACAATGATCTGGATGATAGTGGGTTAACAGCGCACCTGTTAAATGATAGTCGCGCTCCTCAATCAGGTTCAGCAAGCCAGCAATATCCCAAGCAGGGTCAACGACCACCACCTCTCGAGTGGTCCGATCACCGATAACGTAGGCAAAGTTTTGCATAGGACCAATTTGGATCTGCTCAACGATTAACTGTTCTTCTACTTGCATAACCACATCCTCAAACTAAATAGCAGCCGTAACGGCGATTTCTACTTTTAGTGCCGGCACAACCAATTTTGACTCGACACAGGCTCTAGTTGGTGCTGCGTCCGGCGCAACCCAGTCATCCCAAACCTTATTAAATTCACCAAAATCTTGTATGTCGGACAACCAAATTTGTGCGGTCAATAATCTCGATTTGTCACTGCCGGCTTCAGTCAAGAGCCGATCGATCGACTGCAATATCTCGGTTGCTTGGGCAGTCACCGATTCTCCTTGAGTCACCTTCGCAACCTGGCCCGCCGTCGATACCACACCCCCATAAACAACGGCTTGGCTCATTCGAGCACCACTATCGATTCTTACAATTGTCATTTTTGAGCCTCCATTAAAAACCCGGGTTTTCCTAGCTAACCGCTCAAACCCAGCTTTATGCTACCACGAGACGATTGCATCATCGCTGCCCATCAGAGAAAGATTTGCAAGGCTCAAAACTAAGACGATGTTGCGGCGTTAAACCGAGGGCAGCTAACGCTATCTTGTGCTTAGCGGTTGGATAGCCCTTATGACTAGCAAACCCATAGCCGGGGTAAATGCTATCTAGGCTGCTCATTTCAGAGTCCCTAGCAACTTTGGCAATAATAGCCCCAGCCTGAATTGCACCAACCCGCTGGTCACCCTTGATCAGCCAGCGGGCTGGCATCGAGAGCTTTGGCAACCGATTGCCATCCACTAAGGCTAAATCCACCTTGACCTTTAGTGCGGTCAACGCCCGCGACATTGCCAGCAGACTCGCGTTGAGGATGTTGAGCTGATCGATTTCATGCGCCTCCGCCCTGCCGAGCGACCAAGCTAGCGAATCTTGTTTAATGTGCTCACTCAATCTGCTTCGTTTGGATTCGGACAGAGCCTTGGAATCGCGCAAACCAACAATGGGGCGTGAGGGATCTAGCACGACGGCTCCTGCGACAACCGGGCCAGCGATAGGACCTCGACCGACCTCGTCGACCCCCGCGATCATCAGCCCGATCACTTGAGTAATTTACCCTCAGCCAGTTGAATGATCGGACGAGCAGCATTTTGCTGTAGGTCGCCAATCAGGCCTCGGTGGATCTCAGTATAGTCACGCATCAACGCTTCTCGATCATCGTCGATCAATAGTTTACCTAATGCCCGCGCTAAATTTTCGCCGGTTGCTTGATCCTGCATAAACTCTTCAACGATGGGTTTATCTGCCAAGATGTTGGGCAATGCGAAATGCTCAACAACAACCAACCGAGAGACCAATTGATAGGTCAGGTTTCCCAATCGATAAGCCATCACCATCGGTTTCCGTAATAACATCGCCTCTAGGGTCGCGGTCCCGGAATTCACTAAAACAGCATCACTTGCCGCCATTACGCCAATTGCATCACCGACCTCGATTGCGACCCGAGACGATAGTCCCTGTTTCTCTATGTATCCGGAGATGTCCTGGCAACCTCGATCATTTGCCGCTGCGACAATAAATTTAAGATCGGGGTAGGTCTTACCAAGTAGTATTACCGCCTCTAAGTAAGCCGGCATCATCGAAGCGATCTCACTACGACGACTCCCCGGCAGCAACGCTATGACCCGATCTTTATCACTTAAACCACGCGCCCGTCTTGCGACTTGGTCTCGCTTTTGGTGGCCCTCAATATCGATCTCTTGAGCCCTTGGATGGCCTACAAATCGAACGGGTATACCATGCTTTAGGTAGATGTCCGTCTCAAAAGGATAGAGCGTCAGCATCAAATCTATTCGGCGCCGAATTGTGTTGATCCGACCTTGGCGCCAAGCCCAGACCGTCGGTGAAACATAATGAACCGTTGGGATTCGGTGCCGTTTGACGAGCCCAGCGAGGAGTAGATTGAAGAAGTTAAAATCTATGCCCACGAATGCGCTTGGCCGTTTCAATTTGCAAAGATACTGCAATCGCCAGAGTATCCATAGTAAAGAGGGTAGTTTCATCAAGGGGGCTACGAAGCCATTGACAGACAAATCGTCGATATGAAACCAAGGCCTTAGACCCGCGGCAATCATATTATGCCCCCCTATCCCAGAAAACTGGGCATGGGGCTCTTCACTTAAAAGCGCCTTTATCAATTCAGCGCCTAACACATCACCTGAAGGCTCCCCGGCAACCAGGACGTAATGTGGGGCTTTGTCCAAGGGATTCGCGCCTAGCCCGTCTTCTGCTCTGCGCAGGTTAAGCGGGTACTGCAGGCCATACGATCCCCCACGTAGGCTCTACCTTCGGCTTTCATCCAATGTTTCCTGAGATTTACGATCTCAACTTCCAATCGAATCTGATCACCGGGAATTACTGAGCTCTTAAACTTTGTCTTATCGGTACCTGCTAAATAGTAGATATAACCGTCATCTAGCGTCCTGCCCCTGGATGCAAACGCTAGGATCCCTGCTGCTTGCGCTAACGCTTCCACAATCATGACACCTGGAAAGACCGGCGTATCCGGAAAATGTCCGGTAAAGATGGGTTCATTAATGGTGACATTTTTAAGACACACAATGCGCTGATCGGGCTCAATTTCAATGACTCGATCAACCAACAAAAATGGATAACGGTGTGGCAAAAGGCGCCAAATGTCGGTTACTTCCATCATATTCTCCGGTTAACGGGCTTCGATCCACATAAGTCCCAAACTCTGCAGTCGATCATAAGTCAGGCCTTGGCGCAGTCAGCGTAGAACAACGCCGCCTCAGGCTTCTAAGCGACGCAAACGCCGATAGAGATCATCAAGTCTTTTAAACACGGCGACATTACGCCGCCATTGCTTACCCGGCATAAGCCCGGTTCCCGAGCTGTAACGCCCGGGCTGATCAATCGAGTGCGTCACAAGGCTCATTGCTGATATCTCCACCCGATCACAAATCGTTAACTGATCGACGATTCCCACAGCACCACCAATGAGACAATATGCACCAATTCGAGTGCTTCCAGCTATCGCAGTGGCGCCAGAAACAGCCGTATTCGGCCCGATTTTTACGCCATGTCCGATTTGGACTTGATTATCAATTTTAACGCCTTGGCCAATTTCAGTATGCGTCAGCGCGCCTCGATCAACGGTTGTGCCGGCACCGATATCTACGTCGTCCCTAATTAACACGCTATAGACCTGCGGAATCTTCTTAAGCGTTCCATCGCCGGGGTCAAACTCATAACCGAAGCCGTCCGCCCCAATGACAGCCCCCGCATGAACCGTACACCTCGCGCCGATCTTTACATCGTGATAGATCACCACGTTTGCATGGATTTCTGAGTCGACTCCGATGGAGACATTCTCGCCGAGCACTACCCCGGAACCTAAAGCAACACCTGGCGCCACCGTGACACCAGCACGAATTACGACATTTGGACCTATCACCACATCTGGCGAGACTGTCGCTGAGGCATCTATGACTGCAGAGGGATGAACACCCTGCCAACGCTCACTGGTATCAAATAAACCAGCGATGCTCGCCCAGGCTAAACGAGGACGTTCGGCAATAAGCCCGGGGCCGCTTAACGCATGAAGATCTTCTGGGGCAACGACTACCGCGCTGGCTTGAGTTTGTTCAAGCGCACGTCGGTATTTGGCACTAAATAAAAAGCTTAGCTCTCCTGGCCCTGCTTGGTCTAACGCCGCAATACCAGTGATGATCGTCTGTCCATCACCCACTACCCTCAAATCAAACTGTCGGCCGATTTCTGAGAGGGTAGTTTCCAATGGGAGGATCTTGTTCGTTCTACTACTGAGGCTGATTCATTTCGTTAAGTTTTTCAGTGACTTTGCGAGTCACATCATACAGATCGCCGACATAAAGAGCCGCGGCTCTAGGCAAAATCATATCGTAGTCGTTCTCAAGTACCAGCTCCTCGATCGCTTTGCGCACTTTGTCCTCTGTGCCTGCGAACAGTTCACTCTGTCTTGCAGCAACTTCTTTTTGAAGCTTTTGCCTTTGGTAAACAAAATCATTGTTCAGAGATTCTATTTCCTGCTGGATACGACGTTTTTCGCTGTCGCTCATGACGTCACTGTCTTTTTGCATTTTCTGAAGTAACTCAGCCGCCTCAGTCTGTATTTTCTTGATGGTGTCTTCGTCCGTACTGAATTCTTGCTGTAACTGCCTCAATAGCTTTTGAGCATCTTCTGAACCTGCAATGGCACGATCGACATCTACTACCGCTAGCTTCATTTCTGCCGAAACAGTAAGCGAGAGCACACTCAAGGCAAGCACTAAACCGGCACTCATCAATTTTATCAAACGCACAACACTTCTCCTTGAAACACCAATTTTTAAATTTTTGCGTAAACCAACGCCAGCTTAGTGGCTATCACCCCGAGCCGTACGCGCGGCCGCAGATCTTGTCACAACCTTCAAAAGGATTCAAATGCTTAGACTGCCATTTCCCTAGAAAGTTCGGCCCAACTCAAATTGAAATACCTCACTTTCATCGCCATCGCGGCGATTAAAGGGGTAGGCAATCGCGAAGCTAATGGGTGCAAAACCGGTAATCCAGGTAATTGAAACGCCTGCGGAATACCGTAATTCACCTTCTGATAAGTCGAGGCAATAAGTGGAAATATCAGGGCAATTGGTATTAAACACATTGCCCGCATCAACGAACATTGCCGCTTTTAATGATCGTTGATCTTCCACAAAAGGAAGCGGGAAAAGCACTTCTGCACTGCCTTCAATGAGGACATTACCACCCACGGGGTCAGGCTCACCAAACTGGTCATTCGGGGACCGCGTCGTTCTCGGCCCCAAGGTATTAGACTCGTAACCCCTAACCGAACCCATGCCTCCCGAATAAAAATGTTTATAAAATGGGAAGGTTTCGGTGCCACCAAAGGTACCACCATATCCTAAGTCAGTTCGCAATCGGAGCGTAAACAGGCGGGTCAAGGGAAAGAAAATTTGCCCGGAATAGTTCACTCTAAAAAACTCTAGTTGACTACCGGGGACGGTCATCTCAAAGGACAAACTCTGAGACTTACCCCCGGTTGGTAGCAACCCTCTGTTAAGCGCTGACATAGAGTACGCCGCTTGCAAGGTCACCAAAGAAAACTCGTTGCCCTCTTTTGCTAAAAATCGCGAGATCTCTTGAGCGGGAAAGACCCCTTCCTTGATTTCTGTGTTTTCTGCACCGATAGAAAAATTCAGCCTCGAGACCTCATTAATGGGATAGCCAAAATTAATCGATGCTCCCAAAGAGTCTGTCGAAAAACGTGCGATATTACGTTCATCAAACGACGTGCTACGATAAAAAATAGAATATCCTCGACTTACGCCATCGACGGTAAAATACGGGTCAAAAAACGATAAGTTATAAGAGGTTTGATACGAACTGCGGTTGACTGACATATTAAACGAGTTACCCGAGCCAAAGACATTAGACTCCTGATAACTCAAGCCAATGATCGCGCCAAAGTCTTGGGCGTATCCTAGGGTCGCAGACACCGCGCCTGAGGGCTGTTCCTCGACCGAATACTCCACATCAATCTGATCCTCAACGCCTGCAACCGACGGAGTTTCAACCGCGACTTCTTTAAAGTAGCCTAAACGCTCTAACCTGACTCTCGAGGCTTCAATGTAAGCGTTTGATGCCCAACCACCCTCCATTTGACGCATTTCTCGTCGCAGCACTTCATCCTGCGTCAAAGTGTTACCCCGAAACGATATTCTACGCACGTAAGCACGACTGCCTGCATCCACAAAGAAACGCACCGTGACGCTTTGGCCGTCTTCTGAGAGTGCCGGATTACCCGTAGCACTCGCGAAGGTATAGCCGGCATTACCGAGCACCGTTTCAATTCGCTCTTCCGACGCGGTCATGAACTCCCGAGAATATATTTGTCCCTCTCGGGATAAAATAAGGGACCGTATGGTCTCCTCGGGAATGTCTCTGAGTTCCCCAGAGATCTCGACAGCACCTACTTTGTATTGTTCGCCCTCAGTGATATTGATCGTGATATACACATCTTCCATATTCGGGGCTATCGCAACTTGCGTGGAATCAATCTGAAATTTCAAATAACCCCGATCAAGGTAATAAGACTCAAGACTCTCCAAATCGCCTTTCAATTTTTCTCGAGAGTATTGCCCGTCTTTGGTGTACCAAGACAAAAGCCCAGGTAACTGCAGTTCAAACAAGTCCCTTAAAGTTGCATCATCAAAAACCTTATTCCCCACGATGTTGATATGGCGGATACCAGACACACTGCCTTCATCTACCTCTACTTTAATCGCAACTCTATTGCGCGGCAGCGTTTCGACTTCGGTGGCGATCTTGGCGTCATAACGGCCTTGGATGACGTATTGCCGCTCAAGCTCCGCGCCCATTTGATCAAGGGTTACTTTTTTAAAGATCTCACCCTCAGCAAGTCCTGCACCACTTAGCCCATCGATCAAAGCTTCAGTCTTTATCGCCTTATTGCCATCGATTTCGATAGCATCGATCGTCGGTCTCTCGCTAACGATGATTAAAAGCACGTTGCCATCACGACCAACTTTGACATCATCAAAATTTTCCGTGCGAAACAGCGCTCGAATAATCTGCCGTAGGCCCTCGTCATCGACTTCATCACCAACGTTAAAAGGAATGGCTCCGAACACAGCGCCGGCCCCAATCCGTTGCAAACCCTCGACTCGCACATCAGAGATTACGAACGCCTGAGCTGCATTTACGATCCCGAGCCAAAGGACAAGCAGACAAAAGCGATAGGAAAATTTTAAAGTGGGAATGGTCACGAAAGTCCTGTTACAAACGCAAGAGATCATTATAGAAGGCTAGCATCATGATTCCTACCAGAAACACCATCCCTATCTGTAATCCCCACATTTGGATGCGTTCAGAAACCGGTCGTCCAGTAACCCCCTCTACCAAAAAATAGAGTAAATGGCCGCCGTCTAACATGGGAATAGGCAGCAAATTTAACACCCCAAGGCTGATACTTACTAAGGCGATAAACGTTACAAAGCTTTCAAGGCTCGTTTGCGCGGTCTGATTCGCAATCTTGGCAATCGTGATGGGCCCGCTTAAATTGCTGGTCGAAATAAGGCCTTGTACCATTTTGCCAATGCTATCTAGCGTGAAGCCAATCATTTCTACCGTTTTATTTAGAGCCGGTATCCACGCCCAATAGATAGGCTCCCTGACAACACGCTGCCGCTCAGAGGGCCAAGAAACATCGCCGAGACCAACACCAATTCGCCCTATAGTCGCATCTCCAACGCTGGCTGCCTCTGGTCGCACCGTCAGAAACTGCCTCTGACCCGCCCTATCGACCTCAAGTTCTAATGCTCGCTCGGGTGCAGCTTGTATCCGCTCAACAAAAGCCTGCCAAGTCTCGATGCTTTGACCTGAAACCTTAAGGACACGATCGCCTTTAGCAATACCGGCAGCATCAGCACGCCCGCCTGGTACAACCTCTCCCAATACCGGAGGGATAGGGGGCCTTTCAAGCATCAGCCCAAGCGCACCCGCTGGATCGGGTTCGTCTTCTCCGATTAAAAAGTTTTTGATTGGCAGCCCGACCTGACGCTCTATTTCACCGGGTGCATCACGAACCGTAAGCACAATACTCCCCGTTTCTCCCAGTCGATCAAATAGCGCAAGACTGACCGCACGCCAGGTAGGGGTGCTTCGTTCATCGACCGACAGGACTTCCGCGCCTGCGCCAAGTCCAGCTTGCTGAGCTGGCGTCCCTTCGGACGGCGCCGACAGGAAGGGCGCGACACCAGAAACCCCTGCCGTGAACAAAATCCAATACAAGCCAAAGGCCAATAAAAAATTTGCCACCGGTCCAGCGGCGACAATCGCGACGCGGGCAATTAGGGATTTTCGATTAAAAGCGAAGGGGCTCAAATGCGGGGGCACCTGGCCATCGCGCTCGTCAAGCATTTTGACATAGCCACCAAGCGGTATCATCGCGATGACATATTCCGTTCCCGGGAGCGTTCCACCATTGTCTCCCTGCCCGCCGGCACCTGAAGATACCTGCTTTGCCACCACCGGTGACTGGGGTGCGCCTCTAAAGGTCAGCAACGGCCGTCCAAACCCGACGCTGAATCGCTCAACCATCACACCGCAGCGTTTAGCCACATAAAAATGACCGAACTCATGAACGGTAACGAGAATCGCAATCGTCACAATTAGCGCTAAAATGCTCTGAAGTATCTCAATCATAAGTGGCTAGCAAGTTATTGGTGAGATCTCTTGCGGTTTGATCATAAGCCAAGACATCATCGATGGTGAGAAGTTCCAGGGGCTCCGCCTGATGCACCACCTTCTGTATGGTCGGGGCAATCTGTAAATAAGGCAGGCCAGCATCTAAGAAAGCCGCCACTGCAACCTCATTAGCGGCGTTCAAGACCACCGATTGGCTAAGCGGTCCTTCTGCAACTTCCCTTGCCAACGTGAGCAGCGGGAACCGTTCATAATCAGGCGATTGAAACGATAATTCAGCCAATCGGCTAAAATCGAGCCGCTCAACGCCAGAGGCCTGGCGGTCGGGAAACGCGAGGGTATGCGCTATGGGGGTTCGCATATCAGGTTGACCCAACTGCGCAACCACTGAGCCATCAATAAACTCGACCATAGAATGCACTATGCTCTGGGGATGAATCAAAAACTCAATTTTATCTGATGGCACATTAAACAACCATGAGGCTTCTATCAGCTCTAAACCTTTGTTCATCATGGTTGCCGAGTCGACCGAGATTTTTCTGCCCATGTCCCAATTAGGATGTCGGCAAGCATCCTCTGGCGTCACCTGGGCTAAATCCGCCAAGGGCGTCTGCAGAAATGGACCGCCCGAACCCGTAAGCAAAATGCGACTCACATCGGCACCTACGGCTGCAGTCTGACCCAGACACTGAAAAATCGCATTATGCTCGCTGTCTACTGGCAATAACTGAGCTCCTGAAGCTGCAATTGCTGACATGAAAATTGAGCCTGCCATGACCAAAGCTTCTTTATTCGCAAGAAGCACTGTTTTTCCGGATTCAGCTGCAGCGAACGTCGGCGCTAGTCCTCCGCCACCAACAATCGCTGCCATGACGTGGGATACCTCAGAATGACTGGCCACCCGCTTTAGACCCTCTTCCCCGACTAGTACCTCGGTTGCGATTCCCTTTGCCGCGAGCATCATGGCAAGATCCCTAGCAGCATCCCCAGACCCAAGCACCGCATACCGAGGTCGATAACGTTCACACAATAGGCCTAGCTCTTTGGCACGCTTGTGGGCGGTCAGGGCAAAAATATCGAATTCGTTAGTTTGCTCGAGCACAGATAAGGTACTTGTTCCGATCGATCCCGTGGCCCCCAAAATAGAAATGCGCTTAGGCTTCAAACTAGCCTCCCAGAGAGCATCAGCAGACCACAGAAGAACGGCGCCGCTGAAAACAAGCTGTCTAATCGATCAAGGAATCCACCATGACCGGGCAGCAGGCCACTGGAGTCTTTAATACCTCGATTACGTTTTAACATTGACACCGTGAGGTCTCCAAGGACTGATATTAAGGCTACCATCAGGAACATCGAAAGCCAGAACAGCGGAGCTTCTCGCAATTCGTCATCGATCATAACCCCAATGGCCATCGCGCCCAGCAACATGGCTGTAATCAGCCCGCCCAGTAAACCCATCATGGATTTTCCCGGGCTCACCGCAGGCAGTAATTTGCGCTGACCAAACCGTCTACCAACAAAATAAGCGCCGATGTCAGCGGACCAAATCAAGACCAGCAGCAATAAAATCCATTGATTTCCTAATTGGCTGTACTTTAAGGCCAACAAACTAGTACCCGCGGGCACCAAGATCATAAAGCCAATCACTGACTGAGTCGCTGGCAACCGCCAAACATCCGACTGGCTGGGGTATCGCAAGATCAGTAACAGTGCCAAGCCCCAGGAGATGGCAGCAATAACTAGCCAGAGGTTCGTGTAGCTACTCGAAAGATAAAACACTGTGGCGATCAAAATGCCATAGATCCAGCGACTGGTCGGGCTAAACCGACAAAAGTTACCCCACTCCCAGCCGCAAACCGCCAAAATTAACAAAATAAACCAGCGAAACTCTGCTGCCGGCAGAGCAAACAGACCCGCCAGCGCAATTGGCGCGATGACCAAGGCTGTTAGGATCCGAGTCTTTAACATAGCAGATATTGATGGCTCAGAGCGCCATCAAATCTTGCTCTTTGGTCGCTAACGTTTGCTCAATCTGCTTGATCATATCATCGGTAAGCTTCTGGATTTGATCCTCACCCCGACGAGCTTCGTCTTCACTAATTTCTTTTTCTTTCAAGAAATCTTTGATGTCACTGTTGGCGTCTCGACGGATATTTCGAACTGAAATTCGGGCGTTTTCCGCCTCTGATTTAGCGATCTTCGCCAAATCCCTTCGATTCTCCTCGGTTAGAGGCGGCATTGAAATGCGAATACTTTCTCCGCTGCTGGCCGGATTAACCCCTAGGTCAGATTTTAAGATCGCTTTTTCGATCACAGGGATCATCGCACGCTCCCAGGGAACGATGATTAGCGATCGCCCTTCTTCCACGTTGACGTTAGCCATTTGTCGGAGGGGGGTCATATTGCCGTAATAATCTACATTGACCGAATCTAAAAAGCTGGGGTGGGCGCGACCCGTACGAATTTTGGCCAAAGCAACGTCGAGCGCAGCCAGACTTTTTTGCATTCTATCCTTAGCGTCTTCTCTAATTTCATCGATCATAGAAGCCCCTTATTTAGAAGGTTGAGCAATAACAAGGGTACCCTCATCATCGCCTACCACTGCATTCAGCAACGCGTCTTGTTTATCAAGCTGAAAAACCCGGAGCGGCATACCATGGTCTCGGGCAAGACAAATCGCGGTTAAATCCATAACCCCGAGTTGTTTTTCAAGAATTTCGTCATAGGTAATCGACAGAAATCTCTCAGCATTGGGATGACTCACCGGATCTGCAGTATAGATACCATCGACTTTAGTCGCCTTCAGTACGATGTCTGCATCTACCTCAATACCCCGCAGGCAGGCCGCTGAATCAGTGGTGAAAAATGGATTGCCGGTGCCTGAAGAAAAGATGACCACGTCGCCTTCTTCTAGATGTCTGATGGCAAGTCTTCTGTCGTAATGCTCGACGACGCCGCTCATCGGAATGGCCGACATCACAACTGTTTGAATATTCGCTCGCTCCAGGGCGTCCCGCATCGCCAGCGCATTCATCACAGTCGCCAACATGCCCATGTGATCGCCGGTGACGCGATCAAGGCCGGCTGCACTTAATTCGGCGCCTCGGAATAGATTACCGCCACCAATTACGAGGCCAACCTGAATACCAATACCGACCAACTGACCAATTTCCAGAGCCGTTCGGTCAAGCACTTTGGGGTCGATTCCAACGCCATCTTTTCCGAGTGCTTCCCCACTGAGTTTCAGTAATATCCGCTCATATTTTGGCGTTGGTTTTTTTGATGGCATTAGATTTCTCAGGACAGTTGTTGAGCGACCTCTGCAGCGAAATCGACTTCCTCTTTTTCGATACCTTCACCCACTTCATATCGAACAAAATTTACGACGCTCGCACCCTGCTGACTCAGTAGCGTCCCCACCTTGATGTCGCCGTCTTTTACGAAGGCTTGCTCGGTGAGACTGATTTCAGCTAGAAACTTCTTAACTCGACCCTCGACCATCTTTGCAACAATCTCAGGAGGCTTACCGCTTTCAGCCGCTTGCGCGGTATAAATTTCTCGTTCCTTTTCAATGACCTCTTGCGAAGCGTCATCAGGGGAGACCACCTGGGGATTGGTCGCAGCGATATGCATCGCCAAATCCCGTCCTAAATCTTCGCTACCGCCCTCTAATTGCACCAAGACGCCAATCTTGCCGTTGGTATGTAAATAAGAGGTAACGTCCCCTTCGTATCGGGTTGCCCGGCGAACACTGCAATTTTCCCCAATTTTTTGAACTAAGCTTTCTCTTGTTGCTTCAAACCCACCTGTCATGAGCGCCTCAATGTCACAGACTGGGTCAGCAAAAAGTGCGTCGGTAACGTCACTGGCAAAGGTCACAAAATTCTCGTCCTTGGCTGCAAAATCTGTCTCGCAATTGATTTCGACTACGACCCCGACGTTGCCCTCGATCTTGATTCGAATCAAACCATCAGCCGCGATACGGCCGGCCTTCTTCGCCGCCTTCATACCACTGGATTTGCGCAGACTATCGATCGCTTGCTCCATATCGCCATCGTTTTCAACCAACGCTTTCTTGCAATCCATCATGCCAAGGCCCGTTCGCTCTCTGAGCTCTTTGACCATTGATGCTGTCACTGCCGCCATAGTACTTCCTCTCTCATCTCTCGTGGGCATCTGCCTTGCGCAACAAGCCGCTAAGCCAAATCGCGCGAGTCAGCGTCCATCAGTCTGCTGTTTTCTCTGTCTCTGGAGCCGGCTCCGCTGCATCGGTCTCAGCGTCTGCTTGTTCAGCGGATTCTTCAGCCGCTTCTGCCGGCGTTTCTTCAGCCGCTGCGGCTTCCGCTTCAGTCGCGTCGGGTTCGGCGGCTGGTTCGCCACCCTCTTCAACCTCAACAAAGTCGCTCTCTGCTACCGTGTTTTGCCCTTTTGCCTCCAAAATGGCATCTGCAAAACTGCTCAGGAATAATCTCACAGAGCGAATCGCATCATCGTTACCCGGTATTAAGTAATCCACGTTGTCTGGATTACTATTGGTGTCAACGATCGCGACCACGGGTATGCCAAGAGTTTTAGCTTCGGTAACCGCAATCTTTTCATGATCTACGTCAACGATCAGGATCACATCCGGTAGACCGCCCATATCCTTAATGCCGCCTAAGCTACTCTCTAACTTTTCTAACAAGCGTTGCCGTGTTAGCGCTTCATGTTTGGTTAGTTTCGCAAAGGTGCCATCGGTGCTCTGCTCTTCTAAATCTCGCAAGCGCCGAATTGATTGACGGATTGTCTTGTAGTTCGTCAACATGCCGCCGAGCCAGCGCTTATCGACGTAGGGCATGCCTGCTCTTGTCGCTTCCTCTTTTACGATTTTGCTGGCACTTCGCTTGGTACCAACAAAAAGCACCTTATTCTTCTTCGCAGCAACGGACGCTACAAACGAAAGCGCCTCTTCAAGCGCTGGTACAGTCTTTTCAAGGTTTATGATGTGGATGTCGTTTCGGGCGCCGAAGATGAATTCGCTCATCTTAGGGTTCCAATACCTTTTTTGATGTCCAAAATGGACGCCTGCTTCCAGCAGGTCACGCATGCTGACTCGAGCCATGATTTCTCCAATGTTTGGGTTAGGCTTCCACACATCCCAAACCGAAACCCGAAGGCACCCGCGATTTGTGTCGATGTGTGTGCTGATTTTCGATGCCGATCTTAAAAACGACATCCCTATTTGCGCTTCCGCGGCGCGCTTTATAGCATAATTATCGCGACAAACCAACGATTTAGCGCCAAACGTCAATTCAGGCTGCTATACTCTTGCCGCGCCAGGAGGAGATCAACGTGGTCAACATCAAAACAGCATTCGAGATCGAAAAGATGCGAACAGTAGGACGGCTTGCAGCCGAGCAGCTTGAGATGATCGCCGATTTTGTGCGGCCCGGTGTTAGCACAGGCGAACTCGATAGAATCTGCCATCGCTACACAATCGATCACCAGGCAGCGACGCCAGCCCCGTTGAATTATCGGGGCTTCCCGAAGTCAATTTGCACCTCGGTCAATCATGTGGTCTGTCACGGGATTCCAAGCGACGAAAAAATCCTCAAAGACGGTGATATTGTGAACATTGATGTCACGCTAATTAAAGATGGGTTCCATGGCGATACCAGCAAAACCTTTATTGTGGGCAAGGGCAGCGTCAGAGCCGATAGACTGGTAGAAACCAGTCGTCATTGCTTGAATCTCGGCATTGCAGAGGTGCGTCCTGGGGCAACGCTAGGCGATATCGGTCATGCGATTCAACGCTATGCCGAAAAGCAAAGATTCTCGGTGGTTCGAGAGTATTGTGGTCATGGGATCGGCCGAGTTTTTCATGACGAACCTCAGGTACTGCACTATGGTCGTCCTGGCACAGGTTTGACCCTTACGCCAGGCATGACATTTACCATTGAGCCCATGATTAATGCGGGTAAGGCTTCGGTTAAGCTATTGCCGGATCAATGGACCGTCGTTACCAAAGATCACCAACTCACCGCTCAATGGGAACATACGATATTAGTCACCGATACCGGCTATGAAATCCTCACGCATCGGTCAGACGACGAACTTCCAAGGGTGGGCTAGCTTGGATCTCAAGGCGCTCAACGACGCTGTTCAACAAAGCAAAAAACCGTTACCGCTCCTCAAAACTGCGTTGGCAGCGTTCAAAGAGGCTCAACGGGAGGCTTTTTCCAACGGTACAGCACCGACCACCCTGATCAAGGCAAGGTCTGATTTTATTGATCAAATTTTAACGCTTTGTTGGCAACGATTTTCTTGGGATGAGAACCTCTCGAGCCTGCGTAAAAGCCGGATTTCTTTGGTTGCGGTTGGGGGATATGGACGCTCAGAGCTTTTACCTAACTCGGATATCGATCTGTTGATCCTGACTGAGCGCGGAAATGCTCGCCAGCATACATCCAACATACAATCCTTTCTTACCCTACTATGGGACATTGGCCTGGAGGTAGGGCACAGCGTTCGAAGTGTGCAGGAATCCCTCCAGCAAGCCAGGTTAGACGTCACGGTCACGACTGCTCTGCTCGATGCGCGTAATATCTGCGGGACCCCAAAAATGCTCAATCAGTTAAGTGAAAAACTGAGAACAAAAGCGGGATGGAAATCAGCCACTTTCTTTAGCGCCAAAGCCGATGAACAAAAAGAACGACACGCCAAATCAAATCACACCGAGTATAGTCTCGAGCCCAACTTAAAAACTTCGCCTGGCGGGTTGCGGGATATTCAGACGATTCTCTGGATCGCTAACTTTCATTATCGCACTGATCAACTCGAGCAATTGGTCCTTGCAGACTTTTTAGAAGAAGCCGAGGCGCGCCTACTTTCTGAGGCTCAGGCCTTCTTATGGAAGGTGCGCTTCGTGCTTCACGACTTGTATCGTCGGGATGAAAATCGATTGCTCTTCGAACATCAACGTAAAGTCGCTCAGCAGCTCGGTTATGCAGACGGAGACCAGCTCGCAGTTGAGCAGTTCATGCAAGATTATTATCGATTCGCCAAATCTGTGAGCACAATCAATGAAATTGTCCTGCAGCATTTTGAAGAGGTTGTATTTAGACCGAGGCTTGTTAGAAAGCCCGTTGTCATCAATAACCGATTTCAAAGCAACCTAGAGCATTTAGAAGTCACCCACTCGAATGTCTTCGAGCAGCATCCAGAAGCGTTGCTAGAAATGTTTATTCTTTTAGGCGAAACCCCAGAGCTCAAAGGCATCCGAGCCGGGACCATTCGCCTTGCACAAGCTGCAGCTGCGAAAATTGACGATGACTTCAGAGCCAACCCAGTGACGACTGCACTATTTTTAAAGCTACTTCGTGTTGAGTTTCACCTATTTTCGCAACTCAGGCGCATGAACCGATACGGCGTACTGGGCGCTTATCTGCCGGAGTTTGAGCGGGTGGTCGGACAAATGCAGTTCGACTTGTTTCATATCTACACTGTCGACGCCCACACCCTGCAAGTGGTTAGAAATATGCGCCGCTTTCGATACAAAAATCAGGAGCAGCGGTTTCCGATCGCAGCACACATTCACCATCGCCTTCCTAAAATCGAACTACTCTACTTGGCTGGCTTTTTTCATGATCTTGCTAAAGGCCAAGGGGGTGACCACTCTGAACTCGGAATCGATATTGCTCGCAGATTTTGTGAGCGTCATCAACTTGGGATGTGGGACACAAACCTTGTCTGCTGGCTGGTTAAAAACCATCTTTTAATGTCAACGACGGCTCAACGTAAAGATATTTTTGATCCCGACGTGATCAAAACCTTCGCTGAAGAAATGGGCGACCAGGTTCGACTAGATTATCTATACGCCCTAACCGTCGCCGACATCAACGCTACCAATCCAGATCTGTGGAACAGCTGGCGGGCATCGCTTATGACGCAACTGTACCTTGAAACCAAGCGGGTGCTACGCATGGGTGTAGAGAACATGGTCGACCGGGATGATTATCTCGAACAAGTGCAGGCAAGCGTCATCAGAAAGCTATCGGAAAAAGGACTCGATCCAGCGCTCGTTGAAAGGCTATGGGCAGGTCTCGATGATGATTACTTCCTCAGGGAATCGGAACAAAACATCATTTGGCACACCGAATCGCTATATGACTACGACCTTGCGGATGGCCCGCTCATCCTAATCGGTGCTGACCAATCGAGACTGTCTCAGGAAAGCGATGCCATCCATATCTTTATTCATGCACGATCCACCGAACCGGTCTTCTACGCAGTGGTCGCAGCTTTTGAGGATCTAGGTATGAACATTGTCGATGCAAGAATACCCAGTAACACGCGAGGTAGAACCGATTACACCTTTGATGTGCTCGATACTCAAACCAACGATGACAAAAACCTGAGTACTCGAACTGAAACCATCAGGGCGACGCTCGCAAAGGCAATTAAGGCAGGGGATAGCTTCAGGATTCGCCCTCGACGGACGCCCCGTCAACTCAAAGAATTTAAACTTAAAACCACGGCGTCTTATCATCAAGACCCATCCTCTGAATTCACGGTTCTAGAGGTGCTCGCGGCCGATCGACCGGGACTCTTGGCAAAATTAGCCCGCCTATTTTCAGATCATGACGTACAAATCTTGGCTGCAAAAATCACGACGCTAGGCGAGCGCGTTGAGGATGTCTTTCATATTGTCGGCCGTGATGGCGAGCCCATTTTGCACCAGGATACGATAGAAAATTTGTGCGTAGATATTCGATCAGAGCTCGATCAGCATATCCAAAGGTTGACCGCATGAACCCAGATCTCAGTCGATTAAAACCCTATCCTTTTGACCAACTGAATCAGTTATTGGATGGCGTCACCCCTGGTGCCCAACCTTTTATTTCTCTGGCTTTAGGAGAACCCAGGCACCAGCCGCCAGATTTTATTATCGAAGCCTTTGCGAACACTGGCTTGCTCACTGAGGGCGTCGCGACTTATCCACCTACAAGAGGTTTGCCCAACCTCCGGGCGGCCATTGCCGACTTCGTCAGGCGGCGCTTTAGTCCCGCAGACCCTGATCCTGATTTTCACGTGCTGCCCGTTAATGGCACACGAGAGGCCCTGTTTGCAATAGCCCAGACCGTTTGTGACCCAACGTCCAAGCCCCTGACCTTACTGCCGAATCCCTTCTACCAGATCTATGAAGGTGCAGCACTTCTAGCAGGGACGACGCCACACTATCTCCCTTGCGGACCTGAGCGTGGGTTTCAACCCGATATCAACGCCATATCAGATGACTTATGGCAGCGGGTAGGACTGATTTACTTGTGCAACCCGGGAAATCCCCAGGGCGCATTAATGTCAACTGAGACGCTACAAGCTTGGATCTCCAAAGCACTCGAGCATCAGGCCGTGCTGGTCATGGACGAATGCTATTCTGAAATCTACAGAGAGGAAACTAATCCGCCGCCGGGTTTGCTGCAAGCGGCGGCCATGATGGGTAACAAAGACTTCAAACAGTGCCTTACATTCAACAGTTTATCGAAGCGATCCAATTTACCTGGGCTAAGGTCTGGATTTGTTGCAGGCGACGCAGATCTCATTCGATCCTTCCTTTTATACCGTACCTATCATGGTAGTGCCATGCCAGTTCACACCCAAAAGATTAGCGCCCTCGCTTGGCAAGACGACGACCACGTCCGAGCTAACCGCGCGCAATATACCGCAAAAATTCAGGATTTCGTCCGCGTACTCGCCCCTTTCTGGCCCATGCAACCGCCCGCCGCAAGCTTTTATCTCTGGCCTGAGACCCCCATCAACGATCTCGAATTTACCCAGCGTTTGATGCGCAATTGCAATATTAAGGTGCTCCCCGGGCAATTTTTGTCCAGATCTGTAAACGGCCAGAACCCTGGTCTTAATCGTGTCCGACTGGCCCTAGTTGCCGATAGCGACGATTGCTTAGAGGCTGCAAATAGAATCGCAGATAACTTTCAGCACCTAAGCTGAAAGTTATCCCTAAAACAGGCATAATTGGCGCCCTTCTCGAAGGCAAACCGGGTCAGCGGAGGATTCATGTTTTGTATTGGTATTGGCGTAGGCACTCACTCGGCCCAGGGACACTGGTTAGACGTTGCATATCCGCAGTCAGTGCTTAACCCTGACGCTAAGCTGATTGATGAAATTAACTCGATAGTCGATCTGCAAGCGGATGCCGGTGCCGTTACCCTTGATTCGGATACTCTCTCTCAGCTAGCCAACGCCGTTTCTGACGAAGCCCAGCAATCATTGCTTAATGACCTTGTTACCAGCCAAAGCCCCTGCGTCTTAACATGGCTTCGCAAAGACTCGGCCATCACATCCACACCTGAAGCTTATCTCAAGCTGCATTTACTATCGTCAGGGCAATCATTACCCAACAGCCTCAATCTTGACGGCATTTTCGCGGCGCTACCTAATGTTGCATGGACCAGCGAGGGTCCGATAGCCATTGAAGCGCTTGATCAAGCATTACTGAAAGCTAGGGTCGCCGGTAGGCACCTTGATGTGACGAGCATTGATAAATTTCCGAAGCTCACCAACTATTTAGCACCGCACGGTGTTCGGATTGCAGATTCAGCCCGGGTTCGACTCGGCGCCTATCTGGGACCAGGCACCACGGTTATGCACGAGGGCTTTGTTAATTTTAATGCCGGCGCGGAAGGCCCGAATATGGTTGAAGGTCGTATTTCCCAGGGTGTCTTCGTTCGCAAGGGCAGTGACCTAGGCGGCAGTGCGTCTACAGCCGGCACCCTGTCCGGTGGCGGCAACGAAGTTATTACCATCGGTGAAGACTGCTTGATCAGTGCCAATGCTGGCACTGGCATTTCTCTGGGCCATCGCTGCACCATTGAGGCTGGCCTCTATATTACGCCCGGGACCCGCGTGACCGTTATGGATACCGAAGGTACACCCATAAAAACCGTCAAAGCGCGACTACTCAATGGTCAGGACGATTTGCTTTTTATTCGACATTCTCAAACCGGAGAAGTCCAATGTCGCACTAATCAAAATGCCATTAAGCTTAACGATATGCTACACACGCACAATTGAATATCACCATGAATGCTAGCACTCCTTCCAAAGCAGATGATCTTTTGACCCTTGCTCGAGATCTGATTGCGAGACCTTCGGTTTCGCCCCTTGATGAGGGCTGTCAAACAGTCATTGCGGAAAGATTGGCTAAATCTGGTTTTGCCACAACATCGATGCCCTTTGCCGATGTCAGTAATTTATGGGCGGTGCTCGATAGTCATCGGCCCGGACCAACCTTAGCCTTTGCCGGCCATACGGATGTGGTGCCATCAGGGCCCGTAGCCGAATGGACTTATCCGCCTTTTCAGCCGACTTGTCAGGATGGTTGGCTGTATGGGCGAGGTAGCGCTGATATGAAATCGGCCCTCGCTGCCATGATCGTAGCTTGCGAACGCTTTATCTCTGATCACAACAATTTTCAAGGTAGGATTGCCTTTTTAATCACCAGCGATGAAGAAGCAGAAGCACGGCATGGTACCCGCGCCGTAATGGAGGCGCTGGCACAAGCTGACACAGAGATCAGCTATTGTCTGATTGGAGAACCTTCCAGCGCTCACCAGCTGGGAGATATGATTAGAGTCGGACGCCGTGGCTCGCTTAATGGCCGGCTCACCATAACCGGCCAATCCGGCCATGTCGCTTATCCTGATACGGTCATTAACCCCATCCACCTCGCCATGCCGATACTCGATAGTTTATGTCAAACGCAGTGGGATCAGGGCAATGACTATTTCCCAGCGACCAGTTTTCAAATTTCTAATCTGCATGCGGGTATGGGCGTCCAGAACGTTGTTCCAGGCGAGGCTGTCATCGATTTTAACTTCCGATACAGTACGGCCTCCTCAGAGACGAGCTTAAAAAGTCGAACGGAGGCAATCCTTAATTCTTACCAGGTTCCTTTCAAAATCGAATGGTCGTTGTCGGGAGCGCCTTTTTTGAGCGAGCGAGGCAAACTCATAGAGGCAGCAGTTTCAAGCATCGAGCATTCAACAGGGTTAACACCGGAGCTTTCTACTGGCGGCGGCACCTCAGACGGTCGGTTCATTGCGCCCTTTGTGCCAGAGGTCATCGAGCTCGGTCTGTTGAACACGTTCATCCATAAAATCGATGAGCGAGTACCTGTGGCAGATATCGAAACCTTGACTCAGATTTATGTTCAAATACTCGAGCGATTGTTACTGCCCAATGAATAGCCCTCGCTATCCAGATCTTGAAATTTATGTCCAAAGTCTAGATCTTGATCGAATAACGGGCGCCCTCGAGGCGCTCTTTGCTATTGATATTTGGACCGAGCGCAAAAACACGCGCTCTACCAACATCACCACCGCAGCTGGTCGAGCAGATATCATTGTTAGCGCTGAGGCTTATCAGGATTACTCCAGCGTCTGGCTCAAAACCAATGTCACCGAGTTCGACACTGACTTCGACTTCGCCGAGGCCATCAGTCAAACCCTACCTAACCTTATTCGATGCAGCCAGGGCTCTTGGGATGATCAAACATCGGATCAAGAAGCGCTTTGGTTTTGGTTCGAAAATGGCCAACATGGCTTGTCACGATGGGACTAAAATCAATCTTTGTTCTCGCCATGCTAGGGGTACTGGGATTACTCATCAGCATCCTCTGGTTTTTACCGGCGAGCCTTGCTTGGCAACAATTGTCCTCATCCTTGGTATATCCAAAAGATCTCGCTGTCGCGACACCCAGAGGGTCTGTGCGCGAGGGGTCAACTTGGCTTCGATTTCGAGGCTTTCCACCCTCACAATTATCGTGGCAAGCTGGCTGGCCTAGGGTGACCGAGGGCGAACCCACCATTGATTATGATTTACGCTTACAAGGTCCAGATCATCTACTTACTGGAAATCTTACCCTGACCCTCTCGAATCAAAACCTTAAGGTGAACGCCATTCAAGGGTACCTGGGCAGCAATGATATTAATCGATTAGCAGTTCCCTTTGGTCATCAATTCAGCGGTGAATTTACGCTACGCGAGGGCGCTTTTAAGATTCAAAACTCGTGTCTAACTTCGTTGACGGGGACACTTTTGTGGACCGGCGGACCCATCGTTTTCAGTACACCTCGAGAAACCGCGAGGTACGATCTGCCGCAACTGTCAGCAGATTTATCTGATCAAGACTGTGGCATCAGAGTTGACGTCAAAACAGTCAACTCTGACTCAGCTCGACTCGTTTTGAGCACCGAGGGCTGGTTTCTAGCAGAACTTGCGCCTGAGTTTCTGCAAGCCCTGGGGGTCAAAGGCGCAGCACAGTTGAAAGGGCCTCTCCTGTTTGAAGAGAAAATCCTGTAATCTTACCGAACACCATTTGACCAAAAGCTTATGGGCGCAACCTTCATTGCCAAATTTCAACGGCCTGTCTCGATAGGGGTCTTAGCCTTACTGTGCGGCTGGTTTATCTACTTAGCGGTGCAAAACGTGTTTTTTTATATCGACGCGAGCGTTGTGATGGATCTTGAGAACATCGATTCAGCACCTGCCTCACAACCTCAACAACAAGGCCAGTCTAGTCCAAATCCGACGACCCTCGCGCTATTTGGCCGCCCGGATGCCAACTCGAGCACCAAGGTTATTGAAGCGCCGACCACGCGGCTCAATCTCGAGCTACAAGGGGTTTTCCTAAGCGACACCAATGGATCATCGAGCGCGATCGTCGCAGAGCGTGGCCGGGATGGAAAACTCTATATTGTGGGAGACAAGTTGCCAGGCAACGGCGTTTTGCAGTCGGTTGCGGCAGACCATATCTTGTTTAAGCGCAGCGGGCGTCTTGAGAAACTTATGTTCACTAGCAAGCGTCTTGACATACAAGCCTCTGGCAGCAGCCCATCGAACGATGTTGCTCGAGCCAGTCAAAACCGGCGAACGCAAACCGAAGACAAGCGCGCAAACTCAGTTACCCGCAGGAGTCCTGCAGCAGCCACTACCACCGGCACTAGGCTCTCAGACATTCAAACTCGATTGGCTCAAAACCCCAAAGCCGTCCTCGATGAATACGGCTTAAGCGCCGTCGCCCCTGGGACAAGTCAGGGCTACAAAATCAATTCTGCTCACCCAGCTTTGGCGAATTCGGGCTTACAACCTGGGGACCGAGTAGTCTCTGTAAATGGCGCGCCCCTTGGGGTCGCTATGAATGATGTCAGGTTAATCGATCAGGCACGGTCCGCTGGTCGTGTGAGAGTCGAGGTAGAACGCGGCGGCCGCCGATTTTTCCTCACGATTCCCATACCCTAAGCCCCACTGATCCAGTAAACTGTCCTCACATCGGAAACCTTGTGCCCTATGAGCCTACTGATAAGATTTATTATGATTGCCTGCCTCATGACGGCAAGCACGACAGAAGCTGAAGAGACCTGGAAGATTAATCTTAAGAATGCCGATATTCGAGAATTTGTCACGCAGGTCTCGGCCATCACTGGTAAAAGTTTCATCATAGATCCTCGGGTTAAAGGCGACGTCACCATTGTTTCCAATGTGACCATGGATGAAGACTCCGTCTATCAACTGTTTCTCAGTGTGTTGCAAGTTCACGGCTTTGCTGCGGTACCTGCTGGGTCTGCCATCAAAATTGTCCAAACGGTCTTAGCTAAGCAATCGGGCAACCCTGATGACTTCGTTGACGATTTGATGTCCGAAGAACTTGTGACTCGAGTCATCTCGGTGACGAATGCTCCCTCTGAAGAGATGGTTAAAGTTTTGCGACCTTTAATCCCCCAATATGGGCACATAGCAGCGCTGAGCGAGCCCAACGTGCTCATTATCAGCGATCATGCATCCAACATTACCCGACTTGTAGAAATCATCAATCGAGTAGACATCGCCGATACATTGGAGGTCGCTATCGTCGACCTAAAAGAGGCTTGGGTGGAAGATATTGTGCGTTTGCTCGAGGAACTTGCGCCTGACCAGATTGGTAAGAGCGCTAAAGGACCCAATCGAGTCAGTATTGTCGCAAGCGAGCGCACCAATAGCCTCGTTATTAAAGGCGAGCGCTACACGTTAGCCCGTGTCAAAGCCTTGGTCGACCAGCTTGATGTACCAGCAAACCGTTCAGGGACTATCAAAGTCATTAAACTCTCGCACTCAGACGCAACGAAAATGGCTGAGATTCTCAGTAATGTTGTTAGCACGAAGGGCAGCAGCAGCGAAGACAAAATGGTAGAGGTGAGCATTCAAGCCGATGAAGCCATTAATGCGCTCGTTATTCGAGCGGATCCGGCAAATATGATCGACCTCATGGACATTATAGAAAGTCTCGACGTCAGACGCCTTCAGGTGCTGATAGAAGCGGCCATTGTAGAGGTGACCAGTGATTTCAGTAGACAATTGGGTAGTGAACTTGCGATTGGTGATGCATCAAGGGGCACAACGCCACTTGGTCTAACCGCGCCCAGTGGCACACTGGCACAAATCCTCCAAGGCTTGGCTGTACCCAGTGGACAACCTTCCCTGCCGCCTAGTCTCGGCGAGTCTCCGCTCATCGCCGGGGGCAAACTATCACAAACAGATACGAGTTTCGCTTTTATTGTCAAAGCGCTGGCCGCCAACAGTGATGTCAACTTACTATCGACGCCCAGTATCACAACGATGGACAACGAAGAAGCCAAGATCGTCGTTGGTCAAAATGTCCCCTTTCGAACCGGATCGACAGTCACCGGCAGTCAAGGTACGACTAATCCCTTTACCACGATTCAGCGGGAAGACGTCGGATTAACGCTTGAAGTCACGCCCCATATTAATAGCAACAATCTCGTCCGATTGCTGATCCATCAAGAGGTGTCAGAGGTTGACGCGTCGAGCCTAACGGTTATCGGATCCGAGGCCGCCGCAGATTTAATCACCAATAAACGCACCATCGACACCACTATCTTGGTGGAAAACGAAGAAGTGATTATTTTAGGTGGCTTGATCCGGGATAAGGAAACCCAAGGCGAATCTCGCGTACCGGTACTCGGCAGCATCCCAGGGCTCGGCGCGCTCTTTCGGAGTCGCACCAAAAGCATCGAGAAACAGAACCTGCTGGTTTTCTTACGGCCCACGGTGCTGACATCCGGCGCGGATGTGGCCAAGGCGTCGGCTCGGAAATTTGACCGAGTATTTGAACTCGAAATCGAGGGCACCGGCCGAGATACGGCGGAAAGACTATCTGATTTACTCGATGCAAAACTTTAGGGCTGAACAAGACAACTTGTTATGCCATTCAGAGCCATTTTCGCTAAATTACTCACGACTTGGCTGAAGCCCACTTTTATTAACAACACACCGATTGCCCTCGAGATTGATCCAAAATTAGAGATGTCCGAGGTTCGATATGTGCTCGATTGCGACTCTTTCTCGGACCGCGCACTATTGGCCTATGGATGCAAGCTTGGCGAGCTCCCAGAACCCGTAACGATAGAACCGGATCCCGATTTTTATTGGTGTTTGCGTCACCGAGAAGGTTTGCTCGGCCGGCGCTCACCAAGGGCCAATGGACAACTGTCCTTGAAGCGCAATCTAATTGAGGCCTCAACTACCAACCCACGTCTGATTCCCGTTTCGGTTTATTGGGGTCACCAACCCGATCGAAATCTATCAATATGGAAAGCAGTTCTGTCAGACCAGTGGGGCCCAACATCGCGATTTAGAAAGTTGCTCTGCATCTTGTTTACGAGAAGGCATATTTTGGTCCAATTTGGTCCAGCGTTGCCCCAAGCATCAATCCTCGACGAAGGCATCGCCAATGCCCAGCGCGCACATCGATTACTCCGAGGACACTTTAAACGTCAGCGTCAACTGATAATTGGCCCTGATCTATCTCATCGTCGCACCCTTATAGACGAGTTACTTACTGCCGCTAACGTTCAGTCGGCCATAGATACTCTGGCCGAAACAGAATCGCTACCACGCCACCAAGTCGCAGCAAAGGCTTATCGCTATGCTCAGGAAATTGCCTCCGATCAATCTTATCGCGTTGTTCGATTTTTCAATATTTTGCTCACCTGGCTATGGAATCGACTCTACGACGGAATTGAAGTCAATCATCTGGACAGAGTAAGAGCGGCATCAGAACAGTCAGAAATCGTTTATGTGCCCTGTCATAGAAGCCATATCGATTATCTTCTGCTGTCTTACGTGCTGTATCACAATGGGCTCGCGCTACCGCATATTGCCGCCGGTAATAACCTGGATCTACCAATTATTGGTCCCCTATTGCGTCGAGCAGGCGCCTTTTTTATGCGAAGGAGTTTTCGGGAGAATCCATTATACAAATCTGTGTTTGACGAATATCTGCACCTACTTCTCTCCCGAGGCTATAGCGTTGAATATTTTATCGAGGGAGGTAGAAGCCGACTCGGGCGCATGCGCTCGCCTAGGGCAGGCATGATTAATATGACACTTCGAGCGTTTTATCGAGACCATCGTCAAGACGTTCAATTCGTTCCCGTCTATTTTTCTTACGATCGTGTTCTCGAAATTAGTAGCTACCAAAAAGAATTAGATGGTCAGGCCAAAAAAACTGAATCTATATTTGACCTGATCGGCGTCATTCGCCTGTTTAAACTCGCCTTCGGGCAAGTGCACGTTAATTTTGGCTCACCTATTTCTTTAGCTCAGTATCTCGAGACTCATACGGACGAACCTCTTGATAGCATCACAGAACCCACCCATCGAGACCTTTGCCAACATTTAGGTAACCATATCGCTCACCGCATCAATGCCAGTATCACTGTCACGCCCGTCCAACTTTTTGCGATTATTATGTCTCAGTCGCC
>Ga0255758_10000084_pt1 | contig 91598 bp, 82 predicted proteins | sample 011ome_24_FD_179958 | JGI IMG/M metagenome (GOLD analysis project Ga0255758, IMG submission 179958) | Coastal salt marsh microbial communities from the Groves Creek Marsh, Skidaway Island, Georgia - 011513CT metaG (version 2) | ecosystem: Environmental > Aquatic > Marine > Intertidal zone >... | reverse complement strand
AAAAGAGTGATGCGCTAGAGCCATTTTATCCCGATCGCATTGCTTCTCGTATTCTCGGCATGGGCGATGTTCTGTCACTTATCGAAGAGGCTGAGCGCAAAGTTGACAAGGCGCAGGCAGAGAAGCTTGCTAACAAGATCAAGAAGGGCAAGGGTTTCGACCTTGAGGACTTTCGCGAGCAGCTCAAGCAAATGCAGAATATGGGCGGCGTTTCCAGCATTATGGACAAGTTGCCAGGCATGAGCGCGCTGCCGCCTGGTGCAGCTAAGATGGTCGATGATTCGAAGTTTAAGCGGATGGAGTCAATTATCAATTCAATGACTCCGCGTGAGCGGCGCAATCCGGATGTGTTGAACGGTTCTCGCAAGCGCCGTATTACGCAGGGCTCGGGCACGCAAATTCAAGATCTAAACCAGCTGCTCAAACAGCACAAGCAGATGCAGAAAGTGATGAAAAAGATGAAAGGCGGCAACATGGCAAACATGATGCGTGGCCTAGGTGGGATGCGCGGTATGGGCGGAATGGGTGGTCCCGGAGGTAATTTCCCACGATTCTGAAAGTGTCTCGGGCTGTCATCGGCAACAGTCCTCGTTGCTAGGATGGCGGCGGGGCGGTTTGGTTAGATTTGGCGCGTTATACCTGCTTCCAATCCCCACTTATTTAACATAGAATACCCGCCCTTTTATCCAGGCCGGATATTTCGTGCGCTGTTTATTAGATAAAACGGCAGAAAAATAACGGCTCGTCGGCGTAAGTCGCGGATTTAATAGAATATTTGCTAAGTAAACCTAACAGGAATTAAGTATGGTCACGATTCGACTATCTCGTGGTGGCGCTAAGAAACGTCCTTTTTATCACATCACGGTTACTGATAGCCGCTCATCGCGCGATGGCCGTTTCATCGAGCGCATCGGTTTTTTCAACCCACGCGCCACCGGCGGTGAAGAGCGATTGCGTCTGGATCAGGAACGCATGGCCTACTGGCAAGCTCAGGGTGCTCAGATGAGCCCTCGCGTAGTGTCGCTAGCGAAGGATGCCGCTAAAGCGCCAAGCACAGAGGCATAGTCCTGAGCTTGAGCGGTTCGGGTGACAGTAACGCGTCGAATGAAGCCTGGGTAGTCTTAGGCAAAGTCGGCAAAGTGCATGGCATCAAGGGCTGGGTGCGAGTCATCTCGTTTACCGAGGCCCCAGATGGCATTCTGGATTATCCCGTACTAAGGGCAGAATTTGATAGCAGTCTGGCACCGGCTTCCGCCTCGCGTCTGTTAGAGGTTGATGATTATCGGCAACAGCCGAAGGGGTTAATCGTCCACTTTAAAGGGATCGATAATCCGGAGGAGGCGAGGTTGCTAAACGGCGCCACGCTTTCTGTAGAAAGGCAGGCCCTACCTGAGCTCGAAAGCGACGAATACTATTGGTATCAGCTCGAGGGACTAACGGTAGTAAATTTGCGGAATGAATGCTTCGGCGTCATTAAATCGATGCTCGAAACCGGCGCAAATGACGTCATGGTGGTCAAGCCTACCGAAGAAAGCATTGATGACCGGGAACGATTGATTCCTTATCTAAGTGATTCGGTTGTGCAAAAAGTCGATCTCGATGAGGGTGTTATTCGAGTTGATTGGGAGGCCGATTATCTCGCCTAACCGCCGCGCTTGGTTCGGATCGATCTTGGAGCGATGTTAGGGAAGAGAGATCAAGAAATGAAGATTGGCTTGATCACGCTTTTGCCGGAGATGTTCGCTGCCATAAGCGACTATGGAATATGCGGTCGGGCTATTCGAGAAGGATTAGTCGAGCTCAAGTTGGTTAATCCGCGTGATTTTACCGCGGACAAACACCGAACCGTCGACGATAAGCCTTTCGGTGGCGGTCCGGGTATGCTCATGAAGACAGAGCCTCTCGTCGCGGCAATTCGTGCGACGAAAGAAGCGTTGATGCGCAGCACGGAGTCTGTACCTAAGGTTGTTTACCTCTCGCCTCAAGGCGCGAAGGTAAATCAAGAGAAAGTAGTTAGTGAGTCACAGGCGGCGTCACTGATTCTCATCTGCGGCCGATACCAAGGGATCGACCAGCGGGTGCTAGAGAGCGAGATAGACGAGGAATGGTCACTAGGTGACTTTGTCATCAGCGGCGGTGAGATTGCTGCGATGGCAGTCGTAGATGCGATGATTCGTCGGCAAGTTGGCGCGCTTGGAGACAGTGACTCCGCGCTGCAAGACAGTTTTGAAGAAGGTTTACTGCACTGCCCCGAATACACGCGGCCGCAGAGCTTTGAAGGACGTGACGTACCCAGTGTCCTGCTGAGTGGAGACCATGCTGCAATCAAGCGTTGGCGACACAAACAGGCGCTAGGAACGACATGGCGCAAACGACCCGACTTGCTAGAGGCTAGGGAGTTGACGCCAGAGCAGCGCTTGCTGCTCGATGAATACCAGAAAGAACACGGTGACCAGTAAGCTAGGCACCCCAAATCGAATTGACACAGAATAATCCTCAGGCGTGAGCCGCGGGGCCCAGAGAGTTTAGGAGCAGGCACGATGAGCAAGAACAAAATTATTCAGCAGATCGAAGCGTCACAGATGTCACGCGAACTACCAGATTTCGGTCCTGGTGACACGGTCGTTGTGCAAGTAAAGATTAAAGAAGGCGAGCGTGAGCGTCTTCAGGCATTCGAAGGCGTTGTAATTGGCCGTCGCAGCCGCGGATTAAACTCTGCTTTTACCGTCCGTAAAATCTCGCATGGTGTCGGCGTAGAGCGAACTTTCCAAGCGTATAGCAAGCAGGTCGAGAGCGTCACTGTTAAGCGTCGTGGTGATGTTCGACAGGCTAAACTTTACTATTTGCGTGACCTCACTGGCCGTAAGGCGCGTATCACCGAAAAGCTTGAAAAGAAAGCCTAAGCGCTCTCTCTTGCGATCAGCTTAGCGCAACTTATAGCGACTAAGCTTAGCGACTAAGCCGGCTGATGCCGGCTTTTTTGTTCGTGAAATGCGAAAAGCTCCTGCGGCAGGTAGGCCAATACTCACCTATGCCTTTCTGTGAAGAAGCAGTATCGAGAGCCCTTATCAATTGAGCCCTTCGCATTCAAATGCTATAAAATGGAGTCTCGTCAGTGGTCAACAAGCGGCCAGGAGCAAGAGTATGAAAGTTTTGATAGCGACCCTGCGGCATCACGTCGCCGTGCGGTTTGAACGGCTGAATTCAAGCATCACTAAGCGTTGGCTCATAGGTCTTCTCACCGCGATGTTGGCCCTGAGTGTCGGGCAGGTTAGTGCTCAGCAATCGCTCAGGGATAAGCTTTCGGCCGCCATCGAAACTGCCTCTGGTAACCAACTCAAAATTACCGCCTTAAAGAAAACAGTTTTGCCAACTATCTATGAGGTGCAACTCAGTACGGGAGAAATTCTTTACAGCGATATCTCCGGTGACTACCTGTTCGCTGGAGACATGTACAGAACGAGCCCGTCTGGTTTGGTCAATCTGTCTGCAACCTCTCGGCAGGGCACAAATTTGGAAAAGCTCAATAAGATTGCCGAGTCTGAGATGATAATTTTTGAGCCTGAAGAAACCAAGGCGACTCTTACCGTCTTCACAGACGTCGATTGTACGTATTGCCGTAAATTGCACGGTGAGCTCGATCAGCTTCTGGCTTACGGTATTCGTGTCAGGTATCTCGCTTATCCCCGCGGCGGTGCCGATTCCCCTGCCTTTCCTAAAATGGTGTCGGTATGGTGCTCGAGCAATCGTCACAAATCGTTTAATCAGGCGAAGAACGGGCAGAGTTTACCCGCAGCCGATTGCGAAACGCCGATTCTCGAACACTATGCGCTGGGCAATGAGTTCGGTGTGAACGGGACGCCAGCACTGGTCTTCCCCGACGGACGGCTTGTGCCCGGATATATTGAAGCGACGCGTCTCGCCGCTATGTTAGGCATTCTCTAAAAAATATTCTTAGATAGGATTACTCAGTTAGGAGGCTGCCGCCTTCTTGCTCATCAAATCCAGTATAATTCAGGACGACGCGGCTGTGCGCGTCTCCTTCTTGCGAGGCTATGTGTTGGACTCTGTCAAATTAAAAACATTGAAAGTAGGTATTTGTGGCTATGGCACAGTGGGAAGCGGCACGCTCGCTCTACTGCAGGGCAACGCAAAGGAAATTACGCGCAAGACAGGCGTCGAAATTGAGGTTTACCGAGTGGCCTCCCGAAGCCTTCAAGTTGCTATCGCCGGAGTAACCCATTCAGGCACTGATCCTTTCGAGGTCGCATCCGACGAGGAGGTCGATGTCGTCGTCGAGGCGATGGGCGGTTTTGAACCTGCTTTTGAGGTGGTGAAAAAAGCCTTAGAAAACGGCAAGCATGTTGTAACTGCAAATAAAGCGCTGATTGCCGAGCGAGGGGCTGCGCTGATCGAGCTGGCCGAACAGAAAGGCGTAACGCTAGCCTATGAGAGCGCGGTGGCAGGTGGTATCCCTATTGTGAAAGCGCTTCGCGAGGGTCTTGCCGCTAACCGAATCGATTGGCTGGCGGGCATCATTAACGGCACTGGCAACTTTATACTCTCCGAGATGATGGAGAAGCAGCGAGAGTTTGCCGACGTGTTGGGGGAAGCACAAGCCCTCGGCTATGCAGAGGCTGACCCTACGTTCGACGTTGAGGGAATTGATGCTGCACACAAGCTGACAATAATGGCTTCGATTGCCTTTGGTATGCCCTTGGCCTTCGACAAGACGTATACGGAAGGTATCAGTGCACTGACTCCCGAGGACATCGGGTATGCCAAGGAGCTTGGATATCACATTAAGCATCTGGGCATTGCGAGACTCGAAAACGGCTGGGTACAAACACGGGTCCACCCTACGTTAATTTCTACCAAACATCTGCTAGCCCACGTGCATGGCGTTGGTAATGCAATTGTCGTTCACGGTCATGCGGTCGGGAGTACTCTCTATAACGGTCCGGGTGCGGGAGCGGAGGCAACGGCGTCGTCGGTTGTTGCGGATATTATCGATATCGCGCGTGCTAAAGCGCAGGGACTCGCCAGACCGAATGTCCCTATACTCGGGTTTGAAACACTAAGGACCGATCTCAAAGCGCTTACAATAGATGAGATTGAAACCGAATATTATTTACGAATCACAGCGCAAGATATCATTGGTGTGATGGCAAATGTCGCCTCTGAATTGGAGCGTTTTGGTATTGGCATCGATGCACTGATCCAGAAAGAGAGCGACGGTAAAAATGTACCGATCGTTATACTGACAGATAAAGCGCGCGAAAGTGAATTGGATGAAGCTATCGCAGCGATAGAGAAGCTCACGAGTGTCACAGCACCGGTAATGAAAATTCGTGTCGAGAGCTTCGGCGAATAAAAGGATTAATCGTGAAATACGAAAGCACACGTGGCGGTTGCCCTCAGCAAAATTTCGAGCAGGTGTTGCTCACGGGCCTTGCCCCAGACGGTGGTCTCTATGTGCCCACCGAACTCCCGCATTTTTCGCTTGAGGAAATCGCGTCCTGGCGAGAGCTAAGTTATCCAGAACTGGCTATGAAGGTGATTACACCTTTTATAGGTGAGGAGATCCCAACACAGGACCTGCGCGAAATCATCGAACAAAGCTATGCCGCATTTAATCATCCAGATATAGCTGCGCTCGAGCCACTTGGTAATGAGGAGTATGTTCTCGAGCTTTTTCATGGCCCCACGTTGGCGTTTAAAGATTTTGCCCTGCAGGTGCTCGGCCGCCTTCTAAACTATGTTCTGAGTAAGCGCGACCAACGGGTAGTTATTCTAGGTGCAACCTCGGGTGATACCGGCTCTGCTGCGCTCGAAGGCTGTCGTCATTCTGATCGGGTTGATATTTTTATCCTTCATCCGCATAACCGTGTCTCGGATGTCCAGCGCAAGCAAATGACAACGGTCACCGGCAATAACGTGTTTAATCTCGCCGTTGAGGGGAATTTCGATGACTGTCAGCGAATTGTAAAAGCCGCTTTCGCTGATCAAAGTTTTCTTGCTGATGATCGACAGTTAGTCGCGGTCAATTCGATTAACTGGGCGCGCATATTGATGCAGATTGTTTATTATTTTTCGGCCGCTTTAAGGCTCGGAGGCCCAGAGCGCAAGGTGTCTTTTTCGGTACCCACGGGCAATTTCGGCGATATCTATGCAGGCTATCTTGCGAAAAAGATGGGACTGCCGATCGACCAGTTAGTCGTTGCGACGAATAAAAACGACATTCTTCACCGGTTTATCGCCCACAATGACTACTCGGTGTCTGAGCTCGCAAAGACCTATTCGCCAAGCATGGATATTCTTGTGTCGAGCAACTTCGAACGTTTCCTATTCGATGTGTTTGATGATGATGGTGCAGCTGTCGCTGATCTGATGGCTAAGTTTGGTAAAGAAATTCGCAGCGTGCCTGACGAGCGCTGGCAGCGCGTGTCTGCAATTTTTGACAGTGCGGCCGTAGATGACGAGACGACTTGTGAGGTTATCGCATCGGTTAAGGCGCAGACTGGCATGTTGCTCGACCCGCATACAGCGATTGGGGTTGAAGCCGCTCGCCGTTGCCGTCGCGAGGCTTCGGTGCCGATGATCACATTGGCAACGGCTCATCCGGCAAAATTTGGCGATGCGATAACGGCAGCGGGTCTGGCTTCGCCAGAATTGCCAGAACACCTTGCTGATCTTTTCGACCGCAAAGAGAACTTTAGCGTAGTCCTCAACGACCTTAGCGCCGTGACCGACTATGTGAAAAAGCACGCGCGGCGTTAAAGGATGCCACTAGAACTCATTACCCGCACGCCCGGCAATCTAGTTCTACCCGATTCTTTGCCGCCGTTGGTCCGCCGAATTTATAGTCAGCGGCCACTCGCAGCACTCACTGAGCTCGAGCTAAAACTGTCGCAGCTTATTTCACCTACTCAGCTCAAAGGAATCGACGCGGCAGTCGGGTTATTGGAGGCTGCGCTTCACAATGCAGAGCGGCTATTAATCGTCGCAGATTTTGACGCCGACGGCGCCACGAGTTGCGCGCTGGCCATGACTGTGATGCGCGCCCTAGGGTGCGCGCATATCGATTACATCGTGCCCAATCGATTCGAATATGGCTACGGGCTAACACCCGAAATCGTCGAGCTCGCGAAGGCAAAGGCTCCTGATCTTATTATTACCGTCGACAACGGCATCTCGAGTCTTGAGGGTATATCGGTCGCGCGCGAAGCGGGCATTAAGACTCTTATTACCGATCATCACCTGCCGGGGCGCGAGCTGCCGGCAGCGGATGCGATCGTCAATCCTAATCAGCCCGGCTGTGAGTTTCCGAGTAAAAGCATCGCAGGCGTGGGCGTGATTTTTTACGTCATGCTCGCGCTGAGGAGTCGTCTTCGAGAGAGCGGGTGGTTTGAACGGAAAAACATTCCTGAGCCGAATCTGGCCGAGCAGCTCGACCTCGTCGCGTTGGGCACCGTAGCCGATGTTGTTGCGCTCGATCACAATAATCGCATTTTAGTTAGTGAGGGTATCAAGAGGATTAGAGCAGGGCGTGCACGCCCCGGGATTCTTAGCTTATTGACGCTCGCAAAGCGCAATTTCACGACACTTGCTGCAAGCGATCTGGGCTTTGCGGTTGGGCCTAGGCTTAATGCTGCAGGGCGTCTCGATGATATGTCGACAGGCATCGAATGTCTGCTCACGCTTTCCGAGCACGAAGCGTATGAGTATGCCTTGAAGCTCGACGGCATGAATAAAGATCGCCGCGATATTGAGGCAGGTATGCGTGAACAGGCGTTTGCTTTGGTCGAGCAGCTCGCCTTGGACGCCGATGATCTCCCCGCGGCATTGAGTCTGTTCGATGAGCGATGGCACCAGGGCGTAGTCGGCATTGTTGCCTCCCGAATCAAAGAGCGCTGTCATCGTCCCGTTATCGCTTTCGCGCTGGCCGATGCGGATGCCCCTGATTCTGAGCTCAAGGGCTCGGCAAGATCGATACCGGGTTTTCATATACGCGATGCGCTTGATGCGGTTGCAACCGCTAATCCAGGCCTTGTGACTAAATTTGGCGGTCATGCGATGGCGGCGGGGCTTAGCCTCTCTCGCGCTAACTTTGATGCCTTCGCACGCGCATTTGCCGACGAGGCAACGCGTATTCTTAGTCCTGAACTGCTGCAGGCAACGATTGTGAGCGACGGCGAGCTTGCGGCCCATGAGTTAACGCTCAGCTGCGCTGAAGAGCTTGCTGCCGCAGGCCCGTGGGGGCAGGCGTTTCCGGAGCCCTTGTTTCACGGTCGATTCAAGCTGCAACAGCAGCGCCGCCTCGGTGAGAACCATCTTAAAATGGTGTTGAGTCCTCTAGACGATGAGGCGGTTATCATCGATGCTATTGCCTTTGCTGTGAGTGAAGAAGACTGGCCTGAGGCCACAGCGACCGAGATTGAGGTAGCCTATCGCCTCAGCATTAATGAATTTAGAGGTAATAGGACGGTTCAGTTGATGGTTGAGCGTCTTCTCCGAAGTCATTAGTGTGACAGCAGGGTGCTTGAGCGACCGCAAGGAGAGGAAGCACCAGACGCGGAAGCCGAACACCAATAGGTCTACAATGACAGTGAAGGGCGTATTTGTTACCTTGTAGCCCTCGATTAAGCTGTCTTAGAAACACCGGTTCTACCTGAATAATTGCAGAACATGGTGTTGCGTCTCTCCATCAAATTGCGGGTAAACGCGTTTATAGCAATGGAATAAAGCATGTTAATTAAGTCTTATAAGCTATTGTTATTAATTACTTTAAGCTTAATCTCTATGGTCTCTTCTGCGCAAATTCACAGGACAGACCAGATTGAGGTGGAGCTGCTTGCGGAAACCACCAATGTGGTGCCTGGTGAAACCTTGTGGCTCGCTATCCGCCTCAAACCGATTGAGCACTGGCATACCTATTGGAAATTTGGCGGTGACAGCGGTGAGGCAACAAGCACTAGCGAGTGGCGGCTCCCCGCAGGCGCAAGTGCCGGCGAAATCCAATGGCCGATTCCTGAGTGGACACCGTTTCCAGGCAGCGATCTGGTTACTTTTACTTATAAGAGGGAGGTATACCTGCCTCTCCCTGTTACAGTCCCCGCCGACTATGCAGATTCTTCGTTTAATCTCGCTACTCAAATTGATTGGCAGGTCTGCGATGAGATCTGTATACCAGGAGCAGCCGAGTTCTCAATCACGCTCCCTGTTGCTTCTCAGTCAACAATCGATCCGCGCTGGGTAGACGGTTTTGCAGAGGCGCGCGCTAACACGCCTCTCAAGCGCGAAGAACATGAATTGGTTGCCACATTTAACGCACACGGCGGCGAAATCAATGTCATGGTGCGGGCGCCGGATGCACGCTTCACCGACGCCGACGAAGCATGGTTCTTCCCACAGCAGCGGCGAGTCATGAAATACGCGCCTGTGCGCAGGGTCATGCTCGACGGTGAGCGTGTTCAGATAAGCACGGAACAGCATCGGCGCTTCGATCCTAAGCAAGGTGAACTCGAAGGCTTGCTCGCATTTATCGACAGCGAGGGACAGTTACATGGCTATGATGTGCTCGCGACGCGCTCGCCGGTAGCCTGGGATAACAGTATCGAGGTTGAACTGCTAAGCGAGTCAACAACACTTGTGCCTGGCCAGACACAATGGTTGGGTCTGAGACTAAAACCAGCAGCGCATTGGCACACTTATTGGAAAATGGGGGGTGACAGCGGCGAGCCAACGAGCCTCAGTGATTGGTCGGTACCGGCTGGCACTCGGATCGGCGAACTTGAATTTCCCGCGCCGCATTGGCTGCCTTTCTATGAGACAGACCTCGTTAATTTTGGCTACGAAGACGAGGTGGTCATTCCAGTTGCAATCACGCTGCCCGCTAACTTTAGCGATGACAGCGCAACAATAGCTACGACTGCGTTTTGGAATGTGTGCGAGCAGATTTGTATTCCTGGTGAGCAGCGTCTCGAGCTTACTTTGCCTGTTGCGCAGAGCATCCAGCTTGACGCCGTTGCTGAGGGGTATTTTGCTAAAGCGCGTGCGCAACTTCCGATTCAAGACCATGACATCGAGCAGAGCGTGGTCGCTGCGGGCGAACGTGTAAGTCTTGGGTTTAGCTCGGAGCAGGGTGTTTTTGACGGCTTTACCGATGCCTATTTTTTCCCCGAGAAGCGCCGTGTAATAAAGCCAGGCCCTCTGCGCGATGTCACCCTTAGCGCTAATTTACTCCAGATCACCCATTCGCAGCCGCGGCGTATGCTCGAAGACCTCAGCGAGGTTTATGGTGTGTTGGTGCTCGAAGACGCAGAGGGTGAGCGCGTAGCCTATGATTTCTCAAGCCCCGCGGTTGAATTGAGTGAATTTTCGCTGCTGCCCATGGCTGCGGTAAATCAGCAAGATCAGAATGGCGGCGGGTTGCTGCTTTACGTTGCATTCGCTTTCCTTGGCGGACTCATCCTTAACCTAATGCCCTGCGTGTTCCCAGTGTTGTCTATGAAGGCGCTAAGCCTCGCGAAGAATGCCGGCGAGACTGCAAAGAAGCAGCGAATGGACGGTTTAGCTTACACAGCGGGTGTTCTCGTAGCATTTATGGCGCTCGCGACGGTGTTAATCGTGCTACGTGCAGGCGGTGAGCGAATCGGCTGGGCGTTCCAATTCCAGCAGCCTTGGTTTTTGGCACTTATCGTCTATGTGTTCTTCATGCTCGCTCTAAGCCTGTCTGGCGTGTTCGAAATAGGGACGAGCCTCATGGGCATGGGCGGCAACCTAGCGCAGAAAGAGGGTTACAAGGGATCTTTCTTTACAGGGGTGCTCGCGACCACGGTTGCCACTCCCTGCACGGCGCCGTTTATGGGACCCGCGCTGGGCTTTGCTTTGACCCAGCCCTGGGCGCTAGCGATGATCGTGTTTATTTCTCTAGGACTCGGTATGGCTGCGCCTATTCTGATTATTTCTTATGTGCCGGTGCTGACTCGGTTCTTGCCCAAGCCTGGACAGTGGATGGAAACCTTTAAGCAGTTTATGGCATTCCCGCTCTATGCCTCTGCGCTTTTCTTCCTCTGGGTGCTTGGCAATCAGGTCGGGATCATGGGGATGACCCTCGTGCTCGGCGCCTGTGTCGTGCTCGCCTTTGCAGCCTGGTTATACCAAAAGCGATTCACGATGGGGCCGATCGCCTTGAGCTTAAATTATGCTACCGCCGCCGTTGCGATCGGTTTTGCTCTTTATTTGATGCAGACGCCATTTCTACAGACCCAGGCCCGTGAGGCGAGTGTCGCCGAATATGACGAGGAGGGTAACCTTCTCGCTAGCAGCGATAATTTCGAACCTTTCTCGGCTGCGCGACTTGCTGAATTGCGTGCGGCAGGCAAGCCGGTCTTTATCAATATGACCGCCGATTGGTGCATCACCTGTCTCGCAAACGAACAGACATCACTGGGCAGCGACGCGGTAAAGAAAGCGTTAATTGAGAATGACATCACGTATTTGAAAGGGGACTGGACGAACGAAGACCCAGAAATCACCGAAGTGCTCGAACAGTTTAATCGACCTTCGGTTCCGCTCTACCTCTTGTACCCTAGCGAGGGAGAGCCTGAAATCCTGCCACAAATTCTCACGCAGTCGACATTACTCGAAGCCTTTGGCGGTGTGTAATGAGCACATCATGGCGTGGGAGTTATCACTCCCGCGCCGTGCTATAACTCGCTAAAACGACGCTGACATTGTCTCTGCCACCATTGCGATTAGCATGATTGATCAGCATGCGGCAGGTGTCTGCTAGATCGCCATCAAACTCTCTTAGTGTGTCGCTAATCTGCCAGTCGGCGACCAGATCGCTTAAACCATCAGTGCAGAACAAGAGAAAATCGCCTTCCTGCAAAGTGCAGCTGAGAGTGTCGACTTGGCTGGTCGGTTTGATTCCAAGTGCGCGGGTAACCACGTGTCCCATCCCTGTCGACCTAGAGTTACGCTCTGTATAGAAGCCATCGTCGATAAGCGATTGCAGAAGGCTGTGATCATGCGTCAATTGCTCTAGGCTACCGTGTCGAAATAGGTAAAGCCGGGAGTCGCCGATATGGGCAATAGTAAGCTGGTTATCCACCAAATGAGCCGCGATGGCAGTTGTACCCATTCCCTTGTTTTCGGGTTCTAACGCCTGTGCGAAGATCGCGGCGTTCGCCTCTTCAAGCGCTAATCTAAGGCTCTCTGCAGCCGAGTTTGCTGAGTCATTGTAGGATTTTGCGAAGTGCGCAGGTATGCACTCAACGGCAATCTGAGCGGCGACTTCGCCAGCGCGATGACCGCCCATCCCGTCGGCGATCACGATCAGTGTGGTTTCGGCATCGATGTGGAACCGATCCTGATTGACTTTACGTCTTCGCCCGCAGTCGCTCTGCGCTGCGAGGGAGAGTTGGCCGCTCGACCCTGCCACGAGTGAGTGAATCTCTGAAATGGCAGCGTAATTCTTGTACACGCTGTTGTTATTCTTGCTGCGCAAAAACCGTTTATCCTTTTGCTTCGGATCGGATTTGCATTCTAAGGCGCAGAGACTAGTCAGTAAACGATTGATTGCGAAGTGTTTGGCGCTTATGAGAGTGTGGTAACCTCAGCATTGGCGCAGTCCACCCAAGGAGAGCAGGGCATGAAGATTCCAGGTTTTGCGATGACACTACTCGCGGTCGTTCTCGTGTTTTATCTGCTGATCGTCGGTGAGGCTCTGTTGCTGCCCTTAGTAATCGCTATCGCAATTTGGTATCTGATTAATACCTTAGCCGCGATGTTTGGTCGACTGCGACTCAATAAGTACGAACTCCCGCGCTTTCTCTGTTTGATTATGTCGTTTCTGACGTTTGCGTTGACTCTCTGGGGTATAGGTGGGTTTCTCGGCGGCAGGCTTGAGGAGGTCATGCAAGTAATACCGGTTTATCAAGTGAATCTGACATCGAGGCTTGAAAATCTTCCTTTCCTCGATATGGCTGCTTATCAAGAGCGCGGCCTCATGCAGATGATTACCGAATGGATAGACTTGCCCGCCTACGCTGCGACTATTGCGTCTTCCTTTGCAAGCATACTCGCGAGCGGTGGTTTAATTTCGATTTATGTTCTTTTTCTCTTTCTCGAACAAGGCAAATTCGATGAAAAAATCTCGGCCTTGTTTGGCGCAGGTGGACAGGAGGGAGATGTGCGAAAAATCATCGACCGCGTCCGCAATGACATACAGAAATACATCAGCATCAAAATGTTTACGAGTTCGCTTACCGGCCTTCTTAGCTATCTTTTCCTTCGTGCGGTCGATGTTGATTTTGCCGGTGTTTGGGGGCTTGTTATATTCCTATTGAACTTTATACCCACGGTCGGTTCTATAATTGCAACTATCTTCCCTGCGATGATCGCGCTCGCACAGTCTGAGGGCTATAGCCTGTTCTTGCTTGTGTTAGCAGGCATCGGAATTTTGCAAATCGGTATAGGCAACATACTAGAACCTCGATTAATGGGAAGTTCATTCAACCTGAGTCCTATAGTGATTTTGTTAAATCTCGGGCTGTGGGGCTATATCTGGGGTATTCCAGGTATGTTTCTGTGTGTCCCTTTTCTTATTATCCTTACCATTATTCTTAGCCACTTTCCCCAGACCCGTTATATTTCAGTCATTCTCAGCAGTGATGGCAAGCTCAGGGTTCCGGCTGATGAGGTTATAGATGACTTTGACTTTAAGCCAAACATGGCTGCGCTGCTAGGTCGAGATACGAATCCAGAGAACTAGTTTAAGGAAATGCGGAGTGTGAACGAGGGGCACTGACTCTCCTTTTTCTATCGCTCTGAGCCAAAAAACGCCTGCAAAATCCGCTCGCTAGGCGTTATACTTCCTCCCCTTTGATTGCAGCCTGATCAGCAAACTCATGCCAGCCTCGCGCTGGCACTTTAGTCGATAAGTAGAGATTATGAAAAGCGCAGAAATTCGCCAAAAATTCCTTCAATTCTTCGCCGACCGCGGTCATGAAATCGTACCTAGCAGCTCGCTGGTACCAGGCAATGATCCAACGCTTCTGTTCACGAATGCGGGCATGGTCCAGTTTAAGGACGCTTTTTTGGGCGACGAAGTGAGATCGGTCAATCGAGCTACCAGCTCGCAGCGCTGCGTGCGGGCCGGTGGTAAGCATAATGATCTAGAGAACGTAGGCTACACGGCGCGTCATCATACTTTCTTCGAAATGCTCGGCAATTTCTCGTTTGGCGACTATTTTAAGCGCGAAGCGATCAAGTATGCGTGGGAGTTTCTTACCGTCGAGCTAGGTCTACCGGCGGAGAAGCTGTGGGTAACAGTTTATCAAGACGACGACGAAGCGGCTGCCCTGTGGTTGGATGAAATGAAAATTGATCCAACACGTTTCTCGCGTCTGGGCGAAAAAGATAACTTCTGGGCGATGGGCGACACAGGCCCCTGCGGCCCGTGTTCCGAAATCTTCTTCGATCATGGCGAAGACGTGCCAGGTGGCCCGCCAGGCAGCCCTGACGAAGACGGCGATCGTTACATCGAAATCTGGAATCTCGTCTTCATGCAGTACGAGCGCAAAGCCGATGGCACGCTGACGCCACTGCCGAAGCCCTCTGTGGACACCGGTGCGGGTCTCGAGCGCGTCGCCGCTGTTTTGCAAAACGTACACAGCAATTACGAGATCGATCTTTTTCAGTCACTGCTCGCCGATATCGGGGTGATCACCGGCGTGGAAGATCTCACCAATAATTCGCTACGGGTTATTGCCGACCATATTAGGTCCTGCTCGTTCCTCATCGTTGACGGTGTGCTGCCGTCGAACGAAGGACGCGGCTATGTTCTGCGTCGAATTATTCGCCGAGCGGTTCGTCATGGCTATCAACTCGGTGTGAAGGAGGTGTTTTTCTATAAAATTGTCGCAGGACTCGTGAAAGTAATGGGCGAAGCCTATCCTGAATTAAAGGCAAAACAGAGTAGTGTCGAAAAAGCGCTGCGCGATGAAGAGCAGCAATTTGCGCGAACGCTCGAGAACGGCATGGCGATTCTGGAAAAAGCGATTGCTAATCTCAACGGAGACACGCTGGCTGGCGAGACGGTGTTTAAACTCTATGACACCTACGGGTTCCCTGTTGATCTCACTGCTGACGTCGCTCGTGAGTCCGGCATTACGCTCGATATGGAGGGGTTCGAGGCAGCGATGCAAGTTCAACGCGCGCAGGCGCGCGCGGCCGGCAATTTCTCCGCAGTCGATAAGCTAGAACTCGACGGCGTGGAGGTGACTGATTTCCGCGGCTACGAGGCATTAGAGGCGTCCGGCGATGTTGCTGCAATCTATGTCAACGGCAAGCCGCAAGACTCGCTAAGAGCAGGTGAAGCCGCGACGCTGGTGCTAACTAGCTCTCCATTCTATGGAGAGTCGGGTGGGCAGATAGGAGACAGTGGCACTCTGTTTGCCGAAGGTGTTGAATTTCGCGTCGATGACACGCAGAAGCAGAATGATGTGTTGCTACATATCGGCGAACTCGTCATCGGTTCACTCAAAGTAGGGGACGCACTTGCCGGTCAAGTAGAGGCGAGCGCGCGTAAAGCGATCACACTTAACCACTCGGCTACGCACCTCATGCATGCGGCGCTTCGCAATACGCTCGGAGAACATGTGACTCAGAAGGGATCGCTGGTGGACGCAACGCGACTACGCTTCGACTTCTCGCACTCAGCACCAGTGACTGCGGATGAGCTCGCAAAAATTGAAGCCGCTGTGAATGCCGAAATATTGGCGAACACTCAGGTTGCGAAAGAGGTCATGGCGTTAGAGGCAGCGCAGCAGCGCGGTGCGATGGCGCTATTCGGCGAAAAATACGGTGACGAAGTTCGCGTGGTCAGTATGGGTGGCAAATTCTCCGTCGAATTCTGCGGTGGCACACACGTCGAGCGCACGGGCGATATTGGTCTTTTTAAAATTTTGAGCGAATCAGGTATCTCCGCGGGTGTCCGCCGAATCGAAGCGGTAACTGGGCAGGGCGCACTCGCGCTTGTTGCACGTGAAGAGCAGACGCTTAAACAGCTATGCGAGCTCGTTAAAGCTAATCAAGATGATTTGCTCGAGCGCGTAAAGCAGATGAATGCGACTAATAAGGCGCTAGAGAAAGAGCTCGATCAGCTCAAAGCGAAAATGGCCTCGAGCGCGGGCAGCGACCTCGCGGCCAGCGCAAAAGAGGTTGGCGGCATCAAGCTTCTTGCCTGCGCGGTCGACGACTTCGATCCGAAGGCGTTACGCGAGACGGTAGATCAGCTCAAAAACAAGCTCGGCACCGCGGTCGTGTTACTGATCAGCACTGCGGGTGGAAAAGTCAGTATCGTCGCCGGCGTAAGTAAAGACCTTACCGATCGCATTAAAGCGGGTGAGCTTGCCAACATGGTTGCTACACAGGTCGGTGGCAAGGGGGGAGGTCGTCCAGACATGGCCATGGCGGGTGGAAGCGATGTCGAAGCGGTGCCGGCTGCCGTGGCGAGCGTTGAAGAATGGGTTGCTAACAAGCTTTAAGGCTTCGTCAAGCAGCTAGTGAAAATAAACTCGCCACGAGGCGAGTTCTTTCTGCCCTTGTAGGGCATCGAGTAGAGAATAATGGCGCTGTTAGTATTGAAGTTCGGAGGTACCTCGGTAGGTACTGTAGAGAGAATTGAAGCGGTGGCCGATAAGGTTGCTAGCTTTAAAGCTGCGGGTGACGATATCGTTGTCGTGCTTTCGGCCATGAGTGGCGAGACAAACCGGCTTACCGATCTTGCCCACCAGATCATGGACTACCCGACGCCACGTGAGATGGATGTGCTTCTATCCACAGGCGAACAGGTGACTATCGCTCTGTTGAGTATGGCGCTTGAAAAACGCGGCGTTCCTGCACGCTCGTTTACGGGTAATCAGGTACAGATTCGTACGTGCGAGACCCACACTAAAGCGCGCATTCGCGAGATTGATGGCACGCGAATCAGCGCTCAATTGCAGCAAGGCAACGTAGTCGTTGTCGCGGGATTTCAAGGCGTAGATGAGCACGGCAATATAACAACGCTCGGACGCGGCGGCTCCGATACCACTGCCGTTGCACTTGCGGCGGCGCTTAACGCCGACGAGTGTCAGATCTATACCGATGTAAAAGGTGTCTACACCACCGATCCACGGGTGGTCGAAGACGCGAAACTCCTCGACAGTATCACATTCGAAGAGATGCTCGAGCTTGCGAGTCTGGGTGCCAAGGTTTTACAAATACGTGCGGTTGAATTTGCCGGCAAATACAAGGTGCCGTTGCGAGTCCTGTCGAGTTTTGAAGAGGGCGAGGGTACGCTCATTAGTTTAGAAGGGGAGTCGAAAATGGAAGATCCAACTATCGCCGGTATTGCTTTTCAGCGCGATGAAGCCAAACTTACGGTCGCCGGTGTTCCTGATATTCCAGGTATCGCATACCAAGTTATCGGGCCAGTTAGCGCTGCCGGAATTGAGGTAGATGTGATTGTGCAGAATGCCGCCGCCGATGGCAATAATGACATCACCTTCACGGTTAAACGTAGCGACAGTGAGCGTGCAAAAAAGATACTAGATGATCTGTCACCGTCGCTTAAAGCGGAGTCGGTCTCCCTCGATAAGAAAATCGGCAAGGTTTCTGTTGTTGGTGTTGGCATGAAATCGCATGCGGGCATCGCAAGTAAAATGTTCAAGGCACTCGCTGATGAGAATATTAATATTCAAATAATCACTACGTCCGAGATAAAAATTTCGATAGTGATCGATGAGAAATACCTTGAGCTTGCCGTGCGTGCCTTGCACAGCGCGTTCGATCTCGGTGATCCAGATTATGAGAGGAAGAGTATAAGCTAAAGTATTCAGCCACCTCGCTTTGCCCCGCGGCGCACTTCAGCCAGGCAATTTTTCTTAGGTAGAGGCCTGAAAAATAAGCCATCGCCTTAAGCACACCTAATTTAGTAGCTAAGGACGGGAAGGTTAATGGAGTAAACCGCTCGAGGAGAGTTAGGATGTTGATATTGACGCGCAGAATTGGCGAAACGCTTATGATCGGCGACGAAGTAACCGTGACGGTGCTGGGTGTCAAAGGAAATCAGGTGCGCATTGGCGTCAATGCGCCCAAGGATGTCGCAGTTCACCGCGAAGAAATATATGAGCGTATCGCCGGCGAGCAGGAGGTTGTGTCCCCAGAATAGCGACCCATCTGCCCGACGAAAGACTCAGCGCAATCAGCACAGAGTCTGCAAACTTCTCAGTAGCGCAATCCACGCAAAATTTCCCGCTTCTCAGCCTCGCAACGTGCCAATCCGAGACAAGATCCGCCCTTCTCGTTTCACCTAACCCTATGTTACTATGCACGCGATTTTTGGAGAGGTGGCCGAGTGGCTGAAGGCGCGCCCCTGCTAAGGGCGTATAGGAGAAATCTTATCGAGGGTTCGAATCCCTCTCTCTCCGCCATAATCAAAAAACCCGACTTGCGTCGGGTTTTTTTTGCCTTCGGTTTTAGTTGGTTTTACCCAGATCATCGAAGGTTTTCGGCAAGTAGGTTAGAGCTAACTCGAGAACTCGCCTTCAGTGCTTGCTAGCGCGTAAACGGCGGACGGCCCCCGAACTTCTTCCTACTAGACTTTTTAGTCGGCGCTTCGGGTTCCAATTCGAGCTGCATAATGTCTATGACAGGAACCAGTTCCTTGCTTCGCTTGAACGGGGGTTTTCCGCGGAACTCGATCTTTTTGACTTCGACCATGTCCACTGCCTCAGAGTCGGCTATTTCGACTTGAGCTATCTCAATAGCAGGCACTCTCTCAATTGTGCGCTTAAAGGGAGGCTTCCCTTTAAAATCGGTAACCATGCGCTCTACGCAGTTTCCAGTGCAGTCGTCTGCACCTAATCCCGTATTGCCAAGCAGATTTCTATCGTCTCTGGGCTTGATCCTCGGTCTTTCTTTCGCGGCTGGGGTAAGCGCAGGGGATTTCGAGCATAAAATTCCGCTCGATAGGCAAAAGTCCGGTAATTACTACATTACGGGCACTATCACTGACACATCGGGCGCGGGAACCGACGTGCAATTTATGGTTGATACCGGCGCAGGCATGGTCACACTGGCAGAGAGTACCTTCAAGTCGTTATCACATGATATACGCGTGAAGCCGAGCCGACGCGTTGCTGCGCGGATGGCTGACGGGCGTACCCGATCAATAAATGTCTACGAGATCGCGCGTTTTTCGCTTGGGCAGCATTGCGAGATCGGCCCCACCGAGGTCGCGGTTATACCCGGGGCTACGAATAATATTCTCGGGCTTAATGTGTTAAACCGCGCTGCGCCGTTTGCAATTTTCACCTCTCCTCCATCACTCGCGCTCAGCGTCTGTTCCTCACTCGTCCACGATGAGGGTGAGCCTGCCCTGGTCTCTGCGAACTTCGAATAAGTGAATCCGGTAGGCTAGCCTCCCCATCGATGTGACTTTTTGCTGTATTAGGCTACTATCAGACGGCGTTTATCAGACGGCGTTGCAACGGGTTATTTTTATAAGCGGCGCTAGCCCATTTGGGTTAAAACTCAGCACTACGCGACAGAATAATCGAATTAGAAAAAGGGAATAGTGACTATGTTATCCGCAAGAGAGAACCGGTTTCATCTTGGGCCGGTTGTGAGCTTGGCCGCGTGCCTTATCTTGTCAGTAATCTTCTCCCCGGTGACGCTCAACGCTCAAACGGCTTCGAGGCCTGCATTCACCAGTCATCGAATTACCGATTCGATCGCTATGCTCGAGCCTTCAGACACCAACGGAAATGTGGGCGTGTTCTTTGGGGAAGAGGCGGTGTTACTGGTCGATTCTCATTATGAGCGTAACGTTGAGGACCTCGTTAAAGAAGTCGCTAAGTTGAGCGATTTGCCCATCAGTTTTGCCGTGAACACGCATATTCACCCGGACCACATTGGTGGTAACGCGCGTTTAGCGGGCTATGGCGTCACCCTCGTCGCGCATGATCGCGTACGCCTGCGCATGCTCAAAGAGCTGCGTATTCCGCGAAGGGGTGGGATTACCTTTCCGCAGCCTGCGGAAGCTGCGAGGCCGATAATAACTTACAGCGAAGCGCTCAGCTTCCATCTTAACGATGAGGAAGTGCGGGTGTTTCTCGCGCCGCCAGCTCATACCGACGGAGATAGTTTCGTCCATTTTGTCGAATCCGACGTGCTGCATCTGGGCGATGTGTTTCGGACCAATATGTACCCGATTATCGACCAATATAATGGTGGCAGTTTTCTTGGCATGATCGAAGCGATGGAAGTGGCAATAGAGATCGCCGGCCCTGAAACTAAAGTCATACCCGGGCATGGCGGAGAAGTTAGCGATCTCGAGGGAATGATCGAGGTGCATGGAATGCTTTCTTCGTTACGCGACTTAGTCCAGGGTGCTATTGACTCAGGTGCCTCGCTAGAGGAAATCTCGGCAATGAACCTTTCGCAAGAGTTTGATGAGCGCTGGGGTGGTGTGCCGTCTTGGACGTTCACCGACTTGTTGCCAATAATAGACTCAGAATTACGCGCACAGCGCTAGGGAGCAGTATGCGAGGGAAAAGCAAAAAGTCACTCACCTCGCTTGGTGGGGTTTTTACTACGTTTGTCGTTGGCTTACTTTTGAACGGGCATAGCATTGCTCAGCAAGCAGCGATGATGAATCCGGGTCTGGTCGGGCGTGATCAGACGGAAGCGATTCGAATTAACGAGGCGATTTTTCAAGCGACCGGCTTTGGTAACACGACAATGGTCGTGACGCCGGACGGAAACGTCATCATCGATACTTCGCTTATCGTTAATGCACCACGGCATAAGCGTCTACTGCAGGCCGAGGACGATGGCCCTGTAAAATACATTATCCTGACCCATGCTCACGGCGACCATACCGGAGGAGTCAATGCATGGCGCGAAGAGGGTACTGAGATAATCGCGCAGGACGAGCACTATGAATTCGTCAATTATCAGAACCGGTTAAAAGGAATGTTTTCGCAGCGCAATGCGGCGCAGTTCCCTAGTCTCAATGTTGTGCAGCTGAGTGAGCTCGAGATCGCCGAAGGAGTGGATAATTTTGGCGCCGACATAGTGCCAACGATTATGTTCGACGAAGAATATGATTTCGAGCTCGGAGGGGTCGAGTTTAACGTGCTGCATACGCCAGGAGAGACCTACGATCACTTGAGCGTCTGGATACCAAAGTATCGCGCCGCATTTGTTGGCGATAATTTTTACACTTCGTTTCCGAACATGTATACGCTGCGCGGAACTAAACCGCGCTGGGCGCTAGACTATGTCGATTCGATTAACCGGATACTTTCTCTAAAGCCCGAAATCCTTTAAAGCTCTGCTCGCTGCGTCAGACAACTCGAATGAAGCTGGCTGGCTTGGCTTCGGGGTGCGCGAATCTCAGGCCGCTCTGGACTCAGTGCTATCACCATAGCTCAGATCACGCGCGCCGCGGCCAGTGCCTCAATTTCGCTATCCGTGTAGCCGAGCTCCCCAAGAATGGTGCGAGTATGTTCGCCTAACGAGGGCACCTTAGAGACAGCAGCGTCGAAAGAGTCACTGTGCCCTGGCGGCGCAAGCGCTTCGAGAGTGCCCACTTCGGTTTCAACCTCGATAAACCTGTTTAATGCGCGCAGCTGAGGATGTTGCCAGAGCTCCGCTAGGGTATTGGCTTTCGCACAAGCGATGCCGCAGGACTCAAGCGCTTCGATGACTTCTTCAGCTTTTAGTTTCTTTAATTTGTCTTCGATAATTATGCGAAGACTGTCTCTATTCTTTGATCTATTACTATTGCTTGTGTAGGCCGGCGCTGTGATCAAGCTGTCATCGTCGAGGATGATTCTGCAAAATTTTTCCCATTCGCGCTCGTTCTGAATACCGAGCATTATTTCACTCTCGCCGCTACTACTCTCACTGCCGGTACGAAAGCAGCCGTACGGATAGATCGTCGCATGGTCTGTTCCTGAGCGGGTCGGCTGCGTTGCCCCATCGAGCGAATAGTAAAGCGGGTAGCCCATCCACTCTGTCATTGCCTCGAGCATCGATATTTCGATATGGCTGCCGACGCCTGTCTTACCTCGTTGTATAAGCGCAGCAAGTATTGCGGCATGTGCTTGTGTTCCTGCAGCAATATCCGCTATCGAGATGCCGCTTTTTGCGCCTTGTTCAACATTCCCCGTTATGCCCAACAATCCCGCTTCGGCTTGTATAAGAAGATCATAGGCTTTGCGGGAAGACTGCGGGCCTGAGTTGCCATAGCCGCTAATATCGCAAACTATTAGCTTTGGGTTTCTGGTCGCCAGTGTCTGTTTCCCTAACCCCATTTTCGCTGTAGCGCCGGGCGCGAGATTTTGAATAAACACATCTGCTGTGTTTAGCAGAGTGTTAAGAATCTCGAGCCCTGCAGGCTGTTTAAGATCTAGGGTAAGGCTTTCTTTCGACCTGTTTGTCCAAACGAAATGAGAGGATAAGCCGCGAGCCCGTGCGTCGTAGTGCCGCGCGAAATCGCCGCCATCGACGCGCTCGATCTTGATTACGCGTGCACCGAGTTCGGCAAGCTGGCGAGTAGCGAGTGGCGCAGCGATCGCGTGTTCTAATGCGATGACAGTGATGCCTTCTAGCGGCGGTAAGTGTTGTGCCATTGTCTGAATTTGATTAGTTCTCTGATTTAATCAAAAGGTATTTATCTAGTTAAATAAACTGTGCTTCTGCACGCATTGCCAGTACGCCATCGTCTTTTATTATCCAAAGTGGAACGCGCCCGTCATTGCTTCTATTTCCTGCACAGAGAGTATAGTTCTGCGCGTCGACTATGGGGCTTACGGCTTTGAAGCTGAAGCTGCCAAGGCGGCCATCTCTCAGCGCAAAATTTTGCTCGGCAAAGTGCGCAAGTTGAGTAGCCAGCAAAGGCCCATGCACTACAAGTCCAGCATACCCTTCGACATTAACGGCATAGTCACGGTCGTAATGAATGCGGTGGCTATTGAACGTGAGTGCTGAAAACCGAAAGAGAGTGACAGGATCCCCGCTCAAGGTCTGCGAATATAGAGGGACGGTTAACTCGTTGGGCGGTGTTACGCCGAGTGTTTTTCTGCTCGTTGCGTCTGAGTGGGTATTAGTTGCGGCTTCTCGAAAAACGAGCTCTTGATGCTCTGTGAGTAGCTTGATTTCCTCTTGCCAGTACTCGTGTCTGATCGTGACAAACACGAGCTTGCCACTGCGGCCCTCTTTCGCCTGGATAGAATCAATGGTGGAATGACGTGTTAGCGTCGCGCCGATCGGAATCTGGGCGAAAAATTCGAGCTTTCCGCCAGCCCACATACGTCGTGGCAGCGGTATAGGAGGAAGAAAGCCCCCGCGCTGCGGATGACCGTCTTCGCTCAGCAGATGAGCAGGTGCTGGAGACTGGAAAAAACACCAATGGCCGAGCGTGGGTAAAAATTCAGTAGATAGAGTCTGCTCATCGTGTAGTAGAGTTGTTCGAAGTCGCGCAGCCAGCGCAGGATCAATAACGTCCTGAGAAACTTCAGTCTTCCCGCACCATTCTTCAAATTCATACCCGCTAGATGCCACTGTGATTTCCCTGAACTGTGCTATTTTAAAGACTAATTTAAGCGCTAACTTAAGGGCTACGATGTATGCCTTTTTGGATGATGCAATCGAGGACTTAACATACTGTATGTCCTTTAAAGTTTCCAACGACTTTCGCTGATAAGGTTACCGTAAGCTCAGTAGGGCATTTAGAAAAAGGAGAGGTGATGGCTGGAAAAACATTCGAAGGATTAACAGTGGGCGCGGTATTCGAACACGAAATACGCCGCACTGTAACCGAGACCGACAACCTGCTATTTAGTGCAATGACTCACAATCCGCAGCCGTTGCATATTGATGCGGAGTTTGCGGGCAAAAGCCAGCACGGCCGTGTTCTAGTTAACAGTCTTTATACACTGGGGCTAGTGATTGGTATCTCCGTCTCAGAAACAACGCTAGGCACAACAATTGGTAACTTAGGCATGGAGAATGTCGAATTTCCGCACCCTGTTTTTATCGGTGACACGTTAAGGGTGACGACGGTAATCAAGGATAAACTGGCGTCGAAAAGTAAGCCTGATAGGGGGGTGGTGTGGTTCGAACATAGTGCCTACAATCAGCGCGGCGAGCTAGTCTGTCAATGTCTCCGCAAGGGTATGATGATTCGCGATTCGCATCTTCATACTACAAACTAAAAAGCCTCGGCATGCAAGCGCGAGGCTTCTAGTTTTTCTACTCTCTTATGGTCTAGATGAGAGGCAAATTTGTCGCGGTGAAGCTACAGTGCGAAGTCCACTGAGTAAGAGAGAACAAACTTGATGTTGTCGTTATCTCGCGCACTCATGCTAGCGTAGTCTTCCTCGCCGTCATTGTTGTCGTCGCTGCCTAACGTGGTGCTGCTGATAGTAAATGCAAATCCATCCTTAGCGAGAGTGACTCCATAATCTAAATAGTCGTCAGTTGTACCATTGAATGCCTCAACAAAATCGCCCGCATGGCGACCGACGTGGAAGCTGAGCTCGGCTTCATTTGCGAGTTCAATAGCGTAGTCACCGTAAATATAGGTAGCTTTACCAAACCCAAAGTCTTGACCTTCTCCCTCGGCAGCCTCTGTGTCGGCAAGAATTTGTGCGCCAACGGTGAAGCCCCCAAAACTCAATGACCCGTAAACTTCGGAAAAGTCGAATTCTGCGTTCTTATCATAATTAAAATAGAGGTAGCCCACGTCATAACCGATACCGCCTGCTTCACCAGAATAGCCGAAGTAAACGTCATGCTCGTAAGAGAATGCGTCTCCCGCATCGTATTCTACGTTAGAGATCCACGTACCTACATAGAACCCATTGTCGGCAGCATAGTCTATGCCGCCCTGAGTGGCAGGCAAGTTGACTGATTGTGTAAGGCCGCGCCAGAGGTAGTTGTTCGTTATGCTTGCGTTCGCACTGAGCTCAGCTTGTGCGGCGACCGAGGTGAGCATTAAGCTCGCACCGAGCGCTGTTGTTGCGACGAGCTTGGCTCGTGTTGCTGTTGTCATTGCGTTTAATGCTTTAGTCATCATCTGGTCTTCTCCATTGAGTGCGAATGCTTTACCCGCTTTAATTCCATGAGAGGTATTTTTGGGTTTCGTGTACGACGCTTGCCCATTTTTAAGGGGGGCGAAGTAGTCACACAGGGTAGATAGCAAGCGCTGTGCCAGTTATAGTAAAATCAACAAAATCAGATGCTTGAGTAGTTTTTTACAGATAGGTGCGTATCGCTAATACAATCCTGCCTCGTTATGGCGCGCATTTTTGTACAGCGTGCTCTATAGCGGTGCATAAATGATTGGTGTTAGATTTATAGCGCTTTTAGGCTGCACTACTAAGGGTCATCTCGGTAGAATTAGGTCTGAGTTAACGCGTTTCTATCTAACTTGCCGAGATAAAATTTACACCCGAATGACTAACTAAAAGGAAGAAAGAATGCGTCTTCGCCGCTCACTCCACTTTGTACCCGGTGCTAATGAGAAGATGATGGGAAAAGCGCTCACTCTAGGTGCTGATGCGCTCATTTTTGATCTCGAGGACTCGGTTACTCCCGAGGCAAAACTGGCTGCGCGTGAAGCTGTATGTGATTGGCTAGATGAGAATCATGAATGCGGTAAAGAGCGATTAGTACGAGTTAATCCCTTAGACTCTCCATGGGGACGAGACGACCTCGAAGCAATCGTAATGCATCAACCCGATGGCATTGTTTTGCCGAAAGTGTTCTCCCGAGAGACTGTAGAGTCAGTAGATTCGATTCTGCGCATGGCGGAAAAAATGCTGCCCGAGCAGGCGACTCTTCCGCGGCTTGTTTTGATTGGTACTGAAGACGCGGGTGCGGTTTTTAACTTGCCTCTAATGACTTCGCATCCACGCGTGGACGGATTAACCTGGGGTGCCGAAGATCTCTCTGTTTCGCTACGTGCGCGTCGGAAGCGCGACAGTAATGGCAATTATCTCGAAGTATTTGGGTTCGTCAGGTCTTACTGCTTATTGGCTGCAGCAGCGGCGGGGGTTCAACCCATTGACTCTGTCTATACTGATATACGTGATATCGCAGGCCTATGCCGCGAGAGTGAAACAGCAGCGGACATGGGTTTCACCGGTAAGCTAACCATTCATCCCGATCAAATCGAAGTCGTCAATGCGGCCTTTACACCGAGTAGTGAAGAAATTGAGCGCGCAGAAAGTCTTTTGCAGGCTTTCGAAGAGCATCGACGGAGCGGAAAGATGGCGTTCACCTTCGAAGGGTCGATGGTCGACGTTCCCCATTTAAAACATGCGGAGCAATTGCTCGCAGTGGCTGCGCAGATTGCCGCTCAAAATAGCTGAGCAACTTCCGCAAACGCAGATGACAATGCGCTCACTCTGGTGAGGTTTAAAGGGCAACAGATGGACTTTAGTGAAAGTGATGAACAACGCTTAATCCGCGAGTCAGTGCGAAAACTCTGTCGTGATTTCCCCGATGAATATTGGGAGCAAAAGGATGCCGCCGGTGAATTCCCAAGCGATTTTTTCGATTCGATGGCAAAGGCGGGTTGGCTCGGAATTGCGATGCCAGAGCAATATGGCGGTGCAGGAAAGGGAATTCAAGAAGCCGCAATATTGCTCGAAGAAGTTGCTGCATCTGGTGCTGCGATGAATGGCGCAACGCCTCTTCATCTTTCTATATTTGGTATGCACCCCGTTGTTAAGCATGGCAGCGAATCGCTAAGATCTGCCTATTTGCCAAAGGTCGCGCGCGGCGAAATGCACGTCGCCTTTGGCGTTACTGAGCCCAATGCGGGCACAGACACAACAGCGATTGAGACTTCGGCGAAGCGCGATGGTGACCATTATATCGTTCGCGGTCGCAAGGTGTGGACAACCAAGGCGATTGAATCCCAGCGCGTGTTGTTGCTTGTGAGGACAACGCCGCGTAAAGAGGTGCTGCGAAAAACCGATGGCATGACGCTGCTGTTAGCGGAGTTACAGCGTCCTGAGGTTACTATTTCACCTATTCCCAAGCTCGGGCGAAATGCGGTACGAACCTGCGAGGTAGTTTATGATGACCTGCCTGTGGCGGTATCGGATCGCGTTGGGGAGGAGGGCGAAGGGTTTCGCTATTTGCTCGACGGACTCAATGCCGAGCGAATACTCATCGCCGCAGAAGCGCTGGGAATAGGGCGTGCTGCACTAAGGCGGGCGGTAAACTACGCAAACGAGCGCATAATATTCGATCGTCCCATAGGCAAAAATCAGGGGATCGCCTTTCCGCTTGCACAAGCGCGCACGCAGTTAGATGCTGCCGAACTGATGATAAGAAAAGCGGCGTGGCTTATTGATAATGCTAAACCGTGTGGTGCCGAAGCGAATATGGCGAAATATCTCGCTGCTGAAGCGGGATTTTTTGCCGCAGACGCGGCAATACAGACCCATGGTGGCTTTGGCTACGCACGTGAGTATCATGTCGAGCGCTATTGGCGCGAAGCGAGGCTAATGAAGCTCGCGCCAATTTCGCAGGAAATGATATTAAATTTTGTTTCCGAACACGTGTTGGGGCTTCCGCGATCGTACTGATTAAACAGACAAAAAGTTAAAGGATTGAACATGACTAAAACACTTAGGCTGGCTTTTATTTCTGCACTCATTGGATGGATTTGGCTCTCCTCGGTGCAGGCGCAGGAGAACTCACCTCGCGATGATCCAAAGTTTCAGCGTGTGGAGCCTTTTCAGGTATTCGATAACCTTTATTACGTTGGCGCGAAGTGGGTGTCGGCATGGGTACTTGAAACCGATCAGGGGCTCATTCTTTTTGATTCTCTCTATGGTGAATTAACCGATATCGCCATAGACGGCATACGCGATCTCGGTATGGATCCCGATGACATACGTTACCTGATTGTGAGTCACGCTCATTTCGACCACATAGGGGGAGCGCGACGCATCCAGGATGAATTCGGCGCGGTCGTTGTAATGACCCAAGAAGACTGGCAGATGACTGATGAGCCGGCGATTTATCAAGAATACCCCAAGCCTATTCGTCATCTCACCGCTTCACATGGCGGGACTCTCAACCTGGGTCGAGAGAAACTCACGTTCATGAAAACCCCTGGCCATACGCCAGGTGTGCTCTCGACGAGTTTTACGGTTTATGACAACGGTTATCCCCATGCCGCGGTGATGTTTGGAGGCGCAGGGCTAAATTTCGAAGGCGTTGAACGGACGCAAATGTATCTAGATAGCATTGCTTTTTTACAATCGCTCGATGGCGTTGAGGTGAATATCCCTAACCATGAAGGGTCAGGGGCAGTCTTCGAGCGACTTGAGGCTCTTACGACACGGAAAAAAGGTGAACCGCATCCTTTTGTCGACCCAGAGGGCTGGACAAAGTGGTTAGAAGAGCTGTCAGCAGCAGCGCAAGAGAAAATGATTGAGGAGCGCGCGAAGCTCTAACAGAGGCAGAGTACCTCTCTGTAACGTTGTACGAAGGTAACGGGGCGCTTAGAGCTTGTTTGGCGGTAATAGACATGCAGACAAAGCAGGCAATAAAGCAGGCAATAAAAAGGCAATAAAAAAGGCAACGATCTTGAGGAACGTTGCCTTGATTATTCTTGTATGGCGCACCCGGCACGATTCGAACGTGCGACCCCCTAGTTCGTAGCCAGGTACTCTATCCAGCTGAGCTACGGGTGCTTAAGAGGGCGGTATTATAGCTAAATTTCGCGCTTTGCCTAGTGCCAATTGCGATCTTGATCGAGAATAGACGAATAGGGCGCTACTCTTCGGATTACAGTGCGTGCTTCTCAGAGCTAGCCTGTATAATTGAAAGTCTTGTTGCGTTTTATCGTCAAGAGGGTGATATGAGTCTTAATCTAATCAGTAATCTGGCATGTTTTCGTACAAGAGTATCGTTTGCACGATTCCTGCGCATGAGGTTAGTTGCGAGCATGACTCTGATTGCTGCCTTTTTAGGTAATGCAGCCAGCTACGCTGATTACGAGCAGGGCGTGAATGCCGCGTTCGACGGCGACTATGCCACTGCTTACCGTGAGTTTTCGATCGCCGCGAAAGAAGGCCTGGCACTCGCTCAATATAATCTGGGCATCCTCTACTTTACGGGACGTGGGGTCGAGCGCGACGCTGAAGAGGCCTACCGCTGGACGAGTGCTGCGGCAGAGCAGGGTCACGTGGCAGCGCAGTTTAACCTCGCTACTCTGCTAATGACCGGTGAGGGAGTGACGAAAGATGCTTCGATGGCAGTAGACTGGTATTCCCGAGCCGCGAAGGCAGGCCATCCCGAAGCAGCAAGCGAGCTAGCCACTCTTTTTTTCGACGGTAGGGAGGTCGAAAGGGACAGGGTGGTGGCACATGCTTGGGCTAGTTATGCAGTGGCGAATAAGGCAGAAGGCGCCGATGCGCTGTTAGCGCGGATAGAACGCAAACTCGATACCGCAGAGCTATCCGCAGCGCGACGGCTGTTCGCGCAATGGCAAATCGCACCTTAGGTCTCTGAAATCATGCTGCTGCGCTCAGTGCCGGAGCGTTTAGCTTCCTCCTGTTGCCGGCGTCTGGCCTCGCCTCGCTGCCGTAATTCCTCTCTATTAGAGTCATCTACACGCGAATAGTCATCACGCCACGACTGATCATGGCTCCACTCGACAGGGCTGCGGGCAAGCCATTGCTTCTCGCTTGCAGCGACTACCCAGTCAAGCGCTTGGCTAAGAATTTCTTTCTGCATCGCTCGATCGTAGGGACGGCCGCAGGGATTGCCGAGGGGAAAATCTACATGAAGATAGCGCGGCACTCGCGCGTGCTCGACGATGTCGATAGCCGAGCCAATAATGAGTGTTGGGATACCGTTCGCTTCAAGGTGTCTCGCGACCAGACTCACGGTCTGGTGACATACGGGTCACAACGGAACGAGGAGAACAATGTCGACTGCATCCTCTCTGCACAGGTTAAGCAGATGAGGCGCGTCGACCTCTGACGTATTGCGTTTCGAATAATCTGTGGGCACCGTATAGAAGCGCTCACAAAGCTCGCCAATAATTCCTTCGCCGGCAGCCTCATCTAGGGCGCGTAGCGGAAGAAAAGAGCCTGTATCGTCGGTGTGCGTTGCGCTTTTGTGCCATGACAGCTCGGAGGTAAACATCGAATCGGGGTAGGGCCTACTTGGCCGCGGATAGATGCCCCGCCGAGTTCTACCCTGTTCGGTATCTGGCATCGCCGTCGTAATAACCGCGACTCTGCAATCTTTGAGTGGTTTGCGCAACGTTGTAAAGGGCGCATTTGAGTTTTTCGCCCACTGGTAGTGGTTGCTGTAGCCTTGTGCGCTGTAAAAGTCGCGGGTACGCTGCATGTATCCGACATCGTATTTTCGCAGGCTTGCGTCACTCGCCTTTCCATTTGTTTTATCGTCGTCTTTGTTCGGTGTCATGCGCGTCTCCTTAAATAGCTAGTCTGTCTCGCTGACTACCTCCTAGTTCCACCTGAAAAGAGGCGTTTGATAAGTACACCAGCGCTCCTTCGATTTAGTACACTGTGAGCCAAAGTGTTCGCTCAAATGGCTTCGTGGCGAGTTTAGCTGAACGGCTAGACAAGGACTAGGTATAGTGTACTCCATCATAACGGGTGAAGTATAAGTGGCATACGCGCATCGTTAGCTCATTTTAGTTGTTTCACAAAACGAAATTTCGGGATGTATTGAACTATGAGAACAAAACCAATTGTCGGAAAAATAGCGATGACGCGATTCGCGTTCGCGATGTTATTCCTTCTAGTGGGTGTGCAAGGTCAGGCAGCGATGCCAGCGAATGAGCAAAAAGTTGAAGAGGAAATCGACATGCGAATGACTTCACCAATCGCAGGCGTGAATTTTAGGATGATCGAAACCAATGGTATTTCAATGCGAATCGCCGAGGCTGGAAGCGATGGCCCTCTCGTGTTGCTAGTACATGGCTGGCCGGAATCGTGGTACAGCTGGCGGCATCAGATTGTCGCGCTTGCCGCTGCAGGTTACCGAGTTGTTGCTCCAGATATGCGTGGCTATGGGAGCACCACGGCTCCTGCTTCGGAAGAGGACTATGACATTGTGACTATTGCTGCAGACCTCATTGGCTTGCTTGATGCCCTTGGTGAGGAAAAGGCGGTCATGATTGGGCACGACTGGGGGGCAATAGTCGCGTGGCAAACTGTCTTGTTTCACCCTAGTCGCTTTTCTGCACTCGTTGCAATGAGTGTGCCTTACGGGGGAAGACCTGAACGCTCACCAATGGTCGAATGGCGCGAGGCATATGGCGACAACTTTTACTACATTCTCTACCACAACGAACCAGGAGGTGTTGCAGAGGCCGAATACGATGCTGATCCTCGGGGCTTGTTGAGTCGCCTTTATCTGTCGCCTGACAGTGAGCGCGAGCCAAGGGAAATTACCGATCCTAAAGCTGCAGCGGGTGGCTGGATCGGGCGTCTCGGTGCCGCAAAAGGTCTGCCCAATTGGTTGACAGAAGAGGATCTTGATTACGTCGTCGGTGAATTTAAACATGCCGGGTTTCGAGGCGGGATCAACTATTACCGAAACTTCCAGCGCAACTGGGAGCTCACCGAACGTATCGGACGCAACACAATTAAAATTCCGACACTATTTTTGGCAGGAAGCGAGGACATGGTTATTGGCCATGCAACTCGGGAGCGCCTGGAAGGTGCAATGTCGCGAATTGCCACAGACTTACGCGGCGTAGTGCTGCTGCCTGGCATAGGTCATTGGGTACAGCAAGAGGCCCCAGGGGCCACTAATGAGGCATTGTTGGAATTTTTGAAGGGGCTTTAAAGGAGGTGCGTGCCTCATTCTACGGTCTGGACAAGCCTCTCGCTTGCATCGATACTGTATTTGCTCGTTCTCTGTGAATGCAGGCAATAATAGTAGAAAAATCAGAAAGCCCTGCAGATAAGTGCGTTGCAAATAAAAGCGCAGCGAATAAGAGAATTAAAAATAAAGAATATAAAAATAGAATAACAAGCCGAGAGAACTATGAAAAAACCCCTCACCGCAGCCCTCTTAGCAGTAGTCACAGGTTTTAGTATCCCTTCAACAGTCTTCGCCGCCGAAGCGATGGCAAGCGGCACGTTTACCGAAGCCCAGTTCGAGCGAGGGCAGGTCCTCTACGAACGCGAGTGTGCAAGTTGCCACGGCGCTGACTTGGAAGGGGGAGTTGCGCCGGTACTTTCAAGCGTGGCGTTTCGAAAATCGTATTCACTGCAGGGCTCCAATGTCGGAGAGCTTTATAATCGCATCCGCAACACCATGCCGCCGCGACAGCTCGAGGTGCTTAATGATGCCGAGTATATTGATGTAATGGCGTATGTGCTCGGGCGCAACAATGTTTTGCCCGGCACCGAATTGCTCACCGATGATTACGATGCGCTCGCGATGATTCCGTTGTCGCGCGGCGATGAGGGTCTCGATAGCGCGTCGACATTTATTGCAGGCGAGGCTGGAACTCGACCGAGCGGAGATGGTCCTAGTTTTGCCGATCTAAAAGCGGCACAGACTAATTATTCTGACTGGTTGTACCATAATCACAATTACAAAGGCACACGCTATAGTGCGCTTGATCAGATTGACGTTGCCAATGCGGCTGATCTGCAGCAGGTTTGCGCCTATCAGCTTGAAACATTTGCCACGATGCAAACCGGACCGATCGTGTACGAAGGCGTGATGTACATCACCAATTCGACACGCACCGCTGCGATAGATGCAGCAACGTGCGAGCGCAAATGGGAGCATACTTGGACACCAAAAGACCGCACCGTTTGGGGTAATAACCGCGGTGTCGCAATTAAAGATGGCTATGTGGTGCGCGGCACTAACGATGGTTACCTGCTCGCTCTCGATTCTGCTAACGGTGCTCTGCTCTGGGCGAGACAGGTTGCAGACCCATGGATCGGTGAGACATTTACCATGCCGCCGATGATTTTCGAAGATTTAATTTTGATTGGCCCTGCGGGAAGTGAGAACGCAATTTCAGGCTGGGTCGGTGCGTTCTCTCTTCTAGATGGAGAGGAGCAATGGCGCTTTCATACCGTGCCAGAGGCAGCAGCAGGCGGCGGTCCGACATGGGGTAACCCTGACAATATAGTTTTAGGTGGGGGTGCGGTCTGGACTCCACTGAGCATGGATTTAGAGAAGGGCGAGCTTTACGCTGCAGTCACGAATCCCGCGCCCGATCTGCCTGCGTATCTGCGTCCGGGCGACAATCTCTATACAAATAATATCATCGCGCTAGATCCTCAGAGCGGTGAGCTCCTTTGGCATAAGTCTCTTGTTCCGAACGATGATCACGACTGGGATCTGACTCAGGTGAGCCCCGTGCTGAAAGCCGGAGAGGATAATGTGTCGCGTGATCTTGTTGCGACAGTGGGCAAGGATGGCATCTTACGTACACTCGATAAAAATACGCGCGAAGCGCTTTATGAGACTCCAATAACAACGATTCTGAACGCAGAGGTACCCGTTACCCAAGAGGGCGTCTTCGCCTGCCCGGGTGTTTTCGGCGGCGTTCTATGGAGTGGCCCGGCCTACCATCCGGATGAACGGATTGTGGTGACTCCCTCGATAGACTATTGCGCACGTTTTGTTGCGGCAGAGGAGGTTGAGGTAAAGCCGGGGCAGTTATATATGGGTGGTGGCGTCATACCAGATAATGAGCAGAGTGGTTGGCTTACCGCAGTAGATGTCGAAAGCGGAGATGTTCGTTGGCGTTACCACTCGCCAGCACCGATGGTTGCTGGCGTGACTACAACGGCAGGGGGGCTGGTATTAAGCGGCGAACTGACGGGTAACCTTTTGATGCTTAACGCCGCGAGCGGCGAGGTGCTTAACAGTATTTACACCGGCGCGCCTATTGGGGGCGGTGTAATCACCTATGAAGTCGATGGCACCCAATATATTGCGACCAATTCAGGAAACGCGATGATGACGTTTCAAACTGGTCATGAAACAGCTCGTAGCGGAAGCGTAATCGTCTATGCTTTACCGAAGGCTGTGCGTGGGGATTAGTTGATTCGACAATCGAAGAAAGCCCTAGCGTGACGCTAGGGCCATCCTTACTTTCTAAATTATGCGGTTGGCGTGCAGATCAGCGATCTCGTTATCAGAGTAGCCAAGCTCGCGCATGAGTTCATCAGTATGCTCGCCGAGTGTCGGTGCGCGATGCCTGATCTCTCCGGGAGTCTCCGAAAGTTCAACTGGCGTTCGCATGAGTGGCGCCGCTTTGGCTAAACCTGGATAGTCAACTGCTTGGAAGAGTCCTTTGGCAGCGATGTGAGGATCTTCCAGCACCTGCTGAGGAGACAGTACAGGGCCCGCAGGTAGCCGTGCCTTCTCCATCGCCGCGAGGGCTTCAGCCGAAGTGCGCTCGGCACACCATCGAGCCATGCGCTCGCTGACTAGGATGCTATTGTCTCCGCGGCTGATGTCATCTTTGAAGCGCTCATCCTCAAGCCAGTGACTTTCACCCATCAAATCAGCCCAGCGTTTAAACAGTGGTCCGCCCACGGACTGAACTAATACCCAGCCATCTTTACATTTGAATGTATCCGATGGCGCGGCGCCTTGTCCTCGATTGAGGCTCGCAACCCGATTAACCCCTAGCGCGGACTGCTCGATGATAGTGCCATTCATTAACGTTAAGGCTGTGTTGAAAAGAGAGCCTTCTACTACCTGGCCTTGGCCGGTTTTCTGTCGTTCAAAAAGCGCCGCCATGGTGCCGAATGCTGCAAAACTCGCCGTGCCAAAATCCACGAAAGGTGGCCAGGCTTTTACGGGTTGATCGGGCGTACCGGACAAATACATGGCGCCAGACATTGCCTGTCCGAGCCCGTCGAAGCCAACGCGATTACTGTAGGGCCCGCCGCGGCCAAACGCCGAAATCATCGTGAGAATTATGTCTGGCTTCACCGCCTTCAGGCTGTCGTAATCCAATCCCATTGCGGCGAGTGTATCCGGAGGTAGATTTGCTATGACGACATCTGCAGTAGCAACCAATTTTTTGACAATCTCGCGACCCTCGGGTTTCATCGGATTGAGAGTTAACCCTTTTTTATTTCGAGCCAGCTGCATAAACGTCCCGCCGTCGTCCGTGTCGCTTATGGGCGCGAGATAGCGGTCCTCGCTGCCGTCTACCTTTTCGATTCTAATCACTTCAGCGCCCATGTCGGCGAGGAGTGTGCCGCAGAACGGCCCTGCAATGTAACGTCCAAAGTCGAGGACGCGAATGCCTTTTAGTACTTGTGTCATGATCTAGCGGCTCGTGAATAGTTAATTCAAAGGACTGAGTCTAGCATAGGAGGGTCGAGAGAAAAGGGTGTCTCGATAGCGACAAGGCATAGCCACCGATCGTTGCGCTGTAGTATTGTTGTTTCAGACTCTTTTGACGCTTCTTCGAGGAATGACCCATGAATCACTCACTGTCCTTTCGACTAAGAAAGGTGGCAATCGTTTTTGGTAGTGCTGCGTTAAGCTTGCTTATGGCTGCCCCGACCCAGGCTGCGGAAAATCCAGGCTATATCGAAGACCCGTCGCGCCGAACGACAGGTATCGGAAAATTTTATATGGGGCGAGAAATCTCATTTGTGATGGGGCATCAGGCTGCGGGATGGCTCAATCGTCCAGGGCGTATCCAAGAGGAGATGCCGGATGAGGTGGTCGCCAATATGGGGCTCGAGCCTGGCCATGTCGTCGCCGATATTGGCGCCGGCTCGGGTTACTTTTCGTTTCGCATAGCCAAACTCGTTCCAGAGGGAAAAGTGCTTGCCGTAGATATTCAGCAAGAAATGCTCGATATCATAGAGGCAACGAAGGCGAAAGAAGGCGTGACTAATATCGAAGGGGTAAAGGGTGAAATAGACAACCCCAACCTTCCAGCAAACTCAATAGATGCGGCTATTATGGTCGATGCCTATCACGAGTTCTCACATCCCTTCGAGATGATTGACGGCATCTATAATGCGCTGCGACCGGGTGGCCGAATATTTCTGCTTGAGTATCGAGGCGAAGATGCCTCTGTGCCGATTCGCCCATTGCATAAGATGACGCAAGAACAAGTCATTAAGGAGATGAGCGTATTCGGGCTCGAATGGACCGAGACCCTCGATTTTCTCCCTTGGCAGCACATGATGATTTTTACGAAAACGGAGTGAGTATAAGAACCAGCAAGAGTTTAGAAAGTATTTCTAATCTTTAGTGAATATCTAACGCCAGGCTGTCTGCAGGAGTTCTCGATTTCTTCGACGATACCATCGACAGTTGCACCATCGAAGCGGGTACGTTCTCGACAGAAATTACGGTCGTTGACGTTCCTGATGTCGAATCGGAAGGTTACGCCGTCAAACGCGCGTTTTTCGAAGAACAGGTTGAGGTCATAGTCAGGAATCTCGCGTTCAATATCAAAAACGTCTATGCGATTATAGTTGCTGCCTTCCCTTGCCTGCGTTGAATAATTAAAACCGTAACTGAGATTGTATTTATTAACATCGTGGCGGAATTCGGTTCTTCCGTTCCATCGGCGACTCCAGCTAAATCTCCTCTGTATCCCTAGGAACGGATCGAGCAATTCGGATTCGTTGATGCCAAGCCTAAATGTCAAAAGCGCATTCGGTAGACCTAAATATGCCAGCTGTGTGCTTGCATCGAAATTAACGCCATAGCGTTTGCCGTCGCCAATATTTCCGCGTGCGGACTGTAAATTATCCGACGACGGCGAGACATCTACTCTGTCAATTACATCAGTTATACCTCGGTAGTAAAGCTGCGAATTGAGTACACCGATGTTATTCGGCAGACGGTACTCGAGATTCAGATCATAACGCCACGTCTGCTCCTGCTTAATATTTGGGTTGCCCGCAACGGTGTCTTGATCGTCGTCTGAGTTATCTGTTGAGGCGCTGAAATCAGAAAAACTTAACTGCGATACCGTTTTTTCGGCCGTTGCCCGAAATTGTAGGGACTCGGTAAGATTGTAGCGATAATCGATCCTCGGTTTAAAAAAGCCAAAACTCCGAGAGTTACCAACGTCACCAGTCTGTGTGATCTCCGAGGATTCGTAAACAAGCGCTGTTTCTAGCGACATCGCCTCGTTCAGCTGCCAATTGTGGATGGCGAAATATTCGCTGCGAATTTCTTCGACCGTCGAAAGGGCGTTGTCGACGTTGACCGGATATAAGCCGCCATGAAGCACAGAAGTTTCACCGCTGCCGTTATCGTTCCCAAGTCGGAGTTCAGAGTCGCGAATAGTCTGAGCGATTTCTACGCCGGCCTCGATCGCCTGCTCCGAAAATATATTAAACGTGTAGGAACTGCGCGCGATTCGCTCCCGATCTCGCGCACCTGAGAACAGGAAAAGGTCTTTGTTCTCTTTATCTTTGCCAACTTGAAAACGTTCACGAGTAAAACCAAAATCGCGATCATTCACAATAAAAAGAAACCGGAACTTAGAGCGATTTTGAAAGGAGTATTCATAGTCTCCGCCTATTTCCCAGTTATCTCTCTGCCCTTGATTGGCCTCACGCTCGAGGTTGACGCTGGGGTTGTTGTCTGCAAGCCCGATTATGCCTCTGGTAATGTCAGTGGGAGGCGTAGCTTGGCCATATAAAGCATTTAACTGGATCAGCGAATTTTCGAATTGATATCCGAGGTTCATGCTGGTCTCATAGTTTGTCTGGTCGCGTGTGCTTTCCTCAAATCGTCTCTCTGTCGGGACGCCCTGAGGATCGTAGCTCGACTCTCGAGTGACCTGATTGACGTAGCTTGGGTCGGCTTGGATATGAAATAGGTAATTTAAATTGCCGTTTTGTCCCGAGTAGGAGAGTCTCGCGCCTGGCGCGAATTTACCATCCTGCATGCGATCGGTGCTTATTTCTGCTGCTATGCTTGATCGTGACTCTGAAGCGAGAAGGACAATATTCACGACTTGTCCACCACCGCGGACATCGATTTCTTCTGAAGTGCCGCGAATAATCTCGATATAGTCAACATCATCGGCACTGATTCGGCTCAGCTGACTCCGACCTTCGTTGCTTTTGCCTGTGATGCGTTGGCCATTAATCAAGATCTCTCCCGCGCCACCACCGAGCCCGCGACCTCCGCCACCGCCGCCGCCGAGTGCTAGCCCAATCCCGGGAATCCTGCTCACCATGTCATTTACGGAAACGGGCTGAAATTGCTCGAAATAAGATGCCTCGTATATCACGCTCAGGTCATCTACCGCGAAGGGCTCAGACGACTTGTCGGAAGCAAGCTCTTGCGACAAGCCCAATGAGGGAAGCAGTGCTAGAACTGGGTAAAAAGAGGCGAGGCGCCGCTGCATTGAATCTCTCCGAGAAACTTTCACTACCTCGGTAACGCTTAGATGCGATGGGCAGATCGTATTAGTTACGTTTCGTGACTTTTAAGCGCCGGGAATCGACTCGTCAAAGAGCTTAGCGATGCGCGGGCCGATAACTTTAGAAATTATCCTCAAGGCTGCATGTTCCTTCGAATTCTTGCGCTTGCGGGCTTATGATTTTTGCGCTGCAGCGTGTAATTGGCGATAATAAAGGGTCTATCGCAAGGCCCTAGTCCGTATAAGCCTAGCTAGGTAAGAGGTCTACTCACCGTGCGACATAATCGAATCGAAAGGGGAAGAGCATGCAACGCGAATCTATGGAAGTCGATGTAGTAATAGTCGGCGCAGGACCTGCTGGTCTGTCGACTGCTTGTCGGCTGCTACAAATGGCGCAAGCAGAGGGTAAAGAGATCTCGGTGTGTGTTCTCGAAAAGGGTTCTGAAGTAGGCGCGCACATTCTCTCAGGTGCGGTTTTCGAGCCTTCGGCTCTTAACGAGCTTTTTCCCGACTGGAAAGAGAAGGGTGCGCCGCTGAACACGCCGGTGACAGGCGACAATGTCTACTACCTCCCAAGTGCAAAATCGGCAATTAAGTTCCCTGACTTGTTAGTTCCCAAGCCGATGCATAACGAGGGTAACTATATTATCTCGCTGGGTAATCTCTGCGCATGGCTCGGCGAGCAGGCGATGGAACTTGGTGCTGAAGTTTTTCCCGGCTTCGCTGCAGCTGAAATTCTGTATAACGACGATGGTAGCGTGAAGGGGGTAGCGACCGGCGACATGGGAGTCGCGGCGAATGGTGAACACAAGCCTTCGTTCGAGCCCGGGTTTGAGTTCCATGCGAAATATACCATTCTCGCAGAGGGTTGCCGTGGTCATCTGGGCAAAGAGATTATTGCGAAATACGCGCTAGACAAAGACAGCGATCCTCAGCATTACGGTATCGGCCTAAAAGAGGTTTGGGAAATCCCCGCCGAGAATCATCAGCAGGGACTCGTTGTTCATACTGCGGGCTATCCGATGATCGGCGCGAGTTACGCAGGCACTAGCGGCGGTTTCCTGTACCATGTCGAAGACAATAAAGTCTCCCTAGGGCTCATCGTTGACCTAGGTTATAAAAACCCCCACATCAGTCCCTTCGACGAATTTCAAAAGTTTAAGCATCATCCAGTTATCGAGAAGACGCTCCAAGGCGGCAAGCGCATTAGTTACGGGGCGAGGGCGCTCATTAAAGGTGGTTTGAACTCTCTACCTAAAATGACTTTCCCTGGCGGTTTGCTCATCGGCTGTGATGCGGGAACGCTAAATGCCGCCAAAATCAAGGGCAGTCATACGGCGATGAAGTCGGGCATGCTTGCCGCAGAATCTCTCTTTGCGGCGCTAACGCAGGCTGGTGAGGGCGAAGCGCCTGCGCGCGAACTAGTTGATTACACTGAGCGCTTCAAACGATCCGACCTTTATGAAGAATTGCACAAAACCCGTAACTTTAGTTCGGGTTTCCACAAATTCGGTTTCTGGATAGGAAGCGCGCTGACCTTCATTGAGCAGAATATCTTGTTTGGTAAGTCGCCAGTTACGATACATGACCGAACATATGATCATGCTCAGCTCGTACCGGCCGAATCGGCTCCTAAAATCGACTACCCAAAGCCCGACGGCAAAATATCCTTCGATAAACTGTCGTCAGTGTTCCTTTCGAATACTAATCATGCCGAAGACCAGCCCTGCCATTTAAAGCTCAAAGATGCGTCGATTCCAATAAGCGTAAACCTGCCTAAATTCGACGAGCCCGCTCAACGCTATTGTCCAGCAGGCGTCTATGAGGTGGTAGATGAGGCTGATGGGTCAAAGCGTTTTCAGATCAATTCGCAGAACTGCGTGCACTGTAAAACCTGTGATATCAAAGACCCTTCCCAGAATATTCAATGGGTTGTCCCTGAGGGTGCCGGAGGTCCAAATTACCCTGGGATGTAATTTATAATTATATAAATTACAACAGTTTACATAGTTTATTAAAAGTAGATTAAAGTAATTTTAAAGGGGCGAAAGCCCCTTTTTTACGTCCTCTGATTTCACTGCATGGAAAACTACCCGCGAAAGGTCTACTCTGGCGTTAGGTTGAATTCACACCTAGTCTTGGGAGGTTGCATTATGACAACGTTACGCTTGTCTGCTGTAGTAGTCCTCATACTCACTCGCTGTACCGCTATTGATCTAGAGAGTGAATTTGTCCTCGATAAGGAGTTACAAGCGCAGATACTCGATCAGACGAGTGACGCATTTCCTGATATTGATCCGTTGTTTTTGAGCGATGACCTAAAACGCTATTTGAATGAACATATAGGCTCTGCCCGTGACGACCGTGCGCGCGTTGAGCGTCTTCAAGACTTCCTCTATGACGAAGCGTATTTAGGTATCAGTTACTCGGCAGAGAAAACGCATACCGCAATGGAGCTCTACGAGGCACGCACTGGTAACTGTCTGTCGGCTATGAATCTTTATATTGCGATGGCACGGCATTTAGGGGTCGAAGCCCGATTCCAGCGTGTTGATGTGCAGCCGAGTTGGGATAAGCGAGGCGGCCTCTTAGTGCTCAGTCAGCATATCAATGCAACGGGTCGGTTTGATCAGTCTAGTCGTTATGTAGCCGATTTCACGCCAGAGATCGCGTTGCAACAGCTCACGTCTCAAGTCATCACTGATACGCAGGCGCGTTCGCTCTATTTTAATAATTTAGGCGTCGAGGAGCTGATTGCGCATGACTACGAAGGCGCAATTGCCTATTTTAAGAATGCGCTCTTCTTGGATCCTGAAAACGCGATCGCCTGGAATAATGTCGGCGCAGCGTTTAATCGTGTCGGAGAGCGGACACTTGCCGAATACAGCTATCGAAAAGCTTTCGAGCTTGATGCGACAAGCGCCACGGCGATCGCAAATCTCGCCAAGTTTTATCGCGCGGCCGGCGACACTCGCCGAGCGCGAGCCTATGAGCTCGCGATTGAGCGCTTTAACGAGATGAACCCTTACTATCACTATGCACAGGGACAGTTTGCCTACTCAGAGGGCGATTTAGATCATGCGCGAAAAGCGTTCGAGCGCGCGCTTGCTCTTAAGCAAGAGGAGCCCGACTTCTATGAAGCACTGGGGCGTGTTTATTTCGAGCTTGGAGATCTAGGTGCAGCCAGAAAACTCAACCGAGAGGCTGAGGAATTGGTTTTGCTGAACGATGAGATTTACAGACCAAGCAGCTCTCGTCTCCGAGTATTAGAGCGCAAAAGTGGAAATATCGACGGAGCAAGCCTTCGTATGATCTATGCTCAGTAGCCTCTAGCTCTAGCTAACATCGGTTGCGAATGTATAGCTTTTTACGAGATCCTTAATCGTCTCAATCTGTGACTTGTCTTGTGCGACAGCTTTTATCACCAATCCGCGTTTCTTTTCGTTTTCGCTACTGATCTCGGCGACGATATTCGCTTTTTCTAGCAGTCCGTTGACCACCTCTTCGGCAATTTTTTGTCTGAGCGCTGGCCTAAATATTTTGCCTACTGCCGTTAGAGGCATCTCTTGCAAAAAATCTATGCGCTTTGGAATCGCAGCGCGCTCCGAGATAAGGTTAGCAGCGTAGTCGATAAGCGCCTTCTCGGAGAGCGAGCTGCCCTGAGCAAGAACGACATACGCCATGGGAAGTTCACCGGTGTAAGCGTCGGGCAGGCCTATCGCTACAGAGGTGACGACCTCGGGGTGAGAATTGAGCGGTTCTTCGATGAGCTCGGGGTCGATGTTGTGGCCGCTGCGAATGATAAGGTCTTTGGCGCGGCCGGATAAGTACAGGCAATCGTTTTCATCCAAATAGCCGAGGTCGCCCGTGTTAAACCAGCCATCTTCGATCCAAGCATTGTTGTTGTCTGCTTCGACCTTATAGCCAGCAAAAACCTGGGGACCTTTGACTAGAATTGAACCGCTTTCTCCGACTTCACAGTTTTTGGTCACCGTTGTTCCCTCTAACTGCACGATGCGTATGCCTCCGTAGGGTATTCGCATGCCCACGCTCCCGGGCGGCTGATCGATTGGGGCGCGACTGATAACAGAGGTTGTTTCGGTCATGCCGTAGCCGTTGCCAATTTCGACGTTAAATCTTTCTTCGAAACTCAGTTCGAAAGGGCGCGACAGAGGTGCTGCACCCGAGTTCAAATTGGTGAGGCTTGAGATATCAGCATCACCCACTGGAATTTCAGAGAGTGCCATGAGTACTGTAGGCACCGCAGAAATCTGCTTTACCTTGAAGCGCTCAATTAGTTTCCAAATATTCGGCATCGCCGTTTGCGAGCGGAACCCTGAGGGCGTCATTAAGAAGACGCGGTAACCCACCGCAAACGAGGCAACTCCCTGAATGATGCAGCCGTAGATATGGAAGAGTGGTAGCCCACAGAGCACAGTATGGTGCTCCATATGAGCCGTATAGACCTGCATCAATTGACCCACGAAGGCCATGTTCCCATGCGTAAGCTGAGCGAGTTTAGGGCGGCCTGTTGTGCCGCCGGTGTGGAAATAGGCAGCAATTTCACTCGCCTCAAACCTACGCGCTGTATCCAGCGCGTCGGCGTTCATTCCTGCAATCGCTTTGTCGAAATCGTAAAGCGATAACGAAGTTCCTTCGGGAAGCGTCGCTGATGGGTCGCACATACCCGCGGCGTTAACAGCGACTATTGTTGTGACCGAATCAGTCATTGACGCCGCCGCGAGGCATTTCTCCCAGATATCGGTTGCAGCTGACTTACCGAGGCAAATTATCACTGTCGAATTCGCCGCCGAAATGATTTCGGCCATGTGCTCTGCTTCGAGCATTGGATTGATGGGATTCGATATACCTGCAGCTTGCGCGCCCCATATCGCAAAATGGGTCTGAGGCAGTACGGGCAAAATTATCGACACGGAGTCGCTGGGTTTGATTCCGAGAGAGGTGAGAAAGTTTGCCGTGCGAGTAACCTGGGCGCCGAGTTCACGGTAGCTCGTGGAGACTTCTTTTTCGTCTGGCAGGCCCTGTAGCAAAAACTCCATGGCGTGTTCATCGCCAAACTGTTTTGCTGAGTTCATCAATAGTTCATAGCTATTGGTAAATGGGAACTGCTCAAAAAGAGGCGTTTTCTCAAATTCGCGAACGTTCTCGATGGTCTCCATTATCGGTTCGGGAAGCGGACGGTTAGCTAAATCAATCAAAGCAGAGTACTCCATGTGCTGAATCTGACAGGGCGGTTTTACTGATAGATCGTTACCTGTTTTTCTGGTTATAGCACGTTCAAAGGGCATGAACTAGGTCGCGAGCCAAATCCGAAATCTAGCCAGAGCTAAGAATGCGATGAGGTTTTTCAGGTGGGTCAGGCGTTAGATTTCAGGGGCTAAGTGTTACGTGCGACAGAGAACTCTGCGAGGGTGTGCAGGGCATCGCGGTAGATCGAAGAGGGGAGGCCGTTGAGATTGCTCTGCGCGAGATTGGCCTGTTCCTGTGCTTTGGCGCGCGTGTATTCAAGAGAGCCTGTCTTGCGGATAATTTCAATGACCTGCGAGAGTGTCTCAGGCTGGAGGGGAGATTTATTGCTTAAGCACTGCCGGATGAGCTGGTTTTCTGTTTCGCTGCACTGAGTCATCGCGTGGATGAGTGGAAGCGTTGGCTTGCCCTCTGCGAGGTCATCACCGACATTTTTGCCAAGATTAGCGGCGTCACCGTCATAGTCTAGCGCGTCGTCGATGAGCTGGAATGCGGTGCCGATGTGCATGCCAAAAAGTCTCAGCGCATCCTGAGTCTCGGCGTCGGCATCTGCCAGAATAGCACCGCAGTGCGCGGCTGCTTCAAAGAGAATCGCTGTTTTGTTATGGATGACCTGAAGATAGCTTTCTTCAGTCGACGCTGGATTATTCTTATTGATTAGCTGAAGAACTTCGCCCTCGGCGATTTTGTTAGTCGTGTCTGCCATAATTTCCATAATGCGCATATCGCCGATACCGACGAGTAGCTGAAAAGCGCGGGAATAGATGAAGTCGCCAACTAACACGCTCGATGGGTTATTCCACTCGGCGTTTACCGTAGGGCGGCCACGACGCAGCGACGACATATCGACCACGTCGTCGTGCAGTAGGGTAGCGGTGTGTATGAATTCAATGACAGAGGCCAGTGCGATTGGGGCAGGTGTCTCAGAGCCACAGCAACGCGCTGCGAGCAACACCAAGATGGGCCGAAGCCGCTTACCGCCGGCATCAACGATGTAATGGCCGATATTCTCCACCAAAGGCACTTGCGAATGGAGCTGTTCGACTATATAGCGGTCGACCGCGTCCATATCGTCGTTTACTGCATTGCGTATTGCTTGATACATGCGATTTCTCTGGTTCTTGCGCCTCAATTCGAGCGCTGCATGCTAGGGAGAGGGTAGGTTCCTGTCAAGTTTCAGCGGTCGTTCTGAGCAGCTTCCACCGCTGCGAAGGCCCCGTCGTTGCTAGTTTTAAGGTTTTTTTTCGCAGTATGCGTTTTTAGCATGCATAACCCTTGCCTACACTACTAATTTTCCGTAAAATCCCCGCCCCTATATGGAATGGGTCCAATGTCCATTCGTAGCGGTTTCGGAGAGAAATATGTACGCGGTAATAGTAAGTGGCGGAAAGCAGCACAGGGTCACGGAAGGCGAGACGCTGAAGCTTGAAAAACTGGAAGTCGCCACAGGCGAAGTGGTCCAGTTCGACAAAGTCCTCATGGTAGGCGAAGGCGAGTCTGTAAAGATTGGCGCCCCCTATGTCGAAGGTGGTCAGGTCACAGCCGAGGTGCTCTCGCAAGGCCGCGCGAAAAAAGTGCAAATCATCAAATTTAATCGCCGCAAGCATTTCCGCAAGCAGCAGGGTCACAGGCAGTGGTTCACTGAAGTCAAAATCACTGGTATTAAAGGTTAAGTAGGAGTTAAGTCATGGCGCATAAGAAAGCAGGCGGTAGTACTAATAACGGCCGCGATTCCATATCCAAACGCCTAGGCGTGAAGCTCTTCGGCGGCCAAGCAGCTCGCGCTGGTAACATTATCGTGCGTCAGCGCGGTACGCGTTTCCACCCGGGAGAAAATGTAGGCTGTGGTAAAGACCACACTCTCTTCGCGAAGGCCGACGGCGTCGTTAAGTTTGTAGTGAAAGGCCCACATAACCGTAAATTCGTTACTATCGAAGCGGTTTAATATTTCGCGGTCCTAGTGGGCTAAGCGAGATAAACTAAGAAGCCTCGTCACTAGACGGGGCTTTTTTGTATCGGACGAAAAAATGAAATTCGTAGATGAAGCAGAAATCGTAGCGGAGGCGGGGCGCGGCGGAAGCGGCGCGCTCAGCTTTAGGCGCGAAAAATACATCGAGCGTGGCGGACCTGACGGGGGCGATGGGGGGCACGGCGGCAGTGTTTACCTGCAGGCTGACCCAGGCCTTAATACGCTAGTCGATTTTCGCTTTCAGCCGCGCTATCGCGCACAGGCCGGGCAGGCCGGACAAAGCCGCAATTGCACTGGTCGTGGCGGCGATGATCTCATCGTTAAGGTGCCCGTCGGCACGACGGTTATTGATGTCGACACCGAGGAACTTATCGCTGACCTCAAAGACCCTGACCAACCGGTAATGGTCGCGAAAGGTGGGTTCCATGGATTGGGTAACACACGCTTCAAATCAAGTACGAACCGGGCGCCGCGCAAGACGACTAAGGGGACGCCAGGAGAAATACGTAAGCTGCAGCTGCAGCTGCGTCTCGTAGCCGATGTAGGGCTTCTGGGGCTGCCTAATGCGGGTAAGTCGACGCTGATTCGCGCTGTGTCGGCCGCGACGCCGAAGGTTGCTAACTATCCGTTCACGACGCTTGTACCTAATCTTGGTGTGGTGAGTTTAGGCATGGAGCGTAGCTTCGTGATGGCTGATATACCGGGTTTGATCGAGGGGGCATCAGAAGGTGCAGGACTGGGTTTTAGATTTCTCAAGCATCTTTCTCGCACACGCTTGCTCTTGCACCTCGTCGACGTGCTGCCTATGGATCAGGAAGACCCTGTCGAAACGGCAGTGAAAATCGCTGCCGAGCTCGCTAAGTTTAGTCCTACTCTCGCAGCTAAAGATCGCTGGCTGGTGCTGAACAAAATTGACATTATCGAGCCCGAGGCGCTTGCAGAAATCAAGGCTAGGATGCGCGAAGCCCTTAACTGGGAAGGAAAGATCTATGAGATCTCAGGCATTAACGGCCAAGGTTGTGATGAACTCTGTAATGCGCTGATGGATGAGATCATCGTACATCGAGAACGGCTGCTTAATGACGAGGAGTATGCCGAGACTCAACAGGCGCTCGAAGCCGAAATGGCGTTTGAGATTCGCCGCACAATCGAGAGTAGCAAAGCAGCGCGGCGAGCTTTGCGCGAGCAAGCTGAAGCTGATTTCGATGACGATTGGGACGATTGGGATGACGAAGACTAGCGAGCGGCTCGCTGGTCTGTGTGAGCCGCCAGTTCTGGCCATGAGAGTAGGTTAGAGAGCACGTTTATGAGAGACAAGATAAGCCAAGCAAAACGCTGGGTGGTGAAAGTCGGCAGTTCTTTAGTGACTAACGACGGGAAAGGACTCGATCTTGCCGCAATCGAAACGTGGGCAGAGCAGCTCGTTGCGATGCGGGCGCAGGGCATTCAGGTAGTGCTTGTTTCCTCCGGCGCAGTCGCAGAGGGTGTTTCTCGCCTCGGACTTAGTCGTCGGCCTAGTCAGGTCAATTTGCAGCAGGCGGCGGCCGCTGTGGGTCAGATGGGTCTAATTCAGGCCTACGAGAGTTGTTTCAATCGTCATGACGTACGCGCTGCACAAATTCTGCTTACGCATGAAGATTTATCGGACCGCACTCGGTATCTCAATGCGCGCTCGACGCTGACCACGCTGCTCGATATGGGTGTGGTGCCGGTGGTCAACGAGAACGATACGGTAGCCACTGCTGAAATATGCCTGGGTGACAATGACACTCTCGCCGGTTTGGTGGCAAATCTCATCAACGCCGACGCCATGGTCCTGCTCACAGACCAAGAGGGTCTCTACAGCGCCGATCCTCGCACGGACAAGAGTGCCCAACTCATCTCCGTAGGCTCGGCACTCGATCCTAGCTTTACGGCTATGGCCGGCGGAGGCGGAAGTCTGGGGCGCGGTGGTATGCGCACCAAACTCTCTGCCGCGAGGCTTGCGGCACGCTCTGGCACTAATACGATTATTGCCAATGGCCGCAAAACTCAGGTACTCGGCCGATTAAGTCGTGGCGAAGAGATTGGGACTCTGCTTGAGGCTGACAGTGAGCCGGTAGGCGCGCGAAAGCAGTGGCTGGCAAGTCAACTCACTACGCAGGGAGAGGTGGTTCTCGACGCCGGTGCAGTGAGGGTTCTGCGAGAGGCGGGTAAGAGTCTTCTCGCTGTGGGGATTGTTGGCGTCTCGGGCGCCTTTCACCGCGGTGACGTTGTGGTCTGCAGAGATATCGCCGGTAAAGAAGTGGCACGCGGCTTGAGCAATTATAGCGCCACTGAGGTCGAACGGCTCAAGGGGCAGAGTAGCGATAAGATCATTGAACTGCTCGGTTATGCAGGTGATGACGAAATTATTCATCGCGACAATCTTATTCTCATCGAAAGCTAAGCTCTTCTAGAGCGCAGCACTGCGTGTTGCGACAGTGCTTTATGGGGCCCACAAAAAAGCCGGCGTTGCCGGCTTTTTCATTTTTTATTTTGCGGTGCTCGCGAGGCCAGTAAAGGCCGCGAAGGTCTCTAGGCTTGAAGCGCCTTTATCGCAGAATTCAGGCGGCTCTTGTGGCGAGCGGCCTTGTTTTTGTGAATGATGCCACGGTCGGCCATACGATCGATAACAGGCACTGCCGTGTTGTAAGCGGTTGTTGCTGTAGCGTGGTCGCCTCCGATGATGGCTGCGTCGACTTTCTTAATGTAAGTACGCACCATCGAACGGAATGACGCGTTATGACGGCGACGAACTTCGCTTTGCTTAGCGCGCTTACGGGCTTGTGCTGAATTAGCCAATTGTGACTCCTTGGTTTTTCAAGTATTTGTTTTAACTTAAGAAAATAGTTTTTCTAGCGAATTTTTTGTGTCTGATATCTAGCCGGCTATTTTTCGCGCAGCGCAAAAAGGCGCGTGCAACAAGAACCTGACTTTAGGGGCGATCTGGCTGAACGACACCCTAATTTAAGAGCGCGACACTATGCCGCTTAGGTCGGGCATTGTCAAGCGTTGCTGGCGGCAGACTAGTCGCGTCGAATCAACCTGGGCGCGTAGTTATCCTACTTAGGTTATTGAATAGCCAAGAAATCGCTGTAGTTATCACAAACTCGATCCGATAAGCTTACGATGCGCAGCCCAAAGTCCCTTCAGCGGACTGCAGAGGGCGCGGTCCGAGAGAAGCTAACGACCCATGACACGAGATAAAGAGCAGGCCATCCAAGAACATGACAGTGTTGACAGGCCGTCTGGAAAGTCAGAACTGTCACCCGAACGGGGGCCGAGTCTTCTAGGGGCAAGCGGGATAACGGGGTCGATGACCCTTGTGTCGCGTTTTTTAGGGTTGGCTCGCGACATTGTCATTGCTCGACTGTTTGGTGCGACCGACGCATCTGACGTCTTCTTTCTCGCCAACAAAATCCCCAATTTCCTGCGCCGACTTTTTGCAGAGGGCGCGTTCAATCAGGCCTTTGTGCCAGTGCTTTCCGAATACCGGAGTCTGAGGAGCCACGATGATGTCCGCGAGTTGATCGCGGCGGTTGCGGCAAGTCTTGGTGGGCTTCTCACTGTCATAAGCGTGGTGGTGATGGTCGCGGCGCCTCTTATCGCGGTGCCTATAGCCTATGGCTTCACCGACAACCCGGCAAAGTTCGCCCTATTCGTCGAGATGCTTCGTATCACCTTTCCGTATCTTTTACTGATCTCGCTTACAGCGCTTTGCGGCGCCGTGCTCAATAGCTATGGCCGCTTCGCAGCGCCCGCGGTTACGCCCGCACTTCTCAACCTTTGTTTGATCGGCAGCGCCTTTCTGCTTGCGCCATACCTCCAAACACCAGAGTTGGCGCTCGCTTGGGGAGTGCTTATAGCAGGCGTTGCACAGCTGCTATTCCAACTGCCGTTTTTGCTGCAAATGCGCCTTTTGCCGATTCCAAAGCGTAGTCCGGGTCATGAGGGCGTTGCGCGAATTAAGGCACTAATGCTACCGGCACTATTCGGCGTGTCGGTCAATCAGATCAATCTGTTGCTCGATTCCTTCATCGCGTCGCTACTTGTGACCGGCAGCGTCTCGTGGCTTTATTTTTCAGATCGGCTGATGGAATTACCGCTGGGGATATTTGGTGTCGCGCTCGCGATTGTCGTGTTGCCAAGTCTTTCACGCTCCCACGCGGACAAATCGCCAGAGGAGTTTAGCGGTACCATCGATTGGGCGCTGCGGCTTGTGTGCCTCATTGCCTTTCCCGCCGCGCTTGCATTAATACTGCTCGCGAAGCCACTGCTGATCACCCTGTTTTTTAACGATAACTTTACAGCAACCGATGTACAGCAAGCCTCTGCGAGTCTGCAAGCCTATGCGTTTGGTTTGCTCGGGTTTATGTCAGTGAAGATTTTTGCGCCAGGATTTTACGCGCGACAAGACACGCGCACACCTGTTCGCATTGGTGTAATCGCAATGGTCGTCAACATGGTGCTCAACGTCGTCTTTTATTGGCAGGGCTATGGTCACGTGGGATTGGCTGCTGCAACGAGTCTTGCCGCTTGTGTTAACGCGGGGCTGCTCCTACGCGGATTAGTCCGAGAGGGTGCGTTTGGCTTCGCCTCGGGCTGGGGCGTTTTGGGGCTGCGGCTGTTGCTCGCAAATGTTTGCATGGGGCTGTTTTTGTACTTTCAAGCGGGTGACTGGAGTCAGTGGTTTACCTGGGGCGCAGGCAAGCAGGTTTTACAAATGGCCATTCTGGTCTGCGGTGGCGTGACGCTGTATGTGGGCGTTCTATTTGCAGCGGGCCTGCGGTGGCGAGAGGTGTATCGCTAAATGACGGCACGCTTTACTCGGCGGGTTTATATTGGGGATACCCCTGCAGAGGCGTGGCATATTCGCAACGTCTTAGATCAGCACGGGATTGCCTCGGAGTTGCGTAATGAGACTTTATTCGGGGCCACCGGTGAAATCCCCGTTCTAGAATCACTACCCGAGGTGTGGGTTAGTGACATCAATTCAAAGGCAGCAGAGGCGCTGATTAAAGAGATTCGCCGTAGGCCTGTCGAGTCCTCAGTGTGGAAGTGCGATGGCTGTAGCGAAGTCGTAGACGGCGTCTTCGCAATTTGCTGGCGCTGCGGCGCGTCAGCGAGTAGCAGCGGCTAGGCGCGCGACATAAATTTGCCGGTGACCGTGTTGATCTTGATGGTCTCGCCCACCGAGAGATATTCCGGCACCTGTACTTCGAGTCCCGTCGACAGACGCGCGGTCTTGCTGCGGTTTGTGGCTGATGAGCCAGTGACCGCCGGAGGAGTGTCCTCGATGACTAGGTTTACCGATTGCGGCAGTTCGATACCGAGCAGCACCCCATCCATTAGTAGTGCAACAATATCTTCTTGCTGCTCGATTAAGTACTCGCTCTGTCCTTCGAGCGAGTCTGCGTCGACTGTGTACTGACTATAGTCCTCGAGATTCATAAAAACGAAACTCTCTCCGTCTTTGTACGAATACTGCACGCGGACTCGCTGGCAGTCAGCGTCTTTTAACAAGTCATCGCCCTTTAAGGAGAGATCTAGTTTTTGTCGCGTTTTGAGATTGTTAAAACGCACTTTGTAGAGGGTCGCCGCGCCTCGCGAGGAAGGGCTCTTGCTTTCAAATTGCCTCACGACATGCGGAATACCTTCGATGTCGACAATCATTCCGCGCTTTAATTCGCTCGCTTTAGGCATATTCAATAATCCTCATAGAGTGGCAATGCTTACCCTTGGTTTCCGCCCAAGATCGCGGTTCATTAGGGTGGCCGAATTTGCCGCGAGTGCGGTCTGTTCGGGCAGCGCAAAGGTACAGAAAGCGCCTGCAGCTGTAAATACTCTCGAACCGATAGTAATTTATTGCCTCGTATCTAGAAAAGCAGGCTTGCCGACTCTTTGAGTTCGTTGTGCAGTTCGCGCATAATTGCGCCTCGCCGAAATATTGAGAATGCCATCATGGTTGAACGCGTTAAGGAAATAGACGATTTGCACATAATTCGACACGAGGAGCTGATGACACCTCAACAGCTTAAGTCTGAGCTTGTGCTCGAGGGTGTTGCACTCGACACAGTGCTTACAGGACATCGTGCAGTGAAAGCGGTACTGGATCGTCAAGATCCGCGTCTCATCGTAGTGGTCGGGCCGTGCTCGATACATAATCCTGAGGAAGCGCTCGCTTATGCGCGTAAGCTGAAACCGGTTGCTGATGAGTTGGCAGAGAGCTTGCTGATTGTTATGCGCGTCTACTTCGAGAAGCCGCGCACCTCAGTGGGCTGGGAAGGCCTTATCTATGACCCCCATCTCGACGGCAGCCACCGGATCGATCACGGTTTGAAAATCGGCCGAAAGCTCATGCTTGATATTGCTGAGATTGGTTTGCCAATCGGCATCGAGGCGCTAGATTTGATCACTCCGCAGTATCTTCAAGACCTTGTCACTTGGACAGCAGTCGGCGCGAGAACAACGGAATCGCCCACACACAGAAAACTTGCAAGCGGCATATCTTCGGCGGTGGGATTTAAGAACAACATCGACGGTAGCCTTACGGTTGCTGTCAATGCGATTCGTTCGGCGGCCGCGAATAACAGTTTTATAAGCGTTACGGACGAGGGTAAGGTGGCGCATTTCCGCACAGATGGAAACCCTCATTGCCACGTGATTTTGCGCGGAGGCAAAGAGCCAAACTACGATCGCGAGAGTGTCGCGGCGTGCGAGGCAGAGCTACAAAAAGCCGGACTGATTGATAATCTCATGATCGACTGCAGCCACGGCAATTCGCGCAAGGATCCGAAGAACCAACTACCCGTTCTGCGCGATATCGCCGAGCAGATCGCTGAAGGCAATAAATCGATCATAGGAGTGATGCTTGAGAGCAATCTCGAGGCGGGCAATCAACCGATACCTGATGACTTAACGGATTTGAAGCCCGGCGTTTCGATTACCGACGCCTGCATCGATTGGGAGACAACCGAGTCACTGCTTCGAGAGTTTGCTATGCGCGTCTCACCGGCCCTGAAGACGCGGCAATAGCTTCAAAGGCTCTGCATTGTTGCACCGCCGCCTCGCGACGGCCGGTGCAAAATCAGCCTTAAGCCTTAAGGACGGCGGCGAGACTTTCTGCAAGGTACTCGACATTAGCGTCGTTTATGCCGGCGACGTTAATGCGGCTCGAATCAACGAGGTAAATACTGTAGTCGCGCACGAGCGCCTGTACTTGCTCGACATTGACGCCCAAGAAAGAAAACATGCCTTTCTCGTTCTGAATAAAGCCAAAATCGCGGTCTATGCCGACTTTACGGGTCTGTTCGACCAGCTTCGCACGCAATCCATTGATGCGGTCGCGCATCCCTGTCAGCTCAGCATCCCATTCGCTGCGAAGGGCGGGATTGTTGAGAATTAGTTGTACGACCTCTGCGCCATGATCTGGTGGCATTGAGTACATAGCGCGCGCCGAGGCGGCGATCAATGTAGTGGCAGTCGTCGTTTCAGATTCTGTTTCGCAGATTAACGTCATCGCACCTGTGCGCTCTCGGTAAAGACCGAAATTTTTAGAGCAAGAGCTTACCAAAACAAGCTCTGGCAAAGACTCAGCCATGAGGCGGGTGCCGATCATGTCCTCTTCAAGTCCGTCTCCGAGGCCTTGATAGGCGAGGTCGATAAAGACAGTAAAGCCCTGATCGAGGGCAACATCACGTACTGCTTGCCATTGAGCGAAAGTTAGATCGGCACCGCAGGGGTTATGGCAGCAACCGTGGAGCAGGACAACGTCACCCTTGGGTACGTTCTTCAAACAAGCCAGCATTTCTTCGAAACGCACGCTGTGAGTTGCGTAATCGTAATAGGGGTATTTGCTAATTTTAAGGCCGGCTGTGGTCATCAGCGGTACGTGATTAGCCCACGTCGGGTCGCTGACCCAGACGGTCGCATCGGCATTTGCCTGCTTTAAAAATTCCGCAGCGAGTCTCAGTCCACCGCAACCCCCGGGTGCTTGCACGGTGACTCGACGCTTACCTAGACTTGAATATAATTCTTTTCCGAAAAGCAGCTCGGCAACCGCTTCGTTGTATTCAGGAGAGCCAGTTGGACCGACATACTTTTTGCTCGTCTGTGTCGCAAGGATTTGCTGCTCCGCTTTTTTAACGGCGGTCATCACTGGCGTGTCGCCATTCTCGTCTTTATAAATACCGATACCCAAATCTATTTTGTTCGGGTTTGTGTCTGCCCGATATTCGGCGACAAGACGGAGAATTGGATCTGCGGGTAGGGCGCTGAGAGACTGGAACATGATTATTTCTCTGAAAGTGAGTTATCGGTTGGCTATCTAAATCTAGGCTAGCGAGCTTGATGCGCCTTGAGCGTGTTCTGCAATAGCGACGCGCGAGTCATAGGACCGACGCCGCCTGTCACATAAGTGATATAGGAGCACTTCTCTTTTACATTATCGAAATCGACATCGCCAACGTTTCTAAAGCCGTTTTTCTTTGTGGCATCGGGAACGCGTGTTTGGCCAACATCTATAACGACAGCGCCTTGCTTCACCATGTCAGCGGTGACAAATTCGGTTTTTCCTATCGCAACGATCAGGATGTCAGCGCTCAGGCAGAGTTCTTTTAGATTTTTCGTTCGGCTGTGGGCAATAGTCACAGTCGCATTTCCAGGGTTCGTATTACGCGACATGAGCACAGCCATTGGCGTACCTACAATATTGCTGCGACCCAAGACCACGCAGTGTTTGCCTTCGGTCTCGATTTTGTAGCGTGCTAACAGTTCCATAATGCCGTTTGGCGTCGCTGAAATAAAAGTAGGCAGGCCGAGGTTAAGCTTGCCGACGCTAACAGGGCTGAAGCCATCGACATCCTTCTTCGCGTCGATTGCTAGAATGATTTTATTTTCGTCGATATGCTTCGGTAAGGGCAATTGAACGATGAAACCGTCTATGCCGTCGTCAGCATTAAGCTCAGCGACCTTGGCAAGGAGCTCTTCTTCGGTCACCGTGTCGGGTAATCGGATAGTCGTTGATTCGAAGCCTACCTGCGCGCAGTCCTTCACCTTGAAGGCGACATAATTCTCAGAAGCGCCGTCGTTTCCAACAAGCACTGCGGCGAGATGCGGTGGACGCTGACCAGCCGCCTTTATCGCATCGACCTTCTGCGTGATTTCTTGGCGAATTTGTTCGGAGCAAAGATTGCCGTCAAGTAACTGCATGAGGAGTTCCGTATGATCAGTGTTTTATTGGACGAGCGTAGACGCCGTGTGGCCCTTGGCTGGTTGGCTAATGATAAACGAGGCTGGTATTTGTCTCAATAAGCGATGTCGATTTAGAGCGCGTAGCGTTGTTGCTAGCGAGTAGGCGTATCACTGAGTATTATGCTGTTTTGACTCGATAGACCGAACGCGTGATTCAGGCTTGCCAAGCCGCTTCGCAAGTTTAAATGAAAAGAGGCAAGCACGGATGGAACTCGCACTCGCTGCAGTCGTAATCTTAATAGGCTCGTATGTTCAGAGTAGCATCGGTTTCGGCCTGGCGATTATCTCCGCACCCCTGTTGTTCATAATCGATCCACTGTATGTGCCAGGACCGGTGACTGTGTGTGCTCTCACGCTTTCGCTCGCCAATACCTATCACCACCGTAAAGCGGTGTCTCTCAAAGGACTCCAATACGCGATTCTAGGGCGTATTCCCGGCACTATTGCAGGCGGATTTTTGTTGCTGTGGATCTCGCATGATGCGCTGGCGCTGTGGCTCGGCGTGTCAGTGTTGGCAGCTGTGGGGTTGAGTTTAAGTAGCATTGTGATTCGCCCGAGTAATCCGGCGATGGTTACTGCCGGTTTTCTCTCTGGATTCATGGGCACGAGTTCAGCGATTGGTGGACCACCCATGGCGCTTGTTATGCAGCACGAGGGGAATGACTTTATTCGAGCGAATCTCGCGGCGTTCTTCATCGTGAGCTGTGTTATGTCTCTATTCATGCTTGCCTCTATCGATCGCTTTGGCAGCGCCGAGGCGCTAGTTTCATTGCCATTGCTACCGGCCACGCTAGTGGGCTACTGGCTAGCTAAAAAAACAATGCATAGGATTTCGCATCGAAAGCTCAGGTTATTCAGCCTTATCCTTTGTGCTGTCGCAGGCGCAGGCTCGATTTTGTCGGTCTGGATCTGAGCGGGGTTCGAAGAGCGGCGAGTTTTTACGGGCAAGTGTTTCGCAGCAGGCGGCGATCAGTTAGACTCAAAAACTCTAGAAAGGATACTAGATTTCGCTCACGGGCAGGGATTTGCTCGTTGCCAATAAAATGTTTGCAACGTCTAACTATTCAGAGGAAATCTCAATGTCATACTCAGTTCTAAAGAAAATTCCCCGCGCGATCGCGAGTCTTTCACTGATTGCTTTTCTCGCATCTGTCTCGCAGGTCGCGCTCGCAGATGATTCTGCGGCGGTCAAAACCATTGCCGGCGTACTTGTTGGTCTTAATCACTTTCCCTCAGCTGAGGATAAAGCGGCCCTCGCAGCAATTGCTGCCGATGAATCCAATGGGATGGCTGTTCGGGCGCTCGCAAATGCGGTAGCCAATATTCAGCATGCGGCGACCGCCGAGGACAAGGCGGCTATGGAGCAGATAGTGGCGAGCGATATGGCTGATAGCCAGTCGAAGTCATTAGCTCAGATCGTGCTAAGCATAAATCATGTGCCGAGCGCGGAGGCCAAAGCGTCATTGCAGGCAATGCTGTAAGTGAACGGTCGTTTGTGAGCAGTAACTCGACACAAGCCGAAACGCAGTCCATCGAGAAAACCGGCTGGCCCCAGGTTCTTACGATGGAGGCGTTTCGCGCTGCTTGGCCTTTCGAAGGAGAGGCTTTCTGGCAAACGGTTTTTGAAATGCATAAAGATAAGATGCAGATTAAAAACCCCCGCGTCGCCATCGTTAATTTAGAGAAAATTTTCACCGCTACCTTCAGTCTTACAACCGAGAAGGGTTTTCAGGCTATGAGTCTTCGTGACCTCAGTAGCGAGGCGCAAATAAGCATGGGTGGCCTGTATTCGTATATTGGTAGTAAAGAAGATCTGGCCTCTGTTATCGAAGGTGTGCTTCGCGCATGTATCGATAAAGTTGTTGCCGGACTCAATAGGGCCAATCTTGAACCGGTCGACTTTTTGCGGACGTTAATTTTCAGCGAAATTTACATGGTCGAGGTGTTAAGGCCATGGTATCAATTCTGCTTCATGGAAGTGAAAGGTCTTCCGCGGTCACAGCAGCAGCAAACTTTAGAGCTCGAACTGCGGTTCGAGAAGTCGCTTATTGAAGTGTTCGAAAAAGGCGCTGCAAGCGGCGTTTTTAGTTGTACAAATCCTCAACTGCTCGCTTCTCAGGTGACCGCTCAACTTGAGCAATGGCATTTAAAGCAGTGGAAATTTAAGCTGCGGGGCGTCACGAATGATGACTACGCGCAGTTCATTTTTGATAATCTGATGCGTTGTCTGCGCTAAGAGTGTGTAGTTGGACGTTAGCTATTCGCTGGGATAAGTCCTTTTTTGTCGGCATAAAATTCGCGAATTTTGATTAAATCAGCTTCCATGTCGCCGCTGGGATAAAAGAAATCGGCGAGACCTGCCTCTTTGTTATCGCCATCGACATAGCCCATCAGTATCGGTACGCCCGCATTGCGCGCGATGTGATAGAAACCGGTTTTCCAAGCTTTCACCTTACTGCGCGTGCCTTCGGGAGGTACTAGCACTATCACCTCGGGATTCTCTCGGTAAAGCCGAACGGTTTCATTAACCACATTGTGAGATTTGCTGCGATTAATGGGAATACCTCCGAGGTATTTCATAAGCCAACCAGCACCGAAAGGGAAAAGGGTGTGCTTGCCCATCCAGAAGACGCGAAGGCGTAGTTTTAGGACGACCATGAGCATCAGCGGGAAATCCCAGTTGCTTGTGTGGGGCGCGCCGATCAAGACAAAGCGGCCGTTCTTTTGCTCCTCTCCAACCGCTTTCCACCCTATTAATTTTAGACCAACAATCGAGAGAAGCCTGAGTAGCGGCGTGAGTAGCGGTGTTGAAAATACTGTCATACGCATAGGGTAAATATTCCTAGATAAAGTGCTCGGCAAGTGCGATAGAGGGCTCGTGCCGCGTCTAATCAAATTCCCAAGGCCTGAGATAGTCATTTATATCGTGTTCTACCAAACCCTTTAGCGGACCACAGGGGGTTCCGAGGTATAGGAAGCCGATAATTTTTTCATTTAATTGAACGCCGAGGCCAGAGCGAACTACTTCGTGATAGGCCTTCGAGCCGGTCCGCCACATCGAGCCCAGCCCCTGCGCATAGGCGGCAAGAGACATACATTGAACGGCTGCTGCTGAAGAATATTCCTGCTCGATGGTTGGCACCTTGGGGTGTTCTTGGAGTGCGGCTATGGCAACAATGATTGTGGGCGCGCGCAGCGGTTTGTTGAGTATTTTCTCTCGCTGGGCCGGGGTTAGCTCGACACCGTCGGCAATCTCGGCGTCGAGAAAGAGTTCGCCTAATCTAGTTAACGCTTGGTCCTGCAGCAGCAGAAATCTCGAAGGGCGCAGAAGCGCATGATCGGCGGCGCGCAGGGCTGCCTGGACGATAATGTCGATCTGTTCATGAGTTGGAGCCGGGGCGCTGAGTCGAGGACTCGAGCGCCGTGTGGTGAGGGCTTCAATTGCGTCCATTAAATTGTCCCTAAAGTGTGTAGGCTAGCCGTGAGACGCTGTGTAGCAGGCGGCTGTAACCGGTGAATCGCAGCTTACTGGATTTGATCGACTTCGCGTACCCCTCGGCAGCAATCAATTGCTTTGAGCAAGCGAATAGCCACAGAATTCGAAGGGAATAACATCTGATAAAACAATGTATTGTCCTCATAAAAAGGGTTATTAGCCGTGATACTGTCATATTCTTAATGGTATACTTTTTCGCTAAGTTGACGATAACCCCTGGCAAGCAGCTGTGACTCCACTCACTCAGTACAAGCGCGGATTAGGGGATTATACGCAGAGCTTTAAAGGCAATGGTCTCACTCGCCATTCACAGCGTAAGACAAGAATAGAAAGTGGGTATTTGACGTGCAGCTTGCGTGACAAAACTGTGAAATTTTCTCAAAAAAGATAGGATTGCTCTAGTTATGAATTCGAAGGCAGATGTCATCGCGATAAGCACCGAACGCGCACCGTACCCGCAGGCCAAATCGCGGTGGTTTGGTAGCGTGAAGCGAGAGCGACTGCGCCTTGTCTTTGCCTTCTACTCGCCTGATGGTAATGAAATCGCCATGCCAATCGCGAGTATGTCTGCCTATCTTAAACGAGATTTCCCGTGGGTCGATGTCATCAATGAGCCAATCCTGATCCTGCGTGACGAAGAAAAGTATTCACCCACCAACTACGCAAAGATGATTAAGGCTCACGATGCTGACGTAATTGCATTCTCGGTGATGAGCCCGCACTGGTATCCCATGGAGCCTTATTTCGAAGAGCTCAAAAAGTTGATGCCCAAGTTACCAATTGTCATCGGCGGCTACCAGGCGATGCTGTCGCAGCAGCAAACGATTGAGAATCCGAATGTTGACTACATCTGCACCGGCGACGGCGAATATGCAATCGGTAATCTAGTTCAGCATTTGAAGGGCACAAAAGACGGTCACGCCGACGGTATGTGGGAAAAACTGATCGACGGAGAGATTTACGAATCAGAACCGCATCAGATAGGCGACCTCGCTTCGCTCCCGTTTCCAGATTATGAAGTGTTTGCCAAGGAAGACGGCTTCAAAGATGTGAACTCCTCCATTTTTGGCCCGAAGGGCAAACTCGTGCTGCCGGTGATGACCGGTCGCGGTTGTCCTTATCGCTGCACTTATTGCTGCAATACGCCAATTTTAGAGGGATGGAAAACCAAGAAGACGTTTCTGCGAAAATACGATCCGCAGGATATGGTCGACGAACTAGTCCGACTGCGCGATAAATTTAATGTGGGCTATTTTGAGTTCTGGGACGAGTTGTTTTTGTCGAACTTGAAATTTGTGCGAGCGTTTTTTGCGCTCTACAAAGAGCAGCTCGGATTGCCATTCTCCATAAACTCTCGTGTAGAAGTGATGAACGAAGAGTTTTGCAAAACAGCAGCCGAAGCGGGATGCCATACTATTTGGTTCGGTATTGAAAGTGGCGACGAAGAGTATCGCGCAAAAATGTTAGGCCGCAAGATGACGAATGAGCAGGTTATTGCGGCAGCGGAGAATTGTAAAAAAGCGGGGATCAATCGCCTGACGTTCAATATCGTTGGTGCGCCATTGGAAACCGCGGAAAATATGCGGCAGACCCTTGAGTTGAATAAAAAGATTGCACCAGAGCATTTCTTTTTCTTCCCTTATATTCCACTGAGAGGAACGCCACTTTATAACATTGCGAAAGAAGAAGGCCTGCTACTTGAGACTAAACGCAATCTTCACTATCTTTCGGCCGCGAATGACAGGCAGTTCACGCTTAATATGAAGGAGCGTCCAGAGCTTTTGACAGCTGAGGAATACGATGAGATCTGCAAAGAGATGTTAGCCTTCCAAGAGGCTAATAATCGTCTCAGCTACTCCGATGAGGAAACGGGCGAGACTTCGCCAATGACAGTCGAAGACAAAAGTTTCTCGCTTGTGGAGGATCCAGCGCCTCAGGCTGAAGTTGAAGTCCAACTTACGCCAGCCCTAGACGACTCCGCGCAGCAGTTCACGCCGCCACCTCAAATCGCGACCAAAGGCAAAACGTCACTGCTTGACAGCGTGAGAGATTTTTTCCGCAGCTAGCACGCGACTTACCGTGACCCAGCTGATCATTGCCACGAGAGTGTTGGCGAAGACAGCTCCGCCGAAAAAGCCTGTCACGCCATAGAGGCGGCTTCCCAGGTACGCGCAGGGCACATAGAAAACAAAGAACCGTGCAATGCTAAGATAGAGCGCCGTTATGGGGCGATGCATCGCGTTAAGCGATGAATTGCTCAAGATGATGATGCCCTGCATTCCGTATCCTATTGGTAAAATCCAAATAAAGAGACGTATTGTCTCGAGCACTTCAGGGTCCGAGGTGAACAAGCCTGCTATCCAGGGCGCTGCAAGAATCAGCAAAAGATAAACAGCAAATTGCCAGATCACAATAAAGCGAAGGCTCATGCTGTAGGCCTCCTTTATCCGGTCTAATCGTCCCGCCCCGTAATTTTGGCTTATTAACGGCGGCAACGTGGATGACATCGCTAGCACCAGAAGAGTAGCGATAGGCTCGAGCCTTGCACCGACGCCAAAAGCTGCGACGACGCTGGTTCCGAAGCCTGCCGCTATCGCAGTCATTGTCCCCATCGCTAGGGGTGTCATCATGTTGGCGCCAGCCGCTGGCAAACCAATTCTTAACATCTCCCGTGATGAACTTATAAGTATTTGCTGACTAGGTAGGCTAGTGCTTATCAGCTGATGTTTTATAGCAAGATGATAAAACAGGTAGCCATAGCCAACCGTCCACGCGGCAAGCGTAGCGATAGCGGCGCCTTTAACGCCCATGGCTGGGACAGGTCCCCAGCCGAAGATTAGCAGTGGGTCTAAGAGTGCGTTAATCAGGCCGGATCCAGCCATGATTATGCTCGGCGTTTTCGAGTCGCCATGCGCGCGCAGAATGCTGTTGGCCGTCATTAAACCAACAAGGAGGACGCTACCAGGGAACCAAATGCTCATATAGTCATGAATTAGTGCGATGAGCGTTGCGTCGGCTCCCATCACAGTGAACAGCGGCTCCATAAAAAACCAGCAACCCGCGATGAGCACCGCAGCGAAGGCGAGCGCGACGTAATTGATAACTGTTGAGCTTTCTTTCGCTCGCACAAGATCTTCACGGCCAATGTATTTAGCGACAACAGCGGAGGCACCGATACCGAGGCCGATCGCGAGGCTCATGATGGTGAATGTGACAGGGAAGGTGAAGCTGATCGCGGTGAGTTCGGCGGTGCCTAGAAGGCTTACGAAGAATGTGTCTACGAGACTGAACGTAAACATCATGAACATGCCGACGATCATCGGCAGGGTCATTCGGATTAGTGACGCTTTTATTGAGCCTTCGACAAGGCTATGTTTTTGTTGCTGGCTAGGCGGCTCATTGCGCTTGCTAGTATTCGATGACTCGTTTGCCATAGCGCGCCTACCCTGTGTGATTGCTGTTAAGCACCTTTCTTCGCTTGGCGCAGTTTTACCATCTGCTTGAGAATTTTGGGGTTGGCGAACAGAAGTTCTTGCGCGCTCGAATAGTCGGGGTTTGCCAATTCCGAACCAATTAAGCCTCCTGCCTCTTTCAAAATCAATGCCGCGGCGTCGATTGAGTGACTTGCTCCGGCGACGTTTGGCGCCCAGCCACCTTGGAGTCGATCCGCGGCTGTGTTGACTATGTCCAGTGCCGCGCAGCCTGAGATGCGAACGCGTGCGCCAGCATCGACAACAGCACGCTGTAAATCTAGCAGCGTTCCAATGTCCTCCGACTCGTCATTGAGACCAATAAGCGTGCCGACACTCAGTTCTGTCTCTTTGCCGACGCGAAGTCGTCGAGAATTTAGCTGAGCGCCACCACCGCGTGAGGCCACGAACTCTTCATTAGTCATGGGGCAGACTACTGCAGCATGTTGAATGACACCCTCTATTTTGCAAGCGAGCGATACTGCGAATTGCGTGTAGCCCCGAGCGAAATTGTGGTTGCCTATCAACGGGTCGATCAGCCAAACGATATCCTTGCGTATGCCAGCACGCAGGCCGGTTGCGCGTGAATCGATGCTGTGCTCGGGGTAAGCTTTGAGTAGGTGATACTGTAGCGTTTTGTCCGAATCGAGGTCCATTGATGTGAGGAACGAGTCAGGGTCATCGTTAATCACTTTGATTCGGTCGAGTCTATCGCTGCTATGGGCTATCGCCTCGGCGGCATCACGCGCTGCTTTGAGCGCAATATTTATCATTGGGTGCATCAAACCGATCCTATCAAAGTGGTCTCTGCGCGCGTAAATTGTAGCGCCGAGTAACGAGCAATAACTCGATGCGCGGCGCGCGAGGCGAAAGCAGAAAAAGTAAAGAGCGAGAGACTTTCCTATCGCACCATCGCCTAGCGATGATAATCAAGAGCCTCAGAAGTCGTAATGATAACAGAAGAGAGGCGATGCGATGAATTTCTTTATCGACCTCACGAGGGTTTTTGGCTAGTCGATCCTTGTGTCCATGCTGCTATAATGAGTTTTTGACAGACTCCTTCTAAGGAAATCCTACTTGAATATCGAGAAGAAGCCCACTGCGGCCGAATGGATGCCACTATTGGATCCAAGCCAAATAGCCGTTGTATTAGTTAACACCTCGCATCCCGGTAATATTGGCGCTACGGCACGGGCAATGAAAAACATGGGTCTCACGCAATTAATTCTCGTGGATCCCGAGGATTTCCCAAGCGGTGCGGCAACGGCGCGAGCGGTTTCTGCCGTCGATATTCTCGAAAACGCGCGAGTCGTCGATACGTTGGAAGAAGCGGTGGCAGACTGTGGCCTGATTATCGGCACTAGTGCGCGCTCACGAAAACTTCCATGGCCCATGCTGGATGGCGAAAGCTGTGCAGATAAGGTGTTTAGAGAGCACAAAACTAACAAAGTGGCTTTAGTCTTCGGTCGCGAAGACTCGGGTTTAAATAACGAGGAGCTTCAACTCTGTCAGTACCATGTGCAGATACCTACTTCGCCTGAATGCAGTTCGCTAAATTTATCGGCGGCAGTGATGGTCATAACTTATGAAATTGCCAAACGTGCGCGCCAGCAAGAAAACGCAGTGAAATTACCCGAAGATGATTTTTGGGATCAAGAGCGTGCTACCGCAGAAGAGAATGAACGATTTTTCGAACATCTTGAAAAAGTGATGATCGCTATCAGATTCCACGATCCAGAGAATCCTCGGCAACTTATGCAGAGGATGCGCCGGCTCTTCGGGCGTATTCGAATCGATGTCATGGAGATGAATATTCTGCGCGGAATATTAAGTAATATCGAATGGCATATAAAAACACGAGAAGAACGCAAGGTACCCCCTCGTGGTGCGACTATCGAGCAACTCGAAGAGCAAATGTCCCAAGAAAAAACTTAGCGCCTCGCGCGGGCCGCTTGACCTGCGCTTTTGCCGCGGCTGCCTCTCGCGGTCTTTCCCCGAGTCACAGGCCGGCCCTTAGGTTTTTCATGCGGGACCAAATGCTTTTCTTCATTGCCAATCAGGTCCGTGCGGCCAAGCTTAGTTAATGCTGTGCGTAGCATTGGCCAATTTTTTTCATCGTGATAGCGCAGAAACGCCTTCTGAAGGCGGCGCTGCTCTAAATTCTTCGACACTTTAACTTTCTCGCTCTTGTAACGTACTTTTTCGAGTGGGTTGCGCTCGGAGTAGTACATGGCCGTTGCGAGCGCCATTGGCGAAGGATAAAAGGTCTGAACTTGATCAGGTTTAAATTTTCTTTCCTTTAGCCACAGGCTCAGATTCAACATGTCTTCATCGTCGCTGCCCGGGTGTGCTGCGATAAAATAAGGAATCAGGTATTGCTCTTTGCCTGCTTTTTTAGAGAATTTGTCAAACAGTCGCTTAAACTCGTCATACGCCGAAATGCTTGGCTTCATCATTTTCGCTAGCGTTTTGTCTTCGCTGTGCTCTGGCGCTATTTTCAAGTAGCCGCCAACATGATGCGAAACCAGTTCTTCAATATATTCGGGGTCTTTTAAGGCGAGGTCATAGCGCAGTCCGCTCGCGATAGCGACACGCTTTACGCCAGGAATTGCGCGCGCTTTGCGATAAAGCTCGGTTGTTGGTTTGTGATCAGTTTCTAGGTGTTTGCAAATGCTTGGATAAACACAGGACAGCCGCTTGCAAGTTTTCTGAATCGCAGGCGATTTGCAATTGAGTTTATACATGTTGGCGGTGGGTCCGCCCAGATCTGAAATGGTGCCGGTGAACCCCGGTACCATATCACGTATTTTTTCGATTTCGCTGAGGATTGATTCTTCCGAACGACTCTGAATAATGCGGCCTTCGTGTTCGGTAATAGAACAAAAGGTGCAGCCACCAAAACAGCCCCGCATGATATTAACTGAGGTTTTAATCATGTCGTAAGCTGGGATTCGAGCGTCGCCATAGGCTGGGTGCGGGCGACGCTTGTAGTCGAAGCTAAATACCCAGTCCATTTCGTCTGTTTCGAGCGGAATGGGTGGCGGGTTAACCCATACCTCTTGCGTGCCGTGACGCTGGACTAACGTCTTGGCATTGTAGGGGTTCGCTTCTTGGTGCAGAACGCGTGAGGCGTGCGCATAAAGCGCAGGATCGTTTACTACCTTGCTGTACGAGGGTAGACGAATATATGTTGTCTTAGCATCATATTTTTCTTTTCGCTGAAGAGGCATCGGTATGATTTTGATCGCCTGGGTCGAGTCGGATGCAGCATTTACAGCGTTCCCAGCCTTGGCGGCGGCTTCGGCATCGGGCTCGCGGTCATGAAAGTCGTAGGGATTAGGTATCGCATCTATTTTCGATGGCCAGTCGATGCGTGTCGAATCGATTTCAGTCCATCCTTCGGGGAGTTCCTTTAGCACAACTGCTGCGCCGCGCGTCTGCCAGAGCTCTTTGACTTCCTTGCCGTTGGCTATTGCATGTGCAACCTCAACGAGAGCTCGCTCTGAATTGCCGTAAAGAAGAATATCTGCATTAGAATCAATCAATACAGAACGCCGAACGGCATCTGTCCAGTAATCGTATTGCGCAATGCGTCGGAGGCTAGCCTCAATGCCGCCGATGACAATAGGGGTGTCGTAATACGCTTCTCGGCAGCGCTGGCTGTACACGATCACCGAGCGGTCAGGGCGTTTGCCAGCCTCTGCATGAGGTGTATAGGCATCGTCGTTACGCAGCCTGAGATCTGCTGTATAGCGATTGATCAGGGAGTCCATGTTGCCGCCGGTTACGCCGAAGAATAGATTCGGCTTGCCAAGCTGCTTAAAGGGTTCGGCGCTGTCCCATTCTGGCTGCGCGATGATACCGACGCGAAAACCCTGTGCTTCGAGCAGGCGCCCAACCACCGCCATGCCAAAGCTAGGATGATCTACATACGCGTCGGCAGTGACGATTATGATGTCGCAGCTATCCCAGCCGAGCGCATCCATTTCGGCGCGCGACATTGGCAGATAGGGCGCCGTGTCGAAGCACTCTGCCCAATATTTGGGATAGGAGAACAGCTTGCGCGGCTTGAATTCGTCAACCGCGTCGTTCGAGTGTTTCTGCGCCATGATGTACTCGTTTCCCAATTTTGCTGCGCTGCCGGCTCGTTTTCTAGAGTCCTTTTTTACCGCGTGTTCGATTGGGTTAATTAAACATTAATCAAGCGCAGAGCTTTGTTAGCGCTGCGCGTAAGTAGACGCGATAGTATACCGCGTCTACACGCTGTTTTCGTGATTAGTTTTAGCTGCAACTACGCATCGATGGGTTGGATTCGGTAGGCGCAGCGTCTTGCGCCTTCTAGCAAGTAGTCGCTACGTTCGACAGTTGCGTAACCTTCGAGAAGTTGTTTGAACAGAGACAACTCTGCTACACAAAAAGCGGAACAACTACTCGCCGCAGCAAAAATAGGGCAGTGATTCTCGATTAATAGCCAGCCACTGGGCGTTAGCCTGAGTTCGGCCATAAATCCGTCACGGCTGCGCTTAGCACAAAGAGCTTCGAGTGTGTTGCTGAGGCTTAGCTGTGGATCGGGCAATTCGTTTTGGTATCGGGAGAGCAGTGCGTTTTCGTTCACTTCGATGAGCTTGTTGAGGCCGGCATCGCCGAATGTCTGCGCGGCTGCAGTGATTAGCTCCACGGCAATACGCGCGTGCCCGTCGGTAAACAAGGCATGGCCCTGGGTGGTAAGTTTCCATAGGGTTACCGGCCGTCCTCGCGTCTGATGGCTCAGCTGTGCATGCTTAACGTAGCCTTTATCCTGCAGCTGCGCCAAATGCTGGCGTACTCCCATCGTGGTTAAGCCAAGCTGGCCTGCGAGTATTTTAATCGACTGAGGCCCGCGACTTTTCAAACGTTCAACGAGTTGCTCTTGAGTAGTCGGCAGGAGGGATAGATCGGTCATGGCAGAATCCAATACGCGCTTGTCTAAACTTTCGGCGGAATTATCAAATAGTTTACTTTATTAATTACCACCGGTAGTTTGTGCAGTTGACCTATCGCTCTTGGTTGGCTAATTAATATTCCCTCACTGCCGCGTGTTAGGCTCTTAAGTCTCGGCGTGGGGTCTGAACCAAAATCGCTCGCGCTTTCTCCTAGACGGTAGGTCATCACTCGGCAATAACTTACAATTCAGAGGTATCAATTATCGATTCGTTGTCTTCAATATCGCAAGGGCCGGCTAGCTCATGGCCGTTGCTTGTGACGTTCGTCGTTTATTTGCTCGGCATATTACTACTCGGTATCCGCGCTTATCAGCAGACCCATGATTTAGGGGACTATTTACTTGGTGGGCGTAAATTAGGCTCTGTAGTGACCGCGCTTTCGGTTGGCGCCTCCGATATGAGCGGATGGTTACTCCTAGGATTGCCCGGCGCGGTGTATCTTGCGGGCCTGCAGGAAAGTTGGATCGGCATTGGTCTTATTGTCGGTGCATATCTCAATTGGTTGCTCGTTGCTCGCAGATTACGCGTATTCAGTTTTCACGCCGATAACGCCCTCACGCTCCCCGATTATCTTGAGTGTCGCTTTAGAGACGAAAGCAGACTGCTGAGAATACTCTCGGCAGCGGTGATCCTGTTGTTCTTTACCTTCTATGCCGCCTCGGGGCTCGTGAGTGGGGCGATACTATTCGAGAGTAGTTTCGGCCTCGATTACGGAGTTGCGTTACTCATTGGTGCGGTGGTCATCGTGTCTTATACCTTTGTAGGCGGCTTTTTGGCGGTGGCTTGGACTGACGCGATACAAGCGTGCCTGATGGCTGCTGCGTTGGTGATGACCCCTATCGCGGTTTTCTCAGCGGTGGGTGGTGCGCAAGAAGTGATGGAGCAAGTCGCTGTGGTTAACCCTAATGGCCTCGATCTATTTGGGGATATTGGTGTGCTGGGCTTGATAAGCCTCCTTGCTTGGGGGCTTGGTTACGCAGGTCAGCCGCACATTCTCACGAGGTTCATGGCGATAGAAAACCCTTCAAAACTCGCCCCCGCGCGGCGGTTAGCGATGAGCTGGATGGTGATCATGCTGGCAGGTTCTGTTGCGACTGGCTTCGCAGGTATGGCTTATTTTGCCGCTGCGCCGCTCGCAAACCCCGAGACGGTCTTTATCAGTTTAAGTCAGGCATTGTTTAATCCTTGGATGGCTGGCGTTATCACTGCGGCAATCCTCTCGGCGATCATGTCTACGATCGATTCACAGCTGCTCGTTTGCTCCTCGGTTATCAGTGAGGACTTTTACCGAACTTTCTGCCGTCCTCAGGCGAGCGGCAGTGAACTGGTTTTGGTGAGCCGCCTTGCTGTTGTCGGTGTAGCGCTTATTTCGCTTGGGATCGCGATGGATCGCGAAAGCAAGGTGCTAGATCTGGTCAGCTATGCGTGGGCGGGTTTTGGTGCTGCGTTCGGGCCGGTTATCCTGCTGTCGCTATTCATGCGAAGCATGACCGCATCGGGCGCGATCGCAGGGATGCTTGCCGGCGCGATCACAGTGGTTGTTTGGTCGAATCTCTCTGGCGGCATTTTTGATCTGTATGAAATCGTCCCTGGCTTTGCGGTGTCGCTAACTTGCATTCTCGCTGTGAGCTTGTGCTGGCCCGAGTGCCGCGAAAAAGTATTAGGTCAATTCGATGAGGCAAGGGCGCTCTCTCGAAATTTAACGATGGCACAGGAGCATTAACCGTGCGCGGCTCGCGTCATCTGGATATGGGGGATACCGTCTTCTAGATACGGGGACGAAGTCGTCTCGAAATCGAACGCGGCATAAAAGGCTTCTAGGTGCTGTTGAGCCGAAATTGTGATTGCGGCCTCTGGATAGAGTGTGCAGCAGGCATCGATTGCCTCTCGTACTAATGCTTTACCCCTGCCTGTTCCACGAAGAGTAGGGCTGGTCACGATGCGCCCAATTGAAGCGCCTGCATATTTTACACCCGGAGCGACGATGCGAGCGCAGCATAGCACCTCGTTCTCCGAATTAAGCGCGATAAGGTGATGCGCATTTTGGTCGTAGTTATCGAGGTCGAGATAAACACAGTCTTGCTCAACGACAAAAACCTCACTGCGCAGTCTCAACATCGAGTAGAGTTCCGAATTACTGAGCGTGTCGAAGGATTTTGTATGCCAAGTGAGCGTCATGGGGGCCTGCTTAGGGGGGGCAAACGCGTGGTCTCTGCGAATTTAATGCGCTGAGTCTATCATCGCAGTTTGTAGTGGCAAACCTCTCGCGTAAGAGATGACTTTTGCTTCGAATAACAATCCCCGCGAAAACCCTCCAAAGACTATGATAAACTTCTCCCTGATACTAACTTGGTAGCCTAGTTATCTAGTTTTGCATTATTGATCCACAGATCACTCTCATCTAGATGACTCATAGTCGAAAGTAGGCAGCTACTTCGTAAGAATTCACCGATTAAGCCCCGGTGGCACAGCTGGATAGCGCGGCCCCCTCCTAAGGGGCAGGTCAGAGGTTCGAATCCTCTCCGGGGCACCATCTCCTACACTCAAGCGCTTGTTATATAAGAATTAATGCAATATAACAGACCCAAGGTTACGTAAAAAGTTACGGATTTGAGTGAAAAGCAATGTCAAAAAAGTATCCTCGCTACGTATGACCACTCAAGAATAGCCTCTTCTACGAGCGTACTTGGCCCTCTCGTCTAAAGCCATCTTGGCAGGCCTAGGTTTACTTATCCGCTTCGGCTCAAACTGGGTCAGTACACAGACGCAGAGCTTCATCGCGCCTATGCTGCAGCCAATGACGAGTTTGATTCGCAGCTGAAACTCATGGAAAACAGCGGCTCTAACGTCTTTACAGAAACAGAAATAGAGAAGGCTGCACCAGCTCTGCTGCGCAAGCAGCGACTTAACGCCGGTGACTTTGAGCATGATGATGACTTCCACCATTATGCTGAGCAGCTCGTTCCGGGCGTTGATGACGCGCTTGATGGTGACCCTAATAGGGAGCGTAGTGCTGAGGAGCAGATAAAAATAGCAGCCTACAAAGCACTAAGCACGGCTGCGCGTAAGAAGCCCAAAATGCTTAGCTCTGTTTGGTCAGACTATGTTCGCGAAGGTAATGTCGACGTGACTATAACTCGTGCGGCAAGAACAAAGCAGAGACGATGGGAAAACGTCTTTGCCTACATCGGCGAACACAACCTCAATACATCGAACTTGCTCGATTTAATACATGAAGGGCTAGACCGTTATTGGGCTGATCGACGCGAGCAAGGTATTAAAGTGCAAAGCATCAGGCGCGAATGGCGCGAGAGTCTCGCAGATAGCTCAACACAGCCCTCCACAAACCCTCTTTAAGTTTCCAACACAGATATACAAGCTCATACAGACTAATGGAACAATAGGTGATTGGCTTATGAATGGCTTGTTAGACGCTCAAGGCTGTAGAGGCTTTAGCAACTGCATAGTGAATACAGAGGCTATATGTGGTGTTAGTAATAAATGGTTATTTGCTGCACCGTCTCCAGAGCGAAGGATGCGAAGTCTTAGCACGCTTTGTTGACGCTAGAGGCTTCACAGTCCCTATACACACGAAAGTTATAGCCGACCACGACTTCTTGTATTCTCTAGTGTCTGATCAGACTCTGCCGCCTGATGACGACAAACACTACTTCTTCTTAAAGCCTAAGCAGCAGAGCCGCAGCAGTGCCCGTTATAGCCAGTTTAGTGACCTTTTAGCTTTCAATGTTAGAGGCGCTAAAGGTAAGAGAGACCCTAAGCAACTAGCTTCTCTTGACCCTCTCAAATTCGCTCAGCTATTAGCCTTGACTCCCACTTTGCTAGTTAGCAGTGGAATAAGGCATCGTGCTCTTACCTGTTCATGACGTTGTATCAGTCACGCAAGACAACGCAGACTGGGCCAAGGAGGCGTTGCTGCGGGCATGGTTTGAACATGCTAATTCTGGTGGCGGAGTGGCTCAATTTAGGGTAAAGGTAGACTATCCTTTGATTGCGTCTTAACCTTCTGATTGATGCGCTAAAGTGGAAATTAAAATCATAAAACTGTCGTTAATTAAATATAAAAATATAATGGTAATAACTGTATCTTGCTAATTATTCCTATAAGCAATTCCAACTCAACTAAAGAGAAAAGATCATGCCTATCATAGATGTCCATACTCACGCTTACACCTTAAAATGGTTAGAAATATTGCGAACTAAAGGCGGGCTTTACGGACTTAAATTACGCCCTGATGGGCATGAAGAAATTTTTCGAGGCGATACACCTGTCGCTTTTCCTCAACCTGGTCATTTTGATTACGATCTGCGAATTAAGCAAATGAACGAGACAGGAATTGATATTTCGATAGTTTCATTAACTTGCCCGAACGTTTATTGGGGAACAGAAGAAATTAGTTGTCTTGCAGCACGCGAGTCGAATGACAACATGGCAGAGGCGCAGTCGATATATCCCGATCGAATCCGTTGGTATACATCATTGCCGTGGGAGTACCCGGAACGGGCTGTTGAGGAGTTGAAGCGCACTTGTGATCTAGGAGCAAGCGGTGTCATGGTGCTCGCGAACGTTGCAGGTAAAAGTCTCACCGATCCTTTTTTTAAACCAATTTGGCAAGAAATTGATAAGAGAGGTTTGCCAGTGCTCCTGCATCCGACAGATCCTCCTGGAGCTGATTTTATGGACATGGGAGAGTTTGATCTAAGCTGGTCGGTTGGTTTCATGTTTGACACAACGCTAGCTATTACTCGGATGATTTTCGATGGCTTCTTTGATTCTTATCCAAATTTAAAGCTCATCGCCTCGCATGGAGGAGCAGCTTTGCCATACCTAGTTGGGCGTTTCGAAAAAGGAGATGAAGTTGAATTACCCTCTAGGCGCAAGATGAAACAGAAACCTACAGATTATTTACGTCATATTTATTACGACAGCATCACCTATGATCCGCGCGCATTGCAATACCTTATAAGTATAGTTGGTAGTGATAGAGTCATGTTCGGAACTGACTGGCCGCATCAGGTTTTTGATACGGAAGCATCAAAGCGGAATACCGAAATTTTGCCAAAGGATCAATGTCAATCAATACGACATCAGAATGCAGAAAAGGTTTTTGGATTTTAAATTTAATTTACACCCTGTCATTAATAATTGAAGAAGGAAATGAATTTGAAGGATGTCAAATTTTCATCTAAGTGGGGATTTGTTTTAGCGGCGATGGGAAGCGCCGTCGGGCTGGGTAATATATGGCGTTTTACATTTATGGCCGGTGAGAATGGTGGAGGGGCTTTTATATTACTCTATGCGTTCTTCATAGCTTGCTTCGGAATTCCCTGTGTTATGGCAATGATAGTTATAGGGAGAAGGGGTGGAAAAAGCCCTGCAGGAAGCACTGAGTATCTCGCACTTGCTGAAGGTAAAAGTCGAAATTGGAAAGCGCTAGGTTGGCTAGCCATATTAATAGCCTTTTTAGCATTGAGTTTTTTTAGCGTAGTGGCCGGATGGATATTAGCGTACATACCTAAATCTTTAATGGGTGAGTTTGTAGGTATATCTTCGGACGGCTCTGTTCAATTATTTAAAACCGTTCAAGACAATGTTTTTGGTATGGTGTTCTGGCATGCGATATTTATGGGTTTGACGATATTTATTGTAGGTCGGGGTGTGCAAAGAGGCGTTGAAATAGCAGTTAAAATCATGATGCCTGCGCTTTTTATGATTTTGTTTGCCCTCGTAATCTATTCAGTCATTGTCGGAGATTTTTCGGCTTCTTTGAATTTTATGTTTATTCCTAATTTCGAAAAAATGAATGACGATGTCGTTTTGCTCGCACTAGGGCAAGCCTTTTTTTCTTTGAGTGTAGGCGGCGGCGGGATAATTGCTTATGGAGCTTATCTTAATAAAAGCGCGTCTATTCCTCGCGCTGCTTTAGCGATAGCAGCGGCGAACGTGTCAGTCGATATGTTGGCGGGCATGGCGATATTCCCACTTGTTTTTGCTTATTCTTTAGAGCCTTCGTCAGGTCCAGGTCTACTTTTTGAGGCACTTCCTGTCGCATTTGGTCAGATGCCTGGTGGGATTTTTGTCGGTACTCTTTTCTTGCTTCTTGTTTTATTCGCGGCGCTAAGCACTTCTATATCGATGCTTGAGTCAGTAGTTTCTCGCCTCATTGAGAGAGAAGGTGCGTCACGGAAGAAAATGGCTCTGATTGCGGGTGGAGCAATTTGGGTAATCGGTCTTGGATCCGTTTTTTCAAATAATATTTGGTCTGATTTTACTCCATTAAGTTTTATACCAGTATTTGAAGGGGCTACTATATTTAGAATTGTTGACTATTTTGTCGTCAATAATCTAATACTCGTAAGTGCTTTTTTTATCACTATCTTTACCGGATGGGTGATGTCGACTTCATCTACAGTTGACGAGCTAGGCATTGGGACGGGCATGCGTTACCGTCTTTGGCAAATTACTATGCGATATTTCGCTCCTATTGCGATTTTGCTTATAAGTTTTATGACTTTAATCGGCGGCAGCTAGCATATTGTTTTAGGAGACTCTGTCTAGAGCAACGAAATTGGGGTATTGGGTATCTGCAGGGTAACTATAACAATCTACAGAGTCCTAAACAGCCTCCCGCCCTTGCTATGAAGTCGCCTTTGCTTGTTAAGCGAATTCTGACAGCCTGCTTCGCAAGGATTACGGAAAAAGTTAGGGAATTGATAACGAATTCACCTTGGAAGCGCCTGTTTAAACGCTTAAAGGTTAAGCTCAGCGGCGGGCGGTTATGTCAAAATTTCCGGTCGTGCAGCGCACTCTTTTGGGACGTGCCTAACGAGTCAGGTGCAGGTCAGGATGTGACCTTATTCGTTCGCCGCGCAGGGCCGGCGGATTTTCATTTTGTGAAATAGTCAGGTTCCTTAACCGCAAGCTTCACGCTTGAGTCGCTGGTAAGAGTTAACTCGCGCGCCGACGGGTCTGTATCGAGTAGGGCAAGCATTGCATTCCCCGCAATGGCAAGCGGTTTTATCGCAGTCTCGCTTGCGGAGTCTTTAAGCTCAGCGTTCGTGGAAAGCATTGTTTCCGCGTGAAGTGGGTAAAGTCGTTTTTTCGGCGTACTGCGGTAGAACATGCGAGCGACTATCTCTTGGCCTGTGTAGCAGCCCTTCTTAAAATTAACTACGCCCGAAATGTCATAGTTTAGCTCTGCGGGTGTGTATTCCTCGCTGAGGGCAGGGGTGACATGAACCATCCCACTTAAGATCTCTAGTCGAGTCCACTCTGTTGTTGTCGCTACTTCGATCGTCGTGTTCGGCATGCTGGCGTTTGAGGAGGTCAATAAGGCTGCGCTGGCTTCGATTGATGTCCCATTGCCCCAGAGTTCGATACAGCGTGTTCCTTCCTCACCGCAGCCAGAGTGGATCGCCATTACGTTTTCGCTGAGGCTTGTGACTGCATGAGGGCTTGCAGGCAGGATATCGCCCTCCGCGTCACCTGTGACTAAAAGCCCCAGAACGCAGAGTCCATCCTCTTTGCTCAGCGTGAGCTTGGAAAAGACGGCATATTTTTTTAGCACAGCGAGCACTGGGTCAGCGAGCCCTGTGCCGACTTTTAAAACGAGATCCTCGCCTACTTGTGCTGCTCTGAAATCTGCGACCACTCGGCCTTTGAGGTTGCAAAGCGCGCCCAGTACGCTCTGCGTTGGCGATATTTTTGTGGTGTCGCAGGTAACTTGGCCCTGCAGGAAGGTTCGCGCGTCGGGACCGGATGCGCGGATGAATTCGAATTGGGTAAGCTGTACTGAATCTGTCATAGGTGATCGACTTCTCTTGCTTTTAGCGTTGAATAAGGACTGCCAGTGCTGCGCAGAGGTCCTGAAATCTCAGTGTATTCTACACGCTAGCACTGCCTATGTTTATCATAAGCAGGTACGATATCAGACCGACTACCGATCCGAGTATTATTGAAAAAACAAAGCTCTTGCCAATCTTGGCTAGTATTGCTTTTTATGAGGCGTTAATCTGCGCGCCTATTTAATCCCTGTTTATACAGAGAATTCCGATGACTGAATCAGACGATTTGCACCCCTCTAAAATATTTTGGCACAGCCGGCGAGGAATGCTCGAGCTCGATCTATTGCTGGTCCCTTTCGCGCGCGAAGCATTCGAGACTCTTAGTCTCGAGGACAAGCTGCTCTATCGTGATTTTTTAGCCGAGGAAGATCAGGATCTATGGGCATGGCTTATGAAGCGGGCCGAGCCGAGTGAGGCACGCTTTACTCCGATGATTGACCAAATTCTCGCGCACAAGTTGGCCAACGCCTAGAATTAAGTTGGGTGCCCTTGTGGTCAGGGTAGGGGTGTTGAATCAGGCGAAAAGTTAGGGCAGAAATGCGCGAGCGGCCGAAAAATAGATAAGGAGCGTGGATGTTCGCCGTGGATATCCGACTCTCGCCGCTCATCCCACTCGCTACTTGGTTGGCGCATGCCGTTTTCTTTTACGCGGCGATCGATTTGCCGCAGGCTCCGGTCTTAAAAACGATCCTTGCGCTAGGGGTCTTCATTAGCTTGATGTACTCACTGCGCAGTTGTTCTGCACAACATCCCTTGCGCATTCGACGTCTGATTATCACTGGCACGAAATCATTACTTATTACGCAACAAGCAAGTGGTGGGAATGACGGGGTCGAGTGCATCTTAGAAAAGGCAGTACCGAGTCTTGTGCGCTGCGGCGAGTTTTTGATCATTCTTCGATTTAATAGTATCGAAAAAAATGGCCGCCCATTAGTTTTGCGACTATGGCCAGGCAGCCTGAGCCGACGCGATGCAAGCCTGCTTCGCCGCTATCTAAACTTCTCTACTTAACAGTGCGTATCCCATCTACGCTGTTTTAGACTGAGGACTCAGATGAGTGTCCTCAGCCTGAACCGCTAGGTCTGGATAATCCAACGTGAAATGCAGGCCGCGTGACTCCTTTCGGCTAAGCGCGCTATCGATGATTAAGCTCGAGACGAGGACTAAGTTTCTAAGTTCGAGCAAATCATTGGTCACTCGGTGTCGCCTGTAATAATCGATGACTTCCTCTTGAAGTAGATTAATTCTCTTTTTCGCCCTGATCAGGCGCTCATCGTTGCGAACGATTCCAACGAAATCCCACATGCAGCGTCTGAGCTCATCCCAGTTATGCGACACCAGAATCTCATCGTCTGAATCGACAACTCCGCTGGCATCCCATGCGGGGAGATCAACTTCGAGAGGCGTTTCGTCAAATCTGTTTGCGATGTCCTGTGAGGCTGCAAAGGCAATGACAAAACATTCAAGAAGAGAATTGCTTGCCATGCGATTGGCGCCATGAAGGCCGGTGAAACTTGTTTCGCCTATGGCATAGAGATTCGCGATGTCGGTCATCCCGCGCTGGTTCACAACGACGCCACCACAGGTGTAGTGAGCGGCAGGTACGACAGGTATGCGATCGCGAGTAATATCGATGCCAAATTCTAGGCAACGGGTATAAATCGTGGGAAAGTGCTCTTTGATGAACTCAGCGGGCTTGTGTGTGATGTTCAAAAAGACGCAGTCACAGCCAAGGCGTTTCATTTCATGGTCGATAGCACGAGCGACAATGTCTCTTGGGGCGAGTTCTTCACGGCTATCAAAGCGGGGCATAAAGCGAGAGCCATCCGGGAGTTCGAGGGTCGCGCCTTCTCCGCGAAGGGCTTCGGTGATCAAAAATGACTTGGCATGAGGATGATACAAGCAGGTCGGATGGAACTGATTGAATTCGAGATTCGCTACCGAGCAGCCTGCACGCCAGGCCATGGCGATGCCATCGCCACTCGCGCCGTCAGGGTTAGACGTATATAGATAGGCCTTGCTTGCGCCGCCGGTTGCAAGCGCTACGAACTTGCTGCTGACCAACTCAACCGTCTCGTTCGCTTGGTTGAGTACATAGGCACCAACGCAGGTTGTTTTGCCTGTTGCCCCCTTTTTCGTGATTAAATCGACGGCAGTATAGGCTTCGAGCAGATGGATGTTTGGATGGGCAAGCGCTCGATTCTTGAGTGTTTCGAACACGGCTTTACCCGTCGCATCGGTCGCATGGATAATGCGACGGTGACTGTGGCCGCCTTCTTTGGTTAAGTGCAGGTCGCTAAGTTTTGGAGGTTTTGAAGCGGTTGCTTCTTGGTTTACGTGAACCGCGCCGCCGTCGACGGTGGTGAAGGGCACGCCTTGCTCGACAAGCCAGCTAACCGCCTCGGCACTGTGTTCGACAATCTGCTCGACGACTTCGGGGTGACACAGACCCACGCCCGCAGTTAGCGTGTCGGCGACATGCGCTTCGATGCTATCTTCACTATCAAGCACCGCAGCAATGCCACCCTGTGCGTAAAACGTCGCTCCTTGGCTGAGCTCGCCCTTACTTAATACAGCGACTCGGGCGAAATCGGCTGTTTTTAACGCGAGGGTAAGCCCTGCAGCGCCGCTGCCGATGATAAGGATGTCAAATTGTGCAGGATGGACGCTGTTTGTCATGTAATGATTCAACTTGTTGAAAGTAGATATAAATTTTTAGTTGGGGCGGTGCTTTTTGCCCTGAGAAATACGCCGGCTCTTGAGGAGTGGATTGGCCAAAGTGCGATGGCGCGTTAATTCTGGCGGGTTAATAAACCGGTGATTTTATAGAAATTGAGAACTTTTGCACTGAGATGCTGTCTACTCAGGTATCTGAATGCATTTGTTCCCCTCTGTGCAGGTCGAACGCACGGAGTAGGGAGTTGATAAATGAGTTTTAGTGGCGCCGATGCGAGCGACCAGCAGTTAGTAAATCGAGTGAGAGCGGGCGATACAAATGCCTTTAACTTCCTCGTCTTGCGCTACCAGAATCGCGTGGCGGCGCTGGTGGCTCGATTTATTAAAGACCATCAAGAAGTTGAAGATGTAACCCAAGAGGCGTTCATCAAGGCGTATCGAGCACTGCATTTGTTCAGAGGTGAAAGTGCTTTCTATACGTGGCTTTATCGCATCGCAGTAAATACAGCAAAAAACTCGCTAGTCGCGCGGGGGAGACGCCCGCCGACCAGTGATCTCGATGCGGGCGAGGCCGAACTCGTGGAAATTGGCGCGCCGCTGCATGATCAAGACACGCCGGAGGGAAGTCTTGCAACGGCAGCGCTCAAAGCGGCCGTCGAGAAGGCAATTGAGGAGCTCCCAGAGGATCTGCGCACCGCGTTCACGCTGCGCGAATTTTCAGGTCTGAGTTACGAAGACATCACCGAGGTGATGAACTGCCCAGTAGGTACGGTGCGATCGCGCATATTCAGGGCGCGCGAAGCGATTGATAAAGTGATTAAGCTCCATATGTAAGCCAAAGCTAGTTTGCAGCTAGGCAAATTGGCAGGTCAATGATCTAAAAAGGACTCAGCAATGAGCGAGAACGAAAAGACTAATGAGGCGGTAAGAATCAGCGGCAATCAACTCAATGAAGAGTCGCTGTCGGCACTGCTCGACGGTGAGGCGAATGAGTTGGAACTTCGGCGCATACTGTCTTCATCTAGCCCTGAAATAGCCGCAAAATGGGCGCGCTTGAACGCGTCACAGGCGATAATACATGGCGAAGGCTCAGAGTTGTATAAATTAAGTGATGGGTTTGCTGAGAGGGTTGCGCAATCGGTCGGCAAGTTGGGCAGGTCGGATGACGACAAAACTGACAAATTTGAGAGTCAGGCGGCAGATTTCGGCACGGCTCATAGCGCTGTGCTTGCTACGCCTTGGGCACAGGGTGTTGCTAAATTAGCTGTTGCGGCGTGTGTTGCGCTCGCCTTTGTGGTTATTTTGCAAACATCACTGCCGGGCAATGACTCTTCAACACCCACAGTGGCTGAGTCAAGTGAGCGCGCTGATTTAGGAACACTTGCTCAGCCCCAAAATATGGCGCTTAACGAAACGGCCGATGAATTGTCTGCAACCCTCCGGGCGGAGGTTGATGCCGAGGCACAGAAACGGCTTCGCGATTATATAGGCAGTATGACATTCAATGTCGACGAGCCTGTTCGAATTGAGCATATTCAAGACTCTCCGCTATACAGGCTTGTTAGTGAAACTATCGAAAGCCCGCCGCAGCGTTAAAGCCCGGATTGATCGTAACGCCCCATCATAGGGGCGTTTTCGTTTGGTATTCACCTGACGAGTCGGTTCGCTCCAAAATGATTTGGATCCAGACTAGGAATTTTCTCGTTCAGTCCCATATAGTTCTGCGTAAAATCTGATTTCCAATTAATCTGCCTAAGGCCGAGTTAACTGGGTATCAGATCCAGCCGCTCACGCACGTTTAAGGAGTTATCGCCATGGGCAGTAAGCCATTCGCTCATCTAGTTAGTCATCTAGTTAGTCATCTAGCCAAACACCTACTCAATTCCCTCGTGCCGAGGCAAGCCTTGTTAGGTGGTCTTCTTACCGTCAGCCAAATTGTCCTGCCTGCCCTTGTGCCAACTCACGTGTTTGCGGCAGCAGGATTGCCAAATTTCGCCGATCTTGTTGAAGCTAACGCGAGCGCTATCGTCGAGATATCTGCGCGCCGAACGGTGGCCGCTCGGCCACAGTTAAGCGACGAAAACCTGGAGGAACTGCTTCGCGGATTGCGTCCAGACCAGCGCCCAGACATCCAACGACAAGATAGAGCACCCATGCAGAGGGGCGCCGTAGGATCAGGATTTCTAATTTCAGCAGATGGCTATGTAATTACTAATAACCACGTCGTCGAAGGAGCCGATCAGATTCAAGTAACGCTCAATGATCGCAGGGTTTTCGATGCCGAGGTCGTGGGTCTAGATGAACCTTCGGATATCGCGCTTTTAAAACTCGATGCAGAGAATTTACCCTACGTCGAGTTTGGTGATTCCGAGGCGGTGAGGGTCGGCGACTGGGTGTTAGCGATAGGTTCGCCCTTTGGCCTCGAATTTTCAGCAGCGGCAGGAATCGTGAGCGCCAAAGGGCGCTCCGTACCGGGAAATTCCGCGTATAACTACATGGCGTTCATCCAGTCCGATGTGGCGATTAACCAGGGTAATTCCGGCGGTCCGCTGTTCAATCTCGAGGGTGATGTCATCGGTATTAACTCGCAGATACTTAGCAGTACCGGCGGTTCGAACGGAATCTCGTTTTCTATTCCAAGCAATGTAGCGATGAATGTGGTCGCACAGCTTAAGGAATCTGGGGCAGTTGAACGCGGCCTGTTAGGCGTTCGCATGCGCGAAGTCGACTACGCGTTGGCCGAAATTTTCGAGATGGATCGTCCGCGCGGTGCCTTTGTTGATGGCGTGATGGATGAAAGTCCTGCGGCGAGCGCCGGCATTGAGGATGAGGATATCATCATCGAGTTCAACGGCCATGAGATCGAATATTTCACCGATCTGCCGTTCTATGTAGGTCAATACCAACCGGGTACCGAAGCCGCTGTGCGACTCATTCGCAATGGTGAAGTAAAGCGAGTGATAGTTGTACTAGGTAGCTCTCCCACAAACGAATCGTCGGTGGCGGTTGTTGATACCCCTCCCGAGAGAGTTAATCCGTTAGGGTTCAAAGTGGCCGAACTAAGCGATGAGACCAGGCAAGTTGTTGGAATCGATGGCGTGCGTGTTGCTCAGGTCGAAGACGGGCCGGGCAGAGAGGCGGGCCTTCGAGAGGGCGACGTGGTGACCTCATTGAATCGAGAGACAGTCACCTCTGTCAGTGAGTTTGCCGCCATTGCTGAAGCCCTACCTGAAAGCGGCTTCGTTCAGATTCGCATCATGCGACAAGGCCAAGGCACAACGCTGTCGATTGAACTCAAGCCTTAATCGAAGCCTCCCTAGCTCCTCGAGCAACCGGCAACAGCATGCGTTTTATGGTGCTGTTGCCTGCCTCTGGCACAGATTCTCGCGGCGTATAGAAGCAATGCCCGCGTTCAAACTTCCTGACAGAATTCGCCAGATACTGTAGACTTGCCGCCTTACGGATAGCCTCGCTATCTCTCACCGAACCTTACTCTGCGACGCTAACTCTGTGACCGACCTAAGCCATATTCGTAACTTTTCAATCATTGCCCACATCGATCACGGTAAGTCGACGCTTGCTGACCGGTTTATTCAGATCTGCGGTGGCCTCACTCAGCGTGAAATGGCAGAGCAAATTCTAGATAGCCTCGATATTGAACGCGAACGCGGTATTACGATTAAAGCCCAAAGCGTGACGCTCTATTACAAGGCACGTGACGGCATTCGCTACCAGCTAAACTTCATCGACACTCCGGGGCATGTTGACTTTACCTACGAGGTCTCGCGATCACTCGCGGCATGCGAAGGCGCGCTGTTGGTCGTCGATGCGGGGCAGGGTGTGGAGGCGCAGTCAGTGGCGACCTGCTACACGGCGATAGAGCAGGGTCTTGAAGTACTGCCGGTGCTGAACAAAATGGATCTTCCTCAGGCTGAGCCTGAACGCGTGAAAGTCGAAATCGAGGAAATCATCGGTATAGACGCGCAGGATGCCGTGTGTGCCAGCGCAAAATCAGGCATGGGCATAGAGGACATTCTCGAAGAAATAGTCGCAAAAATTCCAGCGCCGGTTGGCGATCGCGAGGCGAAAACGCAGGCGCTAATAATCGACTCATGGTTCGATAATTATCTTGGTGTCGTGTCGTTGGTCCGGGTAATGGCAGGAACACTTAAGAAGGGCGACAAAATAATTTCCAAGTCCCTTGGCAAAACGCATATTGTCGATAGCGTCGGCGTCTTCACGCCCAAACGCACAGAATTGCCCTCTCTTGGAGCCGGTGAAGTCGGATTTGTGGTCGCTGGTATAAAGGAGATTCTCGGCGCACCAGTTGGTGACACCATAACGCTTGCTAGCACGCCAGAGGTTGAAGCGCTCGCCGGGTTTAAACGCATCAAGCCACAGGTTTATGCGGGTTTATTTCCTGTGTCATCAGATGATTTTGAAGCGTTTAGAGACGCATTGTCCAAACTTACGCTTAATGATTCATCTTTGCAGTACGAACCGGAGAATTCAGATGCGCTAGGGTTCGGATTCCGCTGTGGTTTCCTTGGCATGCTGCACATGGAAATCATCCAAGAGCGACTCGAACGAGAATATGATCTCGACCTGATCACCACTGCGCCGACTGTTGTTTATGAAGTACTGATGAATAACGGCGATGTGGTTATGGTCGACAGCCCATCCCGCTTGCCGCCTGTTGCCTCGATTCAGGAGATGCGGGAACCAATAGTGCTTGCGAACATCCTTGTTCCGCATGAGCATCTCGGGAGCGTTATCACGCTATGTGTGCTCAAACGCGGCGTTCAGAGAGATATGCAATTCATCGGCAAGCAAGTTTCTCTGAGTTACGAATTGCCAATGAACGAGGTCGTGCTCGACTTTTTCGACCGGCTCAAATCAGTAAGCCGTGGCTATGCGTCGCTCGACTATCAGTTCCTGCGCTTTGATCGAGCGTCGCTTGTGCGTCTGGATGTGCTCATTAACGGTGACAGGGTCGATGCGTTAGCACTAATTGTGCACAGGGATCATGCGCTTGGTAAGGGCAGGGCCCTTGTTGAAAAAATGAAAGAGCTTATCCCTCGCCAGCTTTATGATGTAGCCATACAGGCGGCGATCGGTGGGCAAATCATTTCACGTCAAACGGTGAAAGCTCTTCGCAAAAATGTGACCGCGAAATGTTATGGTGGAGACATTACCCGTAAGAAGAAGCTCTTAGAGAAGCAGAAAGCTGGTAAAAAGCGAATGAAGCAAGTGGGGAATGTCGAAGTTCCTCAAGAGGCCTTCCTCGCCGTGCTTAAAGTCGACAGCTAAGAGAAGGAAGTTTCAAATGGATATCGATTTTTCGTTCGTACTTGTCTGTCTCGTTGCAGGCTGTGGTGTTATCTGGCTGCTTGATAGTCTGCTTGTTAAGGGTGGACGCGTAAAAGCAGCAGAGGCGTTTTCAGCGCGCGCCAACAATGACCCAAAGCTAAGCGATGAACAAGTTGAACAAGAGACGCGCAGACTCCTTCAAGAGCCTTTGCTTACCGAGTATGCGAAATCCTTTTTTCCGGTCTTGCTGTTTGTGTTGATGCTTCGCTCGTTCCTATTCGAGCCCTACCAAGTCCCAACCGGCTCAATGATCCCTACGATAAAAGTTGGAGATTTTATTCTCGTTAACAAGTTCGCCTATGGGCTTAGACTTCCCGTGCTGGGAACGAAAATACTCGATGTAGCAGAACCTCAGCGCGGCGAAATCATGGTTTTTATCCCACCACACGTTGATCAATACTACATTAAACGGGTCATTGGTCTGCCGGGTGATACCATTCGCTATGAGAACCAGCGTCTTTTCGTTAACGGAGAGATCATTCCTGAAGAATTTGTTGCCAATATTAAAGTAGATACTGGTATCGGGCCTCTCGACGGCGTGCTCAACTCTGCGACCTATAACGGTGTTACACATGCGACGCAGCATATTCCTAGCGTTAATTCTTCCAGGGGGCGCACAAGCTGGATAGTGCCGCCAAAACATTACTTTATGATCGGCGACAACAGAGAAAATAGTGCCGATAGTCGAGTATGGGGGCCGGTTTCCGAGGACAATATTGTCGGCAAGGCAATAGCGGTTTGGTTACATAAAGACCCGGGGCTGAATTTCCCTACGTTTGAGAATAACGCCTTCTTTGCGCAGCCAGAATAGGCTGCGTTTCTTGGCGGTGAAGACCAAGGAGCAGAAGTGAGCATGCGTTCAACGAGTGAGACGGGTCTTGGCCGTTTAACTAAGCAGCTAGGCTACGAATTCACAGATGAGTCCCTTTTGCGCTTGGCGCTCACTCATCGCAGTGCAAGTGCGACCCATAACGAGCGCCTCGAATTTCTTGGTGACTCGGTGCTCGGATTCGTCATCGCAGAAATGCTTTACCAGCAGCGCCGCAAATCGACAGAGGGGGATCTTAGCCGACTCAGGGCAAGTATGGTGAGCAAGCCCGCACTTGCGGCTCATGCGCGAGCGATCGGTTTGGGCGAGCATCTAAATCTTGGAAGCGGGGAGTCGAAGAGCGGGGGACGCGAGCGAGATTCGATTCTGGCCGACGCTGTCGAGGCAGTCATAGCAGCAGTCTATCTTGATGGTGGTCTGTCGGCAGCGACAGCACTTATAAAGAGGCTCGTGGCTATCGAAGAGAATAGTGGTCATAAAGCGTCTGCAGAAAAGGACAACAAAACTGCGCTTCAGGAACTTCTGCAGGCGAGGAAAGTAGCACTGCCTGTTTATGACGTTGTTTCTATCGAAGGAGCAGCACATGAACAAGTGTTCAGGGTCGAATGCCGCGTAGAGGGAATTGCTGAGACCTTTGGTGGAAGCGGAGAGAGCAAAAAAGAAGCGGAACAAGCCGCTGCCGAACGAGCTCTGCTCGTATTAGGAGAGAGTGGGTGATTGAAAAGGACGTAGAGGCGCGCGAAGAGGGCATCGAAACTCGCTGTGGTTTCGTTGCTATAGTAGGGCGACCGAATGTGGGCAAATCAACCTTGCTCAATCACATGCTTAAACAAAAAATAAGTATTACCTCACGCAAGCCTCAAACCACACGCCATCGCATTCTGGGTATAAGCACCGAAAATAACGCCCAATGTCTTTTCGTTGATACGCCTGGCTTGCATGCGCCTACTGGCAAGGCACTGAATCGAGTGATGAACGAAACCGTGCACAATGTCATCAAAGATGTTGATGTAGTGCTGTTCGTTGTTGAAAGATTTATCTGGAACGAGGCTGATGAGCGCGTTCTTGAAGCACTAAAATACAGCGAAGTGCCGGTGTTATTGATTATCAACAAGATTGATCTAGTAAAAGATAAGGCGCAGCTACTGCCTCATATTGCACAGCTGTCGAGTAAGCGTCAATTTGCTGAAATAGTGCCTGTGTCTGCTCTCGGGGGACACAATTTAGAGTCGCTCGAAGGTCTTATTCGCAGCTATCTGCCTAAGAGTCAATTCTTGTTTCCAGATGACCAGGTTACGGATCGAAGTTCAAGATTTCTCGCCTCTGAGCTCATTCGTGAAAAAGTGACGCGGCAGCTAGGTGACGAATTACCTTATGATGTCACAGTCGAGATCGAGAAGTTTGAACAGATCGGAGCCACGCTGCATATTCATGGTCTCATTCTGGTCGACAGAAAGGGACAGAAGCGAATCATTGTCGGCGCCGAGGGCGATCGGTTAAAGCAAATAGGCACCGCCGCGAGAGAAGATATGGAAATTAGCTTTGATTGCAAAGTGATGCTCCATCTATGGGTGAAGGTGAAATCAGGTTGGGCGGACGACGAGAGGGCGCTTCAAAGTTTGGGTTATAGCGATCGTTAGCGTTCTTGATACAGGGTTTATAGGCAGCCTAGAGCCCTTGGTTTAGCAGGAGAAACAGTTGAGTGGATGCCAGAATTGCCCTGCAGCCTGCCTACGTGCTCCATCGCACACCTTTCCAAAACAGCAGTTTTCTAATCGACTTTTTTACCGTCGACTACGGCAGAGTGCGCGCCGTAGCCCGTGGCGCACGAGGAGAAAAATCGAGAACTCGTTCTATACTGCAGCCCTTTCAGCCTCTGCTCATAAGTCTCAGCGGGCGCACTGATCTAAAAACACTCACTGGTGTTGAACCTATGCACGAAGCGCTCAGACTCGAAGCGACAAGACTTTTTAGTGGCCTTTACATCAATGAACTTTTAACTAGGCTGCTGCAGGATCACGAAGAGCATCGTGCGCTCTATGGTTTTTACCAGGACACGCTCGTTTCCCTACAAGGCGATTCGCGTATCGACTCCGTACTCAGGCATTTCGAGCTAAGTCTTCTATCCGAGCTTGGGTATGGCTTAGATCTTGAATCGGAATGTGACTTGAATCGTGAGATTGAAGAAACTCACTATTACCGGTTTGATGCTAAGCGAGGATTTACACTTGCGAGAGAAAATCTAAATTACCAGCAGGAAAGCCCAAGGGTAATAAACGATTCAGACCACGCTGAAACCCTTATCCCTGGCAGCGCTATCATCGCCTTGAGAGAGGCAGATTTTGATTCCCCCGAAAACGCAAAATTTGCGAAGCTTATTCTAAGGCGTGCACTTGCTGAGCATCTAGGTAACAGGCCGCTCAATAGTCGAAGTCTTTTTATGCAGAGACCGAGGCGCTGAAGTTCGGAGAGATCTTTCAAGCGGTTTGGGCGCGAGTCACTTTCCGTGTAACAATCCGTCGCAGAGGACGCGGCTGCGTGCTTCGCGCCACCACTGTTATGCGACCAAGCTTTGAGGGTTATCTTACATGCGCCTACAGTCGATAGAATCTTTGATTGGCAACACGCCATTGGTAGCGCTAAAGAAGTTACCCGGCGCTACAACGAACCGTATTTTGGTCAAGCTAGAGGGCAATAATCCTGGTGGGTCGGTAAAAGACAGGCCTGCGCTTAATATGCTCGTTCAGGCTGAGCTTCGAGGATCGATCAAACCCGGTGATGCACTAATAGAGGCAACAAGCGGCAACACTGGTATCGCCCTGGCGATGGTGGCAGCCGCCAAGGGCTATAAGATGATTCTCATTATGCCCGACAATATGAGCGAAGAACGCAAGGCTGCGATGGCGGCCTATGGCGCAGAGTTGATTTTGGTATCGCCGGATGAGGGTATGGAGGGCGCAAGAGACTTAGCGCAGAAGCTCGAAGCGGAGGGTCGAGGTTTAGTGCTCGATCAATTTGCAAATCAGGATAATCCAGATGCGCACTATAGGAGCACCGGCCCAGAGATTTGGCGCGACACAGAAGGTGAAGTTACCCATTTCGTCTGCTCAATGGGCACAACAGGTACGATAATGGGTGTTTCAAGATTTTTGAAAGAACAGAACAAAGCCGTGCAAATTGTCGGTTTACAGCCGCAAGAGGGCTCTAAAATCCCCGGTATCAGGCGTTGGCCTGAAGCCTACCTACCTAAAATATTTGATCGCACACGCGTTGATCTCGTTGTTGATGTCAGACAAAGCGACGCGGAACAGACGATGCGCGCGTTGGCACGCGAAGAAGGGATATTCTGCGGCGTTTCATCGGGCGGGTCAGTTTTTGCAGCACTGTCACTCAGCCAGCAGGTTCAGAATGCAACGATCGTAGCCATCGTGTGCGACAGAGGTGATCGTTATCTTTCTACCGGTGTGTTTGTGTAAGCGACAATTGCTCTGAGCCTCAATCCCAAAGCGCCCACTAGGCCCTGTAACGTACCTTCCTGGCCGTCAGGCAGGATTAGCATTCATTTATTGAGACAACCACTTTATGAGTAAACGAAGATTTCGCAAACAAAAACTCCCTGCCGAACCGGTTGAGCTCGAGATTACCTCGCTGAGCCACGAAGGCAGAGGAATTTCGCACATTGATGGCAAAGTGGCGTTTGTCGACGGCGCACTCGAGGGGGAACGCGTCACAGCTAGCTACATACGGCGACGCAATAGTTACGATGAGCTGCGCACTGAGTCAGTGCAACAGGCGTCACCACTTCGTGTGAAACCGCCTTGTGCGTTTGCGGGGACATGCGGCGGCTGTTCGTTACAACATATGGACCCTGCTGCACAGATCGAGTTCAAGCAATCTGTTCTATTAGAGCAAATGGCTCAGGCACTCGGTCATGAATTGATAGACGTTGAGATATTGCCGACTTTACGAGACACAGATTTTCACTATAGACGCAAGGCACGTCTGGCGGCGAGATTTGTTTCAAAGAAGGGTGGAGCACTCGTAGGCTTCCGAGAGAAATACAGTAGCTTCGTTGCAGAAATGGATAACTGTGAAGTGTTAGTGGCCAATGTTGCTAAACTTATCGCGCCGCTACGGACGATGTTTAGTGAGCTCGACGGGAAAATGGAGATTCCTCAAATCGAAGTCGCTGTCGGTGAAAGTGCGCCCGATCTGAGTGCGCCGCTTGTCGTTGCGCTAGTGGTGAGGCATCTATCCGAGTTGAGCATGGCCGACACAGACGCGCTTACGGCCTTCGCAAAGGAGCACCAGGTAGAGATTTATTTGCAATCAGGGGGCGTCGATACCGTGACTAGGCTATGGCCTCTTCGCGAAACCGATAGGTTGAGCTATTTCTTGCCGGATTTTGGACTTGAGCTAGGATTTCACCCTATGGATTTCACGCAGGTCAACGCGGGAATCAATCGCAAGATAGTAAAGAAGGCATTGGACCTTTTAGAGCTAAGTAAAGAGGATGATGTTTTAGATCTTTTTTGTGGTCTAGGGAACTTCACTCTTGCAGCGGCAACGCTATGTGGCAGTGTTGTTGGCGTTGAAGGCAGCGAAGAGATGGTTCATCGTGGAGGCGAAAATGCGGCCAAAAATGGCTTAACTAATACCGCGTTTTACGCCGCTAATCTTGCCAAGTCGTTTAAAGACGAGGTCTGGGCTTCAAGAAAATACACAAAGGTCATATTAGATCCGCCACGTTCTGGTGCTCTTGAGATCATACATGAGGTTGCTCAGTTGGGCGCCGCGAGGATTGTTTATATCTCCTGTAACCCGGCCACCCTTGCGCGAGATACTGCTGAACTCGTCAAAGCAGGTTACCACCTAAAATCGACCGGAGTTATGGACATGTTTCCTAATACAACGCACGTTGAGTCAATGGCGGTCTTTGAGCTGGCTTAAGTAGCAGCTGCAACTTCGAATGGAGGATCAAAATGATGAGCAATATAGATTCGCTAATCGAGTTAATGAGTAAATTGCGTGATCCGGTGCAGGGCTGCCCTTGGGATCTCAAGCAATCGATCACATCCCTTCTTCCACATACTCTAGAAGAAGTTTATGAGGTTGCCGATGCCATCGAAAGTGGAAGTATGGTTGAGCTCGAGGACGAGCTGGGAGATTTGCTCTTTCAAATCGTATTTTATGCTCAATTAGCACGCGAAGAGGGAAGTTTTGATTTCGATGATATTGCTGCAGGCGTGACTAATAAATTACTTCGTCGGCATCCGCATGTTTTTCCCGATGGAACACTTGCGAGTTTCGGCGAGACTAAAGAGCTTAGCGCCGATCAGGTCGTGGCAAATTGGGACGCGATCAAGGAAATAGAGCGCGAAGAGAAGCGCCAAAAACTAAAGTTGACCGGCCAGGAGCAGATCGATTCGCCTGCGAGTCTCCTAGATGATGTGCCCAAGGCGCTCCCAGCAATGGAGCGTGCGCGAAAGCTTCAGAAAAGGGCTGCGAGCGTAGGCTTTGATTGGAAGGAAATAGAACCGGTTCTTATGAAGCTAAAAGAGGAAATCGCTGAGCTAGAAGAGGCTATCGTGCAAGGTCAGACGAAGGAGATCGAACACGAACTAGGTGATGTATTGTTCGCCTCCGTTAATCTCGCACGACATGTGAAAGTTGAGCCCGAAATCGCGCTGCGCGGTTGCAATTCGCGATTCGAAGCAAGATTTCGCTTTATCGAAAAACAATTGCAAATCGAAGAAACCGAATTTAAGAATAAGAGTCTCGAAGATCTCGATCATCTGTGGGATTTAGCCAAGCAATCTGGGTTATAGTTGGAAGTTTGGATTGCTAGAATTATAAATTGAAGGAGCGAAATATGAGATTAATACTTTTGGGCGCACCGGGAGCCGGCAAAGGGACACAAGCGCAATTCATTACTGAAAAGCTTGGTATCCCTCAGATATCTACAGGCGATATGTTGCGCGCAGCCGTTGCTGCAAAGTCTGAATTGGGCTTGAAAGTCGGTGAAGTTATGGCATCCGGCGGCTTGGTAACGGATGAGATCATAATCGCTTTAGTAAAAGAGCGGATTGCACAGGCAGATTGCGCCAATGGCTTTCTTTTCGACGGATTCCCGCGGACTATTCCTCAAGCTGAGGCGATGGTTGATGCGGGCGTCGAAATTGACTGCGTGCTGGAAATTGATGTGGCCGACGATGAAATCGTTAAGCGCTTGAGTGGTCGTCGTGTTCATCCTGGTTCGGGGCGCGTCTATCATGTTGAGTTTAATCCGCCTGCAAAGGAAGGTATTGACGACGAATCTGGCGAGGAATTAGTTCAGCGCGAAGATGATCAAGAAGAGACGATCCGTAAGAGGTTGCAGGTTTACCATGAGCAAACCGAACCTTTAGTAGGTTTCTACAGTGAAGCAGCGTCTAAAGGCGTTAACGTAAGTGTCGTCAAGGTAAATGGATTGGCTCCTGTTGACGATATTCGGCAGCAGATAGATTCAATTCTCTCTAGCTAGCCGGTAGCCAACACCTAAGGGTGTGGGTCATAGTCGGTACTAAAAAAGCTCAGCTTGTCTGAGCTTTTTTATTCTCTGCTTTTAATATTCTTTCTCATACTCTTTTGTGTATATCGCATCTCGCAACGCATCGCATAGCTCGTTTAAGACTCCTTAATCAATTGCAGCAAAAAAAACTCTGAAAGATGTCGTTGAATTATTCAATTTTGTCTGTAACAAAGTTGTAATCGATTAAAAATTATTCACTTTTTTCTTAAAGTTTTTTGAACTACAAGCGAAACATAGCGTATCACCGTAGTTACTCGGTGAATGTATGTGGGTTGACTAAAGAGTTTCTTTTATTCAGCATCTCTATACGATCACTGTTTGCAAAGTCGTTAAAGTGTTAGTTTGGATGTTCCGAACACGTTCGGGAAGAACTAAGAACGAATATGTAACAGGCTAAAGCGAAAAAACTGCGGCTGTGAACACAAGCTTGAAGAGCTCCTAAGTCAATGTAAGTAACTTCGGAGTGCATGAAAACAGCAGCGGGTAAGAATCATAACCTAGGAGAAATCGAGCATGGCTAAAGTTAAAGCGAAAGCGAAAGCAAAACGTAGTCCAGCAGCGAAAAAGCCTGCTGCAAAGGTGACAAGCCCAGCGTTAGAAAAAGCGCAAGGCGTGTTGTCGAAACTAACCAAAGAGTCAGTGGCCGCTGCGAAAATCGCCTCTGCATCAAGCAAGAAGGCTGCGGCGGCAACAAAGGCAGCTGCTAAAGCTAAAACTGCTGTAAGCAAGAAAGCGGCGACTGCTGCAAAAGCTGCGGCTAAGAAGGCGGCTGCAAAGGCTGCGGCGATCAATGCCAAAACACGCGCTGCTAAGGCTCGCGTGAAGGCAGCCGAGGCGGTAGCTAAGGCTGCAGCTAAGAAAGTGGCAGACGCAGAGAAAGCCCAGGCTGCGTTAGATAAGGCAGTAAAGGCGTTTACGGCTAACTTCAAGAAGAAGCAAGCGAAAGCAGCTGCTGCTAAAGCTGCTAAAGCTGCTAGAAAGGCTGCGGCTAAAGCGAAAGCTGATGCTAAGAAGGCCGCTGCAAAAGAAAAAGCCGCTGCCAAGAAAGCTGCAATGAAAGCTAAGGCTGCTGCTAAGAAGGCAGCTGCAAAGAAAGCCAAGAAGCCCAAGAAGAAGGTGACTAAGCGTGCTGCAGCCAAGAAAGCTGCTCCTAAGAAAGTTGCTAAAGCCAAGCCAGCTGCAAAGAAAAAAGCACCGGCCAAGAAGAAAGCAGTAGCAAAGAAAGCACCTGCCAAGAAGAAAGCAGCAGCTAAGAAAGCACCTGCTAAGAAGAAAGCAGTAGCAAAGAAAGCACCTGCCAAGAAGAAAGCAGCAGCTAAGAAAGCACCTGCTAAGAAGAAAGCAGTAGCAAAGAAAGCACCTGC
>Ga0255758_10000075_pt1 | contig 94738 bp, 147 predicted proteins | sample 011ome_24_FD_179958 | JGI IMG/M metagenome (GOLD analysis project Ga0255758, IMG submission 179958) | Coastal salt marsh microbial communities from the Groves Creek Marsh, Skidaway Island, Georgia - 011513CT metaG (version 2) | ecosystem: Environmental > Aquatic > Marine > Intertidal zone >... | reverse complement strand
TCATAGTAAACCAAGCAATCCCAAAATGCGAAATCTCGACACAACAACTCGCAGATTTTGAAAATTGGATAGAAATATAAGTGTAATTAAAAAATGTGGAATTATAGAATAATCAAAAAAGGGAAAACTTACGGCTTGTACGAAGTTATCTACAACGACGAAAAGCAAATTGCGGCACACAGCGAAAACCCCGAACTCGAAAGTCATGATGTTGATGATCTAATTGAATCGCTAGAGATGATGCTTGAAGATGCAAAAAAATGCAAAAACAACATCCTTGAATATGATCAAATAAAATTCGCTCCACTTTATGATGAAAATGAAGAGCATATAGAAATAGACGATTTGGATGATTTATTAAAATAATATGGCAGGCATACACACAGAGAAAGAAAAATTAAATCGCACATTAGAAGTTATAGCTAATGTTTTACATGAAGAAAACATCAATGATTGGTTTATATTTTTTGGTACATTGTTGGGAATCGTTCGAGAAAATAGTTGCATAGAGGGAGATGATGATCTTGATATCATGATCAATTGTGACTATCAACAGCTAAGAAATGCATTTGAGAAAAGAGGGTTTATTTTTACCTCAGAATTTGGGATTAATAATTCAAAAACAATATTAAAAAGTGAGCCCACGCAAGAATTTGGATCTTTTGATTTTTATTTTTGTGAAGTCGATGAAAGCCAAAATTGGAACATGTATTGGTGTGGTCACACTATAATAACAACTCCATATAAAGACTTAAAACAAAAAACATTTAACACTAAAAAATGGAGATCTACGATACTGAATTTACCACATAATTATATCAATAAAATTATTAAAATGTACGGTAAAAATTGGAAAACCCCATCAAACTCACAATCTAAATTAAATATTCAAATATGAACAAAATGCAAGAACTTGGTGCTAAGTATCGAACCGACAAAATCACACATCATAAATACCACGAAATCTTTCCAGTTTATATTGAGAAGTTCTATGAAGATACTGGAGGCATAATAGAAATTGGACTTGAACCAAACTGGGGCAAAGCGTCCTTAAACATGTGGTTAGAGCTTTTCCCCAATATGCATATCTATGGACTTGACAAAGGAACTCCTGATGAATTTCGCGAAAGATACACAATATTTAAATGCGATCAAAGTAATGAGAGTCAAATAAGTAATTGCGTCGATCAGATTAAACATAAAATATACTTTATTAACGATGATGGATCACATATTCCCGAGCATCAGCTTTTGACATTTAATATTTTATTTCCCTTGTTAGAGGTTGGCGGTGTTTACATCATAGAAGATGTTGAAACTTCATATTGGACGAAACAAGGCCTGTATGGTTATGAAACTAGATACGGAAGGGGTCACCCAAAATCAATAGTAGAAATATTTAAAAACGCTATTGATGGAGTTAATGTAGAATTTTCAAAATCAGACGAAGGAAAAGTTCAACATCAAAGAGAAATTGGTTCAATAACTTTTGCTAAAAATTGCATCATAATCACAAAAAGAGAGTTTGATAATAAAAAATATAGGTTTGAATCTAAATTGTAATTATGGACAAGCAATATTGGGATAAATTTTACAAAAAACACTCAAGCAGGGGCGATATATCTGATTGTAGTACATTTGCAAGTTTTTGCTGTGATAATTTTTTCAACAAAAAATCAAAAACAATCGTAGATCTTGGCTGCGGTAATGCAAGAGATGCGAAGCATTTTGCGAGAAATCATTTGGTATACGGCATAGATCAAAGTATTGACGAGCAAGTTATAAATGCAAACAAACTACCATCCTTAAAACTAATTGAACAAGATTTTGTTTATGGCGACTATAATTTTACTAACAAAGTAGATGTTTTTTATTCTAGATTCACAATCCATTCAATCACAGAGGAAGATCAAAAAGAATTATTGCCTAAAGTTTATAAATATTTGGACGAAGGAGGATTATTTTGTATTGAAGTTCGCACAACCAAGGATCCAAAATTTGGAGTCGGCAAACATATATGCGACACAACGTATTTTAATGATGGACACACTCGTAGGTTTATAGATTCACAAAAATTTTTAAATATAGTTTTATCTCTTGGATTTAAATTGCTTTATTTCAACGAACAAGACAATTTGTCTATTTATAAAGATGATAATCCTGTTTTAATGAGAATCATTTTAGAAAAATAACTATGTACATTATATTAGGAAAAAACGGCTACATAGCAGAAGCCATAATAAAAGAATTAAGATCACGCGGTTTACCTCATGTCGCTTGGAGCAGAACCGATGTGGATTATACAAATATTGCGGAGCTCAAATATCATCTTTATATTTTGGGAGATTACTTGCATATTATAAATTGTGCAGGGTATATTGGCAAACCAAATGTTGACGCTTGTGAACTAGCAAAAGCTGACTGCATAGAAGGTAATGTTTTACTTCCTGCGATGTTGGCTCAATTATGCCACGAAAAGGAATATGATTTCACACAAATATCTTCGGGCTGTATCTATGGTGGATATGAAAAAGATTTTACTGAACAAGACGCTCCTAATTTTGATTTTCAAAATGGTAGTTTTTATAGCGGAACGAAAGCTCTTGCAGAGAAAGTTGTATTACAAAATAATGCAAATAGTTATATCTTTAGATTGCGTATTCCATTTGATGAATATGCATCCCCAAGAAATTACTTGACTAAATTACTATCTTACAATACTTTATTAGATGCGAAAAATTCTTTATCTCATCGTGCGGATTTTGCTAAATATACAATGGATTTAATCGAGCAAGAAGTTCCCCGTGGAATCTATAATATCACAAATAAAGGTAGTGTTACCACAAGAGATGTTGTAGAGTTAATTAAAAAACATAATTTATCAAATAAAGATTTTAAGTTTTTTGACAATTTAGAATCTTTTAGCAAAGAAACAATTACCCCACGATCAAATTGCGTCCTTGACACAACAAAAATAGAGCAATACATCAAAATAAGAACCGCCGAACAAGCCCTAGAAGAAGCATTATCACAATATAAAGCTTGAAATCACACATTCTATATGATATCATAATTCATGAAATACAAATGGTATGATTACATTATTATGTTTCTTGCCTTTTGGTATTATTTATTCATTGATCCATGTGTAAGATTATTTCGTAAGATATTTAAATGAAAGACGAAAACTTGCCCGACAATGTCGCTCCAAACCCTCACTCCCTTCCTTACGCTAGTAATTTGGGGGCTCCTGTTATTAAGCCCGACCATAGTTTGGGTGGTTGGAAAGTTGGAGCAGTACATCGAGCAAACAAACATTACGACGAGCGATTCAAAAAAATAAAGAATGAGCTCCAGAAACTTTACAATGAGTTTCAATGGAACGAAATAATTTTCAACGCAGAAATGCGGTTCAAACCTGTGATTGGCAAAGAATATTATCTTTACAAAAAAGAAAATAAAAAATTTTACTTAACGCTATTTGCCCCTCACGAAAAGGTTGGCGGGCATGAAGGCTATCAAGGCAAGTTCAGATTAAACTATGACAACAGATGGGAACAAATAAACTAAAAGCACAAACTCATGAATAAAAACATAATATCCACAACAATTTCTCGTTCAAGAAAAAACAAAAACAAAGAAACTAAAATATACAGATTTTTTTCTAGTTCTCTGTCCATTATTTGTGCGGATAAAATACAACAAGTAAAGATGAACTAATCGCCAAGAACAAGAACGCGTCCCATAATTCGATAATTAAATTCATTTGTTTAACTTCTCGAATATTTTGATTACATCAGTTCTGCGATCTTCTAGCAATTTTTGTGTTTGATTCCACCTTTCGGCATCTCTTGCACTATTTTTTGCTAATTCTATATCTATTTGTTGTATTCGCTTGCCCAAGCGATCCACTTTTACACTCTCTCTTTTCAGGAAAAATGCCACGATTGACACCATCATTCCCAACGCAATCAATATTATTTTCTCAACTTCCATATTTGTATATACACTCAAAATATGCTTGACAATTACAACTTCAACTGCTATACTTACACACATGACAACCATACTAGGACTAACTTGCATCAGCGAAGAGCTTAAAGACAAAGACAAAAAGAAATACTCATTTCAAACAATGACCCGCAAACGATTCAATGATTTGTGTAATTCAGAGGGTAGAGATGAAGCAATTCAACAATTATCTGATAGAATTTTGCACAATGTTGTTGTTACTCAGCATATTTTGCATCATTGCTTCAAGTCAGATATTGGTCACTATAGGCTTAGTAGCAATCTATGTCCCTTGGTTACTGATGAAACACTGGAAATCGATTTTGAAGAGCTTCCCGACATCGAAGCAATCAAGCAAGAGCTTCGACATATAGGTATTCTCGCAAAAACATTGAATATCAGCATGGGCTCGCATCCCGATCAATTTTGCGTGTTAGCTTCACTCAATCAAGATGCAGTTCGTAGAACAATAATTGAACTAAATTTTCAAGCGAAAATCTTTGATATGATCGGATTGCCGCGAGATCATACTGCACCCATGAATATTCATGTGAATGCAAGCCCAACGCCCATCACAGGAGTCGAGATGATGATCACCCCCGAACAGATACATCAACTTAGAGTCAAACAACTCGCAGAACGCTTCTATGCGAATCTACAAGAATGTGATGAAGGAGTTCGCAATCGTCTTACTATCGAGAACGAAGACAAAAGTTTCTTCAATGTAGATAATTGCATTCAATTCAGTGAATATTTGTTCGAGAAATATCAATACAATTTACCCGTCGTTTATGATAATTTACATGATTTTTGTAATCCATCGGAAGTAAGAAGTGTTTTGTTTCAAGCAGAACGCTGTGCTTATACATGGGTAAATCAAGATGACGGCAAAGAAAATTTCATTACCCCCATTTTTCATTGGTCAGAAGGCAAGCCCGAAAAACCTCGTGCGCATGCAGACTATATTTCTCTTGGTAATTTTCCACCATATATTGCTATTGAACCCGATAAACCTGCAAAGTGGGAGATCGAAGTAAAAGCGAAATGTAAAGCAATTAAACTCTTGCAAGAGCAAATGGCAGGAGCTATTTAATTTTATTATTTTTCGATAAGTTTTCTTTTGCCCAAAGAGGTTGCAAATTAGTATAGTGGTTGGCTTGCCAAGGGTCGTCAGAGTTTTTAATATACCAATCAATGGGTACGATATGGTCAATATGCCACCCATCAGCAGAATGATTCTCCCAAGTCATTCCCTCTTGCCATTGTGATTCTATATGGTTTTGAAATTCTTTCAGTGTGCAACCAAGATACTCTAAAGACGTTTTACCCTTTTTTGCCTTAACTATTTGTGAAATTTTTGTTGAGTGATTTCTGATATTAACTCCTAATTTATAGGTTGGATTTTTGGTATATTGTTGATTCTTCCATTGTCTATGTTTATCTCGCCTTTTTCTTCTGGATTTTTTTACTTTTTCGGGATTGTTTTTAGCCCAATTTTTTTTATATTCTGCCATTTTTTCGGGATTAGCTTCTTTCCACGCTTTTGATTTCGCATCCACTTTTTCTTTGTTTTTCTTTCTATATTCTTTATTGTATATAAGCATATACTTATCCCTTTTCTTTCTGTTCTCGTCTTTCGCAAGCCATGCTTCTCTTAATTGAGTCATTTTTTCTTTATTGTTTTTGTTGTATTTTTTGTTATATTCTGTCACGCAACTTCGGCACATCGCTCGTAATGTTTTCCCTTTGTTGGTGGTGGCGAAATCATTTAGAGATTTTTCCTCTTGACATTTCGTGCATTTTTTGATATTATCCACTATAATATATTACACTTAAAATGAGCGAAGTTAAACAAAAAGACAAAGCAATCAAACTACTAAGAAAAACATCTCCTAGATCATGAACATGGAAAAAATTATAATCAATGCGATCAACACTTATCTTGAAGATAATGGGTATAAAACATCTTTTCCCCCAAATTTATTAATACCCGAAGTACAAAAACAAATCGCGGAACAAATAACAAAAGACTTGCAAAAATATTTATTTGCAAAAAGTTAATTTAAGTCGTGCAATGCAATATCAAAATCAGCATTAACTGCACCATTATTTCCGTCTGAATCTACAATATTAAATATTATATCTGTTTTTGGTTGTAGTTTAGTCGGGAAGTCAAGACTTCTTTGTGTGTCGTGATCTGTACCAAAAGATACAATTTCTCTCACTCGAAACACCTTACCAAATTCGCGTGTTCTTATTTGTGCAGTAAAATTAATACTACTTGAACTTGGCTTTTGGGCACTCAAACTATATTTTGTTAAATAACCAATTTTGTCGGCGGGGATTGTATATACGCACATTAGTGTCTGATTATTGCCATCAAGAATTTTAACATAATCAGTTGAACCTCCAACTTCATTGATTGTAATGTTTCCTAGAAAGTTTGCATTTCCATCATTATATGCCCTAAATATTCGTGTCCAAGTTCCAATATTAACAGGGGTTGTACCTGCGAGTGTTCCTGTCCAAGTTTTATCAAGAAAGTTTTCATCCAAACCTTGAACAATCACATCTTGCGTATCTGTTCCGCTTGATGATACAATTTCCATAATCTCTCCATCATCACTTGGAAAAGTATATTCATTTGATCCATCCCAAATTGTTTCGGGACTAGTGACTGATAATCCGCTATTTTTTATTTCGGGATTACTACCAAATTTATGAATAAATGCACTTGCATTGAATGTTATGTTATCCAAATACGAACCGCCAAAACCTTCTTCCATTGGAATCCATCTTGCACTTTCGCGTTCCCATACATAATTAAAAGGTATTGTAAAATTGCGATGCGGCACAAGCTCGCTAGAGTCATCAAATCTTGGTTGTTCTGTCATAAATACATTTACACTCAAATTTTATACTTGACCAAATGATCAATTTGTGGTAATATATTCAAATCATGAACTCTTTCTTAAATTTATGTTTAATCGCTGGCATTGTATTGTTGAGTTGTTGTTTATTGTTGGGCTTATAATTTTATTATTGATGGTATGAGTAAGGAAAAGGCGTGCAGATCATGCAGTGAAATAAAAAACTTATCTAACTTCAATAGAGATAAAAAAACTCCTGACGGATACGACTATCAATGCAAAGATTGCAGAAAAGCTCAAAAAAGAGAATGGAGAAAAAAAAATTCAGAACATGTTTCTAATTATGACAAGCAATACTATTTAGAAAACAAAGATGCCAAGAGAAAATCAAATCTTGAAGCAAGAAAAAGAAGAAGAAAAAATAATCCCTTACTCAAAATTAAAGAAGCATATTCTTCGTCTTTAAGAAGAGCTTTTCAGTCCATTAAGATACAAAAAAATACAAAATCGTCAGATGTGATTGGTTGCACAAATAAAGAGTTTAGAGATCATCTTGCTTCTCAATTTTACAATCACCCTCAAACAGGAGAACCGATGACTTTTGAAAATTATGGCTTGTATGGTTGGCATCTCGATCATATCATTCCTATATCTTCCGCGAAGTCCGAAGCGGATATTAGAAAACTTTCTCATTATTCAAACATTCAGCCATTATGGGCAGAAGATAATCTTAAAAAGAGCAGTAGGCAATGACAAGAAATAAATCAAATAATCAAAACGGCAAAGGAGATTCTCCGCGAAACAATAGCTCAAATCAATTTCGCGACAATTACTCTAAAATAAAATGGAAACAAACCAAAAAAAAGCTTGACAAAGCAAAAGATAAAAGGTAAAATATATGCATGATTGAAGACAAAACAAAAACAAGCAACTATATTTTAATTGACACAACCGCACGAGCATCTTATGCTAAGTTGAGCAGTGCAACTCTATCAAAACATGAAGCTCAAACAAAAAACCGAGCATTCAAAATGAATCGTGTTGCCAAGAAATATATACTCGAAAAAGATTGGAAATGAAAATATCAATTACAACAAATAACAAAGTATTCAGCGTCGAAGATGAGCTTGGCTTTGATTGCACAGATATTCATGAAGCGGTAGAAATGTTCAAAGGTCTGCTTGTGTGTGCAGGATTTCATCCTAGTAATGTGGATGATGCTTTTAATACCGATTATGCATGGTTTACGGAAGAAGAAAGAAATGATAATATGCAAGGTCATTTAAGTGGCTCAAATAAAATAGTAGAAGATTGGTACAAAGAGTGTCAAAATGAAACCGCAGAAGAAAGAAAAAAGCGAGTAGAAGATTGGCAACACAATATGTACAATCAAACAAAATAGCAATGATTCAAATAGAAGACGCAAATAATGAAAGTTACCACATCAATCCAAAAAATGTGGTTTATGTTAAGGAAAGAATTGACCCCATGAAGAGAGAGAAATGGTGGAAAATTACTTTTGTAAATGGAGAGCAATTACATACTCGCAATGAAGCAGGAGTTTTATCAATTATTAATTCAATCAAAGTTAAAGTAAGAGCGTGAACATAGGCGAATTGAAAGTAAAAGAAGACGCTTTTGGTGAATTGTATTTTGATATTCCCCAAGATGTTCTTGATAGATTAGGTTGGCAAGAAGGTGACGATATTAAATTCATTGAAAAAGATGATGGATTTATAATCAAAAAAGTTAAATATGAAAGTGTTGAATTAGAATTTGATGAAAAAGAACTTCTTGAATACATGAAATTCGCACACGATCAAAATATTACATTCAATCAACTTTGTGAAAACGCAATTAACGAAAAAATAAATGAAGTTAATCGCAAGTAAAATTTTATATTATTGTGGAGATTTGGTTAGCAGGTTTTTGTATTTTGATTGTCTTGCTTTTCTTTATCCCCTTTACTCCCGAATAATGATTTTAAGCTCCGAGCTTGACAAAGAAGCAAAAATATGGTATCATGTAAACAATGAATAAATTTGTAGAAAAAAGATGGGGTCACGAAAGATGGTTCGCAAATAATAAAGAAGAAAATTATTGCGGAAAAGAATTATTAATTAATGAAGGTTGCCATACCTCTATGCACTTTCATTTAAATAAACATGAAGTATTTTATATCCTTGAAGGTACTTTAAGATTAGATTTAATTGATACAAAAAAAGGTAAAATAAATACCATTTATATAAATAAAGAAGAGAGTTATGAAGTTGCACAAGGTCAGCCTCATCAGCTTATAGCATACGAAGGATTAGTTAAAATAATTGAGGCTAGTACATTTCACGAAGATTCAGACTCATACAGAATTCATGATTGCTTAGATGAATAGATACCTGCCCGAAGAGAATCAACCTGAAATACCTCCCGATACCTGTGCATATATAAATTTTATACAAGAGGTTTTAGATCAAATAAAGGACAAAAATAAATCCAAATTTTTAACAAGTCAAATACAATTAATAAACGACACCCTCGAATATATTAGAGAATCAAACTCTGCCTTGCGAGAAAGCGGAAAATATTGGAAAAAACAATTCGTAAATAAAGGAAAAAAGAAATAAATGAAAACATTACATAATACTCAAAATTGCAATTACAGAAGATTCTTGCACACTAAATTAAAACACGGCAAAATAAGTGGTCGCTTTTACAAGTTCGTTTGCAGAAGTCATCCCTATCGTGTTACAACTCGTAACATAGCATTAATTGTTAGGCAAATCCTTGATGGTAAAATGACAGAAGATGAAGCAATTCGTTATTTACAAAAAGACACTCAAGAATTAAAGTATCAACAAGAACTATACAAGTCAAATGTAGAGTGCAAAAAGAAAACATCTAAATGAAAAATAAAGTAAATGAAATATTTGGCTTATTTCAAGCCATAGGAGTCATTTTTGTCTTGATTTCTTTACAAATATGGTATATAATTACAGGAAATGAATAAATCACTATACAATATGTTAAAATCTTCCGCTGAAGCTGATATGGCAAAAGCGGAGCTATCTCTTGAGTTGCTTGGTCAAAATCCTGTTGGGATTGGAGATCATTCAACTGAAGATTTTTATAAGAACGCAGAAGAAGCATTATCGCTTCTTGATGATGCTCAAGGCAGACTTGAAACACTTGAGCAATTCGTAGATTCAAATAAATAATGCCTTACATAGCAAAGTCTCAAAAAGAAAAAGTTGAAAAAGGTCTTGCACCAATTCAATTTGCGGAAATGTCAGACGCAGGATGTTTTAATTTTGCAGTACATCAGTTAATTGCACAATATATTTCGCAAAATAAAGAAAGTTATCAAACATACAATGACATTGTTGGAGCATTGGATTGTGCAAAAATGGAAATTTATCGCAGATTAGTTTCTGATTACGAAGACAGAAAAATCCTACAAAACGGAGATGTTTCGCCTTATTGCAAATAATTTCTTTTATGATTAGCTTAGAAAATATGCAAAAAGGAGCGATTTTTGGAGGATTAAAAGATTTTGACTTGACAAATATTGCAAAAGTGTTATTATGGAAGTCGAACGCAGAAGCTTTCACACTTAAAGTCACAAAAGATATTGATGACTATCATATAAACATTGAAATAAAGGACATCCAACATGAGCGAAATAACAGGAGATGATTATCCAACCTATGAAGATTCAGTAAACGCAACTCTTGCAGAGCGAAATACGCACGATAGATTTGATTTAGAAGAAGCAATGAGTAATCTTTACCAAATAGGCGAAGATATAGAAACAATTATGTATGCTATTGGAGACTCGCCCATCAAGCATAGTGAAGATCAAATATTAAATATGTTGATTGGAATGAAGCAAATGCACGAAACTCGCTATCAAAAAATGTGGAATATATTTGAAAATCTCATTGCAAATAAAACCATAAAGTCAAATGCAAACTAAAATCCAAATAAATAAGGAACAAAAGTTAAAAATAATTGATGGTGCATTAACACATATAAAAAAAGTAGAAGCAGACCCCGACCACAAATTCGAAGGTGTTGACACTTATGATGCTTGGTATGCGTACAATAATTATATAGATGTAAATGTACATGAAGCAAATTTTGGAATGGAAAAAGACCAAATAAACGAATGGTTTTGCACTATCTATCCTGTTGAATTCGATCAAGAAACGGAAACATCTCACACAAATTCAGATGAACCAACTAGATTATTTAAATACAAAAATGGAAGGGTTATATTTGATGATTGATGCGGTTTCAATGATGGTAATTATAATCTTGTTAATTTTTGCGGTTGATATACTTTCTTCTAGAAAATGAGCATAAAAGAAAAATTATATAAATTCAAATCGTTAAAAACAGAAGATTTCTTCACAAATAAAGGTATTCAATTACAACACTCAAAAAAACAAATAAGAAAAAGAAATTCTTATAGTTTTTGGAAAAATATTGTTGATGAAATTAGTCCAAGTTTAAGGACATTCGAGCGAAATAAAGTGATTCAAAAAATATGGCAAGAAATGAATGATCGCAGATGCTTTTCCACAATGACCCAATCTGTTTATGACTTGGAATCTTTAGCCTTATGTACGGAAGATTACGATAATGGATATTGGAGAGAGGAGTAAAAAATATGTTCAATATCACATGGACAAAACATTTTTTCCAATCTTTAGGGAGAAAATAATGGTTAATGGCTTATGGCATGAAGCAGGTGGAGAGATAAGATACGAGGGGCTTGTCGAAGAAGAAGATGGAAGCCAATCTAGTTACCTCTTTCCCATCTTTGACCCCGAATCGGATGAGTTTGATGATTATGCAGGATAATTTTATTCTTGACAAATATTTTATTTTGTGTTAAGATATTGAAATGAAGCAAATAATACTACAAGTTCTTGAAGAGTTGAAAGACTCACAAATAAACCTACAAAGTGAATCTGCGAGAGAAGATATTGCAGAAGAATTATACAAAAGACTTGACAAATATGTTGTTGATGTTTTAGAATTAGCAATGACAGGAGAGTAAATATGTTCGATCAATTTGAGTATGAAAAAAGAATACAAAAAACGATTCAAGCAATCGATCTTATGTATGAAAATATAGGAGATGAATTGAGTGTTGAACAATTAGAACAAGTTCAATTTAGGCATCAACTTTTGATCGATCAAGCACAATTTTGGTTGACCCAAGATAATCAAGATAGATTTTTTTATGATCTAAAAGATTTCGGCAATTGGTTATTGGATTATTTAGGTTGGGAAAAGGATGATGTGTAGTGAGTGCGAAAATTTCGGATGAGGATAGATTGTTTGAGTTTCGCTTGGAATATATAAGTAATAACTCTATGGGTCACAACTATCATTATTATCTTGCACACAACGCAATCGAAGCATTAAAATTTCAAATAGAAATGATGGACTCAAAACAATGGAGTATAGAAATAATAAAACTAGAAAGAAAATGTCCATACGCAAATAAATGGATTAACGAAAGCGAGGTATTAAATAAGATAGATGAACTCAAAAATGGATGAAACTATAACAGAGCATATTTACTACGAGCGAGGTAAAGAAGAATCTTCCAAACTTAATCGCACAAAAAAAGATGTTGAGTTATGGCAAGATGGATACAACAAGGGATTCGCAGATGCCCAAGAAAAATTGGCAAAGTTGTTCGACAAAAAGTTATCCGAAATACTTGAAGATCAATGATTTACAGAAAAAGCTTGACAAGCTCAAGAAATTTTTGTAAACTTATGGCATGATTGATTTTATTGCAGACATGAAAGCTTCGATTGCGAAGCATGAAAGAGAGTTAGCCTCAAAGCCTCGCAAGGGCATGATGGTATATTTAGATAAAAGCACTCCAATTTTGGTGCAGTACGCAAGTGAAGACGCTTTCAACAAAGCCAAGTCGGTCACTTCTCGTAGTGGGCAGTCGAGTTGCTTGCGTAATGTATTAGATGCAGGAGGAAGATTGCAGTAAAAGCATGATAAAAGATGCAAAATAATTGTTTAAGTATATAAATACTAATTTTCCACCAATAACACAACAAAATGCTTGACATATCATGCAATTTTAATAAACTCAATAATACACATGAACGAAGTAACAGACTTAATTGAACAAAAAATTTTAGAGATTGAAAATTATCCAATCACCACACAAGAAGAAGAATCAATGATGATCTATGAACTCACTTGTCTTCACAAAATTCAGCGATTGTGCGAACAACTCAAAGAAAATTGCCCAATTTAAAAAAAACACTTGACATACATCCGAATATATGAGATACTATATTCTTACTTAAAAAACACAAACCATAAAAATTATGATTATTGCAGAAAACAAACAAAACAAAGTTGTAACATCTCACGATTTCGATTCAGTAAATTGCACCATAGATGCAGAAGATATGCGTTATGTTGCCTCACTCTTGCGAAACAACTATTCAGACACTCAATTAGCAGTTATCAGAGAGATTAGTGCGAATGCTCTTGATGCAAACCTAGAAGCAAATTCCAAGCGAAAGATTGAAGTAACCTTGCCAAGCAAAATGAACACAAACTTTTGCGTTCGTGATTTTGGCAATGGTCTTAGTCAAGAAGATGTTTTTGGTTTATACTCCAAGTACGGCAAGTCAACCAAGCGAAGTTCCAACAACTATATTGGTGCATTTGGTATTGGCAAGTTTGCTCCTCTTTCATACGGAGACAATTTTACTTGCGTATCTTTTCATCAAGGAACAAAAACTTCATACAATATTTTCGTTGACGAGCATGATGATACCAAGATTGTCAAGTTGCATGAAGAATCATCATCTGAACCAACAGGTTTAAGTATCGAAGTCGCAATTTCAGACTTGGATATAGATAACTTTAGAAAACTTTGTAAGAAATTCTTTAAATTCTTTCCGCAAAAAGATATGCCCAAGTTTCTTGGTGCAGAAGAAGGTTTCATAAGCACTCCGAAAATTTTACTTGAAAGTAAAAATGAAGATTGGTTCTTTATTGAACACGAATCTTCGTATTATTATCGACACAATTCTAATGCAAACATCATCATGGGCAGAGTATCTTATCCCATCAATTCTAGTGCGATAGATGTGAAGAATTATGTGCAGGATGATCGAATTATTGCTACAATAGAATCGCTCTTGCAGGATAGCAATTTTTACCTACGAGTACCTCTTGGTTGCGTTAAATTACATCATAGTCGAGAGTCCTTGGAGTACAACAAGCCAACACAAAAATTTATTGTGCAGTTGATGGTTGAATCGGTCAAGGAAATTCAAGAATTAGCAAGAGAAAAACTTGCAGATTCTGAAGATTTATTTGAAGCAAAGTCAAATCATGCAAAGATCGTAAATTCTTTGCCAAGCACTTTGCAACGAGCATTTCAGAATTCTTTTGCATGGAAAGGTATATCAATAAGTTCCTCTGCTTTTCATCGTCCTCATGGTATGCATGAAGATTTAATCATCACGCAAACAGATAGAGAATCAGACTCAAATGCAAGAGATGGTTTTCGTGTGCGTAGCAACAAAACGCATAGATTAATTTGTCAAGATAATTGCTTGATTATGATTCAAGATATTGAATCTTCTCATGGTAACAATCTTAGGGCAAGAACTTTATTTACCGAGAACCCCGACTTGCAAGTTGTTTATACTATTTTTGCAAAAGATAAATCTGCAAGATCAGTTATGAAAAATGATTGGCATTTTGATCGTGTAGACAAAAAACATTTACGCTATTCATCAAAAGTAGAAAAGCAAAAACCATTGCGTAATGGAGTACGCAAAAGCAATGGCAGTCGAGCAGATATTCAGTTATTCGAAATGATAACGGACGGCACTCGTTGGAGAAATGCTGACTATTGGAAAAATGTCACCGAAGACATTTCTGCTTTGCAGGGCAAGAAAAATGCAAAAGGTTTAATTGATGGAAAATTTGTTTATGTTCCCATTAAAAACTACAAGATAGATATTGAAGATCACGATCTTGAATCTATATCAAAAAAGTCTTCTCTTGTAAGAACAATGTCTTCTAATTCGCAAGAAAAATCTTTTAGATTATTTGGAGTGCGTAGTGGCGATGTCTCGAAATTAGACAAAGATTCTTGGATTTCATTCATTGATGTTTACAAGCAATTCATTCAATCTTACTTAAAAAACAATGTAGTTAAAGCCAAGCAAGCATACAAGTTAAATCTTGTGAACAACTCTCCATTCAGAAATGAAATCTCAGAGTTGCGTTATGGAATTGCACGAATTTTCTCGTCAGATCATTTTGACTCGCTCAATCTAGGCAAGAACCATTTATTTTCAAAACTGAAAGATGACATTAATTCTATTGTGAACAATGACATAAATAATCATTGCAAAATTTTCGTCAACTATCTTGCTACCAACGGAGAGAAAGATTGGCTTGAATTTAATCTTGATAGTGGATTCTCACCCAAACAATTCAAGCAGGATATTGACTCAATCAACGACTCATATCCAATGTTAAAATATGTATCAAATAGTGTAAATTCTTATGGTCAAGATCAAAAGAAAATTTTCCAAGATATACTTGATTACATATCATCTTAAAATTAACTTGACAAAACAAACAAAATAGAATATATTATATATTATGAACAAAGTACCATATACAATAAGCGAAAATTCAATTACCATCTTTTGGGAAGGTAAACCATATACAATTCGTAAAGATCACGCAAATTACGAGTTGGCAAAGAAAGCCATTTTTGATGCACGATATGATGATCTTGGGAACTTGATTGACATCAAGAAATCGATAGAAAATTTCATCGAGGGAGACATCGAAGTTCGTGACGAAGTTGTTTACTACAAGGGTCATCGATTGCATGGTGTTGTTGTTGACAAGTTGATAGATATGCTACGAAGCGGAATGAAAGACTCTGCTCCTCTCGTCAACTTTATCACTCGACTGCAAGCCAACCCAAGTGCCAATAGCGTCAACGAATTGTACACCTTTTTGAGTTACAGAGCATTGCCGAATGATGAAGACGGCATGGTGCTTGGCTACAAAGGTGTTCAAGGTGATTATTGGTCACAAACAGGCAATGCAGATACGATTGTGGTGCAAGGCAAAACCAACGAACGCCATCAAATTTTTAATGGAGTTGGCGAGACTATCGAGGTTGCTCGTAGATGCGTTGATGACAATAAAAACAATCATTGCTCTTTTGGTCTTCATGTTGGTAGTTATGACTATGCAAACAATTGGGCAGGAGAAAACGGCAAATTACTTGTCGTACAATTTGATCCTGCTGATGCAGTTAGCGTTCCTACTGATTGCGATTTTCAAAAACTACGAGTTAGCAAGTACAAGGTAATTTCAGACATTACTGATACTCGTACCGAACTTTTCAAGCCTGTCTACGAGGCAAACAAGCCCATATACGGAAGCGATGACGAGTTGGATACAGAAGATTATGATGACGAGGGATGCTATGGAGAATGCGACTCTTGTTCTTGTGATGACGAACAACAAGATTTAGAATATCTTGCGATAAGAAATTACATCGAAAACAAGCACGAAGATGGAGACTATCCAACTTTAAAGCAAATTCAAAGCAGAATGAAAGGTTCTGAATTGAGTTGTGGAGAAATTCTTGACATTGTCAAAGAACTAGATTATTATGTATGTGAAGACTTTGGTTCTCCAAGATCAATGTGGAGAGTAGAACCATCCTTATAATTTAATTTAACAAAAAAATATTATGAATAACACTACAACTGATGTAAAATTGCTTGACCAAATCACTCAAGCGAACGAGGCTCAAGTCGATTCAATTTGGGCAATATTAAAATACAAAGAAATTGGAATCTATCGGAAGATCGCTTGTATCTGTGAAGTCTTAAATCTTGACTTCCAAGAAGCATTAAGCGATCTCCCCCAAGACGAAGAAGGTAGAATACTAGACTACAAGACTCGACACATGATTCACGATACTCTTATTGGAATCTCGTAAACATGAGATTAACCAAGTCGAAGATGTTGAATCTTTACTTGGAACTCGATAAATGTATCGAAAAATTCGTTCAGCAAATTATCGTTAGAGGGTTTTTAAAAATCGGTGATGGTAGTTACAAATCAGTTTACTCCAAAAATAAATTAGGTTATGTAATTAAAATTGCCGAATCCCTCAACGATGAATTTGCGGAGTTGCCAAGTGATTTAAAAAAATTTTATATACAACCATACTATATCGACAATCAAATAGTAATCCAAGACAGGGCAAATACCAAGCAGAACGCACAAGCACACAAAAAAATTCATTCGATTCTAGGAAATGATCGTTGCCATGACCTCGACATTTACAAGCAAAATTGCGGTATGCTAAAAGGAAAACCTGTTGTATTTGATTTCGCACTCATTTAATATGATAACACAAAACATTGATAAACAAAGCATTATAACAAAATTAATTTTCTTGAAAAAAATCATTGACATTAACCAATAACCTGTCATACTTATAAACATGAACATTGCAGAAAACACATTGAACAAACAAGTATTATTATTAGAGAACGCTATCGCTCCAATCAACGATTTGGTTGAAGTTGCAAAGCAGGAGAAGCAGGTTGATCCCCTCAAGGATGTAGATCGTTTCTTCAATAACCTTAAACTCGGTGCAGTTCATGCAGAGCAAGAGTATTGGACTGACTTGATTCCCAAAGACGATTCGGAAATGTTTGCTCGTTGGGTGTTTGCCATTATGAGTGTGCATACCACTTGGGAAAGTAATGTGCGAGGCTACGAGATTGCCATGAGCGATCTTTCTTGGACTATCTCCAAGGACAAACTAAAAGAGATGATTGTCAAAGCGAGAGTCGGCTTGTACGAGCGTAGAGAGCGTGGATTATGGGACTTGGCAACCAAGTTTCGTGAGAATCCCGATCAATTCAAGAAGCAAGATGATGAGACATGGCAAGAATGTCGCAATCGTTTAATTGGAAAAATTTATGGGTTAGGTAACGCAAAAACCACTTATGCTCTTGCGTTGAGTTATCCGACTGAAGCACAACTTTGTTGCTTGGATGTTCACCTGTTGCGTTTCATGGGTCACGATCTCAAGAAAGGTCACGCAAACACTCTCAAAGAGTATCAACGCATGGAGAACGAGTGGATCGCACGATGCGACAAGCATAGAATTTCCCCGAATGTTGCAAGAGAAATGTATTGGAACAAGGTTCAAGGCAGAAGAAATTCTCGCTATTGGAGTTACTGCTTGGAGAGATAAAATTATGAAATTATCAGACAAACAATTAATTGCATTACAAAATGTGTTGGATTGCATGGAACATTATATGTTGATTGACCATGTGAGAGATGAATACGGAGAATCAGATTGGAATGATCTGCACGAACAAGTTGAGACTCTTCAAAGCATAGTCAACAAACACTTGCCTGTTGCAGATAGACCATTTGAAAGAATACAATTAGTATTTCCACAATAACATGAAAGAATATAATATACAATTAGGATTAACGCACGAAGAAATTCAAAGTTTATTGAACGGAGAAATTTCTACATTCAACTTTATTCCAACTGACGATACAGAATACAATGATAGAATCAGCGTTCACATCAAGAATGTCGAAGAAGATTCGCCATTATCAGATTGCATGAATTTAGTTGTTGACAATCTCGCAGAAGTACAATAGGATATTAACATGACTAAAAAAATACAAGCAGAACTTACTCGTGGAGATGAAATCCTAGAAGAATTATCAGACATCAATGAAGATGCAATTGTTCTTGAGCCTCGATCAACCTTTAATCGTGCGATTATCGGTAGTGATATTGATTGCAGACTTGTTTATTCGATCACCAAGATCATTCGTGCATTAATGGATGAAGATGGTATGAATGAAGATGAAGCATTAGAATGGTTTGAGTATAATACTCTTGGAACATTCAACGGCATGAACAACCACAACAAACCTATTTTCATGTATGATGAATTTATTTTCTAATGAATTTTGATATTTTGATGAAAGTTCAAGAACAAGAAGAGGAAATTAACGATCTCAAGAAACATATCAGAGACTTGGAAATGGAACTTGAGTTTATGTATGTCAGAGAACCTAACGAAATAAAATATATTTCTAACTTAGAAAACACAATAGACCAATTATACGAAAAATTAGATGCATTTAGCGATGAGAACAACTGAATTTCAGAGTCGAGAAGGTGAACCAACGATTGACGATATGCGTTATGATCTTGCCGAACAAGACGCAATGAACATGAATACAGGTCAAATTATTGAAATTTTATTGGATGGAGTGCAAGGACTAAATGAAATTCCCGACATTGAAATTAAAGATGAATGGAATAGCATTTTTGGTGTTGACAAAGATTAAATCATAGTTCATACTTATAGTTATGCAAAAAACATACAGAAAGATGCTATACGAAGAATTACAAAGATTAGTATATAAAGAAAATTATTAAATTAGATTATGCAAATGATATTCTTGAATTATTTGATGAGGAGATTGAAGATGGACATACTGATTCAACTGCATACAACAAAGCAATGCAAGATATAGATAATGTACAAAATGGAGAATGGGATTTATGAATTATACAGATGATAATATAGAGTTAGTTGCACAAAAAATTGTAGACGATATGGACTTAGATGATTTGATGAATTATGTCTATGATGACCTTTGTGCTATTATGGATAAAGATGAAGAATTATTTCATGTAAATGTAGAAAACTTTATAGAATGAAAATTACTAATAAATGGGAAGAAACTTTTGAAGTAAATGTTGGCGATTATGTTGGATTTAAATGCGACATTGAACAATGTGGGAAAGTAAAACAGATTCAATCAAGAGGAGCATTGATAGTTGAAAACAAAAATGGATTCGATGGAGATTATATCGGTGGAGATACCGAAGTATTGGTTGGATTTGATGAAGTATGGAAAGAAAATTATTAAACAAAATTAATTATGAAATTAACAAAAAAGCAAAAAGAAACATTGAGTGACTATGGTTGGGACTTGATTACTGCATCTGAAGATGGCGAAGCACAAGATTGTGCATGGGTTAGCATTGCCCCCGAAGATGGAGCAATATATGGCGAGATTGTTTCTCATTTTGGCTTGACAGGTGAAGGCGAAGATGTTAAATTATTAGTTATCGGAACAAGCGAAGACTAATGGAATTAAGAACTGCAATAGAACTTGTATTGAACGAAGCAGAAGCAAGTGCTTTGGGCGAAAACAATCAAGAGACACTAGAAGCAGTCACTTTATTGCATGATTTTTTGGATTGGGTTGCCGACGATGTGAAAATGTGGGATGAAACAATTCAACAAGATGAATCGCACGATTTCATGCAAGATCAAAACAAGATGCTCGATTTCGATGAATTAAGCAAACAAGAATTTTTAGATAAATATCCTTTCACAACAGAAGAAGAATATAACATCACAAGAATAAATCAAAAAAACCAAAACTAATTGAATAAAAAAATGAATTATTTTAATCACAAGCAAATTGCGTGGAAAACATGGAGTCCACAGAATGTAGTATTTAAAAGCAACAACTTGATTAAAAAAGTTGTGCCAAGTGAAAACATTTTATCTTGGAGTAGCAAGGGTGATCGTGACCAAAAGATGTGCAAGCGAACCAAAGGTAGGTTAATTACATCCAAAAATTGGCAAGGTAAGGTAGAAACTTTTCATGGTTGCGAAAACTATAATGGAGTTATGGTTCAAATGAAAGATGCCAAGAGTGAGTATCCATCATTCAATATCGACTTTATTGACTGCACAGAGAGACTAGATAGTGTTGGCAACCAAAAAGGTAGGCTCGACATTTTAGTTTATCTTAATTCTTTTCATCAGACTTACAAGTGGGTTGCAGATAGCAATGGTAATTATACCAAGCAAGCGAGTGGAAATGTCACTCCATTGCGAGAAGGTTATCGTATGTGCTATGGTGGACAAGGAGATGCAAATAGTTTAGATTTTGATGAATTTCACGAAATGATTCAGATCACAGAAGCATTGCGAGATTTTCTTGTTGAGGTTGTTGTTCCAACCAAAAATGGAGAATTCCTAGACTTAGTTGCATGAGAATTTTCATTAAATCAGATACAATACTACTTTCAAATCAAGAGTCAGATATTGCTTACGCAAAAAGATGTAAATTAAAAGAAATAAAAAAATGATACAATTACCCGAAATATTTCAAGCAATGAGCGTTATACTTGGTTGCGTTCTTGTTTTATTGTTCATGCTGATAATCGCAAATACAGAAGAATAATGCTTGACAAGCACTAGGATTTACCTTATTCTTTAATTATGAACAAAACATTTGAAGTAGAAATTGAAAGCACAACTTATCGCACTTATACAATCGAAGCAGATTCAGCAAGTGAAGCACAAGAGATTGCTTTCGCACAATTAGACGAAGACTATATGATTAGCACGGCATGGAAAGAGGGAGCAAAGGTTTCTTCCTGCAATCCTCTTGGTGGAACATCAAACATGGATAATGATGAGTTTGGGAAATATATTAGAGGAGAGTAAAAGATGAGTGGCGAAGGACTATCAGTAACTTTTAGAAGAACAAAACAAACCGCTAAATCTAATAATGATCTCCTTGAGGAGTTTAAGACATTGGTTTATTCTAGCAAGAAGATCATGTCTCACATGAAATGGTATGGCAAAGAATATAGCGTTGAATTAATAGAGCATGGAGACGAGGAATTAAGATATTGGGAAAAAGAAGATGTTGCTATAAAAGATAGTTTTCAATTTCGCATTAGCGTTTGTGAGTCTTGGGGCAATGATTCAAACTATTATGAATGTCATCAAACAGAAGGAAGTTTTGTTTCAGTTGCACGAAAATTTGCGTTAGATTATAATTTAATGTATTTTCCTTATGGCTTAAATATCGAATGGATAGAAACGCAAACTGATAATGGAGAAAGATGTTGGAATCATTTTATAGTAAAAGCCGATGATAAAAACATTGACATGATATGTGATATATGGTATAATTATGGCATATCAACAATAACACAAGATACAGATTATTTGAGTCAAACTCAAGACCAAATCAAACAATTAATGAGTCAAGAACAATGCGAGATTATTCGATAATAGAAGGTTGCATTAGACAAAGTTTAGAATTACCAATTATGAAAGACGAAATTTTAGTTGAAGAAAAAAAATTAAAGAATAGAAGAAATCCTTTATTTGTGGTCACATCGAGTCATGCAGAAGCAATAGAGAATCTTGCTCGCAGAAAGAGTCTTGATGAGGTTGACCTACAATCCCTTAAAGACTTGGGTTTCGCAATTGCTTATAATAAACTTGACGAGGATGGCGAAAAATGCTATATTAAACATAACGCAAGAACATTTGCCGACAAAATGAAACGCAAGAAACTTGAAGTTTAAATACAACATATCTCATACAATCAACAACGAGGAAAAGATCATAGGATTTCATTCAGAAAGAAACATGATTGACTACTTAAACAAAAACACTAATTATTTAAATACATTAAATCATGTATATTTGAATTTTAAAACTATCAAACTTTCACTAAACCAATCAAGATGGAGAAAAAAATAAATGCAAGAAATAATAAATAAAATCTATGAGCGTATGAATTTCCTCGCTCATGCACACACAAATTGCCAAGAAACCGAGCAAGCATACATTGCCGAGTTGAGTTGTCTGAATGAAGTTTTAGATTCAATTGAGGATTTTCCTTGGGCAGAGTCACAAGTTAATTAAACAAGAAAAACAATATAATTATGGGAAAGAAAGCACGAGAAAGAGGAATCGCAGATCAAGCCAAGCATGGCATTCTGCACAAGAAAACCAAGTTGACATCACATACAGGAGCAAAACCTCTTGTTGAGTCGTTCACCAACAAGGGAGTGATGGTCACTCAAAAGGTCAGAGATGCACAACAACGCAGAAGACAATCAAACTAATTTATTTTTGCAATTGACCGAGCGTTGGCAAGATGGACAATATGCTCAAGTCGTAGATTATATAAGGCATGGCATCGAATTTTCAGATCGTGCTAATATCATAGATTTTTGCGTATATCTATCTAAACACTTGGGATTCAAAGAATTAAACATTTTGCAGAAATTAATTTAAAAATAGTATTGACACATCACAACTAATGGTCTAGTATATTAAACATGACAAAGAAATTGCAGACATTATATAAAATCGACACTAAAGGCAAATTGCGTGAATGGACAATGCACATTGATGGTGCATCATTTTATGCAGTCAAGGGTCTTGTGGATGGTAAAAAGACTACCGACAAGGCAACAACCACAATTGCCAAGAATGTTGGCAGAAGCAACGAAACAACTCCCGAAGAGCAAGCAGAGTTGCAAGCCCAAGCCAAATTTCAAAAAAAGTTGGATAGTGGATATGCTCTTGATGAGATAGATGCACAGAAAAAAAAGTTCTATGAACCAATGCTTGCACACAATTTCAAAGATCGACAAGATGAATTGGTTGGCAAGTATCCTGTTTTCTCGCAACCAAAACTTGATGGTATTCGTTGCATTGTACGCAAAGAGGGCGATACGCTCATAGGAAGAACTCGCAATGGCAAGGAGATAGAGTGTATTCCTCACATCCTCAAAAGCCTAAATGGGTTCTTTCTCGCTTATCCAAAGGCTATTCTAGATGGTGAACTATACAATCACGATTTGCGAGACAACTTTAACAAGATAACATCACTTGTTCGCAAGCAAAAACCAATCAAGTCAGACAAGATGACCGATAAAGCATTTGATAAGAAAGTCGCAGAATACAAAGAAAGATTAGCTGAAGCAGAAGATACAATACAATATCATGTATATGATGCACCAAGAATAAATGATACAATAAATGAAAAACAATCATTTGACCATAGAATGGATGAACTGAAAGCACATCTAACACAAAACAAACACATTGTATTGGTTGAAACATTGGAAGTTTATAGTAAAGGAAATTTAGATGATTTATATGGTCAGTATCTTGAACAAGGATACGAAGGTCAGATGGTTCGCAAATCATTATCTAGTTACGAAAACAAGCGTAGCACATCTTTATTGAAAAGAAAAGAATTTGTGGATGCAGAATATCGTGTTGTGGATATTGATGTTGGAAATGGTAATCGTAGTGGAACTGCGAAACATCTTGTTTGCTACTGCGAGACAACCAAAAAGACATTCAATAGCAACATCAAGGGTTCATTTGATTACCTCAAGGAAATCTACGATAATCGCAAAGATTATATTGGTAAATTGGCAACCATCAAGTTTTTCCAACTGACTCCCGATGGAATTCCACGCTTTCCTTATGCTATCGGTTTTCGTGATTATGAATAGTATTTGTTTAACAACATATAAAAAACTATACAACCAACATATATCATACATATACTAGAATATATAGATAATACAATACAATCAATAACCACTAATAGATTAATATATATATCATTTACTACTATAAAATATAAAAATAGTGTGTGGAGTAAAGTGGGTTAAAATGGGTTATTAGGGAGTACGCGACTTAAATATATAAAATAATAGATTCAATTATATTTCAAAAACAAAAAATAAAAAAATAAAAAAATGCAAATTACAATAGGAGAATACAGAATAAGAAGATATGATAATTTAAATTTGTGTGTTGAGCAGAAAAAAATAAAACAAAAAGCAAAAAATCCTTATGGCAGGAACGGCAAGCAGGGTGACATCGCAATTGCACAAAATAATTCATGCAATAAAGTACAATATAAATGGCATTTAATATGTTATTCTAGTACATTAGATTATTGTTTAAAGAAATTGGTAGAGCATTGTTTGACAAATGATGATGAAATAAATACAATAAAAGAGTTACAAAATAAAATAAATCAATTAAATGAAAAAATTAATACAATTAACACACAATATGGCGAGACAATTTCACAAAATATTTTATCAAATAAGGCGGATCAAGAGGATCACATCCTCAACCAAGCAGACCGAATCGCAGAAGATTGCCTTGGATGAGCGAAATAGTCACGGATTTCCAACCTTTTTCAGATAATTATAATACAAGTCATTGATTTATAAGGTTTTACATTATATTTCATTTTATTGTTGACATTCTCATGTATGTATCTTATAGTATATAGTATATTATGAAACAAACACCCGAAGAAATAAGAAAAGCATTAAAAGAAAAAGGATTTTCTGATGATAAAATAGATTTAATCATAGAAAAAGCATTAAATGCACAAGAAAAAATATTAAAAATGCAACCAAAGACAATTGAGATTAAAGAATTTGAAAAAAATATAGATATAATAAAAAAAATAAAACAAAATGACTGAATTGCAAAAAATAAGTGGCGAAATATGTGAAATATTCCAAAACAAGATAAAGGAACTAACTGATGAACAGGCACAAACATTAAACTTGCACAATAATAGCATGAATTTTTGTATTCAATTGGGCGACGAGGCAAAAGCCATGTGGGAAGCACGGCAAACACTAAAATATCTCCACGAAATAACCAAATAATGGAAGATGATGATCCAAATATGGAGGAAGCATTGATTTTGACCTATGAGATTATACAATTGATAGAGCAAAATATAGAATCCTTTGATAATCAAGAGATGCAAGAAGTATTGACCTCGAATGACACAATAAAATTCTTTCTTGACAATGATAATTCAGAAAGAGCATTAACAGAAGCACGCAATTTAAAGAAATATTTAATAAAATTAACTAAAAAATAATATATCATGCACACACGAAGAGAAATAGATAATTTGCTAGACAAAATGAATCAAATAATTGCAAATAAAAAAGAATCAAATAAAGATTGCGGCGAATTGAACAAAATAAAAGATGAAATAAACAAAAAAACCAACAACGGCAAATATGCCAAGGGTATGTGGACAGATAGCCCCGAATTTATGTACAGCAAATCGACACAACAATAATATATGTCGAAGAAACACAAAAACATCGACACATTTAATTATACAAAATAATTTATTAAATAATGAAACAAATTGCGAAAGAACTAGACAAAATAAAAGAACAAATATCTATTGCAAATGGATACAAAGATGATATAAGAGTAGAGTTAAATAAAATAAATGAAACACTAATATTAATTGCTCAAATACTAAGAAATAAATAACTTAATTATACAAAATTATGAAGCAAATAAACCCAAATAAATATTTAATCGGCAAAAAGAAAATGGGCAAGGGCAAAGTCGGAACAAAGGGCGGACAAGCCACTAGAACAGGGGCATTCGGCGGAAAAAGCAAGTTCAACAAAAAAAGGCTTGACAACACATTGTAATCTGCCATACTTGATATTATGAAATTCAAAGAAATAAACTTACGCGACGAAAACGGAATGATTCCTGTGGGTTCAGAACTTGCAGTAATCGACAGAAAAGACTTGATGCAGGATGACCTCGACCAAGCACTCGTTCTTTATGGATGGGACGAAGTTGGTATGTTCGACCATGAATTCAGCCTTCCTGTTTATGGATTCATTTCGGGCAATTAAAAAAGACTTGACATACATTCTTGATCTGATATAGTATAAGATATGACCAACCAAGAGATAAGCATCATGATGATCGCACTTTCTTTGTTGGCATTGACTCTAACAATAACAATAGGTTGCAAAATAATAAAACACAAAAATAAATAAAATTATGAGTATTGCGAAAAATGCACGAGCAAGCCAAGTAATGGCAGACATTAAAAGTGGCAAACATACCCCTGCGAACAGGCAAGGCAAGTTTGCGAATTTCGGATCAATTGCCGAGGATAGTATTTATTATTCTACTATGTTGGCACAAAAAGCAGACGCTGAACGCTTGGCAAGGATCGAGCGTAGCAAAGCGAGACTTGGTAGAAGATCATTTTTTGCATGGTAAAAGATGCAAATTTTGTATTTCACACACTTAATAAAATAAAATTATTAATACAATATCATTTTGCATGATAAAACAAGATAAATAATATGATAACATTAACAGAAGAATTCATTAGAACAATCAAGCCTCAGTTCAGACAATCAATTAAAAAGATTGGCAGACTAAGAAGATTTAAAGGAGAAGCCGAAGAATTTAGTTGCGTTTACTTTTTAGTTTCAGAAGACGATGAGGTTGTTTATGTTGGATCAACAGGAAATTTACTCCAAAGAGTTGGAGCACATCAATCAAATAAAGATTTTAGTAAAATTTACTATTTACTTCCTCCGAGCCAAGTAGAAAAGAAGGCAGAAGCTTGGAGGCAAAAGCATAAAACTTATCTTAATTCAGAGTGGGTTAAAAAGCCTTTCAGCAGAAGGTTAGGGAACAAACCATCTCTCCGCAGACCTGAACCAAGCCCTTATGCAGTTTGGATTAATGAAACAGAGAAAAAATTTATTTTAGATTATTTACCAAAATACAATAATTGTGGCACAAAAAAGAAATCTCTTTCTGATCTTGCTCAAACTTATTCTTGGTTAAAAGCAAATAAAAAAAACTTAAATAAACTTAGTAAAATATTATGATTAAATCACTATCTCCTAAAGCATCTATTTTTGCAACAGAGCAAGAGCTTCGTAATGAGTTAACCACAAAAGAATATGTTTATGTTAAACTCGCGAAGTTAGATGAGCATATCACTGATCTTCTCCACATGACCGAAAAAACCAACGGAGAACTAAGCATGACCGCATCAAGCAAATACAATTATATACAACAAATACAACAAGACCTATTGCGAATAAATAGAACATCAAATAACAAAATAACTCTTGACAAATAACAAATAATATAGTATAATATATACATAAATTTGAGAACAAAACTCAATCAAATAAAATAATTGATCTTTTACATTTTTTAGAATTTGGAGATTCTCGACGGAGATCTCCTGTGGGTGACTGAACAAACTCGTCGTGAGCGAGTTAAGGTACGCGATTCTCTGTGGTGGAGTGCTGATGGGCAAATGTCTGAGGCAGGACAATACCAAGTCTAATCGTAGTAGGAAGTAGGTAATCATAGAACTGCTGTTCACGCCGAAAACTTGAGGGTATACAGGAATCCCTTCCCACATCTATTTCTTAATCATACTTGATCCCGTTCGATGCTAGTTTCCCTCCACCATCCCATGCTAGTGTCGGGCGGGATTTTTTTGGACTTGACAAATCCATGATATCTGGCATACTTGTATACATGAACACATTGAAACAAATTCTTGCCAACTACGGATACATCAACAAAGAGCAACTCGCCGAGATTGCCGAACATTTTCCACACATGAAAGTGGTTATCAAATGGGGCGGACTTCCTCGCGAACGAGTTCATGCTTATCAAGCAATCGAAACCATCGAGCGAGTCGAACGAGAAAATTTAGATTATTGCCGAGAAGTATTTCTTTGCGGTAAAGATTGCGATAATCTTCGCACAGCACTTCACATTGCACAATAACCATAAACAAAAATTATTATGATTAATCCAGCCAAAGTAACAAACTATAACAGAACACAATACGAATTAGAAGAATTTATTTTATTTTGTATTAATGTAGCAGGTAAAAAATCTGCAATAGAAGCACCTAAATTAGAAGTATTCATTGAAAGAGCAAAAGATATAACAAAAGAAACAAGTCCATTTAATTGTATTAGAAAATTGATTAAACTCGGGCGACTCAACGAGATCATGCATTGGGCAAAACTATCTCCATATGCTCAGCGTTACAACTCCTATGTTGCTGTGTCTAAAATCAAAGACCTTCAGACTGTTACTCTCAATCGTTTACTACAGGTTCCTGGCATAGGTCTCAAGACAGCACGATTCTTTCTTTCACATAGTCGCGAGGATTTCGATGAACCAATGCTCGACACACACATCCTGCGTTTTCTTCGCGATCAAGGTTATGTCGACGCTCCAAAGAGCACGCCGAGCAACGAGAACACCTATCACTATTTCGCGAACATCTTTAAAAACATTGCTCGCCAACTCGGCAAAACTGTCACTGATCTTGATCTTGAAATTTGGAAACAATACTCGAAGACCGTTTAACCTTTGGACATCACAACAATAATAATAATCAGCAGCGTCGTAGGTTTCATCAGAATGATCAATGACATTCGTGAATGGTAGAAACCCAAATACGAAATAACCAAATAACAAATAATACAATGCCAAATACATAGGTACAAATAACAACAACCAAAAAAACAATAAACACAAAAACACAATAAAATTTGTAAAATTAGAATAAAAATTAAAAATGATATAAGTTGTTGAATATCAACGAGTTGCGCGAAAATCGCCTAGGCAGTTTCGCCTAAGTCATTGAACCGCAACAAGATACAACTATTTTTAAAAAAGTGTTGACAGCACGCAAAAATCTGTCATACTAAAGTCATGATTAAGGATGAACCTCGATACAAGATAGACTATAATCGCCCTGTTTTTGTATACCGCAACTTGCACAAAAAGTGTTGGAGTGTCAAGCAGGATGGTTTGGTCAAAGCTCACAGTCAACTTCTTGCCATGCACAGTTGCACTTTTAAAGTTAGTCAAGCAGGACGCAAGCGAGTAATCAAGGAGCAACGCAAAAATGTTCATGCAGGCGTTCATGGTTATCTTGAGAATTGGCAGATGGGCGAATGGATCGACTCGCATCCAACAGCAAGACCTGTAACTTATAACCCTTACAAGTATGAGAATTTTGTTGACAAAGACACCGAGCAAATGGTAGACTATGCTATTGCCGTAAGATTAGAACCCAAACAAGTATTAGCAGTATTATGAACACAGACCAATTAACAAAAACACAACTAAAAAAAGAAATCCTCAATGAGTTCGATTATTTATCTCCAAGCGACTTGATAAGAATTTTTGAGATGATTTTTGGACATGGTGAGGTTGAATTTAACGAAGTAGATTGGAGCAAGTAATTATGACTCAAGCAAAAATTAGACAAGAAATCGCAGACATTGTTCACGGAAATCTCCGCTATGCAGATCCGTTCGACAGAATGAATCTTGAGAAGGGTGAGCGAGTTGGAGTTAAGGGTTTCACAGTTCAGTCAGCAGAAGAGGTCTTGGATGACATCATTTGTGACTTGACAAGTTTGCAAGATGAGATTAGAATAGAATCATCTTTTCAATCAGCACAACTATAACACAAGAAAAATTATGGGATTAGATCAATACGCATACTCACGACCACCACGCAAACGCAACTCGGATGACGATGTGCAACTGATGGAGTGGCGAAAGCACAATCGCTTGCAAGGTTGGATGCAACAACTTTGGTACGACAAAGGTTGCCCAAATGCAAAAACAGAAGATGATGAGATGGGGGATTTTAATTGCGTTGAGTTGCAATTAACCAAGCAAGACATTGACAACTTGGAATATGCAATCGAGAATTTTGAATTGCCCGAAGCCAATGGATTCTTTTGGGGAAGCGATTCATACTTTTGGCATAACGAGAATGATGAACCATTTCCCGAGAATGACTATTGGTACAAGCAGAACGACCTTCAATTTGTTGAGGATGCAAAAAAAGCACTTGACAATGGACACAGAATCTACTATTCTTGTTGGTATTGATTATGGAAGAACTACAAAACATCATTAACGATCTACAAGCACGACTAGCAATAGTTGGTGGTGGTAGAATCATCATTACTAGCGACAATTGCTCAGTCAGTTTGGGCAAAGAACACGAAGATTTCGAGGTTCAAGAAAACCAAGCTGATGTTGAGATGTACAACCAAATGTGGGGACAATAAGTTATGGAACGAAAAGAATACATTGATGCAGTTTGCCAAGGTGAGCCACTAGAAACACCATCTTACAATCACGCTTCAGATACTTGGAGTTTGTGGTTCGAGGAGTCTCCAACTCCTTATCACCCCTACTTTCAAAGGGATTTGATTGAAGTGAGCTTCGAATCCAAAACGGATGCCGAAAGGGCATATCACCATTATTCACAGCCAATACAAGGTTAATCATGTCAAACAAAAACATTGAAAACCTGCGCAAACAGGTTAGACAAATGGGCTACAACCTCGCAGAAATAGAGAAGCGCGGGCTTAAGGGCCCGGATCATGTTGCTCGCAGGCTTGCTCACAATCTATTGCTTGGTCAATTATACGAGCTAGAAAAGAGGGTTTAACAGGTTGACGGGCCCGCTTGTGGGGGCGGGCCCGTTAACCCCTTATCTTCAACGACTTACGAAAAACCGCCCAGGCCCGCATTTCATAACTCATTGAATACCAATCACTTACAACAATCTTTAGTTTTATGCAAAAAAAGTGTTGACATAACATCATTTTCTGTCATACTTGTATACATAAAGACGATAACCGCAAACAAAAAAAATTAGTCGAAACAAAAAAAACTTAATCGAAGAAAAAAAAGCTTGACAGATCAGCCAAAATTTAGTAAAATTAATCCATCAAGACAATAACTCACAAAGAAAAAATTATGACCAAAAAAATCAACCTCTCCGTATGTGCAACCAAAGAATCTTCCTTCAAGGAAATTCAAGCAGTCAAGACTCCCGAAGCAACTGACTCTTGGCAACCCATTAGTCATGCGTTTCTTGTGGATCGTGTGCAGAACCAAATGCAAGACAATGGTTGGGAAATTGTTGACACTTATCATTCCCTTCATCGCTTTGGTCAACGCTACTTTGGCTTGTTTCATGTCAAGAATACAGGCGTTGACAATGACGAGCGTGGAACCATTGTTGGTCTTCGTAACTCGCACGACAAATGCTTTCCTGCAGGACTCTGCATGGGCAATGCTCCATTTGTCTGCTCAAATCTCATCTTCACCAATGAGGTTGTACTTGCAAGACGGCACACTAAAAACATCTTGAACGACTTGTCTCAAGTTATCGCTCGCACTCTTGGCAAAATGACCGAGACATGGACGAGCGACGAGCAACGCATCCAAGCGTACAAAGAACATGAACTTGACAACTCTCAAGCCCATGACCTTGTGATTCGTGCTTACCAAAATGGTGCGATCAGCAAAGCAAAAATCGCTGATGTTGTCGAGCAATGGCACAAGCCCGAACACGATGACTTCTCACCTCGCACCATGCACTCGCTTTACAATGGATTCACGCATATCCTTAAAGGTGGAATCACGGCATTGCCAAATCGTTCTCTCGCTTTGCATGGCGTTCTCGACTCTGAAGTGGGCTTGATTTCTCAACCTGCAAACGCATCTTAATCATAACAAACCATAAACCTAAACCTAAAAAAAATTAAAATTATGAAAAAGCAACCAAAACTCCAAAATGTAGTTGATAGTCTCAAGGGTCGTTTCGTTTCCCTTCTTGTAAAGCAAGGCGAGCAACGCAAAGCGTTCTCTGCAAAGGTAAACGGCGTCACCTCTCGCCATGTAATGTTCTCGGACATGAATGGAAGAAATCGTCGAGTTAATCGTCGCCATGTGCTTCGGGCAACTTGTGCCGACAAGACTTTTAAAAGGTCGGTGAGTTAATCGAGGCAAGCCCTCGTATGTTATAGCCTCCCTTCGGGGAGGCTTTTTTGTTTTTAAATTTATTGCTGTAAGTTGTTGAATTTCAAGCAGTTATGCAAATCGGGCCTAGGCAATTTCGCGCAAGTCGTTGAGCCTCAGCAAGATGCGTAACAAAACTTTTTTTATTTTTTTCAATTTAGGGGTTGACTTAGCGAGTTAATCTGTCATAATTATGTACATGATTAAGACAACTATTCTCACTCAAGGTAACGCAAAGATAGTCAAAGGCGAGGAGCTTGGCTATGTAACTAAAGGCATCCATTTTGCTCCTGCTAATCTTTCGGGCAATGAAGTTTGCCAATGGCGTAGCAAAGGTTGCACGGCAAGTTGCCTCAACACAGCGGGTCGTGGTCAAATGAATAGCATTCAACAATCACGCATTGCCAAGACAAAGTTATTCTTCGACAAGCAAATTGAATTCCTTCACAAGCTATCGAAAGAAATTTCCAATTCAATCAAGTCATCGACAAAGAAGGGTATGAAGTCAGTCTTTCGTCTTAATCTCACAAGCGACATCGCTTGGGAGTCTGTATTTTTCAATGAAGAAAAACCTCAAACAATCTTTGACAAGTTTCCGTCAATCCAATTCTACGATTATACAAAGTCATTCAAGAGAATGGCTCAGTATCTTGGCAAGCACAAAGAGTTTCCAAAAAACTATCACTTGACCTTTAGCCGTTCAGAAACAAACGACAAGCTTAGCCAAATGGTTCTTGAAATGGGTGGCAATGTAGCCGTTGTGTTTCGCAATCAACTTCCAAAAACATGGAAGGGTTACGAGGTTGTCAATGGTGATGACAATGACCTTCGCTTTCTTGACAAGCAAGGTGTGGTCGTCGGCTTAATCGAGAAGGGCATGGCAAAAAAGGATTCAACGGGATTTGTTCAAGAGGGAATTGACTCTTGACAATCCAACTCAACTCAACTATTATTACATCATGACAGATACTTATTACGAATCGGCTGAAGACATTAAACTCTCACAACAAGAAGCATTCAATGTACTTGCTCAACATGGTTGCCAAGAGATTGACGAATTCTTTCAAGACATGGGCGACAAGGAAGAGTATGATGCACAAAAAGTGTTGCAATGGTTAGGCTATTAACAAATCAAAGATATGAAAAAAATACTATTATTCGGATCAATTTTATTCACCTTTAGTGCATACACTTTGCTTTGCATTTATGCGGATGTTGTAAACGCTTGGTTGCAAGCGAGTTAGGGCAAACCGCCCTGGCCAAAATCGCGCAAGTCGTTGATGAAGAAGCGCTTATGACTTTTTTTAATTTTATGTTTTTTATGTTGACTCTAGGCAAGGGTCTGTCATAATGATACTTACCAACACGACCTGATCAAGCTGCAAATTGATGGAGGTGAAGAGAAGCATGATTGCAGTCAACGCTAAACTCTTGGGGGTTCGATTCCCTCCGTGTCTGGTATGATTTTTACTTGACTTCTGCACTCACTCTGTCATAATTGAACCATGATAAAGATTAGAAAAAAGATTCTCTTCACCAAGTCAAGACCACACAAGGTCAAGGCGAAAGTGATCCATCGCAAACTCAAACACAAGGAGGCATTAACCCATGTATCTTAACGACCCACATCATATACAAGTCCAAGACTTGAATGCAATCGAGGCAAACGAATTAGCAATGTCATTCATTCACGACGAACTCATCGAACCAATGGAAAGAAACAATTTGCTTGACAATGACGCACTTTCTCTATTGAATGTAGTTGGTGGAGCATTAAAATCCATCGCTCAAAAAGCTCACTCATACGAAACCCTATACGAAAACAAGCACGATGCAAAGTATCTCCGTAACTAGCAAAAAGTATCTCATCACCAAAAGCAATGATAATTGTGTGATCGCAGTTCTTTCTGAAGACAAGACATCGAAATCTGATTTCTTTATCAACGAAACAACCATGAAAAAAAACATTGACAACAAGACATTTGTTCGCCATAATGTATTAAAGTATAACAACGAGCCAATCTACATCTACCATGAAGACATTTAATGATTTAAATTTCCAACCTCATCCTCAAGCAGAAGACCTTGGTGTGCAAGCACGCATGACTTTTGACAATGGTTACGCTATCAGCGTGGTCGCGAACACGGAAGGAGGGACAAGTTTTTATGGAAATCATCCTGACACTTACGAGGTTGCTATTTTTAATCAGCGTGGAGATTTTGTTCCTTTGCAGAAATGTGATGATGTTATTGGTTGGCAAGACGCAATACAAGTATCCAAGTTGATGAAACAATTTCAAGAAGATGGCTTGCAACACGAAAAACTTTTGCATGCAATTAGGCAAGACTTCGACAAGCAACTTAAACAAAAAAACCTAGCAAGATATGAATAGTTACCAAATATTAAACAACGGCGAGCCCGCGGGCATTGTGGGCACTCTCGACTATATAGTGATCGCACTTCGCAATCTTGAATCGAATATTGATCGGGCGACAACTCATTCACCTTATACAATTGCATTGGTAGAGCGGGCAATAAGAATGTCAACGCAATAAATACCAAATAGAAATAGAACAAATACAAATAGAAATACAAATACAATAAATACATTTAAACTAAAAGCACAAATGCACTAAAGCGACAGAAATTCTGTAAGTTGCTATATATCAACGAGTTACGAAAAACTCGCCTAGGCGATTTCGCCTAAGTTGTTGAATACCAATGACTTACTGAACTATTCGTCCATCAACCACTCGTCGAGTGCGTAGGTGTCTAGATCTGGATCCTTGAAGCTTGCTCCATCTGGAGTGCAGGGAGTACCCATCTCCTGAAGTCTATCCGCAAGGTCTTTGTAATTGACAAAGCGGCGAGAGAGCTTGTAAAGGCTTTCGTCGTTATCTAACCAAAGGGCAACATTCCAAGTCGCCCAATTTTTCCAACCGTTGTAATTTTCCATGATATTAATCTAGTTTAATTTTTTGTGAAAGTCAAGCGAATCACTCCCATTCGGAGTGAAAGCCCCAATCAATGTCGGGCTGATCCTCGAACTCGAGCAGAGCAATCTGGTCTTCCAGCTCGCCGATTTCGTTGCGTATCGCAACTCTTTGCGAGTCAGTCAAAATGCACTCTTTGAGTGCTTTGTGAAGGTCGATGATTTCTTTTTGCATTTCTGTTTTAGTCATACCTAAAGGTAGCATCATTAAGTAGCTTTGTCAAATTTTTTTTTAAATTATTTTTATTTTGTTGTAAAGCTTTGGGCGTCAACGAGTTACGAAAAACAGACCTGGGCGGTTTGCCCTAAGTCGTTGATGTTCAAGAGTTTGGGAGAAAGGTCAAGCCCCGATACTCAGTGAATGACCTATACTCCCAAAAGTTTGTATTAAAAGTCTGCCCCGAAAAAGAATTGGTTAATCATGCGAATGATTCCGACTATACTGCTGATGATGATGATTGTAGCTATATCCATGCGTATATTATACCAAAAATCAAGGTTCAAGTAAAGATTAATCTTCAAAAACTTCACGCATCAATGGGCTGACTGCCGTCATGTCTGCAAGGTTTTCGTCGTTGTCGTAGTCTTCGTCCTCTGATGCTTTATCTTCACTTGACGCAAGCTCGGAAACCTCATCTTCTACATCTCGCTGATTTGCTTCAAGCAAGCCATGTTCGACGATTAATTCTTCTGCTAGTATATCAGCACGAAGGTCATCAACAAATGATTTAAGACCTGCAGGAAGCTCGGTTGCGTTATTGTTGCTCGCCATTTGGCGAATGATTTCTAATCTTTGTGATTCTGTCATGATGTTAATTATGTTTAATTTTAAGAGTTTTGCAAGGAAAAAGTTTGCTGATTTTTATTATTTTCGAGTATTTCGTCGAGTTCAATTTGTGCATTAATCACAAGTTGTTGAGCCCCAACATGACCAAGCTCGGCAAGTGAGGTGTGAATTCGTATGATTTCTTTGAGTTCGTTTATTTTGTTCATGATAGTAGAGTAAGGGAATTGATTTGATTTGTCAACCTAAAAGGTAATGATTTAAAGCACTCTCAAGCTTGCCTTTGTTAAGGTTTTCTTTTCGGTCGCGAGGAACAAAGTTTGACCAATGGTTAGAGCCTCCACTTTGTTTTTCTGTTATATGGTCAACATTCCAAGCGTTTTTAATGTTTCTGTTTGTCCAATTAGACCAATTTTTGCCGTCTTCAAGCTGAACATCAAGAAAGATTTTGAACTGATCAAAAGAACATCCCAAAGTTTTTTTGTTGGCTCCGAGAGCATGAATCCTTATCATAAATTTTGATCTTTCGGATCCATCTGTAATCATTGATACTTTTGGATCGTGGGCTACTTTATTTCTGATTCTTTTATACTTGGCTTTGACTTCAGATTTTTGTTGCCTTGTTTTTTTGATTAACTTTTGAAGTCTTGCAATCTTAATGTCCAACTCTTCAATTTGATTTCTTTCGGAGATTTTCAGCATATCGGCAAGATCAAGATCTGTTTTGCTATTATTTTCAATTTTTCTTGTTCCGTGGTGTTTGTTCCAAGCTTCAGATATTTTAACTTTCATAATTTTATTTTTTAGCAATTAATGTATAAGTTTTATATTATATATAATTTATTTTGTGTCAAACTTTTTTTTGCTTACATCCTTAAAAAGATCAATTTTCTTTTCGGTCATGGATTTGTGCATAAAGAAGAAAGCGGGAGCAAAAGTCAAGAGGATCAAGATATCGTAATTCATATTTTTTTTCGTTAGGTTAATTAATGTTATGTATACAATGTATACGCAAAATCCGATAAAGTCAAGCAAAACGCAAAAAAAAGTTAAATTATTTTTATTTTGTTGTAAGTTGTTGTTGTTCAATGAGTTACGCAAAACGAGCCTGGGCGGTTTGCCCTAAGTCGTTGACTCTCAGCGACTTACGAGTCGCTAAAGATGTCTTTGTGCATGATGTAGAATACTGCAACCCAAGGCAAGAATAGTAGAATATCGTAACTCATAGTTGTTTTGGTTATTTACTTGAGAGAATAGGGGCTTTGAACTTTACGCTTAATTTTCTAGCGATATGCATCGCTTGTGCGTGAGATTTAGCCGAGTCAACAAGTTTGCCATTATAGACAACGCTAAACCAATTCGAGAAATTCGGGCTTCTATGTACATTTATCATTTTATTATTTAATCAAAAATTAGAGATTTACGCAAGCAAAAAGTGTGATTTTATTGAAAAACCACATTAAAACGAAACTGATTGAGACCTTCGTCTCGCATGATTTGATTTAGGTAAGCTTCACTTGAAGCAGTGCGAACCCGTGGGCGATCATTGCCCTCTGAATCGATTCCTTGATCGAAGATCTTGACAGACCAATGCGTTGACCATTTTTTAATGCGTACTTGTATTTTATTCATAATTATTTTCGTTTAAGGATTTTAGTTAAAATGAGGATTTTTTCTCTTTCGGTTAAGTTTGTCATTATGTTATTACTATAAAAAATTTTTCGTATAATTGCAAGAAAAAAGTGAATTATTTTTCTTCCCAAAGTTCGGGATGACTTGGAAAGTGAAAAACAAAGCGACCTTGATTTTGTTGGGCAAAGTCAATTTCGAATTGGGAAGGCTCGACTCCATAACGAAGGCGAAAGTTTGCCTCGGATGTCGAGATGCCAAGTTCCTTCTTGAGCTTTACGACTTGGTTCATGCTTGGACGAGCAAGCTTGTTTTTGAAAACCTTTTCTTTTGCTTTTGCTTTTGCTTTTGGGGCAAAAGTTTCATTGCCAACTTGGAAACGCTCGGGAGCGTATTGATTCCAAAGGGTTGCAACTTCGGAAGGTGTCTCGCCATTGGCGACAAGAGAATGAGCCATTGCCTCGAGATTCTTTTTTGCGTTGAATCCACGAGTCCAAACGGAATGGTCATCCGAGAAGTCAAAGAACCAATCATGTCCTTGAAGGGCGTTTACGAAGTCGTTAATCATTTTATTTGTCTTAATCATATACCTACAAGGTAGCACATAAACTAGCAAAAGTCAAATTTATTTGCAATTATTTTCATCACATAAAACACTATCAATCAAGCACTTACATAAAACCGCGAAAAAAACTTTAATTTATTTGCGATTATTTTTTATTTTGTTGTAAAGCGTTGACTGTCAACGACTTACGCAAACCGGCCCTAGGATTTTTTACGCAAGTTGCTGATACGCAACAACTTATGCAATCTTTTTAAAGTGGTGGGCTAAGGTGGATTTGAACCACCGACCGCCGCGTTATCAACACGGAGCTCTACCGCTGAGCTATTAGCCCGCTAGGATCAATGCTGAGTGACAACATTAAAGCGAGGGGAATTTAACCCTTCATCTTTTTTTATTTCCCTAAGATACGCAAGGCTAGATGCACTTCTAACTCTAGGATATTCAGTTCCTGTATCAAAGATCTTGACAGACCAATGCGTTGACCATTTTTTTATTCTAACTTCAATTTTATTCATAACTTTATTATAGGGTTAAAGGTTAAAAGCGCAAGCTTTATTTTACAAGTTCAAGTATTTCTTCGCAAGCTTCGACACAACCTGATTCCCACCACAACTCGGGATCTTGTATTTCAGAAACAACTTTTTCGGATGACAACTCGGAAGGCAAGGAAACAACTTCGCCAAGCCCAAGTTTACCACCAAAGGCTTCTGCCAAGTTGTCGCAAGCACGATCGTTGCAACCTTCGTCAGCGTCGGCAAGTATTGAAAAGAGGGCTTGTATTTTTTGTTGTGATAATTTCATTTTATTTATTCTTTAATTGTTTAACTTACTATATATACAAACTATATTAAAAATTCAAAAAAGTCAAGCACATAGCAAAAAAAACTTTGTATCATAAACTATTGATTATCAAGTACTTATGTAAACACGCAAAAAAAAGTTGTTTTATTTTAAGAAAAGTTTTAGGTTTGTTGTAAGTTGTTGTATACCAACGAGTTACGCAAAAAACGCGTAGGCGGTTTGCCCTAAGTCGTTGACCCTGTGCTACTTAGAACACAAGTGGATCAGGAATTGCGGTATTGGATGCAAACCAATCGAATGGGTCAATTTCTTGACCGTTTAGCACAGGCTCAAACTTGACTTGGTGAACGCCTGCATTGGCTATGCCGTTGACGCGTTCGCGTGTGGTGGGCGTATTGTATCCCGCAAGCGACCATCTAACGAGCCCGTCAGGATCGCGTTTGACAATCGCGTTGCCATGTAGCCAAACGGTCTCGCCGTCGGTCATGGTATTGCCAACGCTTAAAGGTTGGCGGCGTTCAAATGCTTGTTTGATTTGTTGTGTTACTTTTCTCATGTTATTTTAGTTTCTGCAAATTCTTAAGGCTTCAGCGTCCCAAATGTCGATGATGGCTGAGAGTATCCAAGCTTGTCTCTTTTCAAGTCGAGCCTTACGCATTACGGCTGTGATTTGTTGGAGTCTTGGTTGTGGTTTGTTAATTTCTTTCATACTATTACTATCGTTTATTTTTGATGCAATTGCAAGAAAAAAGTTTATTTTTTTTAAGAAAAGAAAGGGTGCTTCTTAACTTGCCAAGGCATGAAAGCGACACGCTTTTGCGAGCGATACAAACGGCAAAGAATTTGTTTGCCCAATCGATCGGTCTTGTAGGACGCATCGACGACTTGAAAAATTTGACCTTTGCGGTCAACTACTACATCATTATTCTTAATCATATAAACAACATAGCACACAAACCTTGAAAAGTCAAGAAAAACTTTAAATTATTTTATTGCACGATACCCCCTCCCCCTGTGTGACCCTACCCATTAAATGAATTCATTTTGCAATCGAATTGTGCAGTAGTGGCGGGGGGTGCCTTTTTTCAATATGAAATTGAACATCATACATTACAACATATTGCTTGGCTTAAAAAAAATCGGCGGCCCTTTCTAAAACAATCAATTTTGCACATATATAAATAACAATGTCCGCCTTTAAAAAACATAAAAAAACGTGTAACTTATGTTAATATAATATATATCATGCCTCGACGCAAGAAAAAACCCGAAATCGTGAATGAAGACGAAATTGAAAAAATTCGTAAATCATTAACCAAAACAAACATCAAGTTAAAGAAAATAAGTTTAACTGACAAACAAACACAATTGTTGAAAATAATATTCGACAATGACAGTAAAATTGTGTTCATCAGTGGCCCTGCTGGCACCAGCAAGACATACGTTGCCATATACGGCGCTCTGCAGCTTTTCAACATGAACAATGAGCGCGGCATCACCTATGTGCGAACCATCGCAGAAAGTGGCGAAAAGAGCCTCGGCGCGCTTCCCGGAGAAATGGCCGAGAAAATCAACCCATACATGATGCCCATGAACGAAAAGCTTGATGAGTTATTGATTCCTGGTCAGGCAAGTATATTAAAAGAAAAAGAAATAGTAAAAGGCATGCCAATCAATTATCTTCGCGGCGCAAGTTGGCGCAACGAGGTGGTAATCGCGGATGAATCTCAAAATTTCACATTCAAAGAATTGACAACCTTGATGACTCGCCTTGGCGAGGGCAGCAAGTTGATCATTTGCGGCGATCCCATGCAAAGCGACATCAATGGAAAAAGCGGTTTCGCGGACATGTACGGATTATTCAATGATGCAGAAAGCAAAGAAAAAGGAATACACACCTTTCATTTTGGAGCAGAAGACATAAAAAGAAGTGAAATATTAAAATATGTAATTGCAAAAATACAAAATAAAAAATGATTGAATTCCCTCAAGACGGTCAGATCTCGATACAAGATCTTAAGGCTTTTATTGAGGCAAAGCTTGGCGAAGGAGCTGTAACCGATCAAAACTTAAAAAATTTATTTGCCAAAATGGAAGAACATTCATTTCAACTTCCAAATGCCGATCTTGACGCTCAAGGCGATTCTCAAGCTTTTATCGAGCCTCATAAAATGAGTGAAGTTTATGGAGGCAAGGCCCCAATAACCGAAGAAGGTATTAAATATGGCAACCATCAACTTTCTTTGGAAATTATAAGGGAGAGCGAAATATGGGAATTCCTTTCTAATAATCGTCAAAATATTCCTTTCACTGCTTGTTATTCAGATGAAGATGTTTCAAGTTTTCAAAAGGTAGAACTTTCCTCAACCAGTAATTATACAATACCATTTGGTTCTGCAGGTTTATTTTCGAGCGAACAGGATATCAATTCATGGACAAAAACCAGCGCTTCATTGTCCAACATAGAGGGTTATTTTGTAGGAAAAATAACCCCAACTTTTCCTGGAGGAGGAATCTACTTAAGTTTTCAAGCAAATATCGGAGAGACTTATGTTTTTTCTGCAGTGAGTATTTTAAAAAATAACATTTTTCCTGAGATCACTGCAAACGCAAGAATTCGAATTGGCACAAGCCCATGGGACAACACATATTTAGATAATATAGCGGAGTCATCTAGCGTGTTAGCTGAATTTATTCCGACCAGTTCCACCGTTTATATATCCATAACTTCTGAGTATTCTTACGGTTATAATCCATTTGCTGCGGCTTTGGTTCAATGTTTTGAAGCTTATGAGCACGGGCAGGTTAAATTTGGATACTGCAATGTAGAGCTGCACCACCCTAGTTTCCCAGTGCTTCCTCTTCCGGAAGTAGATAGTTCTTTGTATGATGATCCCCAGAACATCGAATCATTCAATGTAAAGGCCTCTTCAAGAGGAGCTTATTTGAGATTAAGTTCAGAAGGAACCGTTTTGTTGGATCAAGAAAGTTTGCGGAAATATTTTTCCCAATATAACAATGAATACAATTGTTTTTTTGATATTTTTACGGAACAATCTCAATACGAGGGTTATTCCACCAAGCAGTCATTCAAGTGTTTGGTGACGCTGAATGACTTTTCATTTAACCCTTTTATTAGTCAACCCACAGCAACAATGAAAGGAAGTCTTAATATTCCTTTTATCTCCAGCAATGGAAATAGCGGATTCAGCAATTTATCTATTAATTTTATAAACTCTTCGAATTATGGGGTCATTGACTTTGCTTCTGGTGACGCTAACATTTATGATTCTGCGGGGCAAATTGTTTCTTCGCATCAATCTAAAGATGATGCAATATCAGTGTGGAAACAAAATTATTTACAAGAAGGGGAGTTCTATCTATCAAATTCTGGCAATCGATTATTTGATTGGATTACTATATCTGTAAGTCCTATATTCCCTAATATCGAAATAGACTTGATAACGGATACAATAAACTTTTATCAATACTATGCATATACTCAAGTCCGAAACATAAATTTAAGCGTAGGAATGGAATATCCAAGGCACACTTCATTTCCTGTTTATGGAACAGGCAACGAAGGTTTTCGCATTAAACCATTTTACTATATAAATATAAACGAAAATCAAAGACTACAAATAGAAAAAGCAATACAAAAATGTGAATCTATGCTTGATCAATTTTATAATTTTAATTTATTCTTTTTACCGTTAGAGGATTCTAGGTCTGGGGGTACACTTGCTGCAGCCAGGCCCAATGTGTCAGACTCGATTGAAAATGGCCTATTCAAAAATAAAAAATTACAAACGATTTTTAACCTTAATTCTAGCACCCCGGTTTCTTATAGTTCATATTTAAATAAAATTTCGTATGCAGACCGCTTGCATTTTGAAGTTACATCAACCGGTAGATTAAGATGTTATGCGGGATTTAATCTTGGAACGCTAAAAAAAGATCATTTTTATGAAATAAATATTAATTACAGTTATGACGACAATGACTTTGTCTTCTTCATTAATGTTTGCGTCGATGGCTTTGAAGAAGGGGATAAAAGAAATGTGGGTAGAGTTGCTACTATGTCTACTGATACGCTGCAGGCTGAACGTGCTGGACATGCCGCAATTTTTCAATGTGAATCCAGTCAGGTTCATTATATTGAATTAGAAGTTGTTAACGCGGATATTTTGCCGGGCACAGCGAGCATTTCTTCTGGTTCGAACATTCTTTATTCAAACAGAGATTTAACATCTAATCTTTCTGGGTCTGCCCTAGGGGGGTATTACGTTTTAATAAAAAGAAAAGTTTACTATGTGAGCAGCGTGTCAAAACAATACGATGAAGATGGAAATATTATTGGCTCAATTGTTTATCTTGCCTCAAACTATATTTATGATACCGCAGAGGATGTCGTTATTTATAGGGTTAACCTTGTAGGTGCTGGTGATAATTGGGAGGTATACTCTCTTCAGGTTTCTGAAATAAAAACTTTCAGAACAAACGATGCAAGTCAAACAACAATTGATGCAGAGCCTAGAGACAGAATCAACTCTGGAACAATATTTATTGATCAAATAGACTTTAACTCTGAGGCATCAAATAGGATTTTACACGATGATAAAACCTTGGTTTATTATATTGTATTACATGAAATTTTGCACGCCCTAGGTTTAAGCTCTTATTATTTCAACAAATACAATTTAAAAAGCGAAGACGGTTACCCAACCCAATACCAAGGTTATTATGGAAACTTAATGTATGCTAATCTTGTTATTAACAAATTAAATGATCTTGGAAAAAATTTAACCGATTATTATTACAATTCTTTGCCTATGCAGGGTTCATCTACTCATTTGGCAGAATTTGCTAAAAATTTTAATGGAAAAATTCAACCATCTTTTATGAATGAATTAATGACTCCTTATTATGATTATGCTCGAGGTATACTTTCTGAGATAACTTTAGGAATTTTTGAGGATCTTGGTTACAATGTAAATTATAATATTGCGGAAAACCCTATTTTACTGGAATTACATGAAGACACTTCGGTGTCAGAAGATCCAGGTAGTTCAAATTATGATGAATTAATTGAAAAAAACAATAAAAGGGCATGCTATTGCGACAGACATGCTAACCGAAATGAAATTAATCATTGAATCTTGCTTATCCGAACCGCCGAGCGAAATATCTTGTTTTCGCGATGTCACATTGTATGCAAAAACATATTGTTTTGAAGATATTCTTGTTCAATGCCCCCCTGGCACCAGATCATTGTATTGGAATTGGCTCAAGCGCCACGGCGCTCATGATTTCATAAGTTACTTGATCCGCATGGACGAAAAAGAACCCGGATATAGCATGGGAACTACTCCGGGTTCTGACATAGTAACAGACCGCATCGCCTGTTGTAATTTAAGCGAAATTATTAACTCGCTGCAGCAGTTTCGGCGCTTTCTTCGCTGACCTCTTCCACTGCTTGATTCGCGGCATCTTCAGTTTTTGCTTTTTCAACTGCTTGAAGTAAATCTGCGACTTGGTCGTCGGTCATTTCCTTGACCTGTTCGCGGCCTTGTTCAATAGCTTTATTTTGAGACAATTGAATGAGCGCATTCAAGGAAACCTGGGAAAGTGCTTCTCCGAGTGTTGCTCGGCCAAGAAATTCGTTGGCCAATACCACGGCAGCTTGTTCGCGTTCGGGCGAGGCGTTATTGTTTGATTCTTTATTTTGAGTGTTTTGATCTGTCATGTTAGATGTTAATTGTTTTTTTTAGTTTTTAAATTTTTTATTGATAATTTATTGATTCTTTTTGTGCCATGCCCATGAATATATTTTGAATCAATATTTGTTGTTTTAGTTGATTTATTTCTTGATTTTGTTTTTTTATCACTTGATTCTGCTCCCACATGAACCACCCCATGTAGAACAACAGCAACAATGTGCTCACGACGCTTAAATGCTTGTTCATGTTTTATGATAATGCGCGCTCATCAAAAATTCAAAAACTATATAATTTTATATAATTGAAAACATATTCAAGAATCAATAAAATAAAGATGTGCAAAAACTTTGCAATCCTCTTTTAAGAAAAAATAGTGTAACAATAGATTCATGAGCAACAAAAAAATTCACGAACTACCCGAACTGGATCCTGAAGATTTTGAGCCTGGAAATGACAAGTTTATTATTCAAAGCGAAGGAGACAATAACAAAGGAACTTATTCTTCCACAATCACCGAAATGATAAACAATGGATCTGCCGAACTTCCTGGGTCAACAGATTGGCAGTGGAATTTTCTAGATGAGCCTGCTACAATTGTAGGTTTTCAGTTTGGGGGCACGGCCAACAAAGATCATCCAAGCACAGGAGGCGGCTTGACTGCGAGCGAAATTAGAATTAACGATATAGATGTGACTGTAGATAAAGATGGAAATGCTACGGGCATACCAAAGACAGCTCAAAACTATTTGTGTGTTGTTTGCTCCAGAAATGTTGGTTTAAATTTCTTTGTGCCAAGGGGCAAAATTAAAATAATCGATACCAAAAATACAGCAAACAATTTTGATTCTCCAAGAGACTCATATGCAAATTATATAAACGCCACTAGCGCATTTACTAAAGCTTCGGACATAGCAAATCCGATTCAAGAAAAAATGTTTGTTGTGGAAAATATTTCTTTTCCGCAAGATCGAAAAATAGACATTGATTCTGGAAAAAACCCCACATACAGAGATGCCGGGAAAATAAATTTATCTATCACTCCTCATGTCCATCTGAGCTCAACAGTGGGTCACGATAACTGGTAACAAAATGTTTAATTTTTTTTCACCTTCAAGCGGTCCTACCAACAGCGACAACCAGCAAATTAGCTTTACACCCACACCCATGCTGGACCCCGTGAAGATAGCCCTAAAGGTGCAAAATGATTATATGGCAAGCAAGGCGACAGCAAGGCAAATAGATTACTGGAATATTGCCCCTTGGGAGTTGTATTATGTCAAAATAATAGCCTGGAACTAAATGAATTTTGGAAATCTTGATTTAATAGATCATCATCAACAATTAGACATAGAAAAAGATAAAGTAATTGTTGAAAAAAGCGGTAAAGCTTACCAAATCGGAATCGAGTCATTAATTGACCGAATAGACACGAAAGCAAGAGCCATAACAAAGACTTCTTGGGTTTTTTTGGGTCGAGACGACGTAAAAGACATATTGAATGAAGAGATTGAAGTGCGAGCCAATCAAACCACCTCAAGAACTCTGAAGGTCGCTGATTTTGATGATATCGCTGTGCCAGCATTTTGCAGGAGGCTTCTTTTTGTTTTTGATATTGATAATCTTGATGTTTTTACGAAATATCGTGGTTTTTATAGAATTGTTTCTCCAGCAATAGGTTCAAGAAAAAAAATTTTAGTCATACTTGAGAACGTTCAGGATGTAGATTTAGATTCTAAATCTAAAGAAGTCAGTAAACAAAAAATTGAAGATCAATTTATAAAGCTTCTACGGGGAGACCGATCAGAATTTAATAGGCTTGAAAAATTACTAGGACCTTTGTCTGCTGCAAATAAAATACCAAACGTATCTTTTCCAAACAGAAATATGGAGCCTGCTAATAAAATAAAAATAGATATTAAATCTGGCAACTCAAAAGGTTACCTGCATTCCATGAAAATTTTAGCATGGAGTTATTGACATGAACAAGACGATTGGTGGATTATCAAAATTAAATACTCAATACTTTGACCCAGACAAAGACTGTTTTGTTGTGCAAAAAGCAGTTGATCAAAAATTATATAAAGTACCATTCAATACTTTGATGAAATCAATTTATCCGCATCATGATGATCGAGTATTTGAATGGAATGAAACAAATGATATTTTACTGTCCAAAGTAAATAAATACACACAAGCAGGATACGATTATTTTGATTGCCGCGTGGCGGATATAGACAATTTTGGTTCCAGTCTAGATATTCCTGAGCCAGCAAAATTTATTTTGCTGAAAATGTCTCAAACAAATCTGGACATTTCAGGCCCAGCGGGATGGGAGCCTATTGGTTCAGGCATAACAGTTTTTCTGCTAGAAAATATGCAATACCCAAAAGAAAGAATTTTAGATGTCGGCCAAGAGGAATCTATTCCCGACGGGCTCAATCATTTCAATATGACTCCAATCAATCATGCAAGCTTCAGATGCCTTGAGGGGCAAACTGATTCCCAGAGGATATGGGCTACGGCTTGGAGCTATTAACTTTTTTTATTTTTAATTCTTTTTATTTCGTCGGGCAATATTTTTGCCACTTTATCGGTTTTATTTTCCATCATCAGTTCTGCTGGAGTTGCGCCATTGAGTTTGGCATTTTCGGTTTTAAGCCAGCATGTTGATTGATAAGAATTTAAATTTTTACTTAGTGTTTCAAGAATAGACTTTTGTGACATGCTATATATTACACATAATTTAATATTTTTTAAGTAAAGCGGTGTATATATAATGTATGGGGCCGATATTGAATACAATTATAGGAGCCGGAATAAAACTGGCTTGCAACTTAATAAATGCATGGCTGGAGCAAAAGAGGCAAGATCAATTGGCACTGGCTGCGCGCGATGAAAAAATGCTTGATGCATTGATCGCAAGTCAATCAGAAAACGCGCGAGATCCATTTGTAAAGGTTACTCGCAGAATACTCTTCATGAGCATCACTTTTACGATGTGTTTTTTGATGATATATTATGCCATGAATCCCAGCATAACATACAACATCATTGTTCCAAAAGGAGATGGCGCGAAATTAGGATTTTTTAGTTGGATATTTGGAGGCAAAGACTGGGAGATGGTGCAAATGACTGGCGGGCTGATGCTTGCATCTTTCATGGATTTATGTTTTATGGTAGTGGGATTTTATGCAATTCCAAGCAAGCGTCGATGAGATTTTTAGTGTTGATTTGCTTGCTCTTTTGTTCGTGCTCCAAAAAGTTTGTACAGAAAACAGAAAAACATGACAAAATAGATTCTCCTACGGTTGATTCTAATGTATTATCTATTGTAAATGAATCACAAAATTATGACTATCTTGGGCCTTGGATTTGGTTTGGATTGATAATAGGTATTGTTCTTTTTTGTTCGTTTGCTTCTTTGATTTTTAAAAAATGAATAGTGGACTTGATATATTAAGCGTGCTGACTGGTATTGTTTCTGCGATAACAGCAGTTGTAGGTATGTGGTTGAAATTAAAGTATGATGAAAAGAAAAGTAAGGAATTTGTGTACGATCCAAACTGCCATAGCAACATAGTCTCTGCATTAAATTATGTTCTTGATGAGGCACAGGCGGATCGAGTATATATTCTTGAATTTCACAACGGTGAGCATTATTTTTCTGGAAGAAGTCAGCAAAAATTAAGCTGCACTTACGAGGTGGTCAGTGAAGGCATCAGCTCTGAGTGTCAAAGACTTCAAAACATCAGAACATCGAATTTTCATGGATTGATCGAAACCATCGCAAGAGAACAAACGTTCAAGTGCCCAAAGTCAGAAGAATATAAGCAAGATATAGGTTTTAAATCATTTCTTCAACAAAAGGGTGTAAAAAGTTTCTTTGCTCGACCCATAAAAACATTGAACGGAAAAATTCTTGGCATCATCTGTTTGGAGTATGTAAAAGAAAACAGAGTTTGGGGAGAAGAAGCTGAAGAGTTTACAAAAAAACAATCGCGTGTTATAAGTGGTTATTTGATATAATTATTTTTTAGGCTATAATATATCATTATGGCTTTCTCTTATTGTCCTCATTGTGGCTTCAAAAATATGTACTCTTTACAGGCACCAAAATTTTGCGGTGGTTGTGGCGAGAGTTTGAACATATTATCTGCAGCAAAACAACCAACCACTGTTACAACAAAAACGCCCGCGAGAAAATTAAGATCTCGCCCAGTCCAAGATGAAGATTCATATGATCCTGATGGCTCAGATGTTTATGAAGTTCCGAATATATCGAAATTGTCATACAGTATCGAGCAGGATAAAAACAAATTTAGCTTGAAAGATATAATTCCTTTGGAGGAGTTGGATCCAGAAGCAGAACCCGAAAAACCCACACCAAAAAAAGCAAAGAAACGTGGAAGACCAAGAAAGTCCTAAATTCACATACGAGGACAAGTCCGACGAGATTGACTTAGAGGTAAGAAAGCGCAGGGGAAAATGGTTCTTGGATTCTCTTGCCTGGTTTGATTTTGAGGATGTTGAACAAATCATAAAAGCTCACATCTACAAAAAATGGGATCAATGGGACCAAAGAAGATCCTTGAAGCCATGGATCAATAAAATCATCACCAATCAGATGAAAAATATCTTGCGCAACAATTATAGCAATTTCGTGAGACCCTGCCTCAACTGCCCATTTAATCAATCTTGTGCCACAAAAGATGGAGGAGAATCTTCTCTGTGCGGCTTCACCAAAAGTGGGCTGCAAGACTCGAGTTGCCCTTTATATGCAAAATGGGAGCGCACCAAAAAACCTGCCTATGGAATCAAGATGGCTTTGGCTTTAGAAAATCATACGCACGAAGTTGGAGCCATGCAAGATCACAATTTCGACATCATTGAATCACACAAAAAATTAAATGAACACATGCAAAAAGAATTATCTGCAAAACAGTATCAGGTATATGAACTTTTATTTGTTGAGCATATGGATGAAGAAGAGGTTGCAAAGAGAATGGGCTACAAGACCAGCGAGAAAGGCAGAAAAGCTGGTTACAAGCAAATCAAAAACTTAAAGAAAATTTTTAAACAAAAAGCTCAAGAAATTTTAAAAACACAAGATGTAATCGCTGTAAGAGGGGTTCCGCCATGGAGTTAACAAAAGAACAAAAACAAATTCTCCGCGAAAACGCAAGAGACATAACCGATTTAACCGAGCTGACAAGGCTAGCATTTCCTGACGCAGAAAAGGTCGACGGAAGAAGCAAGCAGGGCAGGGCGGTTAGAGAATTTTTGCTAAGCAATGAAATAGAATATGAAACCAAGCACATTTACCCCAAGGATAATATTGAACTAACTCAAGATCAAAAAGATTTCGTGGATGAGTCCGTGTCCAACGGAATGACTTGCGCACAGGTGGCTTCGGTGCTTTTTCCTGAAGCCAGAATCACCCATACATCCAAAGAGTATCAAGCTGTGTTTGAATATGTTGATGCGAACGATTCAATCAAGACTCCTCCTTCAGAAGATGCAATAAACAGAAGATATTCTCCCCCAAAAGCTGCAAGCAAAATCATCAAAAAAATAAATGATTCTGCACAAACAAACATCAACGAAGATAAGTTGAGCATGTCCGAGAGAAAGGGAATTGAATCTCTTGGAGGCTTTCTCGCATCTCCGCGATTCATTCAAGTGATCAATACTTACGATAGTCAGGCTGATCGAGATCTATTTGAGGCAGAATTTGTTCGTGCAACCTGGGACAAACCAGATTTAACAAGTGATGAAATTAATTTATATATCAATGTATGTATGGATTATATTCATTTAAAAAATATTCAAAGTGCAATCAATAAATTAAATAGAATGTTTGATGAAGCAGAAGATCAGCAAGATCTAACTGTTCGATTGGCAGAACTATTAAAAACAAAAAGCGAAGAATACAATCAATGCGAAAAACGTATGGAATCACTTATCCAAAAACTTCAAGGTGACCGATCAAAAAGAATCAACAGTAAACAGCAACAAAATGCAAGTATATTATCATTGGTTCAATTGTTTCAAGAAGAAGAAGAGCGGGAGGTCATGGTCAAGATTGCTCAAATGCAAAAACAAGCTGCAAGCGAAGAAGCAGATCGATTAGAGTCTATGCCAGATTGGAAGGCCAGAGTATTGGGAATTTCTAAAGAAGATGTCGTGTGAGCGGAAAGTATTCAAGGGTCAGTATTTTAAATCGCCCACGCAAGAAAACTCGGAATCCAAGTTTTACGGTAAAAACGCTTTAGGATTTTCTTGGCGAGCAGGTCAAGAAGAATTTTCCATAGAAATCGACTCTTGCACAATCGACGGCAAGGGAGTCGCGGAAGGATTAAAATTATCTTGCTGTAGAAATGTAAAGGTATTGAACTCAATCATCATCGGAGGCTACGAAGATTGCGTTGATATTGTGCGTGGAGAAAATATAGAATTTATAAATTGCACATTCATTTCTAGCGGCAAAACAAAACAGCATATAACCTGTAAAGGTGGCGCGAAAAACATTTCTTTTGTTCGATGCAAATTCGTTGGTTCGTTTAGAAATTTTTGGGATGGAGCCTGCATTGATTTAGGAAACTGGACTGATTATGATGATGCCAAGAGACCAAGGGTTAGAAACATAAAAATTGAAGATTGTCAGATGAATAATGTGTTGTACCCCGTTTTATATAGAAGATTATATTCTGAGACTCCAGTGGTCGAGCGTACGCGTGGGTTTGGTTTGAAGATTCCAAGATTTTTTGTGGCTGCATTTTGGTTTCTTCAGAGAAAAGGTTTGATTGGAGAAAGAAGAAGATTTCACTCTAGCGGTTTAAAGATTTTAGATTTCGAGAAATGAACGTTTGTAAAATATGCTCTCAAGAATTTGAAAGCGAAAAGAAGCTTCACATGCATCTTCGCTCTCACAAGGTAACTCTTGCGGAATATTATGTAGAACATTATCCAAGAAAAAATTTATATACAGGTGAGCCATTACCTTTTAAAAATAAAGATCAATATTTCGGTAAGGATTTTTCTACCCGAGATCAATTATTAAAATGGTGCGATTCAGAAAGCGATGAAGTTGTATCTGCTTATATAATCGATTTACTGAAAAAGAGAGTTGATCAAAAAAATTTGAGTCTTGCTCCTTCGCATCTGGAATTAAAGATCAATGAACTTCCAACCGTAGATATTTATCAAAAACATTTTGGTTCATACACTGCGGCTTGCCATCAGGCAGGAGTCAAACCCATGTTTGGATCTCAGCTTCCATCCGCTTGGAATGACCCTGTGCCTCAAGATGTCAAGATATTTATTGACACACGCGAACAGCAGCCTCTTGAATTTAAAAATTCAGAATCTCTCAAACTTGACTTTGGGGATTATGCTGTAGGCTCAAAGCATTATGATTATACTTATGTGGATCGAAAAAGCGAACAAGACTTTAAATCGACTTTGAGCAAAAACAATTATGAAAGATTCCGCGAAGAACTTAAAAGGACTAGAGATTTTGATAGCTACCTTTTTGTGGTCACAGAGGGAAGTACATCAAGCATCGAGAGAAGCAATCGCTGGGCCCCACACATGTCAAACATGAAATATATTTATCACAACATGAGGGTGTTGGCTCACGAGTTTGCTGGCTCGTGTCAGTTCATATTCACAGGAAGTCGAGAAGAGTCTGAACGCTTGATTCCAAAAATATTAACTCTTGGCAGAAAACTTTGGAACGTAGACTTACAATATTACATCGACAACAAAAAAATATAATGGCTTGGGAAACAGGAAATCAATTATCTAGAAAAACCGAAAAAGACTTCAATGAAGAACTTCTCAAGCTTGAGGGCTTTATAGAAGAAAAAGAGGCTAAAATTTTGTTGTATAAATTTCTGCGAGAGAATATAACTTTCTCGGCAGATTTAATCAGTGGAGTCAAGCTTTTTCCTTTCCAGCATATGGCCATCAAGTCAATGTTCACAACTGATTATTTTATGGGCGTATGGAGTCGAGGAATGAGTAAGTCATTTACCACGGCAATTTATGCATATATGGATGCAATATTAAACCAGGGAGTTGAGATCGGAATTCTATCAAAATCATTTCGTCAAGCAAAAATGATATTCAAAAAGATAGAGGATATAGCTTCCAAGCCTGGCGCACTTTACTTGAATCAATGCATAACTCACAAATCAAAAAGTAATGATGAATGGTTGCTGGAAATTGGAAGCAGTCGAATTCGCGCATTGCCTTTGGGCGACGGTGAAAAGCTTCGTGGTTTTCGTTTTCACAGAATCATTATTGACGAGTTCGCACTGATGCCCGAGCGAATCTACAATGAGGTTATCATTCCGTTCTTGAGTGTAGTTGAGAATCCCACTCAAAGAGAAGAGCTTTACAATCTTGAAACAGAATTGATTGCCAAAGGGGAAATGAAAGAAGAGGATCGTCATGTGTGGCCAAACAATAAATTGATTGCTTTATCATCTGCAAGTTATAAATTTGAATATATGTATAAAGCTTATGAGCAATTTGAGGAATTGATTAGAACAGGAAGCACCAAACAAACAGACGCAAACAGAATCATCATGCAATTTAGCTATGATTGTGCGCCAAAACAATTGTACGACAAAAATTTGCTTGATCAGGCCAAGTCCACAATGAGTCAAAGTCAGTTTGATCGAGAGTTTGGTTCAATATTCACAGACGATAGCAGTGGTTATTTCAAGACCTCCAAAATGGCCGCTTGCACATTAAAAGATGGAGAAAGTCCGAGCATCGAAGTGGCTGGAGATGTTAAAGAAAAATATATTCTTGCATTTGACCCAAGTTGGGCAGAAAATGAAAGCAGTGATGATTTCGCAATGATACTTTTAAAATTGAATGACGACAAAAAAATAGGAACTGTTGTTCACAGTTATGCATTAAGTGGAGCAAATTTAAAACAACACATATTTTATTTTCATTATTTGTTGAGTAATTTTAATGTTGTATCTATCATTGGTGACTATAATGGTGGTGTTCAGTTTATCAATGCTGCAAATGAAAGTAGTTTGTTTAAGAAACATAACATAAACATAAAATGCTTGAACACAAATTTTGATGATCTAGAAAATTATCAACAAAAACTAACCGAAGGAAAAAAAGAATACAATCTAAAAGACAAAACAATTTGCTATCTGCGAAAACCAACAAGTCAATGGATACGATTAGCCAACGAATTGTTGCAGGCAAATTTTGATCACAAAAGAATCTACTTCGCAAGTCGCGCGATTGATGATTCATACAACGAACAACGCAACAAAAAAATACCCATTCAAGACATAAAGTTTTTGAGAACCTCCCAAAGTTTAGAGCGTCAAACAAATGCTGCAAAAATGATCGACTTTGTGGAGCATCAATTTGATATGCTCAATTTAATGAAAACAGAATGCTCCTTGATTCAGATAACAACCTCTGCTAGTGGCACTCAGAATTTTGATTTGCCGCCAAGTTTAAAACGGCAAACTGGACCCGAAAAAGCAAGAAAAGACTCGTACTCCGCATTGGTGCTTGGAAATTGGATGGTAAAACTTTATTATGATATGATGAATGTAAAGGTGGAAAATGTAAATTATACTTTTACTCCCATGTTTATAAACTAAGTGTAACATTTACATAAATGTCTAAACAATATAAATATACAACAACATTTGACAGCGTAGTTTTTGCTTCAAGCGACATTGAAGAGTCGAACATCAGCAAAGCTTCTCTGGAATCACTACGACCATTGATCCCTCAAGATATTGATCTTGATCGAAACATTGACCTGCTTGGTGTCGCATTCAATGCGGCGGTAGTAAATAAATTTAACAAAAATGGAGACGGCATTGCCAGCGAGGCAGCCGTGGCAATCAAAGACTACTTCGTTCACAAACCAACCAACATTGAGCATGATCGAGACAGAATTGTTGGTCACATTGTTTCTGCTGGATTCTCTAGATATGGAGATTCTTCTGAATTGATTTCTGATGATGAAGCCTTGATCACTGAAGGAGCATACAATATAGCGTTGGCCGCAGTGGTCTACAAAACTGCCAGCAAAGAATTTGCAGATCTAGTGATGAACTCGACCGATCCAGAGAGCGATTATTATCAAACCGTTTCCACAAGTTGGGAAGTTGGTTTTAATGATTATGTGATATCTGTCGGCGGAGATGATCTGCATGAATCTTCGATCATATCTGATCCCCAAGAAATCGAAGCATACTCTCCGTATTTAAAATCTTTAGGAGGAAAAGGTCAACTTCAAGATGGCCGCAAGGTTAATCGATTGATTGTTGGTGAGATTTATCCACTGGGAATTGGATTCACCTCCAACCCCGCTGCTGACGTTAAAGGTTTGATTGCAGACAAAAAAGAAGTCGAGCAAAAAGCTTCAAGCAGAAATCAACCAATCGACAAGATCATAACAAAAAGCAAAAAAACTTCCCATTCCTCTCAAGAAAATGTACTAAACAAAGAACCTAATAATAATATTATGGACAAAGACACAATAATAAATGAATTCCGAGCAGCTTTAGACGAAAAGCTTGGCAACCAAGATTTCTCTGAAGAGAGCGTCGCAAGCATCTCTAAAGTGTTTATCGAGGCTATCCGCGAGAAAGGCGAACAATACGTTGCTGATCTTGAAAAGGCTAAAGCTGAAAAAGAAGAAGCTGTTCAGGCTCAAAATTCTCTTCAAGAGAAAATGGGTGAAGTGGAGCAGCAACTACAATCGACTCAAGAAAAGCTTTCAGCTCTCGAACAAGAGAATGCTGCTCGCGAATCTGAAGTTCGTTTCAATGCCCGCATGGAGTTGTTGAACGAAATCTATGACCTTGATGAAGAAGATTCCAAGATCGTAGCATCTGAACTTGCTAGCCTCGACGAAACCGAAGAAAGTTTTGCTGGTTACCAAGAAAAGCTTGCTAAAGTTTGGAAACACAAAAACAAAGAATTTATCGCTGCCGAGCAAAAGGCATTCGAAGAGCGTGTGGCTGCAGAAGTTGCAAAGCGCCTCGAAACAGTCGAAGCTGCGACAGAAGAAAAAACAGAAGAAGTTGAAGTTGCACAAGCATCCGAAACTCAAGAAGAAGTTGTTGAAGAGACCTCTGATGAAGTTTCCGAAGCTCTTGACGCTCTTGAAGTTGAAGAGGCTGCGGTGATCAACAACAACGAGAGTTCTTCCGAGGGAGATTCTCTTCGCGATCGTTTCGCAAAAACTTTCAAAGATTCTGTTAAAATTTCATACTAATATATAGAAAGAAAAAAATTATGGCAAAAAGAATACTACCATACCGTGACTACAGTGAACATGACGTTTTGAATTTGTTCTCTTTAGATACATCTGCTGAAGCAGCTGGCTTTGCTGGTTGGACAGAAGCTGCATCTGGAGATCATGATTCTGGTGTTGTGGTCAAAGTAAAAACAGGTGAACTGCCCGGTGATCTGCCTGGTGGACTTAGCGAGCATGCTTCTGGCGATGAGCTTAGAAAGTATCTCGGAGCAAGTCCAACAAGTGCACACATCGGATACAATGCATACCCCTATAACGGTATGACAGTTGAACCTGCTGACGCTGGCGACGTAGCCGTAGGAATCACATTGCGTGAAACCTTGGCGTACGACGAAAATGGAGAAAAACTTCTCTATTATAAACAAAAACTTGATGAAGCACAAGCAGTTCTTCCTGGTCAAACAGTTCCTGTTTTGACTCGTGGACTCGTTCTTCTTGATTCCTCAGCTTTTGGCGTAGTACCAACTGCAGTAGGAGCGAAATTATATCTCGCCGCAGGCGGAAAATTAAGTGCTGCTACAAGCGACTGGAATGATGACGGCGACGATGGAACAACTCCAGAAGTGGCTGACACTCGTTCGTTCGGAACAGTTTTAGCTTTATCCGGATCAGACAAGTTTCTCTGCAAAATCAGCTTCTAAGAAAGGAAATTTAATATAATGAAAATTACTTTAGAAAGAACACCCGAGCAAGTCGAGCTTATCAAAGCTATGGCTTCGAAGAATCGCGATGTTGCCTACGAAGCTCAAACTGCTTTGGCTGAATTTATCGGTCCAGTTTTGGCAGAAGTTGTTAATACAGCTCCTACAGTAAGCAACATGTTTACTAGCCTTCAGTTTAACAGTGACGAAAGCCCAAGTATTCCTTTGGATCTTTATCACGACATTACTGACGAAGATTACATCCAAGTTTGGAGTCAATCGGTCGCTGGCGGACTTCCTACCAACCAAGTTGCTCCATCACAAAGCGAGCTTAAGTTCACAACTTATACTCTCGACAGTGCATTGAGCTTCGACAAGCGTTACGCTTCTCGTTCCCGACTTGACGTTGTTAGCAAAACATTCACACGCATGGCTCAAGAAATTCTCCTCAAACAAGAGAAAACTTCTGCCAGCATGATCATGACTGCATTGGCTAAAGCAGCAACAAATAGCGAAAAACACGTTATGCGTTCCGCTCAAGCTGGACGTTTCTTACTCTCCGACCTTAACAAGTTGTTCACCAAAGCCAAAAGAATCAACACTTCTTGGACTGGCGGAACTCCTGCTGATCGTCGTGGACGCGGAATCACAGACATCTTGGTTTCTCCTGAAATCGTAGAAGAAATTCGTGGTTTAGCTTACAACCCAATCAATACAAAAGGCGATAAAACAGATATCGCTGGAACAGACAGTATGCGTGATGCTATCTTCAATAGCGCTGGAATTCCTGAGTTCTATGGTGTATCCATTCAAGAATACAATGAAATGGGTGCAGGTCAAAAATGGAATGATGTGTTCGATTTAGCTGCAGGCGACATCGAGTACGACGGTCATTACGCTGTAACTGATTCAGCAAGAAAATTTGGTAGAAATGCTGCTGACGATGCAGATGTATCTGAACAAATTCTTGTTGGTGTTGATCTCAGCCGTGAGTCTATGATTCGCGCAGTAGCTACCGATTCCGAGTCCGGAGACGAGTTTAGTCTTGTATCCGACGACCAATTCGTAACACGTCAATCCAAGATTGGTTACTACGGTTCTCTTGAAGAAGGCCGTATGATCATCGACGACCGTGTGTTGCTTGGTCTTATCGTTTAATTTTAATTTAAATTAGCGTTTTATAAAAGTCCACCTCAGGCAACTGGGGTGGATTTTTTATTTTATCAATTTATTATATATTAGTGTATAATCCTACAAGGCAAAAGGTATAAATTATGGCAAACAAAAAAACAAAAACGAGCAAGTCTACTTCTTCCAAAAAGTCAACCGATAAAAAGAAGCAGGTACAACTTGAGAATCTTCAACAAACAAACGGAAAAAGTTACGAAGATCAAGTCGCTAAGGCACGCGAACTTGAAGATATTTTAGGGATTGCAAAGATCAATCCATTCAAAACAAATGACAAAAGAGTATTTAGTGAAATGATGCAAGAAATGAATCTTACAGATCTTCAAGCATTTGCTGTAAAAGTGGGAGTGTTTCCTTCTGGCAATAAAACTGTACTCAGAAATAAAATCAAACGAGCTTTTGAATCTAGTCTGCACGGACAGGGTAGTATTCAAGTTATGGGTGAGCCCATAAAGCTTGACCCGAAAAATCCTAAACACAAAGAGGTTATCGACTACCTAAAGAACTAAAATGGCAGGAAATCCAGAAATCGTTTCATTTATAGAATCTCTTCCTAGTGGATCCACAAGTTATTTTGTGGATTTCCCTGAAGATTTCGCTTTACCACCTTTGGTAACAACTTCGTTGCAAAATGATAAAACATCAGAAATCATTCCTTATATGCTTTCTGGTGTTTCGGTTGATGGATTTTATATAAATTTTGGTTCTTCATTGGGCAACGATGATTATGTGCTCAATGTCAGCGCACAAGTTACAGGTGCGCACTCAATAGGTGAAGCTGCAGATTTGTTTATTCCCGCGCAACACAATGGAACCATTCTCGGGGTTGTTGCAACAAAAATATATGATGAGGAAATAGGATTTCATGTATCAGGAAATGCAAGAACAATCGAAATAGGTTTGATTGCAAATTGGCTAGAAGGTCATTTGGGAGAACTTAATAATTTGATTTATACTTCTTTTAGCGGATACAATCCAGAAAACTTTAATCTAGAAGAACAAAGCATACTGCGAGAATTGTATTTAAGCGAATACAATAGAAAAGCTCAAAGAAGAGTACTGAGGGGAATTGATGGAACCGATGGAGGAAACGATTTTCAGGTTATTCGAGAGGGCGACTCGATGATTCAAAGATCAAATAAAAATGTAACCGCCAAGGGTTATAGAGATGCATATCTAGATTCTCAGGAGCGAGTCAAGGATCTTGTTTATGCTTACAATCTATACGGCGCAAAGCCAAATCAAGTGGCAGGAGATGATGCTCCTGCAAGTGGACAAAATCCAAGCCTAGACGGCTATTACAATTAAAACAGTGTAATAATATATTATGAGCGAAATTTCAGAAAGCAATTCTAATCCAAACAAAATAATAAAATCTCAACTGTTCCATATTTGGAAAAAAGCTCGTATCATGTACGAAATGGTGAAAGATGATACAGTATTAGAAGATTGGGTCAGAAAAAACATTGGAGAAGCATACGAAAACATCGACAAGGCATTACAATATTCTGAATACGAAAAAATGTTTCCCGCGCAAAAAGAAAAAGCCGAAGATGATGAGAAAAGTAAAAATAATTATCTCAGCAATCAAGACAAGCGTTATCCAACTCCCGCAGCACAAGAAAGCGGCGACCAATTTGTTACTCGTTGCATTCTAGACGCAAATATGAAAAAACGTTATCCTGTTCAAGGCGATCGTTTTAGCGCTTGCATGTCAATATTCAATGACAAGAAAAACGAAATCAGCGAAGATCTTCACAACAATCCAGGCGAGAAATTCGAGGACCCAATGCAAGTAAAGGATCCCAAATTACCCAATCCTGTTAAACCATTACTTCCGTAATATTAAAAACAATTTCTTCTTTTAGTAGAGAAAATTTTACTTCCTGATTTTCTTGAATTTGTTTTCCAAGAATCAATTTTGATAGTTCGTTTTCGATATTCTTCTGAATCAATCTTTTGATTGGTCTTGCGCCGAGTTTTTCTTGTGCCGCTTTTTTTGCTATATATTTACAAACTTTTGGTGTTACTGATAGTTTGATTTTTTTATCTTGCAGTTTGTTTGATAGTTTATTTATTTCTAATTTAGCTATCTTTACCATATCTTTCTCTTCAAAGTCTTTGAACAATATGATTTCATTTAGCCTATTGAGAAATTCAGGCCTAAAGAAATTTTTAAGCTCTAGCTTGAGTTTGTCCATTGCCTCTGTTTCTCCAGAAGATCTTCCAAAGCCCATGGTTGGCTTGGCGACTTTTTCACTGCCTATATTGCCTGTTAGTATGATTGTGCAATTTGTAAAGTTTATTTTTCTTCCTGAATTGTCTGTAACAAAGCCTTCCTCTAGAATTTGAAGCAATATGTTGAGCACTTCAGGGTGAGCTTTCTCGACTTCATCAAAAAGAACAACGCTGTAAGGATTTCTGCGAACTTTCTCTGTGAGCTCTCCTCCTTCTTCGTAACCAACATAACCTGGAGAGGCACCAATCAGTCTACTCGACGAAATCTTCTCTGAGAATTCACTCATGTCTAATTGTATCAATTTATCTTTGCTACCATAGATGAATTCAGCGATACATTTTGCGGTATAAGTTTTACCTGTTCCGCTTGCACCCACCAACAAAAAGCTTCCCACAGGCTTGTTGTTGTCTTGCAGCCCAGACTTGGATCTCAAGATGCATTCTGAAATTTCCTTGATCGCCTCTTCTTGGGCAACAATTTTTTTGTTTAACTGTCTGAACAATCCAAGAAGCTTTTCGGAATCTTTTTTCGACAAATCTGACACAGGCACTCCTGTGCGCGAAGCAATCACTTCGTAAATATCTTTCTTTTTTACTGATATTTTAGATTTCATTGTCTTTTTTGCCCACTCAGAAATAACCTCATCATATTTTTCAAGCAATTCTAGCTGTTGATCTTCAATAAGAATCGAATCGAAACCCTTAGAAATCATTTTAGACTCCTTGAGCGCAAGCTCTTCAAGTTGAGATTCTATGTCTCTTGCTTCTTGCGGTCTTTCTATATTTTTTATTTTTACTTTTGAGCCAGCTTGATCAATGATATCAATTGCTTTGTCTGGAAATTGTTTGTCGAGAATATACCTTGATGTTAATTCTATCACCAAATCCAAAACCTCATCTGGATATCGTATGCCGTGAAAGTTTTCATATTTTGATTTTATTCCTTGCAGAATTTGTCGTGCCTGCTCTTTTGTTGGCTCGATAACCTTGACGGCCTGAAAGCGCCTATCAAGGGCTCCATCTTTTAGAATGGATTTTTTGTATTCGGTTTGAGTTGTTGCGCCAATGCACTTGAGCTCACCTCTTGCCAATAGTGGTTTCATGAGGTTTGCCGCATCCATGCTGCCTTCTGCGCTGCCTGCGCCTACTAGGGTATGTATTTCATCCACAAACAGTATTATATCCTTATTCTTCTTTGCTTCGTCGATAATACCCTTTAATCTTTCCTCAAATTGCCCTCTATACTTTGTTCCAGCGATTAAAGATCCAAGATCAAGAGAATATATAACTTTACTCAAAAGAAAATCAGAACAAGTTCCTGCAACAATTGTCTGAGCTAGACCCTCAACGATCGCAGTTTTTCCGACTCCTGGCTCACCAAGCAACACAGGATTATTTTTGGTTCTTCTGCACAAGATCTCACAAACATCATATATTTCACTTTCTTTTCCAATGATATTGTCAAACTTGCCTTGTTCTGCCAGAGCATTCAAATTGGTGGCAAATTTTTCTAGATTTTGAAGTTTTGGTTCTTTGATTGAATTTGGTTTTGGAAAGTATGGTTTCTTTTCTTTTTTTGGCATTGGTTTATGCTCTTTAGAAAGATGCAGATACTCTCTTACTTCTGCAATAATGTCATTCTCTGATGCATTGAATGTTTCAAAATATTTTGGTATATTTGATTCTTCGTATTTTAATAATGCCAAGAGCATGTGTTCGATGCCAACATATTCGTGTCCAAGTTTGTCTGCGATTGAAGCTGAGACTTTGAGCACCAAGTGAAAGTGGTCATCGTATGCCGGATCAAGATTTTCAGGAACGAATGTTTGCGTTTGGTTTTCGCCGAAATCAATAAAAGAATCTTCAATATTTAACTTTAGTTCTTCATGATCGATTTGTAATAAAAATAATATTTCACTGAGAATACCTGCGCTAAGATTCACCATTCCGTAGAACAGGTGATCTAGCGTAACATATTCATTCGCATATTCTAATGCAATCTTTTTGGCCTCATTTATTGCTTGTTGCGCTCGGGGCGTAAAATTAGGTTTAGGAGTCATCTTCATTGATTTACACTCTAAATTACTTAACGTCTGACATTTTCATATAGATCTTTTCATCCATGATGCTCAACGAATCAAGGAAAACAATATCTTCTCCTTTGCGCCCATAAGCAACAATGATACTTTTCTTGGATGGAGTTTTTTTCTTGGATTCAAAATATCTATCATAGAAATTGCCGCGACGAGAGTTTAACAACATGGCATCATATTTTCCGTGCTCATCTGTAATCGAAAGTTTCATGTATTTATTTCCGTTGCGAGAAGTTCTCTTGATGCAATCTTCTACGACCCCAATGAATCTACCTTTTTCATCTGAATCCATCAATCTAAGATCGCGAGAATCCTTGAGAGAGCTGTGAGAGTCAATAAAGCAACTTTTGAGATTTGAGCTGTGACTGTATCCAAGAAGCTCGGTTTCAAAATACCAATTTGCAAATGATTCATATTGTTTATTTTTATCATAAATTGATTTATATATATCATATTTCTTTTTGAATGTTTTGAATCTTGATTCTTTCATTAATGGTTTACCGTCGTCTCCAACTAAATCTCCTTTCTTTGCGTCTGCTATACAGTTTAATAGTTTATATTCGTATTTTTCGCCAAGAAGTATAAAATTTCTTTTTTCTCGCTCTGTCAAAAGATTGAATGCTTGAGCTTCAAGTACCATGAGCGATCGGTTTGAGCCTTTACTTTCTAGTGCGCCTGCTTGAATTAATGCACTTAAAATTCCAATATTCAATCCTGCTTGTTTTGCTGCAAGAAAGATGTCGTATTTGGTTGGTGTTTCGCTTGATCTAAAATCTCTCAAGGATTGCAAGGATTTTTCGCTAACTCCTTTGATACTGTTTAGTCCAAATCTAATATTTTTGCCTTCGATTGTGAAGTCCATACTTGATTTAGCAAGATCAGGAGAAAGAAGTTTTATTCCAAAACTAGAAAGCTCTTTTGAGACTTTCGCTATTTCCTCTTGAGGGGCAGGCTCATATTTTGTCATCTTCAATAGTGACAGAAAGAATTGCTGTGGATGATTGAATTTAAGATAAGTTGTCCAGGCTGCCAGAACAGAATAACTAATCGAGTGAGATTTATTGAAAGAATAGTTTGCACTATCTTCTGCAACTCCCCAGAGTATATCTCCAATTTCTCGCGGCAGATTTCTTTCTTGAACCTTTTCTTCGATTTTGGCTTTCCATGCGGGCATTTGGTCAACCTTTTTCTTGCCCACGATTCTTCTAAGCTGTTCCGCTTCATCAAGCGTGAATCCAACCTTAACGGCCATTTGCATCAACTGTTCTTGGTACAAAGGAATTCCTCCTGTGTAGTCCAATACATCTGTAAAAAACTCGTGAATAACTTGAGCTTCTTCTGTGGAAACATAGGTTGCGTAGTCATCAAGAAATTCTAATGCTCCTGGTCTTCCGATAGCAACAACAGCGCTCAACTGTTCAAGATTGTTTGGCTTGATTTTTTTGCAGACCCTATAGTTTGTGTCGGACTCTAATTGAAACAATCCATGAGGAGTATTCAGAGACTGCAGGGGTTTAAAAAGATTTTCGTCATTCAAATCAATTTTTGATGAATCCATGCCCAAGCTCTTGCAGACATCGTAAATTACGCTCAAAGTTCTCAGCCCCAAGATATCGAACTTTACCATCAGCTCAGAAACCCAATTCATGTCGTAGCCTGTGACAAGTGCTCCATCGTTGGATTTTTGCAGAGGACATATGTCCGTAATGGTGTCAAATGAAATTGCAATTCCACTTGGATGAACTCCTGTGTTCTTGTTTAAACCTTCCAATTTCAAGGCTATATTAAAAACTTCGCCATTATTTGAAGCCCAATCTGTAAATTTTTCACTTTCTTCGATCGCAGTCTTTAGTGGAACAACAACTCCGAATCTTTTAGGAATAGTGTCACTAATTTCGTTGACTTCCTGCTCAGAAAACTCGCCCACAATCTTGCCGCATTCTTTTACGCAGAGTTTACCACTTAAAGTGTTTAGCGTTAAAATTTTAGCGGTTCTTCCGGGATGCTTTTTATCAATGTAATCGATCACTTCTGCTCGACGCTCATATGCAATATCGTTGTCAACATCAGCCAAAAGACTTCCGTCTAAGTATGTTACCCCTTCTTTTTCAATCTTTCTTGCACGACTTTTAGAAACAAATCTTTCAAAAAACAAATTGTATTTAACAGGATCTACATTTGTTACCCCAATAAGATAAAGAACCAAAGATCCAGCTGCAGATCCTCTGCCTGGCCCTGTTGGAATATCATTCTCATGACAAAAATTCAAGATATCCCAATTCAAAAGAATATAATCTATGAATCCAAGTTCTTGCAGGATATCAAGCTCTGATTTTGCGCGATCAAAATATTCTTTTTTGTTTTCAAATGTATCAATTCCGCGATCATATACTCCTTTGTGACAAAGTTTGCGAAGAAAATCGAAGTTTGATATATCAGGAGATGCATCAAGCATCTTGTAATACTTTTCTTGAATTTTAATATTTGGTAGACGAACGCCTGGAGGAGCGCAGTCTTCGTACGATGTAAAGTTTTCTGTAAAATTGCTCATATTTCTATTTCCCATATCATTTTTTTAAACACTTCAAAATTAACGTTAATGTCGTACAATGCATCATGCAACTTTTTCTCATCAAAATCAACATCAAAATCTTTACAACATTGTTTTAAATTGCAACTTAAACCTCTTTCCACAAGATGATTCAAGCGATACTGCCACGCCAGAAAGTCGTCATCTTTATCTAATTTGATTCTTTTCTTTAAAGCTTTGGCAAGGCACAAAGTATCAACAAGGTGCTCTGTGTAACTGAAATCAGGTTCGGATTTTGGATTCACAAGTTTGCGATGAAGGTTGTGCATGTAAACATCAAAGCCAAGCAAGTTGTGACCAACCTTGATATACGAGTCGTCATAAAGATACTTCTCAAAATGATCCAATGCGGCTTTTGCGCATGTAGCTTTTTTCTTGTATTTCGCTTCTGTAAAACCTGTGATCTTTGCGGCATCAGGAGAAACATTGAGTGTTTCCCATTTAAGCCAATAATCTTTTTTCTCGACCACCTTGTTGTTTTCTATCACAAGAAATGCAAGTTGCCATGGCTTGTTTTTGGCCACAAGATTCAAATTGCATGTCTCGTAATCGAACAATAAATATTTTTGATTTTTTCTAAATCTAAGCAGTGATTCTTTCATTTTTCTCCTTCCAGCTTTCGAAGCAAAATTCATTGCTGCCGAAGTGATCTAAGTTTGGTTTACTTAATGTTTTGTTTCCGAATGTTCTTCCTGTTATGCATTTGTATGTTTGCAGCGCAGTTACATCTTGTTTATTTTTGTAGTATATACTTTTTGTATATTCTATTTTGTTTGATTTTTTTGAGGCATAATTTTTTACTTTTTGTTGTAGAAAATGGTCGAATGGTAGTCCATTGTCTTCAATAAAGAAAGTTGGTTTTGTAAAGCTAAAGCTTGGCGTGCAGTTTGCGAACTTCATCAAGTTATTATATATAAAGCTATCATAAAAAGGAATTGCCAGCACAAGGTGTTTATCGTTCCAGTGTTTTTTGAGCATTTTTTCGTCAACGCAATTATGGTTTTCTGTGAAAGCTTCGCTGTATATTGTGTTGAGCAACCTGCATCCATCAGAATTCTTCGCGAAAATGATTATTTTGTGCGAACTATTGACTGGTTCTTCTTTTGGATCGATTTTTGCATTCTCTCTCATGTTTATGCGCAATCCAAAGATAAGTTTTAACTTTAGATTATCTGCGTTCTTTTTGGCTTGCAGAAAACCTGTCAAGGAATCCTCCACAAGAATCACTTCTTTTAGATTATTTTCTACAGCAATGTCAAAAACACTATCTGATCCACCTTCTTTATGTGTAATTGGATCATTCAGCGTCAATATACTTTTGCCGATAGAATAATGGCTTTTAAATAATGGTAACATGCCAAACATTTTATCAAAAAAAATTCTCAATGTCAAGACTTAAAAAGTTATCAACATAACTCATTTTCAATTGACAACAACCCCCCGAAATGTTAATATTTATTACATCATATGGAAATTAAAGTAAAAAAAAGAAACGGTCGTCTTCAAGATTTTAGAGTCGAAAAAATTAATGCAAATGTCGAAAGAGCCTGCGATGGAATTTCGGATGTGTCTGTTAGTGAAATAGTGCTTGATGCTCAGCTTCAATTGTTTGATAAAATAAAAACAAGTGAAATTGATACAGCTCTTATACTGAGTGCCCGAGAGAAAATCGAGAAAGAACCTAATTATAGTTTCGCCGCTGCAAGACTTTTATTGAATACCGTATACAAGGAAGTATTCAAAGAGGGTGTTGATAGTGACGCATTTAAACTTCAGTACCGCAAGAGCTTTATTCAGGGAATCAAGAAGCTTGTTAAAAGCGGCAAATTAAATGAACGCATGCTTGAGTATGATTTGAGCAAATTATCCGAAGCGCTTCGCATTCGTCGAGACAACTCTTTTAAATATCTTGGTATTCAAATTCTCACTGATAGATATTTTATTCGAGAAGATGGTAAGATCATGGAAGCTCCTCAAAGTTTTTGGATGAGAGTTGCCATGGGGCTGGCACTCAATGAAGAAAATAAAGAAGAATGGGCAATTAAGTATTATGATCTTTTTAGTCAATTTTTGTATACTTCTTCCACTCCAACTCTTTTCAATAGCGGTACAGCTAGATCTCAGCTTAGTAGTTGTTATTTAAATACATTTGATGACAGTATCGATGGTATTTTTGATGGTGCTTGGCAAGAGGCGCGAAAAAGTAAGTATGCTGGCGGTCTTGGGTTGGATGTTACTCCATTTCGCTCAACAGGTTCTCACATAAAAGGAACAAATGGTATATCCAGTGGACTGGTTCCATGGTTAAAGATTTACAATGACCTTTTGGTTGCGGTAAATCAAGGCGGCAAGCGTCCAGGTGCTGGATGCGCATATCTTGAGCCTTGGCATTTAGATTTCGAAGACTTTTTGAATCTTCGAAGAAACACAGGAGATGATCGATTGCGTTGTCATGATATGAACACAGCATCTTGGATTCCTGATGAATTTATGCGTCGAGTTCAGAATGAAGATGCTTGGTATTACTTTGATCCTCGCGATACAGTTGGAGAAGATGGTAAAACCTTGCACGATTGCTTTGGCAAAGATTTTGACGATCGATACAATCAGCTATGCAATAAAGCAGAAGAAGGCTTGATCAAAAATTATCGCGTTGTACCAGCCAAAGAACTTTGGAAGAAAATGCTCAAGGTTTTGTTTGAAACATCTCATCCATGGTGCACATTCAAAGATCCATGTAATATTCGTTATACCAATCAGCAAGAGGGTGTTGTTCACAGCAGTAATCTTTGCACCGAAATTACGCTTCACACCAAAGCATCTGAATACGACAAAGGCGAGAAAACAAAGATAGGTGAAACTGCAGTGTGCAATCTTGGGTCGGTTAATTTATTGAATCATTTAAAAGAAGATAATACTTTTGATTACGATAAGCTGCAAAACACCATACATACTGCTATACGAGCATTAGATAGTGTTGTGGATCTTAATTTTTATCCCACAAAAGAAGCAAGCAATAGTAATTTAAGAAATCGTCCTATTGGATTGGGAATGATGGCCTTGCACGATGTTTGTCATCGCATGAATATTAATATAGATAGCGATGAGGCAGTGAAATTTAATGATGAATTGTTTGAGTTTTATTCTTATCATGCGATTCATGCAAGTTCCAAGTTAGCGCAAGAGAAGGGTAGATATGAAACCTACGAAGGTTCATTGTGGAGCCAAAACAAATTGCCAATTGATTCATATGCAGATTTAATGAAATACAAGGGCAAAAAGGCTAGCCTTGGTTCGGTTCTTGATTGGAGCGAAGTTAGGGAGAGCATCAAACAGCATGGCATGCGCAATAGTAATGTTATGGCGATTGCTCCGACTGCTACAATTGGATATATTAACGGAGTCGAGCAGAGTATCGAGCCAAACTTTTCAGTGTTGTTTGTATACGAAAATAAAAGCGGAAACTTTTTTATTACAAATCAACACTTTATTGATGACATGAAAGCCGCAGGTCTTTGGAATAGTGAGGTTGCAAAGCTAGTAAAAAGCGTTGATGGAGATTTATCTTTACTCAATGGCGACATTCCAGCGGAATTAAAAGAAAAATATAAAACGGCATTTGATAGAGATATGTTCAAGTTGATTGAATGCAATGCAATTCGACAAAAATGGATTGATCAAGCGGTGAGTTTTAATCTTTACAATAAATCCACTTCATTAAGGTATTTGAATGATGTTTATATGAATTGCTGGGAGTCAGGATTAAAAACAACTTATTATCTGCGCAATAGAGCAGCTTCCAAGGTAGAGAAATCTCACTCTGATGAGACTAAATCTAGCGAAGCTACAGCATGCAGTATCGAGGCAATGAAAAATGGCGGGACTTGCGAAAGTTGTCAATAATATTGATCTCATTTAATGTTGACTTCGTTACTATAATTTGATATTATATAAATATGAATGATAAAACAGGAGAATTATTAACAGAAAATATAGCTGGAGTAAACCGAATTTTACCTCACAAACATAAATACGCTTGGGATTTATTTTTAAAAAGTTGTGCCAATAATTGGATGCCTACTGAAATAAGTATGCAAAATGATATTAAACAATGGAAGAATAATGAAATTACAGAAGATGAGAAATTACTTGTTAAGCGCTGCCTTGGGTTTTTTGCTGGATCTGAGTCTCTGGTTGGTAATAATCTTTTGCTTAGTGCCTTTAGATATATTACGGATGCTGAGTGCCGGCAATACATCCTTCGTCAAGCGTTTGAAGAAAGTCTTCACAACCTTACGGTAGTTTATGTGTGCGATAGCCTTGATTTGGATATCGAGGAAGTATTCGCTGCATACGAGACTATTCCAAGTATTAAAGCTAAAGATGATTTCTTGATGGAAATAACTAACGATATTAGTCGTCAAGATTTTTCTACCGAAACTATAGAAGGCAAGCAAGAATTGTTAAGAAACTTTCTTACTTATTGGATAGTTTGCGAGGGAACCTTCTTCTTTAGTGGGTTTGCTATGCTACTTGCATTGGGTCGTCAAAACAAGCTTCAAGGTATCTCTGATCAAATTAAATACACGCTTAGAGATGAAAGCTCGCACATTGCATTTGGTACATATCTTATTAATACTTTAATCGAGCAAAATCCAGAGATCTGGACTAAAGAAATTCAAGAAGAATTTGTTGAGCATATGAAAAAAGCGGTTGAGCTAGAAATTGCTTACGCTCATGATGTTCTTCCTACGGGTATACTCGGATTAAATGCAGACATGTTTGTTGAATATATGCATTATATCGGAAATCGCAGATTAGAAGGAATAGGTTTAGATTATCGTTTTCCAAGCGACAAGAATCCATTCCCTTGGCTGAGTGAGGTGGTTGATGTTCAGGCTATGGGCAATTTCTTTGAAAGAAGGGTTCGAGAATATCAACAAAGCGGTTCGCTCGAAGATGATTTTTAAATTATTATTAGATATCTAAAAAGGCCTCCTTCGGGAGGCTTTTTTATGCAATGACATCAAAAACAGGTTCGCCTTTATGCGCAACTGTAAAAGGTCTTCCAGAAGGAGAATATTGTATATCATTGATAGCAAGACCAAGAACATATGCTATAGTTGCATTTAAGTCTTCAGGCTTAACCGCTTTGCCTTCCACAGGATTTCTGCCTTGATCATCCACTTCTCCAAATGAGAATCCTCCTTTAATTCCTCCTCCTGCGAGAAAAGCGCTAAAGCAATAAGGCCAGTGATCTCTTCCGTTTCTGCCGTTGATGTTTGGAGTTCTTCCAAATTCAGAAGTTAATACAACCAATGTTTCACCAAGCAAACCTCTCTGCTCAAGATCTATCAACAGGCCGCTTAACGCATGATCTATGTCCGCACAATTGTCTGCAACTCTTTCAAAATTGTTATCATGAGTGTCCCACCCTCCTCTCGAGACTTCGACATATCTGACTTTATTTTCAATCAGTCTTCTTGCTAGCAGACAGCCTTGTCCAAAATTTGTAGATCCATATAATTCATTCATTGATTCTGGCTCTTGGCTGATATCAAATGCATTTAAATCTTGACTGTTCATTAATTTAATTGCATCTTTATACAAGTCGCTATATGCTCTTACTTTTTTATGAGGATATGATTTTGAAAAGCTTGAATTTAGTTTATTTACTAATGACATTCTTCCGCCGAAGTGTTCTTGATCAACATAGGAAGCAAGCTTGCTGTTTGCCAGTCCATTTTTTGGATTGCTTATTGGAAGCGCACCATATTTTGCTTCAAGAAATCCAGATCCTCCTCCACCTCCTCCAATTTTTACATTCATTGGAATTGTGTTGTTTATTGAGCCCGAAAGTTTTGAAACCCAGCTTCCGAAAGTTGGATGCACTATAGTACCTCTTTTGAGATAGCTTGTTTGCATCAGGTAGCTTGCTTGCATGTGCGCGCCTTGACTAGTGTTCATTGTTTTAATTATCGAGGCGTTATGCATTACTTGTGCTGTCTTGGGAAGGTTTTCTGAAAGAATGATTCCATCTGCGCTTGTAGAAATTGATTTTAAGTTGCCTTGAATTTTTGGCACATCTGGTCTTGGAGCGAAGGTATCTATGTGCGACATTGCTCCTGACATGTTTAGATATATTACATGTCTTGCAGATGCTATTCTTGAGCCTGGATTCAAAGCCTCAACAGTGTTGTGAATGTACGACCCAACCATAGGCATCAATCCAACCCCAAAACATGTTTTAGCGGCATTTGCGATAAATTCTCTTCTGCCTAATTCGTTTAATTTTTTTAAATTGCTTTTCATGCTTTATATACCAATAGAATAAGAAATATTACCCTCAAGAAAGATATTTTCAATTAAATATATACACAAAAAAGCCGCCCCATTTCTGAGGCGGCAAGTGTGATCGATTATACTTACTATATTAAAACGAAGCAGTAAGTGCTGCCCCAATTAAAAAATCGTCTTTGATCAAAGAGGAGTCAACGAAGTCTCCATTAACAGAAAGAGTTAACCCCTTCTGAAGCTCTTTTGATAATCCTAATCCAACAGAATAGTAGTCTACATTGTCTACAGATCGCGTGTCCGTGTTTCCCACTGAACCATTGATTGATAAGGTTGCAAACTTTAAGTCTAGATCGTGAGAAACGCTCAACTCAAAGGTATACAAGTCTTCATCTACATTTCTTGCTGCGGAAATCGAGGGAGACAATAATGTATCAATTGATACAGCTACCACCGCATCAAGTTCACTTGCGCCACCCAGGGATTCTGCATGTTCGAGTCCGCCATAGACAGTCAACAAAGATCCAATCTTTTGAGATAAACCTCCAGAGATGATGTATGCATCTTCAAGGTTTTCATTGCCATGCGCAGTTTGAACATTTGCGCTTGCAGTGACCCCTTGAACCTGTGTCGAGTAAGAAGCTGCTGCTTGAAGCGAATCTTTAGAGAGAAGCGAGCCCCTTCGAAAAAAGTCAGAGCCGTAACCCAAGGATAAAGATCCTGTTGCTGCGAAAGCTGCGTTGATAAGAAATACCGCTGAAAGCGCGGCTACTGTTAGTATTTTTGTTTTCATAATTTTTAAACTGTAGATGATAACTTATTTTTGCATAAATGTCAAGTTATTTTTATTCTGTTCTTTGTTTTTTGTTTTTTGCGAGGAACTGATACATTGAGTATGCCATTGTTCATTGTTGCAGATATATTACTTTGATCCAATTCCCCTGTTAATTTGAATGTGTTTTTGAATCCATCATGAAAGATTTGTTGTTGAATATATTTTGTATCTTTTTGGTCTTGCTTGCCGTCACACGAGACGCTCAAGATGTTATTCTCGCAGTCAATCTTTATATCTTTTTTGTCGATTCCTGGAGCTTGTAGCTCAATCAAAATTTCTTTATCATTGGATACAATGTTCGCTGGAGCTGGAAAATCATCATAATCAAAAGAAACTAGATTATCGAATAATTTATTGAATGAATTTGTTGTGTTATTATTGTTGAAGTAATATGACATGTTTTATCCTTTTGTTAGAGTTATAATTTGTGCAACTCTATTTTGCAAGCATTGTGCCAATTATTTTTTAAACAAGAAAGGCTTCCATTCAGGACGGCAATTTTGAAAGGCATGAAAGAAAGGATACGGATTTGAAGGGCCTAGCTCTTCACCTTTATAGTTTTTGTATGGATAAATCGCGGCCTTTTTACAGTTACATGTTTGACATGTCAGTGTGACATTGTGACTCTCTTTTGTGCCACCTTTACTTTTTGGATATATGTGTTCAATCGTCATGTCTTTCATGTCAAACTTATCTCCACATATTTGACATCTTCCTTTGTATCTTTTATATAAATATCTTAAGTTTGGTTTGTTTTTTGATTGATATGCCCATCTTGCGGTAGTCAATAATATTGTTGGAACAGGATATAACTTATTGCAAGAACCTAAAAAAGGTTGGTTTTTATAATAACTTGATCTTTCTGAATCAATCCACTCTTCCCATAGCAACGGTTCTCCCGAATAACATAAAGCTCTTACGGTTGCATCTTTATCATTCGCAGAGCCGCAGGACATTAATTTTCGGACGCCTTCTCTCGCAGTGGTTATGTTTATTGGTGTCCAATAATGAGATAGTATCAAAACCGTGCGATCTTTACTATCTATTAAGTCCAACTTTATTTTTTTTCTTTATCGCCACTTTTAGCTTAATTAGGTTTTTCGTGAGTATAACCTTTTTCTTTTAATGCTAGATGATCTTTGTATGTTTTGGCTTCTACAGCTTTTCCCGTTTTTGGATCATACATCATGTGAGGCTTAAAATCTTTTTCTTCGTCTGCGGATTGAGCTTTTTCCCAAGCTTTCTTGCTGGGGCGGTCCTTGCTTCCTGGCTTTGCAGGTTTGTAATTTTTGCCCATGCGCTTTTTCTTTTTGCGAATGTTTTCCCAGAGTCCTGTTTTTGCTTCTGCAGTTTCTTCTTTTTCTTCAATTTCTTCCTGAGAGTCTTCTTCGCCCTTGGTCACATTTGTGACGCTTTTTTTACTCCACATTTTACAACTCCAATAACGAGCTTTTGTTTTTGGCCCAGGATTTGCGCAGTTGTGACGCGCTCTAAAGTTTTTACGGCGACCGGGGTCATCACGTTTGATCTCCATATTTGGATCACCAAAGTTCACCTTGACAACATTACCTTTTTCGTTTTTAACGTAAACAGAAAACTTTTTTGGTCCGCCTGGTGTGCGAAATGGTTTGTTTAATTTTTTGCCTTTATTTTTTTCTGCAGCCCAGCTTTGTTCGTCGATATATTCTTCGAATCCAAGTTCGTCGGTTTCAATAAAAATTGTGCTCCACATTTCGTTTGTGAAATTTGGATCTTCTTGTAGTTGATTATTGTGAATATCAAGTTTTGCTGCAATAAGATCTTCTTCTGTAAACAACTTCGCTTCTTCGCGCACTCCGTCATCAAAAATGATTGCTGCACAAGCAATGTCTTGATCTGCTTTGCGATAAGCATCTTTTACATTGGATCCGCCAGCCATTTTTAAAAACATATTTACCCGTGCAATTGCCCATTGTCCGCGAGTTTTTCCTGGTCGCCCAAATTCGCTAAACATTTCTGATCCGCGACGATATACTTTTTGTAATTGAGATAGTGTTACTTTTTGGGCATATTTTGCGTTATGATCAACGACTTTTTGTTTCAAAGCATTTAACACTCTGTCCGAGAAGTGGTTGTTTTTATTTTCCATAGCTATTTATTACACAAATTTTTGTTTATTTTCTAGATACCATTTGTATGTTTTTTCTAATCCTTGTTTTAATGTATGTTTTGGCGTGCATCCCATGTTGATCATTCGACTGTTGTTCATTTTTTTTCGGTAAGTACCATCAGGCTTCGAACTGTCGAAAGTGATCTCGCCAGTATAACCAATAACATCTTGTATTATGCTTGTTAATTCAAGAATAGAAACTTCATCTTCAGATCCACAATTTACATGGGAAATTCCTTTACTGTATATATCCTTAGCATCAACATTTTCAAGGCAATATATTATTGCTTGAGCTAAATCATCGACATATAGAAATTCTCGCAATGGCTTTCCGCTACCCCAAACTTCTACGTTTTTAGAGCCACTTTCTTTTGCTTCGTGAACTTTTCTTATAAGGGCCGGTAAAACATGCGAGCTTTTTAGGTCAAAATTATCTCGGGGCCCATACATGTTGCAAGGCATAATTGAATAAAAATTATGATTATATTGTTCGTGATAGCTTTCGCACAATTTGATGGCTGCTATTTTTGCAATTGCATATGGTTCGTTTGTTTTCTCTAGTACATCAGTCAGAAGACTCTCTTCTACAATGGGTATTTTTGCATCTCTAGGATATATACAAGAGCTGCCAAGATTTATAAGCTTGCGAACATTGTACACATGGGACGCATGAATTAAATTGCTTGCTATCTGTAGGTTTTCATATATGAAATCTGCACGATATGTATTGTTTGCAAGAATACCGCCAACTTTTGCTGCACAAATTATGACCATCTCAGGCCTTTCTCTCCCAAAGAATTTATTTACTTCTGCTTGATTGGTTAAATCTAATTCTCTTCGTGTTCTTGTTAGTATTTTTTCGCAACCCAGAGATTTTAAATTATCTAGAACCGCAGAACCCACCATTCCTGCATGTCCTGCTACAAAGATTTTTTTTTGTTTCATCTGCTCAGCAGCATGTAATCACTTTGGTACATTTTTTTAACTAATCCATGAAAGTCTGTTCGCCTGACCCATCCCATTTCATTTTCAGCTAAAGATGGATCGCCGCATAATTCATGAACCTCTGCAGGTCGGTAAAACTTTGGATCCACTTCGAAGATTAGTTTTCCATCTAGCGTGTAATACTTTTCGGAATCTTCGGATCCTTCTGACTTAAATTCGATATTTGCATTCTTCAGGGTTTCATTTAAGAATTCCCTAACAGTATGCATTTCTCCACTGCCTAGAACATAATTTTTGGGATTTTCTTGATTCAACATTAACCATACGCCCTCCATGAAATCTTCAGCGTCACTCCAATCTCGTTGAGCCTCTAGGTTTCCGAGTTTTAAAACTGGAATTGTTTTGTTTGATTCTAGGGCTATTTTTATTCTAGCTATTGTGTGTGTTATTTTTCTGGTAACAAAATCAAGTCCGCGACGACTTCCTTCGTGATTAAAAAGCCAACCTTGTACGGCATAAAGATTATAAGATTCTCTATAAACCCTAACAAGGTGTCGTGCGGCGCATTTGGCTGCTCCATATGGACTTTGGGGTCTCAAGGGATGACTTTCATCCTGAGGGCTTGTGATAACGTCTCCAAATTCTTCAGAAGATCCTGCATTGTAAAATCTGCAGTGTGGCGCGAATCGGCGAATTGATTCTAGGATATGAAGTACTGCATCTGCATCTGTGTCCCATGTTTGAATTGGATAATTCCAGCTGCCTGCGACAAATGATTGTGCCGCGAAATTGATAAAGTAGTCGGGTTGAATGTCAAGTATTACATCACGCATACTGTGAGCGTCATTTAAATCCATGTCAATCAAATGAAATCGCGGTTCATTTTCTAGGTGCAAAATATTCTCGTGATTTTTCACGCTCAATCTTCTCACCGAACCATAAATTTCATGATGCGTATGCTTTAATAGATAATCGACCATGTGACTTCCGTCTTGGCCAGTTACGCCTGTTACTATTATTTTTTTCATTATTAGATAATAGAATTATGAGTATATAATTAAAGTGATTTTTACTTACTATCGAAAGGTGTTGAAAATTTTTCTAAACCTGGAGGCCCTCCCCATTTGTTTATATATAGATGAGCTAGTTCTTCAAAGTTTTTATTAATATTGGGGTCGCCACCGTTTTCAGAAATTGTAGCGCTGTTTATGAATATTTCTGGGTTCAAGAAACAGCTTTCCATAACCTGCCTGTCTGACAAAGCAAGTCTGCGCATAAAATCTCTATCTTCAAAATATGCAGGATAAAAGTTTTCATCAAATTTAAATTCTTGAAAGCATGTTTTTGATAATATAAACGAACATAAATGAAAATCATTTTGACATTTGACCAAATCAATACATTGACCTTTTGCAAAATCATTTACTAAATTTTGATCCGCCCCAAGATATATATCATCATTTAAAATCAAAGCGTAATCGTGATTCTTGAATATTTCAAAACAAAGATAATTCCAAGATTTAGCTACTCCATAATTTTCTTTTGAGACATGCAGGTAAAAATTGTTTTTTCTGGAAAATATATTTTGATTTCCATTGTCAACTATAAATATATCAACATCTGGAAAATCTTCGAAGTATTTTAAAAGGGTAGGATTTAATAGATCTGCTCTGTTAAGAGTAGGAATACCTATCGCAAAAGAATATTTCATTTCAACTTCAATATTGCATTTCTTGTTTCTTTTGTCATGGGCAAAGGAAGTGAATTTTTTTCTATTTTAAAGAAGCCCCACTCATCATGTTCGATTGCATCAATTGCGTCATTGCTTGGAAAGATTAATTTATCTATTTCCATGTAAAACAATGCAAAAAAATCATCGTTTTGCATTTTAAAATCATCAAGAAAATATATTTCTTCACTAGCTTTTACGTTTGTCTCTTCAAAGAATTCTCTTCTAGCAGCATCCTTTGGAAGCTCATTCGTTTCTATAATGCCACAGGGCATTGACCAGTTGCCAGCAAGATTGTGGCACTTTGCACTTCTTCTTCCGAGAAGAACCAAGTCATTAAACTTGGCAAGTAAACCTGCTGCTTTGTAGTTTTTAGTCAAGGAAGTCATCTAATTTTTGTTTGTTTTCCCAATGAGGGCAGCCATCATATCTCATTTTAACAATTTCATCTCCATCTTCAACTTCTAGTTCGTGTTTATTTTCAGGAAAAGCTGTTTTCTTGATGTTGCCTTCTGAATCCTTAAGGGCCCAATAATCTCTGGGCTTTCTGAATGGACAAATGAATGCTTTGATTGGTTCTCCATTGTCATCCAATATAGGCTGACCTCGTGACACTTTGTATCCATCTTTACCGCAGGCTAATGGACCTCCAAATGTTCCATCTTTTGGATAATCTTGTGTTGCCGCAAGATTGCTTTTTGCAGAATCTTCATCAAAATTGTCAAGATAGTTTTGGAACTGTGTTAATTGATGTTCAAAACCTTTAAGCTCTTCTGGTGATATCTTGTCCATTTTCATTCTACCCTTGCCTGCGTTTCCAAGTAAATCAGTATCAAGGTCAAATCTCAAAAACAAAAATTCACTTTGAGGTTCTGTTTCTGGCATGAGATGTTTTACTGCAAGGCAATATATAAGGTTCTGCAGATTGTCTGTTATTTCTTTACCCTTGAATACGGACTTGCTGCTTTTAAAGTCTCGAATAATTACGGAATTATCTTTGTATACAAAAAGTTTATCAATATAACCTCTGACTGCGTACCTTATTCCTTCTTCAGGGCGATCAATTTCAAGATCAAAAAATCGCTCTGATTCTGCTAATACAGGCTTTTCATTTTCGTCGCCAAAAAAGTCGCACCTTAGTCCATTCACAATCATTTCATCAATGAGCTCAAGATTTTCGGGATCATCAACTCCAAGTTCTTCTGCTTCTTTTTTGACTTGCGAGGCAACAACCTCGGTATTCCAGATGCTTCCATCTTTTATAATTTTATTGTATTCACGCTTATGCTTGTCTCCAAGCAATTCAAATATATTATGGCAAATTGTTCCTCGACTTGATCCATCATTTCCTGCGTCGGGAAGTTTAAGTTTGTAATTGCACCAATAAGTCCAACTACATGTTTGCGCGGTTTTTATTCTACTCGCGGATAATTTTGTTAATTCACTCATTGATTATTATTTTTTTATTTTTTAATAGTGTTTTGGGCAATGATTTGTATATTTCATTTATTTTTTTAATGATAAATTGTTGTTGTGTTTCGCAATCTATACTTTCAAGCTTTTGTTTCCATGTGTCAAAGTCTGAATTGCTCATGTCTCCAAAATCTTTTTGGGTTGGAAGGCATATGCAGACTTTTTCTGGATTATAATAATTCAATAGTTTTAGGTAATTTTTTATGCTAGCTTCTAGGCCTCGATTTCTAGAGGATGTTTTGTCGTTGTTTAATGCTATAATTATTTTATCAACATTCAATGAAAGAGTTGAACATATTAGTTTCGTGGAGATGTCGAGGCCAAATGTAACAAGAACGTTATTGAAGCCTTGTTCATTCAAGTTCAATAAGTCCCCTATACTTTCAACAAATATAATTGAACCTTTTTCGTTTATATCTTGCGCTGTTTTTGGGTTTGCATACAAAGGATAAATCCAACCTTTCTTTTTGCCAATGTGTTTCCATTTTGGGCGATTATCTAGACCGCTCATGTCTCGACCAGAAAAGCCATGAATTTGACTATGCTCATTGTATATCGGGAACACAAATCTTTTGTTGAGTTTTCCGCTTGTCGCGAAACCTCCTTTGAGGGATTTTAGAGTTTCAGTTGAAATGCCGCGATCGTTATAAAATTTATAATGAGGCAACAATCTATCAAGACAATTTTCTGGGTATATTTCTTCCATTTCTAGTTTTTCTGAGAATGTTAATTTATTGTAATTTGCGCCAAGATCATCTTCTTCAAGGAATTGTTTTAATGTGTTTTGATCGTTCGTCCCAAGCGTTATTTCCACCAATCTTTTGAACGGAGAAAAAGTGCTGTTCTGCACGTGATCCTTCCAAACTCCTGTGTTTTTATATATTTGTATTGCGGTCTTATTATCACCATTTCTGAACAAAGCGTTTGTTTGCCAATATGACCCCCTGTCTGCCAGCTTGTACCCTAATTGAATCAGGGATTCTTTTATTTTTTCGGGACTCATCAGAGGTTAGGAACTTCTTGACCGTTTGCCATTAACACACCAACTCCTTCTGAATCCATGTGGTCAACCATGTCTTGAAGATCTCCTTTTTCATTGATGCTGAAATTTTCCATGTGAAGATTGATGTAATTTTTTCTTTTGCTTCCATCAGGCATTTCTACGGGTTGAAGGGCTCGATGAACATCTTTGCCAAGCCATCTGTACTTGAGGCATATGAGTTTGTGAGTTCCAAAGTCATCAGGCTCGGATTGAATTTCATCCATAGTTTTTTGTCTTAATAAAAATAGGTGTGAGCAAAATTGCGTGATCTGGTCAGAGAGAGAAACGATACTTTCATCGTCAACTACATTTTCAGAATTTCTGTTGTTGGTGATACCAAGTCTATTACTTTGAACACTTGTAAGCATTGCCACAGCAGGTTTGCCGTTGAAACATAATTCTTTCTGAATCAACTGTTTGAATTTATCTACCATTCTACCAACCGTTTCCCAACTACTTGCTCCATTCTGTCTTTCGTATGTCGTTTTAATATAATCAAAACTAAAAATCATTGGATTCCCTCTTCCGACTTCAGAATAATAAAAACGCCTGATGATATTTAGCATGCTATCAATACTATGGCCAGCCACATTGTAGTAATAAAATTTAAAATCTTTCACCTTTTCCCATGTTGATCTCACTTTTTCTATAACCTCTTCTCCTGCCTGTCTCCATCGACCAGTCTCAAGAAGGTGCATTGGTACTCCAGATAAAGCTGAGCATTGGCGAATAATCAACTCTTCTTTGCTCATTTCTCCATTGTCAAAATGAAGAATTGGAACGTGATTATTTATCGCGGAAACTTTTGTACAAAAGTCCATGCAGAATTGTGTCTTACCAACTCCAGCACGAGCAACAACCACAGCGATATTTCCTGGCCTGAATAACGAGCCATATAGGTCATTTATTCTTTCATGAGGCCCCATCAATCCAAACTCATCAATTGGGTTGTTGCCCCGTTCTTCAATAAAGTCTTCCATTTCATCGAATAAATTTTCAGGCTTGTTTGATCCTATTTCATAGAGATTGATTTTATCATTGTATATTTTATCTGCCTCGCCAACTATCTCATCAAATGACGCGCTTGAACTTAAAGATTTCATATTCTTTGCGACATCAATTGATGCATCGTGTATTTCGCGCCGAACTGTAATTTTTTTAAGTTCTTTTGCGGCTTTCACGACTCCCTCCTTTGATATTTGTCGCATTGATAATGCTTTAATATAATCTGAAATGTTGATATTATCTTCGAATGATATATTTAAAGACTGAACTCTTTGAGCTAATAAGACCTCGTCAAGCGCATCACTTGCTTCAAGCGATTGCCTTAATACGCAAAAAATAGTTCTATTGACTATTGTGTTTTTATCGAAGAAATCATTCTCATTGATAAATGCCGCTACAAGAGGATAGCTTTCTGGATGCTTTATTAGTCCAGCAATAAGGTGTTGTTCTAGTTCGTAAGAATATATCATTCCTACATCTTACCAGAATTAGTTTAAAAAGTCAAGGGCTTTCTTCGTCTCCCATGTCGGGAGGAAAGTTTAATCCAATTTCTTGTGCGGCTACCTGTTCGAGATACTGCTCTAAAGCTTTTCTTAAACCCATTTCAATTATCGGGGAATTAGCTTTTGTTATAACAGAAGGCAAGCCATCTTGATTTACAAATGATAAAATAAATCCGCTATCTCCTCCTGTTGAGCCTGTGAATTCAAACAATTGAGTTAAAATACTTTCTGGCAAATTAAATTTATTCAAATTTTCTGGGTCAATATAGTCGTCGCTCATACTATATATTACACAAACTAAAGAATAACACCAAAACTTTCGAAAAGTTTCTCACTCAATTCGTCTCCATCATATATTTCAACCAATTGTATATCATTCAATTCACAAAAATTTAACTTGTCTTGATCGCGTTTTAATTGATTGAGATAATTGATTTTATTTTTGCCATGAAAGAATGGAACATACTTTGTGTGTTGTCTGCCTTGAACTTCCACTGCTATTTTTTTGTTTGCATTATAAAAGTCTAGCGATAGCTTTGTTCCTGCCACAGGAAATTCTTCGAATACAATATGATTGTTCCAATACTTTTTCAGGAATTGTTTTGCATTGTATTGAATTTTACTTCTGCTTTTACCGTCCCAGTCAATCAAAAAGTTTTTGGCTTTTTTGACTGTTCGGGTTGCCCCTGTAAGGGTCTTAAAGCGCATTGGTTAAATTTTTGAAATCCTCATAAAGAAAATCAGATAGTTTTTCATTTTCTTCTAGGAAGTCTATCAACCTTTGTTCTCCTTGAAATTTTTCATTGATCTCAAACTTTTTATCTGAAAGCTCTTTGATCAGGTCTTCAGACACAGATATCCACGCGCCTTTTTTGTCGATCAAATTAAAAAGATAAAGCATGTCTAATATTTCTCTTGCACGCCAAACCGATTTGCCGTCTTTTTGGCCGTACTTGATTGGATAGCGAACAGTGGATCCAGTTTTTTCATTTACGCTTTTGCGAAAACGTATTTTACAATAGTGACCTATCGGCTCTCCTTTTTCATCTAATTTGGTTGCTGTTGGATTTTTAAATATGAGATCGGAATTGTAACGCTCTTCAAATTCAAGAATAAAGTTTGCATAGTGTTTGATTGCATTTCCGCCTGCTTGTTTTACTTTAGGTCCTCCTCTAGCGGCATAAGGATTTGTAGCAACTTCTACTCGAACTTGACTTGTTAAAATCATTGTGTGCCCCATCTTTGTGATGGGTAGAACCATTTTCTTGAGAAACACAGATGTGATCAATGCGCCTCCTGCAACTTGCTCACTTTCAGCGAATGGTTTGTCGATATCTCCAACCCTGCATAATGCATCAACACTATCAATGATAAACATGTATTTTTTGTCATGATCATTATTAAAAACAAGCTCTCTTACAAGCTCAAATACTTTTTCGAATATATTGCAATCAAAAACAAAAAACTTTTCTGGGTCAGTATCGATTCCTGATCTCTGTATCATTTCGGGACTAAACCTACCTTCGCTCTTGATGTATATAATCATACCTTTATCTCCAAAGTGCTTTTGGAAATTCTTTGCGAATGCCATGGCGCAGCTAGTTTTACCGCCTTCGTTGATTCCTGTGAATCTATGCGCTCCACTTGGAAGTCCTCCTCCAAGGGCAATATCTAAATTCAAACTACCGCTTGATATTTTGTATTCTTCTGATTCATGGAAGTTGTAATGATATTTCTGATTATCTTTATCAGAAAGAAATTTTGCTATTTGATCTGTTGTTTGTATGTCTTTTGTTTTACTCATCTATAAATTGTCGTATTGTTTTTGGTTTTTTCGAGATTATTTTATCTTCTCCGGTTTTATCTCCTATAGGAAATTCTTTTTTTTCTGGAATTTTATAATTAAAGTCCTTGTATTTTTTTGTTAGATTTTTTAGTCCAGCGCCAGCTCTAAGCACGGCAAGAGAAGGAACTTTAATGAAAGTCATACGTTGCCAGAAATCTTGATTGGGAAAAATTTCTAGCAGATCATTTAATAGTTTCATCTCTCGAGCCCAGAATATACGCTTTTGCTTGTCTGGTTCGAATACTATTTTTTTTATTATTTCGCGCTTGTTGAATTTTTTCACCCAACAAGTTTACCATATGTGCGTCAGTAAGTCAAGGTAAAAATTTATAATTTGGTCTCAGTTTACGATATTCAATGTTGCTAATTTTGTGGCTAACAATTTGAACAATTTTCGTTTCATAAAGATTGAGTAGTTTTTCGGCATCTCGAGATTCACAATCTTTGTCCAATTCTTTGCTTAGATCACAAAATGAATTGATTTGCTGTTCTGAGAAATCTTGTTCTTTGGAAAATGTGTGACATCCTCCTAATATTGAATCAACCGATAAACAAAAGTCTTTTCCATTTTTGGATGTAATTTTTATTTTCAATATATCTTTTTCTTTTAAAATTAAATTCTCTTCAAGTATTTGATTTTTTTGATCAATGAGATTTGATATTTTATTTTTAAGATCTTCGTTGGGATCGGGTATTTTTCTGTTTTTGAGTTGAGTGTTTTCTGCGGTTAATTTTTTATTCAAATCCTCGAGCTGTTGGTTTTTGTCTTTTAATTCAATGATATCTGCTTCAAATTTTTTATTTAATTTTGATGCATCTTGTTCTGAGTATTCTAATTTTTGGATTTGTTTTTTAAGTTTCGAGAATTGTTCGATGTTGATGCATATCTCAGATTTTAATTCTTCTATTTTATTTTTTTGATCATTATGTTTGCCAAGAACAGTTTTAATTTCCTTTGCGCTTTTTATGGTTTCTTCTGCGCGATCAAGAAGTTTCTTTTTTTGTATTTTTATTTCCTGTATTTCTTCTTGCTCGATATCTTTTTGGCGAATCAACTCTTCTATTTCTTGAGTTATTGCAGATGTATCTTCTTTTTTGAGTATTTCTTTTTGAGACTCAAGCTTCAATAGCCGCAAAGTTTCTTTGTTTTCCAGTATTTCTTGTTGATACTTTTTGGCTTGATTTTCTTGAAGTTCTAGTATTTTATTTTCTTGATCAAGATCCTTCTTGCGCTCTTGAATATCTAGTTCCTCTTTCTCTAAAAGCTTTTGTTGAGCTTCAATTTCTGCAATTTTCTCAAAGGCCACAGCTTCGTCTTGCATTGCTTTCGGAAACTTTTTGCTCAAGCTTATGTGCGCAGCAAGGACGAGCAGTACCGCTAGAGGATCGAACACAAAGATCAATATAATGATAACCATTCTTACCGCTTTACCAATGTCAAATTCCATGCCCGTAAAGTCGGCAACCAATTCGGCGACATATTTAATTGGGCCAACTTCTGCCTCTAGTTGGCGGGATCCATCATCAAGATCAAACTTCTGTCTTTCTAGTTCATCTATTTTATCAAGCGAAGAACTAATATTTTTATTTAATTGTTCTATTTTTTGTTCTACATTTTCAGGTTTTTCAAATCCTATTGTTTGATAATCTTGTATTCTTTTTCTGATGTCAGAAATTAAAGAGGATGTTTCGTTGCGATATTTTGATATGCGATCTTCTATTTGTTTTTTCTTGGTAGCAAGTTCTTGTCTTTCAACTGATTGCTCTGCAATTTTACTTTCAACATCTTTTTTCTTGTTTGAGAATAATCCTCCTGATTTGTTTTTTACTTGATTCAATTCATCATTTAATTTATCTAATCTTGATTGAATTGGAGCCAGCATTTTATTATCAAGTTCAATATCTTTTTCGAGTTGTTCAGTGAGTTGAGCTATTTTCTTTTGTTCTAGTTCGATGTTTTCAGAGCTTTTGTCGGATAAGTTTTGATTTTTTTGTTGGTTTTGAGTGATCAACTCTTTTTGTCTTTTGATGTATTCTTGTTCTCGAAATATCTTTGTTTCCACTTGTTCAACGAGCGCCTGAGCTTTGACGCTGTTTTGTTCGTGTTCAATGTGAGACTTTGAAAGAAAGCCAAAGATACCCATGCTTGTTATTCCCATCAATACTAAAATAGCAGAAAATAAATAAATTTTTAATGTTGTGGGCGCTGACTTCCAGTTTTTATGAAGCCAGATTGCTGCAACAATTTTTCCAACTTCTAGAGCTGCACCCATGGCTATAACAGCCTCTATGGATCCAGGAAAGATTGTGGCAAGTCCTATGATACTAAAATAAGCGGCAATAGCAGAAATACTTAATGCCGAGAGCAAAGTGAAGATAGCAAAGATCATAATATTTTATAATTTGAATTTGGTGGTTGTTTTTTGTTTGTTGGGTCTACGGTTGAAATGTCGTCTCTGTTTGAGTTCGCATAATATCCTCCATTATCGTTTGGATAGTAATCTCGATCTCCCTTGTTAGAATCTTGTCTCACTTCTTGTTGTGAAGGATAACTGATTGCTTGGGGCGTTAAATCTCGATTATCGTTACTGTATCTAAAGTTAGGATTTTCTGTATGCTCGCTCATGATAATTATGTATTACACTTTTAGTCGCCAAAAACTTCTGACATTTTGACTGTAATAAGTTGGCCATTATCTAATTCTATTACCGCAAACAATGCTCCATCATCAGGACCACCGATTTCTTCGAATTCGTTAAGGATCGTTCCGCCGATTTCACCGTTTTCAGTTGTAATAGTGCATCTTTTATTATTTTCTTGAGACATGTAATCATGTACACATTTCTTGAAAGTTGAAAGTTTAAAAGTTAACTTTAGACTTTTAGTAGACTTTACTTTAACTTTCGTGTACCATAATGAATGAGTAAGAGAAAATATGTAAAACGCTCTGATTATTGGAAGAAATTTGATAAAGATTCCGCCCCGAATTTGAATGACTTTATTGAATCTCCTTTAATTGGACCATCTTCTTCTGGTGAACCTTACTATATTGAGTCTAAAGCAGCATACTCTAGATCTCAATCAGGGTCCGATGAATTCGCTTCTAGGCGCAATGTAACGCACAAGTCTGATAAAAAGCACAGATTCTCTAATATTTCTGGCGGAATGCTTCCTTATGTATACGGGACAGACGGAGTGAATGTAAGGGATACAATAGAGCTTTGTCAGAAAGCTTATGCAAACATATCTGTATTTAGAAATGCAATTGATGTTATGTCTGAATTTGCTAATTCTAATATTTATCTTGAAGGGGGCACTCAAAACTCAAGAGATTTTGTTTATAAATGGTTTGAGAGAATCAATCTTTGGAACTTAAAAGATCAGTATTTTAGAGAATATTATAGAAGCGGAAATATTTTCATGTATAGGGTTGATGGAAAGTTTTCAAAATCAGACTTCGATAAACTCACTAAAATTTACGGTTCAAGCTTAGCTCTTAAACCTGGAAATCTACCTGTTCGTTATATCCTACTGAATCCATATGATATTGTTGCAACAAAAGGATCCTCTTTTGAGACAGGTTTATACGAAAAAATATTGAGTGAATACGATATCGAGCGACTCAGGAACCCAAAAACCGAATATGACCAACAGGTATATGAAGCGTTAGATGATGACACAAAAGAAAAAATTCGCACAGGAAAATACAACAGTGATGGAATAAGAATAAAACTTGATCCTGGGCATCTTGTATATTCATTTTACAAAAAACAAGACTACGAGCCTTTCGCAATTCCTTTTGGTTACCCTGTTCTTGATGATATTAATTTTAAATTAGAATTAAAACAAATCGATCAAGCCATATGTCGCACAATTGAAAATGTTATATTACTCATAACCATGGGCGCCGAGCCAGACAAGGGTGGAATAAATCCAAGAAACATGGAAGCGATGCAGAATCTTTTCAAAAACGAAAGTGTTGGACGCGTTCTTGTTAGCGATTATACAACGAAAGCTCAGTTTGTTATTCCTGATATTGGTAAAGTTGTTGGGCCTGCAAAGTATGAGGTTATCAATAATGACATTAAAGAAGGTTTGCAAAATGTGATTGTCGGCGATGAGCGTTATAGCAATACTCAAGTTAAGGCTAAAATATTTTTAGAGCGTTTAGAAGAATCTCGCAATGCATTCATACATGATTTCTTGCAACCTCAGGTTAAAATGATTTGCCAAAACCTTGGTTTTAGGAAATATCCTACTGTAAAATTTGAACAAACCGATATAAAAGATGAGGTTCAACTTCAAAGAGTCGCCACTAGATTGATGGAGCTTGGAATCATAACTCCTGAACAAGGAATGAATGTTCTAGAAAAAGGCTCATATCCAAAACCCGAAGAAATGGAAGTTGCTCAAGAAAAGTATATTGAACAACGAAAAGAGGGTATGTATAATCCAATTGTCGGGGGTGTTCCCATGATTGCTCCTGAAGTTGGAGACGATCAAGTAAATTCTCCAAAGGGAGAAGTGGGTAGGCCGGTGGGTACATCAGGCATACCTCAAGAAAGCAAGTCGGTAGACAAGGAATTATACTCAAGAAAAGATCTTCAAAAAGTTATATACTCTACTGAGGAATTAAGGGATTGTGGTTATAAAGCTATGCGTAAAAAATTAAATAAAAAGAAGCTTAAAAATTCCGAAAAGAAAATGATTGACGAATTGTGTGAATCAATCGTTTCGTCCGGAGACCCTTTGAGTTGGCAAGATAAACTTCACGCTTGTGTTGAGGACTCTGAGGAGATAGCTTCTTTGGAAGTAATGAATGAAATACAAGAATTGTCGCTGAGGCATGAATTGGATTTGTATTCTGCAGCTCTTTTGTATCACAGCAACAAGGAGGATTAAGAGATGGGCGCGTTCGAAACTTTCGTTAATGCTAATTTAGGCATAAGAAAGCCCCTCATTACTGATTCGGGGCCGCCATCTGGTAGTGCAAAAGCTGCTGGAATAGTAGGTTCTCATTATATTGATTCTGATACTAATTTTATTTACGAAAAAACTGGAGAAAATAATACCACAGACTGGGTAAAAATTAGAAAATTAGGAGAAACTTTAAATGATGCTATTGATGCTCAAAGAACTTTCTCCACTTCATTGATTATTCCTTCAGGGGTTGATACTTTGTCTTTTAATTATCAAGATATCGGTGATACAACTTTTTACGCAACTCCGCCACAAGTATCTGTTTCCATGAGAATCGATGAGTCTTCAGATTTTATTTATGGATACTCTACATACAACGTATCCGAGACAGGTTTTTATGTGGCTTTGTCGGATCAAATGCTAGAAACTGGAAATTATTTAGATATTGCTGTGCATAAAGATTAGTATTTGTGTAAACTTTTAGAGACATGAATATTGTATTAACTGCGAGTTTTGATAAAGGTCTTTTTTGTAATGGTTTGCAACAAAATATTGTATTTTTAGCGGACCTTATTAAAGACATTGGTTGTAATCCTATTATTGTTATAAATCATGATATTGATGAATGCATTGATCCGCCAAGTGACCTATTAATTTATGAAGAAAAAGAATGGTTGAATCTACCTAAAGTTGATTATTTATTGCAAACAGGTTGGGTTGTTGCGAACGATAAAGTAGATTTTTTGAAATCTCAAAATAAAAACTGCAAAAACATTCATGTGCATTATGGGAATAGGTTACTTGCTGATATTGAGCAATGCAAGCTAGATAATGTATGCATACCTAATCATAGTGTTGATGAAATTTGGGTCTCTCCTCATTATGAGTTTTCCATGTCTTATTTTAAGACATTTTATAAAACCCAAAAGGTTTTTGAGCTGCCTTATATATGGAGCTCTATGTATGCTGATATACATGAGCAGGTTTGGAATAAGGCGGGAAAAAGCTGTTATTATGAACCTGGGCTTGAAAAAAATATTGCGATACTCGAGCCCAATCTAAATATGACAAAGAATTGCATTCCGAGTATTTTTATTGCCGAAGAGTTATTCGCGTCTGATCAAAATCTTTTTGAGGAATTGACAGTATACTGCGCTTCAACGATAATGGATAAAAGATATTTTAAGTCACTGATGTGGAATTTAGATATCACAAAAAAAGGTAAAATTACTTTCGCAAACAGAAAAAAGTTTAGCACGATATTTTCTACAGAAGCTAATGTGGTTATATCACATCAATTGATGAATGCATTAAACTATACATATCTTGAAGCTCTTCACTTTAATATACCGCTTGTTCATAATTCTGAATACATAAAAGATGCTGGATACTATTATCCAAATTACGATACAATTCTTGGAGCAAAGGCATTGAGAGAGGCCTTGACTTGTCATGATAAAAATTTAGAAGAATATAAAAATAGCGCGAAAAAAGTATTGGATAGGTACTCTCCAAAAAATCCTTTGGTATTGGAAAAATATAAAAAATTATTTGTATGAAAATTGGAATAACTCTAGATATGTCGGTGGCATTTTGGGCTAATGGAATGCAGCAAAACATTGTTTTTTTGTACAGCTTGCTTAAAAAGGCTGGAAATGAATGTTTTTACATCTCTCACAGTAAACCTGCTCATGTTTTAGACAAGGATCATCAAGGTATGATGCTCAATGACTTGCTAGGTGATGCGGATGAAATTTTAGATGTACTTATTGTGGCAGGCTTTGACTTGTTGCCAGAAATGTATGATAAGCTATTAAAAAGAAATCCTGATTTGAAAATTATTCTTGTTCATTTTGGTAATAAATTGATGGATGATATACATTATGGAATATGTTCATCGAATGAAAAGAAGGTTCCTCTTGATAAGCCCAAGTATTTGTCTCAAGTTTGGATTTCCCCTCATCACGCTTTTGCTGAAGAATATATCAAGGCATATTATAATATATCTAATGTTCATGTTGCGCCGTACATTTGGGATTCATTTTTTGTTGAAAGTAAAATAAAAGAACTCTCTGCGAAAAAATTGTCTCCGCAATTTAGAAAAGATGATGTAAATAAAATATGTATTTTTGAGCCCAATATTTCTCATCTTAAAAACTGCATTATTCCTTTGGCTATCTGTGAAAAATTTAATCAAATGTTTCCTGGTGAGCTAGACTCTATTAATACATTTTCTTGCGAAAGAATTAGAGAAAAGAAATTTTTTCAAAAGCTGATGCACAAATTTACAATTGTTGATGAAACAAGCAAATGTTTCTTTAACAATAGATGGGGTTCATTGGATGCTCTTAGTAAATTTGGAAACACTGTGGTGAGCCATCAAATGTATAATGAATTGAATTATTCTCATTTTGAGGTTTTATATTTAGGACTTCCTTTGATACATAATTCCCCTAGGTTAGAAAATTTAGGTTATTATTATCCTGATTTTGATGTGACAATGGGAGCCAAGCAATTGAAGGCCGCAATAGAAAACCATGAATCAACAAAAGATCAATACAAAAAAGATGCTATAAATTTCTTAAGAAAATACAAACCTTGCGATGAAAGCAATATAAAAAACTATATGCGATTATTGCAGGATGGCTAGGATTGCTTATATATTTTTTGGACAAGTTAAGAATTTTGATGAAAAACAATATTCTGCTTTTAGTGTTAATGTAAGAGATAAGCTTCGGGATTTTGATGTTGATTATTTTTTAGTCACAAGCAAGCAAAACAACTACTTAAACCCGAGACAGAAAAATTTTGAGGGCTCTAATATTGATTATCAAAGTATTGAAAAATACTTTGATTTTAAAGAAAAATATTATGATCAGGAGTCGAGAAGTAAAAACGAAAAAATTGAAGAGCTTGCTGTGGAGATTCGGAGTTTTGGGGAAGCATGGAAGGAAGGAAATTCTCTTGTATCTATAAAGAATTCGTTGAAGCAACTTTATTGTCTAGAATATTTTTATAATAAAATTGAGTCTTGTATTGATGAATATGATTATTTTATTTTATCTAGAAGTGATCTGTATCATACTCATCCATTGAATACAGATTGTTTTTCAAGAGATGAAGAATTGTTTGCACCTTATTATTATATTTGTCCGCAGATAGATTATGGATGGTTCGGCGGAATCAATGATCGATTCGCCGTGGTAAAAAGTAAGAGGGCGTTAAATACATATTGCACAAGGTATTCCAGGTTAAAGCAAAAACAGGAATACTATCACGCCGAACAATATTTATTAAAACAGTTGCAAAAAGATAATATAAAATATGGAAAAATACACAATTTTATGTTTCTTCTTGAGAGATCCAGTGGTGAATTAAGTGATTTTATTGGGATCGAGAAGGATGAAAAAATGAATACAAAATTAAAAGCAATATCAAAAAGTTACTTCATCAATCTTGATCGAAGAATTGATAGATTGAATCATATTTGTGTTAATCTACCTTTTTTTGCAGAACGTTTTAGTGCTGTCGACGCAAATCAGGTTGAATTGAATGACGAAGTTAAAAAACTTTTTCCAAAGACATGGCAAAAAAGAACTAAGGCTGAGATATGTTGTGCAATTAGTCATTATCGGTTGTGGCAAAAATTGACTATGGATCGTGATGCCAAAAACTATTTAATTCTTGAAGATGATACAGTTTTCAAGCCTGGATTCACAAAGTTTTGGAATCAAATATACAGCGAACATATGCCAAAAGGTGCGTTTTTGATTTACCTTGGAGGTTGCCAGCCATGGAATAAATCAGAGTATCATAAGGTATTGCGGAAACAAAACGATTATTTTTATACAGTAAAAAGAAATGATTATTTTACAAAAGACGATCATTTTTGGCATATGAATGCGAACTCTTATATTTTAAGCAAGCAAGGCGCGAGCTTGTTGTGTCAGTGGGTTGAGCAATTTGGAATGGATCAAGCGGTTGACAACTTTATGCAAAACTTTTTCAATGAAAATAAATTGTTCGCGGCACCTGAATTGGTGTTTCATTTAAATCCATTAATGAGTTATCAATTGCATGAAGAAAATGATAATGTAGAAAAAGATAGAAAATCAGATTTAAGATTTGCAGAAGAAAAGTTTTCCATCAATGAACAAAAAAAGAACCTTATACCCAAAACAATATTTCAGACATGGGAAACCTGTGATGTGGAGGGTTTTTTAAAATATTTGACAGAAAGAATCCAGAGTTATAATCCCGAATATCAATATGAATTTTTTGATTCTGAGCGAAGAAGGAATTTTATTGAAAACAATTTTGATAAAAAGGTTTTGGATTGTTATGATCGAATTATACCTGGCGCATTCAAAGCTGATCTTTGGAGATATTGTGTGTTGTATAAGCAGGGAGGAATTTATTGTGATATAGATATGTTGATGATTGCTTCGTTTGATTATTTTATATTAGATGGCGTTGATTTTTTTGCGCCAATAGATTTTGCAAGAAAGCATCGATCCAGCATGCTTACAAATGGTATGTTTGGGTGTGTTGCCGGTTCAGAGATTATGAAAAATTGTATAGATATTATTGTTGATAATATACAAAACAATGCATGGATAGCTAGTAAAACCGAAGATATTATTTTTGACTATTTGAATTTTACGGGGCCTGGAGTTTTGGGTCGCGCATTGAATATGTTTTTGGATCGCGATGAATATTCTTCTTTTGATAAAAATTATGGAATCATTGAGTACAAAGGTAAGAAGATAAAACTGCTTGAATTTTCAAGAGGCGATGAATATATAAAAGACTTAAATGGCAGGAGAGTTATTCAAAATAAAAATGGAAACGCAAAAGTAAAAAAAGAAGTTGATGCTCAAATTAAAAACTGGGGAATCAAGCATTGGGGAGAACAGTTGGGGTTGAGTCGCAAGCCTTATCAAGATGATGTGTCTACAATCAATCCTTCAGCTGTTGAGCATGAAGGAATAAAATATGTTTTGTATAGAACAGAAATTTATCCACAAGATTGTCCTGCTTATTATAAATCTTCGTCAGGAAAAAGAATAAATTTTTATAGAAGTGACGCGGGATATCAATTGCAGGTGGGTAGTAATAAAAAAATTGATTGTGATTTTGTTTTTGATGAATATTCATATAGAACTTCAAGAATGATAGATCTTGCAGGAACAAACAAATTGAAGATTGAAGATGTCAGGTTCATTGAAAACACAGTTGAGTTGAAGGATGGAGAGCTTTCTTGCTTGGCATGTTGCACAATCTTGAGTAATATTGATGTGTTTGAGGGTAAAAAGAAAGGCAATGGATCTTGGGATGAAAAAAAGCCAATGGGATTAAGATTAAAAACGTCTCCTGGAATATGTCGAGTAAACTTGAGCGCAGGAAAAATACAATACATTAGAACACTTTCTGGTGAATTAGATGATATTCAAAAAAATTGGCTAATGTTTAAACATGATGGTTTGTATTATTGTTTATATTCAATGTTTCCGTTGTTGTATTGTGCGCACGAGTCAATCGAGCAGATACAGTTTTCGCAACAAGAGAAAAGTGTTTCTCCAGAAATCCATAACGCAACTTGTCCTGTGCAAATTGACGACAATACTTACGCCATGATTTGTCATTCTGAGCGACAGAGTATTGAGAAAAAACCAGGCTCACTTTCGTGGGCATATAAAAAATATTTTGTTTCGTTTGATTTGGTGAATGGTGAAATTGCAAATGTATGCTTGCGAGAGCTTGGCGACATCAGGCCAGAATATTATTGCAGCTCGATTCTCAAAGATGGTGATCAATTAAAAGTGTTCGCGGGCGTTGAGGATATTGATTGTGTTGAATTTAATATTGACATTCCGCAACTCAAAAAAATAAAAACAAAAAATAAATTAATATTCACACAAAATAATCTATTTGAACAAGATTTTATATGTGAGATGTTTGAGGATTTTGATGTGGTTATCAATGAAGATATGAATATTGTAGAAGAAAATAGTGTGATTGTATATAGTGATATGTATGCGAAAAACATAAATATATATCCAGAAAAATTCCGCGAAAACCTAAATCAATTGCGCGCAAAACAAAAAGAATATTTTGAAAAATTAAAAAATAAAAATTGTATATTGGTTCATTTGAGCGACGAACATTGTCACGCCGAAATTGATCATTACAAAAACTTTAAACATGTGTTTAGACAATATTATAGAAAAGATGCTGTTGCAGATAATGTAACATTCATTCCATTGGGATACAAGAAAGGATTTAAAACATGAACAAGAGAGTGTCTTTGATTATTCCGACAGTTTGGGCAGCAAACGATTATTTAATTGAATCAATTTACAGGCTCAATAAAAATCAATTTGTTGGTGAGATTATTTTGATAGATAATCTCGAAAAGGATGCTCCTGTATGGATAAATGATTTTGAAAAATTAAAAAGAGTGATTCCTGAGTATAGTTTGTACTTTAATCCTAGTGTTAATATGGGGGTTGATTTATGTAAAAATGAATTGTGTTGTGTTTTAAATGATGATGCCGTGATTGATGTGGATGTTTTTGAGTTTTTGTTAAATAATGTTTCTGAAGATATGGGCTGCGTTTTTATTGATCCAAGAAGTATAAATGGTAACGGCGTGCCGGAGACACATATATTTAATAAAAAAACATTTCCGTCAAAAAGAGAATTGATTCCTTATAATAAACTATTTAATCATGGACCAGGCATGTTTTTTTGTTTCTTCAAAAACAATTTTATAGAAATTCCTGAAAAAATAAAACACCATCTTGGGGATACCTTTATGTTTAAACAGAACGAATTTAATGGTCGAAAAAATTATATGGTTAGCGGTTACGAATTAAAAATTCCACTACTTGGGTCGGCAAGTTCAAAAAAAATAGACAC